>Ga0157373_10001136_pt1 | contig 20460 bp, 23 predicted proteins | sample C65metaG_FD_113460 | JGI IMG/M metagenome (GOLD analysis project Ga0157373, IMG submission 113460) | Corn rhizosphere microbial communities from Kellogg Biological Station, Michigan, USA - C6-5 metaG | ecosystem: Host-associated > Plants > Roots > Rhizosphere > Soil | place: USA: Michigan... | reverse complement strand
CTCAAAATTTGGCAGAGACGCTGGGTTTTGGCGGTCATATAACTAAAATAAAAAACACATGAAATAGTCTGCATAACGAGCCCGCAGTTTCTCTTTGAAGGCAGGTTTTTGTTGTGAGTAGTAGCTTCCGCGCTCCCCCCGCACCGCCGCACGGCGAAATTGATATTGCCGCCGTTTTCAAGGCGGTTTGGCAGCAAAAAACACTTGTTCTTCTTGTAGCTGCCGGGGTAACCCTGATTGCGGCAGCTTATGCTTTTACTGCGACTCCTGAGTATCAAGTAAGTAGCGTGTTGCGCCCTGCTGCTATTAACGAGCTCGACGCACTGAATCGTTCAGAAGTTTATCGGCTACCCCCGGGTGATGCACTCATCAAGGTGGGGGCCTCCCTAGAGTCCTATGAGACCCGTTTGAACTTTTTTAGGGCGAATCAAGCCTTGTTCAAGCCGTTCGAGCGACCAGGCAGAACGCTTGAGCAAAGCTTTGATGCTTTTAATCGTGATTCCTTGAAGTTAGTACTTCCTGATCCCAAAAAATCTGACTCTCTGAGCGCATATATTGGCCTTGGGCTCAATTATCCTAAAGGTATCGACGGTGTCAGTGTCCTCAATAAATTTGTCGATTACGCGATTGACGCCGAGCGTCAGCAGATCGCTGCTGATCTGAAGGTCATTGTTAAAAATCGCCTGACCGAGCTGGAAGGCAAGATTGAAGCTGCTCGCTCTAGCTATAAGACGGGTAAGGATGCGCGAATAGTGACGCTCCAAGAGGCTGATAATCTCAAGCGCGCTCAGTTGCAGGATGAGTTGAAAGCGCTGCGCCAGCAAATCAGGACTGCGCGTCAAGATCGGATTGCTCTATTAGGTGAGGCGATTACGATTGCCAAGTCTCTGGGTATCGAAAAGCCGACGACACCCTCTGCGTTGGGAGAGAAGACTGCTCGTGCAGGTGAGAACAGCGTAATGCGGACAGAGATTAATAATCAGCAAGTCCCTCTCTATTTTATGGGAGTTGAAGCGCTGACAGCCGAGCGCACCGCATTACTGCAGCGCAAGTCTGATGATTTTACTGAAGGTCGAATCGCTCAAATTGCTCGTGAGCTTCAGTTGTTGCAGAGCAACCGCGAAATTGAGGTGCTCAAGCAGCGTCAAAATGAAGACCTTTTTCTTTCGGGGGTTGAGCCTCTACGCGCTGAAGTCGTGCGCCTGAAAAATTTAGGCAACCTCGACATCAGTAATATGAAGTTGGTAACCATTGACCGCAAAGCTCTGGAACCGCTTTCGCCCATCAATCCGAAGAAAATACTGATACTGATCCTTGGGGGAGTAGTCGGCGTGATTCTGGGTGTTTTGGCTGCTCTGGCCAGGCACTTCATTATCAACGGTCGACACGTAACACAAGATGTCACGCCTTTGCTCTCAACTGCTATGGGTAAGCCATCAAAGGAGCGTACAGCGCTTCAACCCAGCGATAGCTGAAACAGGCAGCGAGCCTCTGTGATCTAAGCGCCTTGATTCGTTGTTTGTTTCGTGGGGCGGGTTGCGGGGGCGTTTCCTGGCATTTCTATCTCAGCCCAGCCTAAAAGTAGTGTTCGCCAATGTGCGGCGGCGACGGGGCGTATTAATTCCAGCTTCTAGGGCAAGGGGGATTTTTTCCAGCGTTGCCTCTTTCGGATTTCAATTTGTATGAAGGCCCCCAAGCCCTGATTTTGGCCAAGCTCTAATGACCAGTGCTTGGGAGTTGATCACTCGTGCAAGAAGTGCGGCGTAGTGATGTCAGCGAGCTTGGGGTCGAAGCTATTGCAGGCTTTTCACAATGCGTTTTATTGAAATAGGGGGTGAGCGCTGTATCATCACGCTCTCTGTAGCCCTCGTTCATGTGGCGTTGGCGTCGCGGGCTGAGGTCTTCCTTCCGTTGTCTCGGTGCGAATTGAAAGGTGACGCTGGGGAGGTAGTGGTGGGCGTTTTGCGATATTTATTGTTCCAGTGTTTTCTACAGGCCAGCTATGGGCAGTGGCCGAGTAGCTAGTAATTCAGGGAAACCTAAGTAAGCCTCTGTCGGAATGGTGGGGGAATCAACGGTAAGGATGTGTTTCAGGTATGAAAATGTTGAAGCGTAAGGGGATTATTCTTGCCGGAGGCGCGGGTACCCGCCTCTATCCGTTGACGCTGGGGGTGTCGAAGCAAATGCTCCCCATCTACGACAAACCAATGATTTTTTATCCCCTGTCCGTTTTGATGCTGGCAGGCATTCGTGAAATTTTGATTATTTCAACGCCGGATGACATACCGGGCTTCAAGAAATTGCTCGGTGACGGCAGTCAGTACGGTGTGCAATTGAGTTATGCCGAGCAGCCTAGCCCTGATGGGCTGGCACAGGCCTTTATCATTGGTGAAGAGTTTATCGGCGAAGACCCTGTGTGCTTGATCCTGGGCGACAATATTTTTTACGGACAGCATTTTTCCGACAACCTGCGTTCAGCCATGTCCCAGTCTTCTGGTGCCACGGTATTTGGCTATCACGTCTCGGACCCGGAACGTTTTGGCGTTGTTGAGTTTGACACCACTGGGCGAGTGTTGAGCATCGAGGAAAAGCCTGCCAGGCCGAAGTCGAATTATGCCGTTACAGGGCTGTATTTCTACGATAACCAGGTCGTGGAGATTGCCAAGAGTATCAGCCCGTCGCCCCGTGGCGAGCTTGAAATCACCGATGTAAATCGTGTTTATCTCGAGCAGCAGAGCTTGAATGTTGAAATGTTGGGGCGAGGCTTCGCCTGGTTGGATACAGGCACCCACGAGTCTCTTTTGGAGGCGAGCCAGTTTGTGCACACCATCGAACATCGACAGGGCTTGAAAGTGGCCTGCCTTGAAGAGATTGCTTTCCATGCTGGTTGGATCACACCCGAACAATTGGCGATTCAAGTACAGCACCTTAGCAAAACCGGCTATGGCCAGTACCTGCAAAAGATTCTGACAGAGCATAAGAGCTGATGAAGTTTATAGAAACCAAGCTGGCCGGCGTCGTCGTCATTGAGCCCAAAATCTTCGCAGATGACCGCGGATGGTTTATGGAGAGCTTCAATGAGCCTTTGTTTCATGAGCAACTTGCCGCGCTAGGTCACCCCATTCCGCGTCCTTTTGTGCAAGACAACCACTCTTGCTCAAAAAAGCACGTCCTGAGAGGGCTTCACTTTCAGCGCGCACCCCATGCCCAAGGCAAGCTGGTACGGGTTACCGCAGGCAGTGCCTACGACGTCGCGGTTGACATCAGGAAAGGCTCGGAGACATTTGGCCAATGGGTGGGGGTCGAGCTCTCCGCCAAGAATGGACGGATGCTCTGGATTCCGGAAGGTTTCGCGCACGGGTTTTTAGCGTTGGAAGACAATACGGAGTTTCTCTACAAAACCACGGACATTTACTCCACGGCATGTGAGGCGTCGATTAACTGGAGTGATCCTTCCATCGCTATCCAGTGGCCAATCACTGAAGGATTGATTGTCAGTCAGAAGGATAGCGAAGCGCCGTTGCTCTCAAACGTGATGTCTTCAATTTCAGCATTGACGGGCGATGTGACGTCGCACGAGCTGGCCATAATCGGTGATGACCGTGGCAGTTTGATTGCCTTGGAGCAGGGGCGTGACATTCCCTTTGATGTCCGGCGAGCCTATTACATCTTCAATACCAAGGCTGGCGTCAGCCGGGGATCGCACGCGCACTACAGGCTTGAGCAGTACATTATCTGTCTGTCAGGCAAGTGCAGGATTCTGCTCGATGACGGCTTGGAACAGGAGTCAATATGGCTCGACGCTCCAAACAAGGCCATCCATATCAAGAACCTGATCTGGCGTGAGATGCACGACTTCAGTGAAGATTGCGTTCTTCTAGTATTTGCCAGCAATCATTATGACGAGCGCGATTACCTGCGAAATTACGATGATTTTATTCGCGCGGCAAAACGATACGCTTGATTTCGACGGTGCAGATCTGCCTGCGCCTTCATACACCTAATAACGAAGCACTGACGTCAGGTATTTTTGATGATTCCATTTCTCGATCTAAAGTCATTGAACTCGGCTTTCCGCGAAGAACTCGTAGAAGCTGCGACACGTGTCATTGATTCTGGTTGGTATATTCAAGGTGAACATCTCGAGCGCTTTGAAGAGGAGTTTTCTGCCTATACCGGTGCGCGCCATTGCGTCGGTGTAGCAAATGGGTTGGACGCACTGACCCTGACGATTCGCGCTTGGAAAGAAATGGGTAAGCTCAAGGACGGCGACGAGGTCATTGTTCCGGCCAATACCTATATCGCGACGTTGCTGGCTGTGACTGAAAATAAGCTGAAGCCGGTGCTGGTTGAGCCGGACGTCGACACCTACAACCTGTGCCCCGAGAACATCGAACGTGCGCTAACTGAAAAAACCCGGTTGATCATGCCTGTTCACCTCTATGGGCAGTTGGCGGCTATGGCTGCCATCAACGCGATTGCCAAGCGCGAGAACCTGCTGGTGCTTGAGGATTCCGCCCAGGCTCATGGTGCACAAGTGGCTGGTAAAAGTGCGGGTCATTGGGGTGACGCATCCGGCTTCAGCTTTTATCCAGGTAAAAACCTGGGGGCATTGGGCGATGCCGGCGCCATTACTTCCAGTGACACAGAGCTGGTCCATATGATTCAGGCGCTGCGGAACTACGGCTCACATGAGAAATACAAGAACCTTGTGCAGGGCGTAAACAGTCGGTTGGACGAAATGCAAGCCGCGATGTTGAGCGTGAAGCTTAAATACCTTCAGGCTCAGACCGAAGCGCGCCGACGCGTTGCTGCAATTTATATGGCGGAAATAAAGAATCCGTTGATCAAACTGCCATTGGATTCAGGTATTGATGTCATGAATCATACCTCACACGTGTGGCATCTTTTTGTCGTGCGCTCAGAGGCTCGCGAAGCCCTGCAAGGTCATCTAGCGGCATCAGGTGTTCAAACACTAATTCACTACCCTATTCCGCCGCATCAGCAACAAGCCTACGCAGGTGCTGATTTTTATAATAAGTCATTCCCTATTACTGAGTGCATTCACAGGGAAGTGTTGAGTTTGCCAATTAGCCCGGTTATGACTGACGCCGAGGCTCAGCGTGTCGTTGAAGCCTGTAACAGCTTTTCCGTAGAAGCATGATATGACGTTGCTTCGAACCAGCTTTCTCAACGGTATTGCTGTCATCATTAAAATGCTCACGTTGTTGGGCATTAATAAGATGCTCGCCATTTATGTCGGGCCGTCGGGCTATGCCGCTTTAGGTCAGTTTCAAAACGCAGTGCAAATGGTGACGACATTTTCCACCGGTGCTATCAGCACCGGAGTGACCAAATACACAGCCGAGTTTCAGGAGGATGAAGACGCGCAACGCCGCGTGTGGCGAACGGCAGGCACTATCGCTTTCATCGGGTCAATTGTGACATCTGTTCTCATTGTCATCTTCAGCAAGCCGTTGGCGGCTTGGTGCTTCAATGATGAGTCGCTCTACAGTGTTTTTATTTGGTGCGCTGCGACCGTCGTCTTCTTCTCTTTCAATACCTTGTTACTCGCTATTCTTAACGGCAAAAAAGAGATTAACCGGTATATATTGGCCAATATCGGGGGAAGCCTGCTTTCCTTGATCGTGACTATTATCATGGTTGTGCAGTTTGGGTTATATGGGGCCTTGGTTTCATTGGTGCTCTATCAGTCTATTGCTTTTTTTGTAACATGCTTGCTTTGTTACAGAACCACGTGGTTTCGGATGTCCAACTTTCTGGGGCGCATGGACAAGCAGATCGCGATAAATTTGACGAAGTTTACCGCTATGGCACTCACGACTGCCGCTTGTGTGCCAGTCAGTCATATTCTTGTGCGGAACTATTTGGGTGGGGAGTACGGCTGGGAAACAGCTGGATATTGGGAGGCCATGTGGCGTTTAAGCACGGCTTACTTACTGGTAGTGACAACGACACTGGGCCTTTACTTTTTACCGAAGTTATCAGAGTTGGTGGATCCACGGGAAATAAAAAACGAAATTCTTCAGGGTTATAAGTTGATTTTGCCGGTAGCGATGGTTTGCGGGTTGGCAATCTATCTGCTGAGAGATTTCATCATTGGTCTACTCTTCACTGGGGCGTTCAGCCCGATGAGAGATTTTTTCGCCTGGCAGATGCTGGGAGATACCCTGAAAATCGCAAGCTGGATACTGGCTTACTTGATGCTGGGCAAGGCGATGGTCAAGATGTATATCTTGACAGAAGTGGTTTTTGCATTTGGATTCTATGTGCTGACAGTGATGCTGACAAAATGGGGTGGACCTATCGGTGTGACTTGGGCTCACGCGCTAAACTACGGTATCTACTTGATTGTCATGTACTTTCTTATTTATAGAAAGCTAAATAAAAATACTGAAATTTGAGGTCTTTTTGCCTATGAGTCGCTTGCTATCTTCAATTCGCGATTTAATTCTAACGCAAAAAGATATTAATAAAAGTATCGAGTTGGCGGAAGTGTATGGTGCTATTCTGTGGTCTGTCGATAAAGGGGTCTATGATGAACCTGAGTTGGAGGCCACATTAACCGCACGGTGCGTGAGTGTGTTCCCGAAAGGCGAGTTTCAACAACCGGCTAAAGATTGTGTTCATGTGATTTCGGAGCCCTATTTGATAGGTGGGCACACCCGACTCATGGAGCAGCTCTCCACGATGCACGCGGAAAAGCCAGATCTGCTGATTACTCGCGTAAGTGATGAAAAAGCCGTTGAGCGTACGCGAAAGTTTTTCGAGGCGTATGCGGTAGTTAAACCTGGTACTCCGCTGGAGAAGATTGCGGAGATTGTAGGGAATTTAAAAAATTATAAGAGGGTGGTGTTGCATATCCATCCGGATGACATGATTTCTGTCATCGCGTGCTCCATTGTCAAAAAGATCAGTAGTGCAAAGATATTTTTTGTTAATCATGCTGATCATGTTTTTACTTATGGTAGTTCCGTTGCAGATATATATTTTGAGATAAGTACATTTGGTCGGCGCCGAGATATGAAAAAAAATATCCTCGGAGAGAAGTCATTCTTAGGGATTCCGTTGACCAGTCATCGTGTCTCAAAAGAACATTGCTTGCCAGAGAAGACAGATGCATTGAATTTTTTCAGTGCTGCCTCACCGTTGAAGTTCAAGCCAGTTAAAAACTACGATCTGCGGCCGGCGATCGATCGAGTTCTATCAGAGTTTAAAAATGCGAAATTCTGGATAGTAGGTGCCAGCCCATATAAAAATTTTTGGTGGTGGCCACTTAAGCTTCGATATGGCGGTCGATTTAAGATTTTGTCGTCAGTACCCTATGAAAGTTACTTGAAGCTTTTGGAGGGAGCTGATTTTTACGTTGATAGTTATCCTACGCCAGGAGGTACCGCTTTTGCGGAACAACTGGTCAGTGGTCGCCGGTGCGTTGGCCTTCGTGCGCCCATACAAGGTTATTCACCAGCGGATAACTTGAAAGATGAAAGTGTAGACGAGTTCATCGATAGTATTTTGCATCGTAATAATGACGAGCAGACCATTGCGTCGGTGTTCGCCGTGAATGGTTACGAGGCCGTTAAGTCACGTTATCGAGCATGCCTGTATGAAGGTGTTGTATGCGTTAATGAAATGGAAAAGTACGTCGCTTGGACGGGAGATATTGCTGTCTATGAGCAGATAGGGAAAATCAGCTCGGCTATTCCCCCCGCAGTTGTATCAAGGTTGTTAGATTTCGATAAGAATTTTCTGTACACCTTATTGCTTGAGCTTAATACAGTGCAGAAGATGAAAGTACTTGCAAAGTTGGCATTTCTTAGGCTTAAAAGTATTGTTGTAAAGAATATGAGGTCCAGCAAGTCATGAGGGTGCTGGGGTTACGTTTTTTTATAATAATGTTGATGCTCTCGGATTACATGATCTTGACGCTCCACGCACCTTCTGCTGTTGGTGCTTGGCGCGAAGGTGTAGTTTTATATTATGTTCTTTTCACGACGTTGATTATTTTTTTTCAAGCAGGAACTCACTATTCGGTACCCAGGCAATACAAAGAGCAGCTCATAGCATTTGTGTTTTACATTTTCTTTTATTTGATGTGTGGAGAGCTGTCTGACGCGTCCTTTCGAATGTTTCGTTCATTTGCCATGCCGATACTCTTTGCGTTGATGCTGAATTCAATGTGCCGGGAAGTAGAGCTGGAAGTCAAACTGCGAGTCATGTTCTCCACGTTTGCAATGATGACGTTCATCTCGGGTTGTTATGCGATTTATCAGTACCTGACTATCAGTGACGCGGAGCAGTTTTGGTATTGGCCTTTGCTGTCTGAGAAGGGTTTTGAGTTAGAAACCTATAACTCCATGCGCGAAGGCAATCCAAGGATGTCGGGCTTTTTCACCGGCACCCTTGAGTTTAATGCATTTGTTCTTAATACAGCGCTTTTTGCTTGTTGCTTACTTGTGCAGGCTATCCGAAAAAAAACATATAACCTTAATTTCTTGGTTTACATCGCCGTAGCGTTTTTCTCGACCATCCTTATTGTTTATGGCTCAGTCAGAACTGCAGCAATTGGGATGGTGTCTGCCATATTTTTTCTTGTGGTATTGCAGCTATTTAAGAGAAGGGGGAGTATCTCTTTTTTGGGGTATAGCTACCTTTTCCTTTTTACCTGCTCGATATTTATTTACCTCGCGTTGGGGTATACGGACGATCTCTCTGCTCTGGATCGGGTCCGGCAGTGGTCGGAAGTCCTAGGTTCACTGGGGTCGATGCCATTGGGGCTGGGTTTCGGAGCTATCGGCCCGGGACAGGCATATTGGTTTGATTCGTTTTGGCTGAACCTATTGTCCTCCTCAGGTTATATAGGGCTGGCTATTATGATAGGCTTGATGTGTTTTTACAGTAAAGTTGTGGGGGTTGCCCAGCGACTGCGACTGGGCAATAGTGCCTTTATGGCAGGTGCCGCAGATTACCTAATCATCAGTTACCCATTCTTTCTAAGCAGCTTCTTTTTTCAGTCATATACCAATAGTGTTGTGTTGTACCTTTTTGCGCTGGTTATAGTGGTGGTGATGTATGAATCAAAATATCGTAAAAACTAAGCTTTCGATATTGATTGTTCTGTATAAAAGGCATTATAAGGACTCTGCTGCTATAACAACATTGCTGAATAATGTTGATTGTTTTCAGGGGAAGGGAGTTGCGGTTGAGTTTTTTGTGTGGAACAACACTCCGGAGTGCTCGCCCGAACTTATAAAAGATAGTTTGACTTGGTTGGTAGGTGAAAATAACGGTTTGTCCGAGATTTATAATGCTGTCGCTGACAAGGCTTTTGCCGGTGGTGCTACGCATTTCATGATTTCTGATGATGATACAGATTACTCTAGTCATAATTATGTCGATGCAGTTGTGAGTGCGTTAGAGTTTGAAGCGGCATCACCCGCTGACACATATGGTGTGATGCTGCCAAAAATTTATTCGGGAGAGATGTTGGTAAGTCCAGGCGAGCGCTTGTGGTTTCTCGGTCGGCTCTCATCTGCTGTTAATGCAGGAGTTAATTCTTCGATCAATAAACTCGCAATTAATAGCGGCGTGATATTTAGAAAGTCGTGCTATGAAAAAATGTCACCTCTCTTCGATGAGCGTTTGAAATTCTATGCTACGGACACTGCTTTTTTTGTGAGGTATGAATCCTTTTATTCGCATTTTTATGTGCTGGATACCGCTCTGCAGCATGATCTATCCGAACACACATCAGATAGCCCTGACCGCGCGATCTTTCGTTTTCAGGAAATGATTCGGGGCTTCAGGGTCATTTTTGAGCGGAAAAGCTTTCTTTTTCGTGGGATGATGGAAACGTACTTGGCTGTTTCGGCGCTAAGAAAAAGCATGTCGTATAGGGATATGGGTTTCCTTAGTTCATATTTTTCTTCTTTTAAAGAGTAATAATCATGTTGATAGAACTGGTCGAGCTTCTTTCTTTGAAGGTGAGAAAAAGAGGCATGAAAATTGACAAGAAGATTCCCGACAGTTACCTATTCAATCTTGTAGTATCGAAAGCGTTTATGGCAGTCAATGGTTTTTTAAAATTTCGAAGGCTGTCAGTCATTCTGGTCGGAAAGGGCGTTACTGTGAAGGCTCGTTCAATGATCCAGGCGGGCAAAGGGCTGGTGGTAGATGATGGGTGCTTTATCGATGCATTGGCCGTCAACGGGATTACCTTTGGTCGCGGGGTTTCCTTGAAAAAGAATGTTATTATTGAATGCACCGGCAGTTTGACAAAGCTGGGCGAAGGGCTTTCGGTTGGTAACGATGTTGGTATAGGCAGCGGTAGCTTCCTTGGCTGTGCCGGAGGCATTACCATCGGCGATGATAGCATCATTGGAAACTACGTTTCTTTTCACTCTGAAAACCATAATTTTTCTGATCCATCAATACCTATCCGTCTTCAGGGCGTGAATAATGAAGGTATACACATAGGTAGCAACTGTTGGATTGGAGCCAAAGTCACGGTGCTGGATGGGGTGATTTTGGAGGATGGTTGTGTTGTCGCCGCTGGAGCTGTTTTAAAAGCAGGGCGATACGCCGCTAATTCGATTTATGCTGGTGTCCCGGCAAAACGCATAAAAGAACGTAGCTAAAAGGATGTGTAGTGAAAAAAATTATATTTTTTCATTTGCTAAATGATTACAGCGGGAGCCCAAAAGTTCTTTCGCAGGTTATTGAGGCAGTGTCAAAAGAAGGATTTGAGGCCGAGCTATTCTTGGGGGGGAAGGGGAATGCTGGGTTTTTATCTTCAGCGCCTTGCATTCAGAAGCGTTATTTCTATAAGCGTTTTGATAACAAGTTAATGACGCTGGTAAGCTACAGCCTATCGCAGTTTCTGCTATTTTTTAGATTGTTGGGGTATAGAGATAAGTCGGCTGTTTTTTATGTTAATACGTTGCTTCCATTTGGTGCGGCTTTGGCTGGTAAAGTTCTTGGGATAAAGGTTGTTTATCATATTCACGAAACGTCAATTCGTCCAAAGCCATTAAAGTTTTTTTTGCGCTGGATTGTTGAGAAGTGTTCGAGTGAAAATATTTTTGTTTCATACTTTCTTGCGCAAAGCGAAGGGTTTTCAAATATTGATAATCGTGTGATCTACAATTCGCTCCCACTTAGTATGTCCTTGGTAGCTCAGCGCCATTCATATCAACCTCTTATTGATGACGAATTCAATGTGCTGATGATTTGTTCGTTGAAAGCATATAAGGGGGTCAATGAATTTGTCGAGATTGCTAAATTGTTGAATAGTAATCCGACGGTAAAGCTGAAGCTGGTTCTCGGAGCGACTGACGCGGAAGTGGCTGAGTTTTTTTCAAGTATTACCCTTCCTGGCAATTTGGAGGTTGTTTCAAGTTGTGCGGATGTTGTGCCCCATTATCAAAAGGCTAGTGTTTTACTTAGCCTTTCAAAACCGAACGAGTGTGTTGAAACCTTCGGCCTGACGATTCTCGAAGGACTATCCTTTGGCATTCCATGCATTGTTCCTCCAGTAGGTGGACCCATTGAGCTCGTATCCGACGGCATTGAAGGTTTTTTGATGTCTTCTGATCGGGTCGAAGAGATAGCGGAAAAACTGGTGTGCCTCCAGAGTAATCCTGATGTGTGTTATAGCTTGTCTGAAGCGGCAAAGTTGAAATCACTTGGTTTCTCAAGTAAAAAATTCGAAAGTGGTGTGCTTGGGGTGTTTGATGGGAACTAAATTTGCAGTCATTGGTACAGTCGGTCTTCCTGCGCAGTATGGCGGTTGGGAGACGCTCTCTGAGCAACTGGTAACCTATCTGGATCGTGATTACGATATTTCAGTGTATTGCAGTTCTAAATCTTACTCGTCTCAACCCAAGAAATACGGTAACGCTGACTTGATTTATATTTCGTTGAAAGCCAACGGTGTGCAAAGTATTCCCTATGACATAGTCAGCATGCTACATGCCTACCGTAAGAACGATGTGCTGCTCATTTTAGGTGTGTCAGGTTGTATTGCACTTCCATTCATCAAGATGCTGACAAAAAAGAAAATTGTCGTAAATATTGATGGTTATGAATGGAAGCGTGCGAAGTGGTCACCCCTAGCGAAAAAATTCCTGAAGTTTTCAGAGGCCGTGGCCGTCAAGTATTCTGATGCCGTGGTGACTGACAATCAGGTCCTCCAGGACTATGTGCGTAGCGAGTACGGTCGCGAGAGCACTTTGATCGCCTACGGTGGTGATCAGGCGAAGACTCGTGTATTGGAAGAGTCCGATAGGGAGCGCTACCCGTTCCTTCGTGAGCCCTATGCATTTTCTGTATGCAGGATTGAGCCCGAAAACAATATTCACGTCATTGTCGAGGCTTTCCATGCCAGTGGCCTGCCCCTGGTGATTGTGGGGAATTGGAAGCAAAGTGAATATGGGCAAGCGCTTCAGGATAAATACTCAGACGCAGCTAATTTGCATCTGCTGGACCCGATCTACAATGGTGATGAGTTGAGCCCATTGCGCAGTAATGCCACTATTTACCTCCATGGTCACAGCGCCGGCGGAACCAACCCTTCATTAGTGGAAGCGATGTGGCTGAGTTTGCCGATTATTGCTTTTGATGTGTCCTTCAATCGGGCATCTACCGAAGACAGTGCCAAGTTCTTTTCCTCCAGCCAAGAGCTCACCGAGCATGCCTCTCGCCTTTTTGGCGATGAGTCCGAGCGCAGGGAACTGAGCGAGACAATGCATGAAATAGCCGTGCGTCGTTATCGTTGGGAAGGCGTTTCCGCTCAATATGATAAGTTGTTCAAAAAATTGTTGTCGTCTGATAAGGCCTGAATATGTTCGATGATTTGAACGCCGTGCCCACGCCTGAAATGCCCAAAGTGCTTCTTACTGGAGGCTCTGGTTTTGTGGGCCGCTCGATATTAGGGGCTCTCGTGGAGGCTAAGTATCAGGTCGTCAACGTTACTCGTAAACCTACTGCCACGACATTGCCGGGTGTACAGGATCATGTGGTTCAGTCACTGTCGGGACGAAACGACTGGTCTGTTTCGTTGAAAGGAGTGGATGCAGTGATTCACTCTGCTGGCCGAGCGCATATCATGAACGAAACGCATGCCAATCCGTTGCAGGCGTTTCGTGAGGTCAATGTAGAGGCTACGCTCAATCTCGCCCGGCAAGCCGCAGCGGCAGGAGTCAAACGCTTTATTTTTATAAGTTCCGTCAAGGTCAATGGCGAAGAGACGGAGGCGAACAGGGCGTTTAGTTCTTCAGACACACCCGCTCCTCTTGATGCTTACGGCGTGTCCAAGATGGAAGCGGAGCAAGCGCTGTTGGAACTGGCCAGCCAGGCTGCAATGGAAGTTGTGATTATCAGGCCTGTTTTAGTCTACGGGCCGGGCGTAAAAGCGAATTTTGAAAGGATGATAGCAACCGTCGATAAAGGTCTGCCGCTTCCATTCCGCACTATCAGCAATCGCAGAAGCTTGATTTTTGTTGAAAATCTGGTCGATTTGATCTGCCTGTGCATTCGTCACCCCGCCGCAGCAAATCGCGTCTTTTTGGCAAGTGATGGTGAAGATTTATCGATAGGCCAGATTTTGGACAAGCTGGCCGTGGCCATGAATAAAAAGTCTCGGTTGTTTGCATTTCCACAAGGCCTTTTAGCCTTGGCGGCCTCTCTGGTAGGTAAGAAAGAGTATTTTCAACGTTTATGCGGGTCGCTTCAGGTTGATATTAGCGATACGCGGGAGCGTCTAGGTTGGGTGCCACCCGTTAGCGTTGACAAGGCTTTTGCTATTACGGCACTTCATTATCGAACTAAAGAAGCTGGAACCTCCCATGGGTAATTTGGCCGAAATGCTGAAGTCGAGGGATAATAATTTCAATTTTATCCGCATGGTCGCAGCGCTTTTTGTGCTGATTTCCCACGCTTATCCACTGTCGCGCGGCGCTAGCGAAGTCGAACCGCTCGTGGCACAACTTGGGATCTCTCTCGGTGGCCTGGGAGTGTTCACGTTTTTCTGTATCTCAGGATTTTTTATATCCCTGAGCTACGAACGCTCTAAGACGAATATCGACTTTGTAGTTGCAAGAATCTTGAGGCTATACCCGGCGCTATTGGTTGTTCTGATTCTAAGCGCTTTAGTTATTGGTCCACTTTTTACTGTTATGGATATGCGTGACTATTTTTCCTCGAGTGAGGTCTATAGCTACATAACAGCTAATTTGAAGCTAAAGGATATTCACTTTCAGTTGCCAGGGCTTTTTCAGGATAATCCTTATCCAGGAATTAATGGGTCATTATGGACCCTGTATTATGAGGTCTTGCTCTACGCTTTGGTTTTAGTCCTCGGCATGCTTGGGTGTTTAAAGCGAATTCGCAGTGTGTCATTGTTTTTCGTAGCCTATTTTATATTTTATTTTACATTCAGGTTTTTGCTCGAGGAAGGTTACACCCACCCAGGTATGCAAATGCGTATGTGGGTGCAATGGAGTTTTGCATTTGTAGTTGGCATGGTTCTGTATGCCTACAAACTCAATATTCGATTGAATTATCGAATTTTAGTGGGTTGTTGGTTGGGTGCATTATTTTTGTACAAGACTCCTGTTTTTGTTGAAACCTTCGTGATTGCTTGGGGCTACTCTGTTTTTTATGCAGGCTTTAATACACAGTGGTTTGCCCGGCAGTACAATAAATTAGGTGACTACTCTTACGGCTTATACATATATGCGTTTCCCACCCAGGAGATATTAGCTCACCTTTGGAAGGGAATATCCCCAATCACCATGATCTTCGTGGCGTTTGCGTTTGCACTTATTCCTGCAGTGTTGTCTTGGCATTTTATCGAGCGCCCCTGCATTTTACGCAAAAGGACGGTGGCTCAGCGGTTGTCTGAATCCTTTGCCCGGTTCTCAAAAATATTTAACAGATACTCAACTAAATAGCTCTGAATTGAAAGGTTGGTGTTTAGCATGAAGCGTTTTTTTGATCTTGTATTGAGCTTATTCGCCCTGCTTATACTGTTGATCCCGATTGTGCTTGTTACGATAGCGGTTAAATTTACCTCGAGGGGACCTGCGTTGTATTGGTCGGATCGCGTGGGTGTCAATAATGCTGTGTTCAGGATGCCTAAGTTTCGCTCAATGCGCACCGGCACGCCTGCTGTGGCTACTCACTTGCTATCGGACCCCTCTCAGTATCTGACACCCATTGGAAACTTTCTTCGAAAATCCAGCCTAGATGAACTGCCTCAATTGTGGAGCATCATTGCGGGTGACATGAGTTTTGTCGGGCCGCGTCCTGCGCTTTTCAATCAGGCTGACCTAATAGAATTGCGCACGGAACAAGGCGTGCACCTGATTCGGCCAGGGCTCACTGGATGGGCGCAGGTTAACGGTCGCGATGAGTTGCCGATACCGGTTAAGGTTGGCTATGATGCTTATTACGCGAAAAATATGAATTTCTTTTTCGATTTGAAAATCCTGTTTTTGACAGCCTTGAAGGTAATCAAACGGGATGGTGTTTCCCATTGATTTCATGGGGGCATTAACGATTGACCTGTTTAGGCAGGCATTGTGCAGTGTGCTTTTTGTTCTGCGTTTATCGCGCGGTCGACAAGAGTTTTTGATCTAACGCATGGACCGTAGGTGAATCATGATTAACCGGTTGCGCACTTGGCTACTGAAGCTGCCTCGACATCAAAAACGATTGATTCAGGTATTTGCAGATGTTGTTCTGGTCTTTTTAGCGCTGTGGATGGCGTTTGTTGTTCGCCTCGGTATCGACGAGATGATCAACCCCGTCAAAATGCATCTTTGGCTGTTTTTGGTCGCACCGGTGATCGCAATCCCGCTCTTCATCCGCTTTGGCATGTATCGCGCTGTAATGCGGTATTTCGGCAACGATGCACTGGTCGCTATTATTAAGGCAGTCAGCCTTTCGTCGCTGATCCTCGGTGTGGTCGTCTACTGGTACAGTAATCATCAGAACGTCGTTCCTCGTTCAATTATCTTCAATTACTGGTGGTTGAGCCTGATTATGGTAGGTGGCCTGCGCTTGACCATGCGCCAGTACTTTTTGGGTGATTGGTTTGCTGCCGCTCAACATGTGCCCTTTACCAGCCGCGACGACGGCTTGCCACGGGTTGCAATTTATGGAGCGGGCGCGGCAGGTAACCAATTGGTTGCTGCACTACGTATGGGACGCGTCATGCGACCTGTAGCGTTCATTGATGACGATACCACCATTTCGGATCGTGTCATTTCCGGTCTCCAAGTCTATAAACCCAAGCATATTCAGCGAATGATCGATGCGACCGGTGCCCAGGAAATTCTCTTGGCGATTCCTTCATCGAGCCGTGGTCGGCGTCGTGAAGTACTCGGGTTCCTCGAGGGTTTTCCGCTCCATGTCCGCAGCGTTCCTGGTTTCATGGACCTCGCCAGTGGGCGGGTCAAGGTTGATGATATTCAAGAAGTCGATATCGCCGACTTGCTTGGTCGCGATTCGGTGCCGGCGCAAGATGATCTGCTTGAACATTGCATCAAGGGGCAGAATGTCCTGGTAACCGGTGCGGGCGGGTCAATTGGTTCTGAGCTGTGCCGGCAGATCCTGGATTTGAAACCTACCACCCTGTTGTTATTCGAACACAGTGAATTCAACCTCTACAGTATTCTATCTGAACTAGAACAACGTATTACGCGTAACTCGTTGCCCGTCAAGTTACTGCCAATCCTAGGATCAGTACGTGACCAGTCCAAATTGCTCGATGTGATGAAAACCTGGCATGTAGACACTGTTTATCATGCTGCTGCTTACAAACATGTTCCTATCGTTGAGCACAATATTGCGGAAGGCGTGCTCAATAACGTGATCGGCACACTCAATACGGCTCAAGCTGCACTCCAGGCCGGCGCCTCCAATTTTGTTCTGATCTCTACCGATAAAGCTGTGCGCCCGACCAATGTCATGGGTAGCACCAAACGCCTTGCAGAACTGACGCTCCAGGCCTTGAGCCGCGAAATTGCTCCTGTTCTATTCGGTGACAAATCCAACGTATCCCGAGTCAATAAAACCCGTTTCACAATGGTACGCTTTGGCAATGTACTGGGCTCTTCCGGCTCGGTCATCCCGTTGTTTCACAAGCAAATCAAATCGGGTGGGCCGCTTACGGTTACTCACCCGAAAATTACCCGCTATTTCATGACGATTCCCGAAGCGGCTCAACTGGTCATACAGGCGGGTTCAATGGGTTTGGGAGGAGATGTGTTCGTACTGGATATGGGCGAACCCGTCAAGATCGTTGAGCTGGCTGAGAAAATGATCCACTTGTCCGGATTGAGCGTGCGTTCCGACAAAAATCCTCATGGTGATATCGCCATCGAATTCTCGGGATTACGTCCAGGTGAGAAGCTCTATGAAGAGCTGTTGATTGGTGACAATGTTGTGGCGACCCCACACCCGATGATTATGAGCGCCAATGAAGATCACCTGCCGTGGGAGGCGCTCAAGGTAAAACTCTCCGAACTGCTCGCCGCAGTCGATCAGGACGACTATAACCGTGTTCGTCAACTGTTGCGTGACACCGTCAGCGGTTATACGCCAGATGGTGAAATTGTTGATTGGATCTATCAGCAGCGTCGGCTGGAGCCTTGAGAGGCCTGGAAGACTGGGCTGTTCAGTTTCGACGTTGATAATGCTTTTCAGTATAAAAAATGAGCCGGTCTTCAACCGGCTTTTTTACGTTAATAATTCGGCTCTTATACGTTTTTCTTGGTTTGAGAGCTTATGATTTTCGCGGGGTTACCTACAACGGTTGCATTAGCCGGCACCGAGCGGGTAACCACTGCTCCCGCGCCTACCATTGCATTTTCCCCGATCACCAATCCTGGCAGGATAGTGCAATTGGCTCCTAGGGATGCCCCTCTCTCTACAACAGTTCGATCAAAGGCCTCAGGATAGACTTTGCTTCTGGGATAGATGTCATTCGTGAAAGTGACATTCGGGCCAATAAAGACGTCATCGGCGATTGTGATGCCATCCCAAAGTTGGACACCGCATTTGATTGTGACACGATCGCCAATGATCACGTCATTTTCGATAAAGACGTGGTCGCAGACATTGCAGTCCGCACCAATTTTCGCCTTCGGCAAAATATGGGTGAAGGCCCATACTCTGGACCCCTTACCGATGTCTGACGTTTCGCACAATGCATGGGAATGCACGAAATAGTCTTTGGAGTTGCTCATCTCTTCACCGTGTGGATTTTACTAAAAGTTTATAGTCTCTTGGAAAGGAACCTGAGTTTCCATGTTTTTCGAAGAGTTTTTTACTGACCCGATGCCAAATGCAATACCGTGCTGGGCTGGATTTCTCTAAAGTGCTCTATCTCAGCCTTCTTGGTTTTCTTTTGACTGCCAGCCAGCGTGTAGAATTGCATTCACTGGCCGGCATCAATCATGTCAAAAAAATACAAACACACCCTGTAACCCACCAACTTTTGACTCTCTCCCAGCATCATCTAAGTTAGAAAAGCAGCTTCGGAAAGCTGATTTTTCTCTCACCGATGTCATGGAGCGTCACGAATGCAAAACGCGTACATCTCTTCCCTTATCTTCGCCTTCCTCACCAGCATCTCTGTTGCCACCAACGCAGCCCAATCCGTAAAGCCGGAAGCCTCAGCTCCGGTCGTTTCGCAGATGACCAAGGTGGAGCAGTCCACCAAGGTCAACCTCAACGCCGCCGACGCCGAAACCCTGCGCCGTGACCTGTTCGGTATCGGTGCCGCCAAAGCCGAGGCAATCATCGCTTACCGCGAAAGCAACGGCCCCTTCACGGCGGTGGATGAGTTGTTGGAAGTAAAGGGTATCGGCAAGGCCTTGCTGGAGAAGAACCGCGACAGGCTGATTATTCAATAAGGGTGTAGTACCAGAACAAAGGGCCGGTCACTGATCGGCCTTTTCATTTTCTGAAACCTGCGCTTTCAAACTGGCGCGCACGACATCCAGGATGCGTGTCGCTAACTTCGGATTCTCTATGCTCCTGGCCAGCACCAAAGCCCCCACTAACGTCGACATCAAGACCAGGCTCTGTTAGTTAGCATTCTCGGTTCCCAAGGCTGCTTCGATCTGGTTCAACCGCGCCTCCAGTATTGCATCTGTGGTCGCGTTATGCTGGCCTCTCAATCCAAGCTCTGAAGACATGGTCGGCAGTGGGCAACCGTGATCCGGCGTAATCTGGTGCCACTCGGACAAATAACTGTCAATAAACGCCTCCAGCTTTTGCTCCTGGCTGAAAAGCGTTGCGCAGTGCACACCCAACGCCGCCGCCGCAGCCTGCAGGGCCTTTTCCACCAACTCATCCTTGGATTTGAAATGCGCATAGAAGCTGCCATACGTCAGGTTCAGTGCCTTCATCAATGGCTGCAAGCCGGTGGCGCCAATGCCGTCGCGGCGAAAGCGTACGGAAGCTTCCTTGATAATGCGTTGGTGAGTCTGGGCTTTATGGTCGGATGAATAACGCATAGCACTGCCTCTGGAACGAACGCGCATTTTAACGAAATTGTACTTCTTTACCCATCCAGGCAGTGCCTGGCAGCGTTGGCATGAAAAGTGATCACATCTGGTTCAGGTATTGTTCAACAATCGTGAGGTGATGATGACGCTCAGTTTGTCCTTGGCCGACCAGATTGCCCTCGAGTTACGTGCCGAAATCACTGGCGGCCGATTGCTGCCTGGCATGGCGTTGGTCGAAGTTGATCTGGTCAAGGCGTACAACGCTTCGCGGAACACTATCCGTGAAGCGCTGCATCGTTTGGGTCAGGAGGGGCTTACGCGCTATGTGCGCAACAAAGGTGTGATGGTCCGCCGCTTGGAACGGGGCGAGGTGCGCGATCTGTTCGTCGTACGCCGTACCCTGGAATTAAAGGCCATAGCTCAGAGCGGCCCGCTGACCGCTGATCAAGCTGAGCGCATGCAAAACGCCATTGAGGCGACCAGCCTGGCCCGAGAGCGCGAGGACTGGCGAACCGTTGCCACACACAGCCTTGTGTTCCACCAGCAGATTGTCGGGCTGATGCGCAGCCCGTTGTTCGATGAGTTTTTCGCCCAGGTGATTGCCCAGCTCCGGTTGGTATTTTGTGCCGCCCCCGATGAACAGTGTTTCCAATCCCCCTGGTTAGAGCGCGACCGCGAGATTTACCAGTTGCTGGTCCAAGCTAATAAACCGGCGGCCTGGGAGGCAATGAGCTTGTACCTGGACGATTCGGAGCGCTTGTCCCTGGCCCTGTTTGATCACCCTTGATGGAGGATTGCCCCATGTACAAAGACTATCCGGCCGCTTATCAGGTCAGTAAAGGTTCGGCGTTGCAGGTCGACACAGCGTTTTACGAGCGCATCCGTGATCGAAAAGACCAGCGCACGCTGATCGAGCAGTTTG
>Ga0157373_10001134_pt1 | contig 20490 bp, 15 predicted proteins | sample C65metaG_FD_113460 | JGI IMG/M metagenome (GOLD analysis project Ga0157373, IMG submission 113460) | Corn rhizosphere microbial communities from Kellogg Biological Station, Michigan, USA - C6-5 metaG | ecosystem: Host-associated > Plants > Roots > Rhizosphere > Soil | place: USA: Michigan... | reverse complement strand
TGAGAAATATTATACCTACTAATGGGTATTGTTTTGTGTCTTATTGGAAAGTATATTTAACTAATATTTACATAATGTCTTTTTTATATAAAATTTGTACTGTTTTTATATAAAAGATTTATGTGTGTATACAAGTTCTATTAATCTGTTGAATGTATTTATATCATTAACCTTATAAAACGCTCTCAAAATGGGATTAAAAGCTCTTACTCAATCTGAACTGGAACATAGTTGCCAGGCTCAGCTGTTATCCATAGGAAACAGCATTCACAATAACATCTTAAGGATAGAAGATATCGGCGATTACATCCCTGGTAGCGTTATGGTACAGGATTTAAGCCGGATGACCAATACCTACATGAACCAGAATGGGTGTGATATCCTGAGGCATAGCAGCGAAGAGCTAGAGTTATTGGGACCAGCTTACTTCAGCAAGTTTTTTCCTGCCGAAGAGATCAGCATCCTAAAGTCAGAGCTGCAACATTTTGCAATGGAAAACGATGCCAGTAAAATACATTCATTTTTCCAGCGAGTTAGGCCAGATGAGGATAGCGAATACAAATGGTATTTTACCACTTCACGATTATATCCGTCGAGTAATCCTGACGAAGGGTTAAAAATGATGCACATTGCTGTTCCTGCCGATACCTTAAGTTATGCAGGCCGAAAGCTAAGTAACCTGGTGCAGGATGATGTGTTGATCCGTAAAAATCTGCATAAATATGTATTACTTACCATTCGAGAGAAGGAAGTAATCCGTCTTATTGTTGAAGGCAAGAGTAGTTTCGAGATTGCTAACTGTCTGTTCCTTTCTATTCATACCGTAAATAATCACCGCAAAAACATTATTCACAAGTTAGAAGTGACTTGCTTGTCTCAGCTGATCAAATTTGCCGTCGCTTTTGCTATTATTTAAGGCCTAAAAACATTGGTCCTTAATTAAAATGACTAGCGCTAGCTATTTTTAAATCGAAAGCGAGCCGGTAGCTTTAGTATAAGACAAAACATAATGCTATGTCAAACTGGAAACCTATTGTCGGACTAAGTTTTTCTTCTAAAGAATTCGATACTTATTGCCATGCTTTGCAGTGGAATGCCTGGCGTCCTTCTTTTATCGTGTTACACAATACTGCTGTGCCTACATTGGCAAACAGACCTAACGGCTTAAGCAAAAATCATATTGATAATCTGGTTAAATATTATCGGGATGATCGAAAATGGAGTGCAGGTCCACATTTATTTATCGACGACCATAAGATATGGGTTTTCACTCCATTAACAATGTCAGGCATACATTCACCAACTTGGAATAAAATAGCATTAGGCGTTGAAATGCTTGGGAACTATGCTACAGAAGACTTTAACAAAGGGAGAGGAGCTGCCGTGCGAGAAAATGCCGTAGCAGCTATGGCAACCCTTAGTTTCGTTCTTGGCATTAATCCCAATACAATGAAACTTCATAAAGAAGATCCAAAAACAACACATAAGTGCCCTGGTGCAAAGGTGATCAAGGAGGACGTCATAAATGAAGTAGAGCAACTGCTTTTGCTAAGACATGGTAATGAGCATTGGGTGCTAGAGCAATAAGAACAGCACCGTTATTAAATAATTTGAATTAACATGACAAATTTTAAAACCATAACCATATGACATTACCAATTGTATTGCAGATTATGTTCTTCACAGGAATTTTTGGGGGTATTCTTAACTGGGCCTTGCAAGGCAATCCTGGTCGTGTTGTTACAGCACAACCGTTAGGAAAGTGTATTTTAATTGGAATTGGCGCAACTATTTTAATACCGCTGTTTTTAGAAATTGCACAAAGTAGGTTATTAGACAATATTTATAATTCCCAGGAATTAAATGCAGTTTCAGTGTCTAGTCGTTTTGATACAAAAACAGATGTTGACTCTAAGACAGATAAAAAAGATAAAGAGCCTTTGTCTAAACCAAATCCTATAAAGAATAACACGAAAGATATAGCAGGAAATGCGAAACGTAAGGGTGATTCATTAGCATTAGAGACTAAAAAAGCTAAGGTCAAAGCGGCTGAAGCTAGAACTGCAGAAGAAGCTAGGCTTAAAAAAGAAGAAGAACAGTCCGGATCAAAAAAATATTTGTTGTACACTGCCTATTGTCTTCTCGCAGCCGCCGCAGGGCCAAGATTTATCAACGGTCTACTGGATGGTGTTTTAAAAGACAAGAAAATCTCTACTTTAACCAAAGAAAAGAAGGTTATAACCGCCGAAAAGGATAAGGCAGTAGAGGAGAAAGAAAAAGTAGTGGAAGAAAAGGATGAAATTGAAAAAGTGAAAATTAAGTTGGCGGCACAAAACCATTTGGCTGCAAAAAAGGATGAAGAAAATGCCCTGCGAGCGGTCAGCGAAAACGCTATAGTCGACATGGCAAAAGAAGGGACACTTGAAGGAGCAGGCGTGGCTGAAAGTATAGATTATTTAAAAGCATTTAAGCCCGGGCCGATTATTCACCCAGACGATCCTCAAAAAGGAAGATTTGGTGGAAAAAGTGAGCATAATGGAAGAGCCTTAAGAGCTATTGTTGGTGAAGAAAATTTTTATGGCTTTTTTCAAGTTACCATATGGGTTGAAAGCACAAACTCCCAAGAGCCCTTACAAGATGTTCTATTTTTTCTACATGACTCCTTCAGGCCTTCAGTTTACCTAATCAAAAAAGAAGAGCTTAAAGAAGGGAAAATTATGGATCGGTTCGAAGCATATGGCGCTTTTACAATAGGGGCAGTAACTGATAATGGAAAAACCCTTTTAGAACTTGATCTAGCTGAACAGATAGAATTTCCAAAAGAATTCAGACAAAGATAAGAGTTTGTCTAAAAGCCTCATGATCATATGGCTCCGACAACAATAAATTATTAATAGTTTGGTCCCAGAAATCATATGTTTCTTTCAATTCATTCAGTTGATCGGTATGAGGCCAGTTTTCTGTGAGAAGTTGAAGAAAAAGGCCCATCTTCCAGCTTCGATCTATCACCTGTACTACCGTATTCAGCCAGTCGTTTGCTTGCCCAAAGCTATTTTGATTAAGTTCGTTTAATGAAACGTTGATACATCGACTTGCGATGTTTTTGATTAAAGACGGATCTAACCCATCCTTAATGGCTTCATAAATCGTATGTTCACAAGGGTTCCGAAAGATGAGATCAGGGCCTCTAAGTAAATTTACACGCTCCTGTCCTGTAAGACCTAAGATCAGTAAACTATTTTCATCTATTTTTTTTCTCAGATCCTTATTACTATCTATAGTATTTAAAAACTGCTTACCATTAAATGTGGAATCCTTGCTTATTTCATCTGAAAAACTGGAAAGCTCTTCAATATAGAACCCGTATTTAGCAGACAGTTCTTGTATCCATTCTTGGTCTAATTTTATAAAATCAATATTTAATCGAAAACGACTTAAGAAACCGTCATTACCTAGATATTTCAATAAAAGCAGACTGCTTTCTATAGTAGCGGGTTTCCATTCATAGGTAGCAGCAGTAAATAATGTATCAATATTTTGTATTTCGGTTCGTGAAAAAACCTGGTGCTCGTTCAAAAGAGCAAGAGACATGGCTAGCCTCGATATGTAGGTAAGGTTATCATCTCCATTAAACATTGATATCCACGGCACACCATCGGGATGAGCCAACCTTAGTAAATAACTTACATGATCGCGATCAATTTTCTCCCTCGAAATTAATGCTGCAGGAAAAATATAGTTAATCAAAGCTTTAACACCTTCTGTATTTTGCCTGCGGTTTAAATATCCAATCATTTTCCTGATGAGCTCAAATTTGCCCAGATTAAAAAGCATTTCCATTTCCCATCTGTCCAGGATGTTGTCTTCGTGTTGATCAATAACAATATTAAGTCTTTGTCCTGTTAGATATAAATTAAATGCATCCCTCATTTGGTTTCTGCTTACCAATTTTCTGCCCGTATTATTGTAGGCGTCAGCCCGGAGTTTTTCAGGTAGAAGCTCAAAATCATCCAGTGAAATTTCTCCTGTACGTGCATATCTCAATAAAGCCTGTATCCCGTTAGGCATATCTTCAATGTCTTGAGCCAGATAGGTATTACAGATCTGAAGATCTGTAAGTTTCATGGTTTTGGCGAAAGCAATGCCTTCTAATAAAAGTTTATGATATAAGCTTTCTGCATAATCCTTTTCTTTCGGCTGTTTTTCAAAGTATGCAATAGCAGATGACCTAATTTTATTAACTGTTTCGGTATTATTTTTTTCAATATGCCTAATCATAATTCTTCTCAGGTCTTTTCTGTGCCATACCTCCCCGTTTTCGTCTTTGTAGGCAAGCCAGGCATAATTGGCAAGTCCATTCACTACGTTCTGCAACTCAGTTTCATCTAGTTCTGGTAACTGAAGTACAGGCTGAAGCACGTGCTTCACAATTTCGGCATTTACATACCTCAGTATCAAACCTGGATAAGCAACTTCTCTGATCAGTGGATCACTAATGCGGAATAAAACTCTTCTATATATGATTCCGGTAAAATATTCCTTACTTGTTTGCGTTGATTCCCCTGAAGCTATATCGTTAAGGAGTTCATCTATAGTGATTTCATTCTGAAGTAGTATTCTTGCAATCAACTGCAAATCTAATGGGCGGAAAGGAACTTTCCCTGAATTCATAATGCTGGTAATCGTTTCTTGAGACAAACCCTTAGAAAAGAGAAATTTCTCAGTGGTATCCCAATCAAAGTTTTCTAGTGGTATAGTCAATGTAGGTAAATGCTCATCAATTTTCGTATAGAGCCTACCTGATAAAATAATTTTAATCTCAAGCGGATAAAATATTTCAGCCAGTTCTGAAATCCATTCGCGAAGTTTCTCCCAGTTTTTTTGTTGAAATACTTCCTCCAACGTATCTAATATAATTAAAAAAGGTAATCTGTGCTCGGCAGCCAACAATAAATGGCGAAGAAAATCTAATATACCAATATCTATCTTCGAGGTATGGTAAGCCTCCAATGAAGACTGCCTTTTAGATCTGTAAGGATCTTTCAGGTTGTTATCTTCATATCTATGCATTCGTATTTCCTCTTCGTGACCAGGAAATTGAACAGCAATTTGTTTTGCAATTTCATCTTGAAGCCATTCGGGATCTGTCGGATCAATTCCAGGTCTGTCAAAATCCAGTATACAAATCGTAGCTAGCTTTTCCTCCATCACTAAATTACAAAATCTGGAAAGCAGCGTTGACTTCCCTGAGCCGCCTATGCCAGTTAGCGCACAGGCTTCCCAACTGTAATTCTTTGTCTTCTCAGCAATAAAAACCCTAAGTTGATGGATTTCTTCATCTCTTCCTACAAAATTTTCGGTCAGATGGGTATAGTTTTTTAAAAATGTTTTGGTTTGCAGACGGTCTTTGAGTTGGTTAATAATGTTCTCAGGTTTATAATTTTTCCCGAATGTTTCCAGAACATTCAACAGAACCCTCATAGCTTGTTCATCAAGCGTATCTACTGGTGGATAACGATGTTCAAAAATAATAGTTTGTAAAAATTTACCAAAGTCGTCCAGGGGGTTAAGCCTTATTAAAGGTTTAATCCCTGTTTTAAATATTTTATCTAATATTTTTTTTCTCTTCTCCGCTTGCAGCATCCATTGTACTGAATCCTTTGTCTCTATAATGCATTCTCCTGAAAGCAAGGATAAAAGCTCATGTTTATGTGGTTCAGTGTTTGTTAATGAGATAATTGCCTCTGGAGAAAATCTACCGGTACATGCGGCAACTTGCCTAATCATTCGAAAATCAATCTCCAATTGATTTATTATTTCCTGGGAAAATTCTTGTGTTTGCTCAAACTTCTGTTCTTCAAAACCGTCATACAAAGCTCTGTTTTCGTCAACCAGAGACTCTAAATTATCTAAGCTGAGCTGATCCTCAACTTTTAATCTGCTTTCCATTTTTGCCTGAAAGCCATATCCTCTAGCATCACTGTTAATCATAATTTAATCGGTTTCAGATAATGTTAATTTTACGCTTTTTTTTAATTTGGTGAGTGCTCTTGGATCAATATTATCCAAGTTGTCCCTATAATTTACGTAAAGCGCTTTTGCTATCAATTTAGCGTCAGAATTTATATCAAGCCGGGCAAAAACTCTATTTAAAAAAACTTCTATGTCAACAAGCGTAACTGTCTTAGTGCGATAGGTTAATCGGAAATCCTCTGTGGAAATTGGAAGATTGCGCTGTAAGCCATCCACAATCACTCTAAGCCACTCAAACGATTTTAAGCTTTCGGCAATGGTCATTAAAAATTCTGCCAGATTTTCACCTTGAATTTCAAATTTATTCATATCTGTCACGCTTATCCAAACCGTTCTGCCTTTTCGTGCATTTTCCAGGCAATGGATAAACTCCGATAATAAATAATTTTTTAGCCAGGCTGCAACTGTGCTGTCATACTCAGTATAGGAACTTAGCTTTGCAAAAGGTAATCCAACTGCGTTTCCAATAAATCCCAAAAATTCCAGGGCACTCATTTTTGAAATAATTTCAGCAGGAGCAATAATTTTCAGATGCATCTCATCGCTCAGAATGGCATTCGCTACACGAATAAGAAAGCTTTTACCCGATCCATCCTCACCAATAATTTGAAAAAGTTTGGTTTTCGGATTATTAACAGAGGCCCAAATTGCAGTTTGAAAATCATCACAACCAATTATGGGCTCATAATTAACCATATCAAGCCAATAAAATGGACTTTCAGAAGGCAAGGGGAGTGGTAGTCTGTCAATTGTATTTTTTATATAATCAATGATTTTTATAATAGGAATTCCCCGATTGCTTTTTTTTCCATCTATTGTTATTGCACATTTTCCTTGGTGTATTCCAATCAACGAGAACTCCTTGTCAAAACATGGCCCACCCGAGGAACCATATTCAGAATTAACGAAATGAAAAAATCTTAAACCCATTATCGGAAGATTTACGGGTTTAAGCGTGGTAATTGTACTTTGATCAATTCTCATGGTTTGTCCTGAGGGATGTTGAAATAAAATGATATTTTTGTTTTCCTCTGGTACGATCGCTTTCCTATCGAGTTTAACCCAGCCGCGCTCAAATCCAATTGCTTTTTTAAGTTTGATGATTGTGTAATCTAGGCATTCCTCTAACTCTTTGGGGTCGCCAGGTAGATCTTGGGTCAACTCGGTTTTATGACAAAGAGAATGGTTCACGTACCAATTTTCATGCGCTTTGATGGTAGATGAAGTATGTTCATCATATATTCCGTTTCTTCTGAATAAAAAATTATCAAATTCTATCGTTAAATTCTTGCTATCTGCCATTGGCACGTAGGTAATCGGGTCAAAAATGGATCTGGTAACATGCCAGGCTGTCAAAAAAAGGTCCGGACCAATCAATATGCCCGTTCCCTGCGCAGCACCATTTATCAACACTTTACCAGTCCATTTCATACCTTTGGCAATACCTCGGTAATAATCATCAGGTTCCGAAAAGCCTGTTTCGGCGTTGCTAATGGATTCCAATGTAGAGTCGGTTGTATTGGCCTTTAGTTTAACCAATAACTTGAAAAGTTGTCCTGATTCCAATGATGAACGAACCACTAGTTCGAGTAAATTTGCCAGAAATCTTTTACCAATTGCGTAAGTAATTGCTGCTTTAAAAGCATTATGATCATCAGGTTCATTAAGTCCAATCACTTCAAACTCTACACGTTCCTGAATGGGTATTTCAGATTGAGCCTGTAAAAACATTGCTGCAAATTCTTTACGATTTGTCCTTAATGCATCCGTGATCTCCTGAACGTCAAGACTCATAATTCTATACTTGATTTACGGTCAACAAATTTCACCCCATTGTCTTCCAAATAAGATTTTAATGACAATCCGGAAAGTCCGTTTGGCTTATCCAATTGGCTCCCTAGAATATGCGCCCAGTTTTCACGGGGAATACTACTTCTGCCACCATAATGGATACCAGCAGCGGCAAATTCCCTGCCAACGGCAACCACCAATGAACCCGAATTACCACCTAGCGTGCTTGCATCGTGAACTAAACGCCCCACATATTGCTTTCCCGATGAAGTGATTATGTCTCCAGGAGCGATACGTTTATATCCATACATCGAATCAAATAATAACTGAAGTACATCGCTGCCGTAGTTTACCAGACCATCCGTACCAGGATTTGCCGGATATCCAATTGTATATATACTATTCCCTTCCTGAGCCCACATAGGATCAGCATCAAAGGCCAATATTGATTTAGGGATATAATCATCCTCAACATCATTCAGTTCAATAATAGCCAGATCCAGTTTGTTGTGGTCAATCGTATCCGGTACTATAGGCTCTGCTCCAGTAAAAATAACTTTTGTTAGTGATCTGGTATTCAAATTCTCAATAGCCCTAAATTCTTCACCAAAATTTATAGTACAATTAGGGTTCATATTCCAACTTGCATTTTTTTTTTGACTGGCTATCCTTTGCAACACATGCAAATTTGTCGCAATCAATTTTTTGGCAATCAAAAAACCAGTTCCAATATGCTTACCATCCAAATCTATTCTTCCGACACAATCAATAGGGGTTTTTAGTCGTTCCTTACTGGTGTTAATTATACTACTCCATTTACTTACAATTGCAGCAGGTGAACTTGATTCTAGATCGGGAATCCCATTTCTAATTAGGAACGCAGGCCTAGAGCCATCTGTACGAACAATAACCTCAAGAAGTTCTAAATCATCTGGGTTATCTCTGAAATAGATATGATTCCGCTGATGAAGTGCAGTTAGCAATGATGGTCCTTTTTTTATAATTCGGTTTTGTATTTTTTCAAGAACCGTAGCATTCATTTTATTGTTTTCTCCAATATGCCTAAGTCCCGAAACCGTATCTTCAACTATACGCTCATTCTGTGCTGGACTAAATAAGTTATTATCTGATGCGTCTGCGCTTTCAATTTCAATAGTTGTGTTTGTTGCAATGGTTTGAATATAATGGTCAATTAATTGCGTTATTTTTTTTTTCATGACGGTCTATTAAGAAAGCCCATTTTTCAAAATAAAAGATTTTAAGCTGTCAGAAGCAGCGTCCATTTCAAGTATAATCCCAAAAAGCTGTTTCTTCTCTTTTTCTGTTAGGCCCGAGAAGTCCAGTTCTTCTTCTTCAAGAAGCGTCTGGATTGCAGCCGATTTAGAAATTAGCTGTAGAATTTCAACTTCATACATCTCCAAATCACTATCCTGGGCAGATTCCAACTCTTCTCCTGTAGATTCAAGATTTGCGCCTGTAAGCATTTTAAGAAAAGGCCAGCTCACCTGATCTGGATCGGTCTTTGATATTTTCAAAATATCTGGTTTAATTTGCAGCATATCCCAGGCTTGCAGAACTCCGTTGCCCACATATAGTTCATAGTCTTCAAAGCCTTTCTTTAATTTTTTGTTCGCTGACTTATATAAAGCGTACCGTATAGATTCAACTTTTTGCCAACCTTCCATTTTTTCAAGTTGATCAAAATATTTCTGGTAATAGATTGCTGCAGCTGCGGCAATCTGGGGTGTAGCAGAGGAAGTACCCGCACCATTTAAACTTACAACTTGAGTTCCAATCATCGCCCAGGGAACATTAGGCGTAAATGCTGCAACGGCCTTTTTCATGGCTTTCCTGGGGCCAAAATTCCCTCCCATAGTTTTAATGTTTTTAATTTTAAAGTCCTTATAGTAAGGAGCCATATCATAATTTACACCACAGGCGGCCGTTACCCGCTGAAATCTAGCTGGATAAACTAAAGTAGATGGCGTTAAGCGACCAAAATTATTTCCCGAAGCTGTAACTATAAAAATTCCCTTCTCATAAGCACGGTTTACCACATCCGCCCAGGCTTTAGAAGGCATGCCACCCATGCTCATGGTCACGACATGGCAACGCGTTGTGGGATTGTCATAAAGCGCAATTATGTAGTTTAGTGCATCTACAAATGCCTGGTTTTTCCAAAGCACTACACTTTTCGAAATTCTGATTGGAACGATTTTGATGTTGTTATGAACACCGATATAATCATCAAAATTATCATAGTCTTCCAGTTTAATTTTTTTGCCCGCAAGGATAGACAGCGTGCCAGTTCCGTGGCCTGGCATTTTTAACCAGCCTTCCGACTCAATATCCTCCGCGGAATTATTTGCCTCTACAAAGTTTTTTTGAAGATGAATTTCAATGTTTAGTGGAAATGTAGGGTGGTTAGGATCATAGCCCGTATCAAAATGGGCTACCCTTACCACATTATCACTTGTTGACACTTCATTCCAAGCCTTTCTCAATTGAGAGTAATTGTCATGCTGGTGCCAGATCATTTTTTTAGGACTTTTAACTGAACCTGGAAAGGGCCAGTTAGGATCGTACTCATCATCCGCTAAAGGAGTAGCTTCTAAACCTTCCCTAATCTTCGTGGTTTCATGAAATCTCCTTGCTTGCGGATTTTGATCATCAAGATCCGGCTCAATGTACCCATCAAAATCTGTTGATTTTTTGATCTCATGGGCCTGATCCCATGGGTTTTGATGCGTTTTAACAACTGCGTCAGCCAACTTATATTCAACTTGGGATTCGTCGCTGGAATCTTCCACATTGCCGGCTGGTTTGAAGTAAAATTTTTGGGTTTTCATTCTTCTCGTTTAATTTAAATGGTAGTACAAACTCTCTTCCTGAGTTGAGGTCAAAAAAAGGTATGATGGTGGAGAATGTATTTAACTAATAGTTTAAGTTAAGAAGTAGTCCATCAAGATAAAATAGCTAGTTCTAGCTATTTTATAGTGTCAACATCTGTTTGCGGTGCTTTTTAATAGTATTTTTTGTCGATTTGACAAAAACCTTGGTGCCATTACTTATTGTTAGGAGTGCTTGTAGTAGAAAAAAGATTTAATGAATAACCTAGTTGGACTTGTGTGAAATTATTGTTGAACGTATGACCGTCAAATGTCCATCTAAATCGGAAGAATAACTTTGAATCATCATTGGTCTTTAAGTGACCGTCAAAACACGCTTGGAATAATCCTGCATTGTGATCAAGTTTATATAATGAATTCCAAAGATTTTGTTTTAGATATGATGCTCCTAAACTTACTCCCCATCTACTATCTGGACGGAAGCCTACACTAGTCGCAATATTCCAATAACTACTGTTTAATGCTTCGGAGTGGGTGTTAGCTGAATCTGTTGAATTTTTTACTCTTGTTCGATACCAAAATAAAGCTAGATCCACAACATTCCAATTAACTTTTGATTGAGGGAAATGTATTTTAAGAACATTTAATGTAAATCCAAATGAAGCAAGCTGATGCTGAAATATGCTTAATGCGTTAATTTTTTTATCAGCTGAAGCGAGACTATCCAAAATCAGAAACTTGTTATTGTCTTCAAGTTTAGAAAACAATAATTTCGGTTCGATGTTACCAAGAAAATTGTAATATGGAGCGCTAAAAAAACCTTTCTTTACATAAATAGAATCAACTGCCATTGAATCTTTTGTTCTATAAACAATTCTTAAATTCTTAGGTGGAGATTTGTATGTAGTCCGCAGATGTGAAGGGAATTCCTTGGCGGAATCAATTGGCTTCCGTATCCCATATAGACGAAGATCATACTTATTAGCTATGTCTTCATTAGTAGCAATACTAAAAAAGGGTTTATACATAGTGTTAAGGTTTATTTTTCTTTTTGCTTCAATCTGAATTAGTCCATTGGGTTGTTCTTGATCCATTCCAACAAAATCACTAAAAGCAGCAACCTCAATTATCTTTGACCTTTTTTCTTTTTTTAATTCAACTATCGGTAAACTTGGAGAAAGGGCCAAAACCCGGTTGGAGGGGCTATAGTCTTCCTTGTCATTTTCTAGTACAATGTCCAGCAGTAATAATTCGGATAATTTAATATACCTAGTTAGACCTTTTATACCGCCACAATTTAAACTATACAGCATAATGTCTGCGAATCGGTCTGGATCACTTTTGCTAGAGATACTTATTGGATATAAATTCCGAAATTCAATATAGTTTCTTGGGGATTGAGTGGATTTGTTTAGGTCTTTTGGGTCAATTACCCTGACGATAATATTTTTAATTGCACCATCTTCAGTTTCTACAGACACCCTGTCGATTCGGTGCCAGATCTGAGACGAATCAAGTGGGTTTTTATTAGATTCATATATCGAGCTTTTAAGTATACTGGAAATCGAATCTCTTTTTAAAATGAGGTTTGCAGTTACAGGTTCATCGTCCAGGAATTCAAGTTTGGCTTTTACAGTAAAAAATATCTGAGTTCCGGTTTTTCTAAGTGAATTAGTATCTGATATATTAAATTTATCCTTCATCTGTTTTATGAATACACCTTCAAATTTTAATTGTTCAAATTCCGAAAAAATGTAGTTCAGTGAATCAGATTTGGGACTGTCTGTAGTGTCTGTGTTTTTAGATATAGAACTTAAAACTAAATTGAAATTGTCGCTGCTTTCCTTTTTAAATTCGTAGTTATAAACGCTGCTTTCAAAAATAAAAGTACCCAGGACTCTTTTAGGACTTGCCTGGCCATAGCATACCGTTGATAATAAAACAAAGACTAGTGTGAACGATATACACCTTAATAATTTTGAAATACAATTTTGCATAATTGTAATTTTGTAACCTATTTTTTTATCAATATTTCGTTTCATGTCTATTTTTGCTATTGTTAGTTAAATTTATAACTCAATTACACGAAAAAAAATAGCTACCAATAGCTATTTTAGATTAATAACTCAACTTCTATAAGGTCATTTTGTCACATGGCACTGATTTCACTTTTCTCAAGCTCCAATTATGTATTTTCTGAGTATCTCTTTTAGAATAGTGTTCATTATCTTTTAGTTTATATGTAACTATTTTGAGTTAATCATTGTTTTTGTAAGATAAATTCGTAACATTTGAATTAACCAGATATTGCATTTGTATTGTAGGGGTACAGATAGATTTTTTAACGCTACTCATTCATGAAAAATCTTTTGTTGTTAATGCTGTTTTGCAGCATGCTTTCTTTCACCAATATTTCAGCATTGGCTGAAAAGACTATTGGTTATGGATATGTTGCTACTTGCCGAGGTAGTGATAATTGCAGGGCCTGTAGCTCTTGTAATTACTGTGGTCATTGTAATTCAGGTGGCAGCTGCGGTGTATGCAGCCCAAAATCATCGTCTTCCAATACACTAATCTCAAAACCGAAACCTAAAAGTACTACTAGCAATATCTCAATTAGCTCTCAATGTAAGGGAACCACTAAAAAAGGAGCCCAATGCAAACGGATGGTTAAAGGAGGCGGATACTGTTATCAGCATAAATAGGAATTACATATTTTAATTAACTAAAAACACTATGGACTTTAAAGATCAAATTGCACAACTCGCTGCTCGCGTAGAGAAGATGCTACCACAGATTCAAACTGAAGAAGCTACAAAGAACGCATTAGTAATGCCATTTATACAGATCATGGGTTTCGATGTATTTAACCCATTTGAGGTTAATCCTGAATTTATAGCAGATATTGGTATTAAAAAGGGGGAGAAGGTTGATTATGCAATAATGAAGGATGGAGAGCCTATCATTATTATAGAATGTAAACACCACCTTGAAAAATTAGACCCTCATAACTCTCAATTGTTTAGGTATTTCCATGTTTGTAAAGCTAAGTTTGGGCTATTAACTAACGGACTGATTTATCGTTTTTATACAGATTTGAATGATGCAAATAAGATGGACGAGAAGCCATTTTTTGAATTTAACATATCTGAAATTAAAGAGGCACAGATAGAAGAGCTTAAAAAATTCCATAAATCTTATTTTGATGTAGAAAACATATCAAACACCGCTTCTGATCTTAAATACACTAACGAGCTAAAGGCCCTTATAACATCTGAATTAAGGAATCCTTCTACTGTATTCGTGAAGCACTTTGCCAATCAGGTTTACCAAGGTAAATTAACTGAGAAAATCTTAAATCAGTTTACAGAGTTGGTTAAACGTTCGTCGAATCAAGTTCTAAATGATGCGATTACAGACCGTTTAAAAACGGCATTGGTGAAGGAAGAAGCAAATAGTAATGAAACGGAAGGCAAAGTTACAACAGAGCCTGTAATGGCTTCGGAAAGCAATGTTGTAACAACAGAAGAAGAGATTGAGGGATTCTTTATTGTCAAGTCGATATTGAGGGAGATTATTGAACCTAAGCGAATAACACATCGTGATGCATTATCATATTTTGCAATATTATTAGATGACAATAACCGTAAAACGATTTGTAGGTTATACCTGGGCAATAAGAAATACTTGGTTGTTCTGGATGAGAACAAGAAAGAAGTAAAGTATGAAATAAATTCAATTGACGAGATTTATGGTCATGCAGATTTGCTCAAAATAGCGATAGAAAGATTAGAAAAGAAATAACCAAATCTCATTTTACGAAAATAGGTTTATCTGCTTGTCTAGTTTGGCCGTTAATTATGTAGAAGATAGTTGGGTTATTTGGTTTGAAGTATATAGTTTAATCATATTCATTAATTATTAATATGCCAAATTGGTGTTACAACATGGTTTCATTGGGGACGCTACCCAATTAAAAGAGATCGGTAGACTTTTTATTAACTTGCTCAAAAGGAGGTTGAAACAGGGAATGCTCAATGCCCACATTTCATTCTAGAACCTTATAGATATTTTTTTGATATCAGATGGGAGAGAGAAGTACTATATTATGAAACTAAATGGATGCCTAACCAAGGTGATATAAAGGAAATTGCTGAACATTATTGTGTAGATTATGTTTACAATTATGACGAACCGAGCATGTATCTATATGGAGAGGAGAGATCAATTGAAGGCGTTTTTATGGAAGTGTATTTAGATCAAGAAGATTTCGAAAAAATAGTTTCTAATGGGACTTACGACAGGTATTTATTCGAAGGAGAGCAATGGCATTCTGAAGAAGAAATATTAGAGTTATTGCTTGAGCGAAAAAAATCAAAGTAATTGATAGATTTGAAATACTTAACCTCTATAAATGTCATTTGAACAGGGAATATACGAGCAACTAATTACTAAGATTATTGCTAATAAGCTAGATGGTATGGATAACGATGCCTACTATATAAAAAGTTCTGCTTTAGATAAAGCCGAAGCCGCAAGGTACTTAAGTCAATACCTTTCTCAAACTATAAAGTATGCACTTAATTTTGTGAAAGATGAAGAAAATAGTATCTTAAATAAGATTGAGCTTTCAAATAAAATCATCCAATTGTTGATCAATGAATTGCCAAAGGTTGTTCTTACAGACGACTTGATAGACAATGAAGGCAAGATACTAGAGGCCGTTGTGACTAAGTTGGATTCACCTTACCCCGACCTTGGGAAAAGGATTCAAGAAATAATGCCCTATACCAGACTTAGCCAAAGTGAGCTATTTACAGGTAGTAATGTTGGCATTTCTTTAGAAAGCGAGATTAAGAAGGAAATTCTTTCAGCAGATGAAATCTGCTGGTTAGTATCGTTCATTAAATATTCAGGTATAAGGATCTTCAAAGAAGAGCTTGAAGAGTTTACTAATAGTGGTAGAAAACTAAGGATCATTACCACCACCTATATGGGTGCCACAGACGTTAAAGCAATTGAGTTTTTAGCTGGGTTAAAAAACACAGAGATAAAAGTGTCTTACAATAACGAGCATGAACGCTTACATGCAAAGGCATATCTGTTTCTACGTAATACTAAATTTGATACTGGCTATATTGGTTCGTCTAATATCTCTAGATCGGCGCTTACCAATGGCTTAGAATGGAATCTTAAAGTTACATCTAAAGAGATCTCTCACATTATAGAAAAGTTTAAAAAAACTTTTAATACTTATTGGGAAGATAAAGAGTTTGATTATTATAGTCCAGGAAAGGATAAGGAAAAACTTTACAAAGCAATCAAACAACAAAGCAGTACTGATAGCGGTAGTATTACTAGTTTTTTTGACCTTAAACCATTCTCGTATCAGGAAGAGATTTTAGAGAAGTTTGCATCAGAAAGGCAAATTCATGGACGAAATCGAAACTTATTGGTAGCCGCAACAGGCACTGGAAAAACAGTTGTTTCAGCCTTCGATTATAGAAAGTTTAATGAAGGAAATTCTAGAGCACGGTTACTTTTCGTTGCTCATAAAAAAGAAATCCTAGTTCAAGCACAAGAAACATTTAGGCACGTTCTTCGAGATGCGAACTTTGGTGAATTATGGGTGGATGGACTAGAGCCTACCCAATATGAATACCTGTTTGCATCTGTTCGGACTTTAAATAATAGGCTGGATGCGTTGAGCCTATCTGCTGATTTCTATGATTTCATTATTATAGATGAGGTGCATCATATTGCAGCAAACAGTTATCGGCCAGTTCTTAACAAGTTTAGCCCAACGTTGCTTTTGGGCCTCACAGCTACCCCAGAACGTATGGATGGTGAAGATATTCTAAAAGACTTTTGTGGGGTTATTGCTGCAGAGATACGACTACCTGAAGCATTAAATAGAAAGCTGCTGTCTCCGTTTCAATATTTTGCTGTTTCGGATTCTATTGACTTGAAAGATGTGACTTGGAAAAACGGCAGATACGAAAGTAAAGAACTCACCAAAGTTTATACTAAAGGTGATCGTAGAGTAGCTGAAATTTTGACTAATTGCGAGAAGTATTTAACGGATATACATGAGGTAAGAGCTATTGGCTTTTGTGTAAGTACTGAGCATGCTCAGTATATGGCTGAGAAGTTTGTTTTTGCAGGTTTGAAAGCAGATTATTTAACTAGCGATAACGCAAAACAAAATAGAGATGATGCAAGAAGAAAATTGCCAAGTAAGGAAATCAACTATTTATTCGTTGTAGACATTTTTAATGAAGGTATTGATGTGCCTGAAATAGATACGGTACTTTTTTTAAGGCCTACAGAGAGTTTAACTATATTTCTACAGCAATTGGGTCGCGGCCTTAGATTAGCTCAGGGAAAGGACTGTCTTACAGTATTAGATTTTGTTGGTAATGCAAGACCTGAATATGATTTTGAACATAAGTTTAGAGCGTTGGTTGGCAGAACCCATACTTCAATGATCAAAGAGATTGAAGATGACTTCCCGCACTTGCCATTAGGTTGTTCAATTGTACTAGAAAAGAAAGCAAAAGAGGTAATACTAAGAAATATTAAAGAAGCAATTAGTTTTAATCGAAATCAGTTGCTTACCAAGATTAGGAATTTTAAGTACAACAGTTCTTTAGAACTTACACTGACGAATTTTATAGATTTCTATCATATTGAACTAGGATTGATTTACAAGAAGGGGGGGTGGAAAAGACTGTGCGCAGATGCAGGTGTTTCTTCTGCCTTCCGAGAACCAAATGAGAAAGAATTGAGCCGTGGCATTAAGAAAATAATGCAAACTAGTTCTATTAGCTATTTTAGGTTTCTTTTGAAATTAGTAAGTTTAGACTTTGTTATTGCTAATCCGTCTCCGGAAGAGGAACAAATGCTGTTGATGTTTTACTATGATGTTTGGCATGGACCTGGCCTTAGCTTGGAGTTTGAGAGTCTGAATGCCAGTATAAAATCACTTAATAGAAACCCGGTTATGGTTACCGAACTGAGAGAAGTTTTGGAATACTTGGTAGATCATATCAGCTTTATGGAAAAGGATCTATATCTGGGATTTTCTTTTCCGTTGAAAGTTCATGCTAGATATAATAGGGATCAAATTCTTGTGGCTATGCAATTGCATACATTCGAAAAAGCTTCCTCTAATAGGGAGGGTGTGGCCGTAAATAAAAACTTAAATACAGAAGCATTATTTGTGACATTGAAAAAATCGGAAAAGGAATACTCTCCAACAACCTTGTATGATGATTATGCAATTAGTGATTCATTGTTTCACTGGCAATCGCAGAACAGTGCATCACCAACTAACCCTTCGGGTAAATCATATATTCAGCAGTCTCATAACAAGAAAAATGTATTGCTATTTGTTAGGGAACAAAACAATGATGAATATGGTAACACTATGGGGTATGTATTTTTGGGTTTAGCAGATTTTGTAAAAACTGAAGGGACAAAGCCAATGAATATAGAATGGAAATTGCACGAGTTAATGCCAGCATATATTTGGAAAGAAAGTGGGAAGTTAGCTGTAGGGTAGTTTATATTAGTGATTTCTACTTTGGTAAATTATAGCTTAAATATGCCGACTGAATTAAACTCATGTACCGAGGAGAGTTTGACAGAATATCATAATTAGATTTTTGCATCCTGAAATTATGGAATATTACACTAAATGTTTAATTTGTTGATTTTTAAATTTTAATAATTGATTTTCAATCGTTAGTAGCTTTTTTAATGTCGAAAAATTAATCATCAAAGCCTCAGCAGTTATTTATAATTTATGGAAATCTTTCAAACAATATTAACGCTTCGGGCAAGAAAAAGAGGATTTCACCTGATTACTGATGAAGTAGAAGTGGCCTTACCAGAAATCAAATTATTAAAAACCGGGATCTGCCAGGTATTTATTCAACATACTTCTGCTTCCCTTACTATTAATGAAAATGCGGACCCGACGGTTCGGAAAGATTTTGAAACTTTCTTTAATAAGGCGGTTCAAGAAGATGATCCGGATTACGAGCATGACTATGAAGGTTCTGACGATATGCCTGCTCATTTAAAATCGTCAATTTTGGGTAGCTCAGTAACCATACCTATTCGTAACGCAAGGTTTGCGTTGGGTATTTGGCAGGGCATATATCTTTGCGAGCATCGTAATTATGGAGGTGAAAGAACCTTGATTATAACCGCTTGGGGCGAAAAGTTTATTTAACACTCTCCTTAGGTGCCAAAAACAAAAATGGCATGGCTATGATCTGTAGAACACAAGCAATAACACTTAGTATACGATATACTGGATAAGTATCAAATTCCTTTAAAATTGGCTGTAATGCAAACACACTAATTACAGTGATAAAAGTAAGAACCCACTTTAGCCAATCCTTGCCTAACGTTGCAAAATAGCCCAAAACAGCAATTAAGAGTGTTGTTTCGAGTGCCAGAGTACCTGTGGTAATATTATCAGCATAATGAAGAAAATGATTTATTAATGTAACTGCTGATGCTGTAAAGATTAGGTAAGCGGCAATCTTGTAATTTTTATGAATAGTTTGTTGCATCGAAAAGTTCCTTTTTTTTGAGAGCGGAGATTACAAACATAAGATAAATACCTCATCTCCCTGCAGCAGATATTGTTTTTTGAACTTAGCATGGCTTTCCAGTATGGTAAGCTCCTTGTCGTTAATAGTTGTTTGATATGCCTTAAAAAATTCGAACAAAAGATGATATCTTTTTTGCGCTAAGTTAAGGTAATTTTGCTGCTCACAGTTCTTTTCGGAGCAGCAGTAACAGACAATGTAAAGTTATATTTTTAATAACTATTATAATAATTTAATTTTTGGAATGTTTTAGTGGAGGATAAGTGTATTAATATGAAATGTATTTATCATAGAGAAAGTTTTGAATTTGTAGTGTTCAAACAAATCCTGCTAATGATAAAATTCAAGCTTGGGATTCGTAATGATAGGTGCGGCTCTTATATCTTGTGGTGTTATAATAACAGGATATCGCAAGGACAACTAACCAATTAATCTTATCTGACTAGATCTTGAACCAGGAAAGCGTTAAGCCGGTACTGATATGATGAATCGTGATTTTTTTTAAAAAATCTTATTTTAGCTTTATTCAGAATGTTGCCAATGAAAACAAGTTACTTCAAGCCCAGAAAATCTTTTTCCTTTTCTGCTCATCCCTACGATCTGGGAACCTTCATGGGGCTAAGGTATAGCTATGATGATAACCACTTTCTGCTTAAGATTTACAGAATTGAAGAAGAGGAATTTCCTCGTTATTATAACTATCATTTAAACTATGCCCTCGAAGGCAATCTCACAGGTAAAGAGGATTTCTTTCGTCATGTTTGGCAGATCGTACAAAATAGGATTAGGCACTTCGAGATGCAGGATCCCTTTTCAAGCAATCATGCTATGCACAAGCTGAGTATTGAAAAACTTCAACAGTTTCAAGAGTACCTGAAGCGTATAGACGAGTGGAATGCAAGGCCATCCCATATTGTCATTGAAGAGAAAGAAAATATCATACAAAAACAGAAAGAATTGATTGAAGAACTTCAGGCTCGTCTGGATGAATTAAGGGTATTTGAAGTCAGCCAAAAGATTAGGGTCGAGGAAGGTTATGTCGCTACTTTCATTGATCTGTTCAAACAGATCGAAAAACTGGAATTGCCCTCGGGCAGAAAGTTGATATTGAGCGACCATCAGATCGTTTATCCAAGAATGATCAGCAAGTATTTCTCCGATGGTGGCGATGATATACCTGTTGAAACACTTCG
>Ga0157373_10001132_pt1 | contig 20506 bp, 20 predicted proteins | sample C65metaG_FD_113460 | JGI IMG/M metagenome (GOLD analysis project Ga0157373, IMG submission 113460) | Corn rhizosphere microbial communities from Kellogg Biological Station, Michigan, USA - C6-5 metaG | ecosystem: Host-associated > Plants > Roots > Rhizosphere > Soil | place: USA: Michigan... | reverse complement strand
GGATCGTGGAACACGTCGGCGAGAAGCATCTGGCTCGGTTCCGGGCCGTGCGATACCCGGAAAGGAACCATGCCCCGGAGGCGGCGCTGCTGGAAAAGCTTGAGGCTGCGCTGAGCGGCGCTCCATCCTCTTCCAATACGGCTGAGACCAAGGCGTCCGACGCTCTTCAGGCTGATTCGACGGCGTCTGACGCCACCGCGCCAGATGCCGAGGCGCCCGAAGGCGCGACGCCTGACGCCGAGGCGCCCGAAGCCCAGGCGCCCGACTCCAAGGGGCCCGATGCCAGGACGACGGCGCTGATCGCCCTGCTGCACGCGGCCGGGCTGTTCGGCAAGCTCTTCCCTGCGGCAGACCGAGTCTTCGCGGACGAGTTGGCCAAGGACTACTGGCCTGCCCGGGCGGTGGAGGACGAACTCCGGCTGATCAGGCTGGCGCAGGAAGAAGCCGCAACCCTCTGATGATGCGCTAGGCAGGAAGGGTGCCGGACGGCGTCTAGCCTGCCGCCGCGCCCGGCTTGTCCTCCAGCAGCCCGCCGCTGGCCCAGCGGCGCAGCGCGAGCTTCTCGGCGTCGTCGAACTCCATGAGCGCGACCCGGCACAGCTCCTCGACGTTTCTTGTCCACGCCGCCGCCAGCTCGTGCGCGGGCAACTCGTCGGTGAGCGGGACCCCGGCGTACCCCAGGCCCTGGAGGACGAAGTTCACCGCTGCGCGGGAGACCGGTTGGCCTGCCGCAACGCAGTCGTCCCGTACCGCTTTGGCCAGCTCGGCCCGGGTGGCAGGGTGTTCGCGCAACTTCGCTTCCAGCGATACGAAGACCTGCCGGAACTGGTCGGATGACAGCGCCGGCACATCGGTCACCCGGATGACCTGTTCCTCGATCGCCGGCCGGGCCTCCGCGGCCCCGGGAAGCAGGTCCGGTGAGAACCGCTCGGCATCCCAGACCCAGCCCGGCGAGGGTGTGGACGCATAGGCGATCCCCGGGCCGGCCCGGGCGATCCAGGCGCCGAACTTGCCGTGGCCGCCCCAGTCCGTCTTGAGGGACGGGTCCGCGGTGAGCGCCCGGTGCGCCGCCACCGAGCCGGTGACCGGGCCCGGCGCAGACCGCACGAGGGCCAGGACTTCCGCGGCGGCCGTCGTGGTTGGCCCGGGGGTGAATGCTGCCGCGGGCTGGCTGGCGGCGGGTTTGGCCGAACGGACCAGGCGTGGGACGTCGGCCGCGGTGCCGTTGAGGATGGCTACGAAGTCGTGCGACTCCACGACGCTGTCCGCCATCTCCCGGTACGCGAACGCCACGGCGCCGGCGGCGATCACCGTGGTCATCCGGTCCGCGGCGCGGAAACGCTGGACCAGCGAGGTGAAATCCGCATCCGCCGAGGCGACAAAGAACTCTTCAATATGCGCCGCACCGGACAGGGCGTCCATCGCGTCCAGCACCAGGTTGATGTCCGTGCTGCTCTTGCCCCGCTGCGTGAGGGACGGGCAATCGATCACCCGGAAGCCCGCCCGGGTCCAGTACGGCCGGTACTTGGAGTAGATAACGGGGTTGAGGTAGCAGTTGCGGATCAGGAAACGCCGTGAGTCCTCGCCCGCGACGCCGTCGGCCAGCGCCTCCGTCCAGTGCTTGGGATCCTCGGCGAACCTCTTGGCAGCGGCCGGGTCCAATGCCTGCAGGCCCGTATAGACGTTGTCGAAGTCCACGAACATCGCGGCGCGGATCCCGGGCCGCCGGGACTGATGGAGAGGTTCTGTCATCGGCTCAGTCTGCCAGCAGGATGGCGGAGCGGACCAGAAGTGAATCCGCGCGTTGCCGGGTCCGGGGTGGTCATGCGGCCGAGGGGACTTTCAGGGGCTCGATCCGGCCCAGTATGAACAGGTAATTCGCGGCACCAAGCAGCGAGATGAAGCCGATGACCGCGAGGGGTGCCACAAAGGATCCAGTCTGGTCCACCAGGACACCGATCAGGACGGGCGTGAAGATGCCCGCCAGGTTGGAAGCGAAATTCTGAAGGCCGCCGATGGATCCGACGTGCCGGGAGCTGGGGGCAACGTCAGCGGGCAGCGACCATATCCCGGTGGCGGCGACCGTGAGGCTGGAGTAGGCCACGGACAACAGGGTCAGGGCCATCCATGCCTCGGGAACCATCGCCGCGAACATAATGACCGACCCGCCGATCAGGCCGCCTGCGATCGCAGCCTTGCGCACTCGGGTCACCGAGGCGCCGTGCCGAACGGCGCGGTCGGCTGCGTAGCCGGCCAGCCAGCCGAAGGCCACCGCGCAGATGCCGGGAATGGCGCCAAAAATTCCAAGCTTGAGCAGGTCGAATCCGCGCTCCTGAACGAGGTAACCCGGGAAAAAGGTGATGAAGAAGTAAATGGCGCTGTTCAGGCAGAAGAAGCCGAACATCATGCTGAGGATGGTGCGGTATTTAAACAGTGACCGCCACGGCAGGTGCGCTGCGCCGTCGTCGTCGTTTGCCTCGCTCCGGGCGCCCCCTTCCTGGATGTAGGCAAGTTCCTCGGCGTTGGCGCCCGGGTGCTCCTCGGGGTTGCGGTAGGCCTTCCACCACACGGCCGCCCAGATGATGCCGGCAAAGCCGATGATGATGAAGACCGCGTGCCACGAGGTGAAGGCGACGATCAGCGTGACGATCGGAAGCGCAATGACTGCACCCACACGGGATCCGGAGTCCCAGATGCTGGTCGCGAAAGCCCGCTCGCGGACGGGAAACCAGGTGGCCACCACCTTGGCCGCGGTGCTGGGAGCCGGGCTCTCGCCGACGCCCAGCAGGAACCGGGCGGCGAAGAGTGACCAGAAGTTCTGCGAAAAAGCGGTCACGATCGTAAAGATGGACCACCACAAGGCCGCCAAAGAGAAGGATTTCCGCGGCCCGACCTTGTCGACGTACCACCCGGCCGCCAGTTGGCAGAAGTCGTAGGCCCAAAAGAACGCTGCGAAAATCAACCCCTGCTGGGTCGCCGACAGTTCAAAGTCCTTGCCCATGAACGGCAGCGCCACACTCAGGCTGGAGCGGTCCAGATAGTTAATGCTCAACCCCAGAAACGCGAGCCAGATGATGACCCAGCGTCTGCGGGATCTGGTGCGGGGAGCCGCGGAAGACGATGGGGGTGCATGCCTGCTGCCCAAGGCGGTCATACGGTCTCCTTTGACATGACAGAAGTTTCGGATGTTCAGGCACCTGGGCGGCGGGCAGCCAGGGATAGCCGTCGCCCAATCCATACCGAAATCTGGCTAATCATATAGAGCGTGCGGTCCAAGGCCAGATCCGGGCGAGCAACCTTGCGACACATCCGACCAGGGGCCGTGGCTTATGATTCCCACAGCGACTCCGTTCAACCAGCCCAAAGAGGTATCCGCGTGCCCCCTCGTCTTCCGTCCGATCCGTCCAAAAACAAGGCGGGCGTGGGCGATGTCTACGCCTCGATGCGGGCTTCCATCCTCAGGGGCGAAATTGAGCCCGGTGCCCGCATCAACATCGACGCGGTTTCCCGCAGCCTGGGCGTTTCGCAGACGCCGGTTCGGGAGGTCCTGCAGCGGCTCGAGGGCGACAACCTGGTGATTTACAGCCCCGGACGGGGGTACAGCACCACACCGCTGCTGGATCTTGCCGAGCTGCGTGCCCTCTTCGAGTTCCGGTTGCTGGTGGAGCCGTGGGCCGCCCGCTCGGCCGCCGTGGACCGGCTCGCCAACCCGGCGGCGGCGCTGGAAAAGGAGCTTTCCGCCTTTCGCGCCACGATGGAAGCCGGGGGAGAGTTGCGGCAGGATCTCGTCGCCCACGACACCCGCTTCCACGACACGATCCTCGCCGCCGCCGGAAACCCGGTGGTGCGCCACGCTTTTGCGCAGACCCATTGCCACCTGCACACGTTCCGGCTCTACCCGGCAGACATCGACGGCGCCATCACCGCGGCCGAGCACTCCGCCGTGCGGGACGCCATTTCGGCCTGCCTGCCGGACCAGGCGGAACAGGCCATGGCCGAACACATCAGAAACTCGTTCCACCGCTTCGCCCAGGCTTTTGAGGGCGCCGACGAGCTCCTGCCGCTTGAAGACAGCGGGCCGCCCAGAAGGCGCATCGTCGAGTGAAAAGAAGCCCTGGCCAGTCGGCCAGGGCTTCTTTGTTTCCGGGGGCACTTGATCTGGATCACTGTTCCTATATGATTAACTCAATTCATATAGGAATTGCGTCCGCTCGTTGAATTGACCAGAGAGAAGATAACTGTGCCTTCCATCATTTCCATCCACACCCAGGACGTACGCTTCCCCACGTCCCTCGAGCTTGATGGCTCTGACGCCGTCAACGTCGACCCGGACTACTCGGCCGCCTACGTCGTCATCCGCACTGATGCGGGCGAGGAGGGCCACGGCTTCGTCTTCAGCTGCGGCCGCGGCAACGAAATCCTCACCCATGCGATCGACGCCTACGCCAAGCTGCTCCTCGGCCGCGATATCGACGAACTCATCTTCGACCTCGGAGGGGCGTCCAAGCGCCTCGTCCACGATTCCCAGTTGCGCTGGCTGGGCCCGGAAAAGGGCGTCACCCAGATGGCCTGCGGCGCGCTCGTCAGCGCCCTCTGGGACATCCGGGCCCGTCGGGAAAACAAGCCCCTGTGGCTGCTGCTCAGTGAGATGCCCGCCGAGGAGATCGTCGACGTCGTCGACTTCACCCACATCCGCGATGCCCTGAGCCCGCAGCAGGCACTCGACATCCTGCGCGCCGGCGAGGACGGCAAGGCCGCCCGCATCGCGTCGCTCAAGGCGGATGGTTTCCCGGCGTACACGACGTCGCCCGGCTGGCTCGGCTACAGCGACGAAAAGCTGGTCCGGCTCAGCAAGGAAGCGGCCGCTGACGGGTTTTCCATGATCAAGCTCAAGGTGGGCGGCGACATCAACGACGACCGCCGCCGTATGGCCCTGACGCGCCAGGCCGTGGGCGACCTGCCCATCGCCATCGACGCCAACCAGCGCTGGGAGGTCTCCGAAGCCATCGAATGGGTCAACCAGCTCGCCGAGTTCAACCCCTACTGGATCGAGGAGCCCACCAGCACGGATGACATCCTGGGCCACGCCGAGATCCGCAAGGGCGTTTCCCCCATCCGCGTCGCGACCGGCGAGGCCGTCGCGAGCCGCATCGTCTTCAAGCAGCTGCTGCAGGCCGGCGCCATCGACGTGCTCCAGCTGGACTCCACCCGCGTGGGCGGCGTGAACGAAAACATCGCCAACCTCCTTCTCGCCGCCCGCTTTGACGTCCCCGTCTGCCCGCACGCCGGCGGCGTGGGACTCTGCGAGCTCGTCCAGCACTTCTCCTTCTTCGACTACGCGGCCGTCAGCGGCAGCCAGGACGGGCGCATGATCGAGTACGTGGACCACCTCCACGAGCACTTCGCCGAGCCGGTCCGGATTGTCAACGGCCGCTACGCCGCCCCGCAGCTGCCGGGCACGGGCGCCGAAATGATCAGCGCTTCCCGCTCCCGCTGGGAATTCCCGGGCGGCGCAGGCTGGCTGGAGGTCGGGAACCGGGCCGCTGTCACCGGCGCCTCGCTGACAGCGACCGGCGCGGTCCGATGACGACAACAGCCCCCGAGCTCAACGCGAAAATCGAGGCGGCCCACACAGCGTTCGAGAAGGGACGCGCCGCGGATCCCCGGACCCGCGGGGGCTGGCTCGAGGCGGTGGCCGACGGTCTCGAGGCCGACGCGGAAGCCCTGGTGGAAATCGCCGGCGAGGAAACGCACCTCTGGGAGGCACGGCTGCGCGGCGAACTGAAGCGCACCGTCTTCCAGCTCCGCCTCTTCGCAGCCGAAATCCGCTCCGGCGAGCACTTCGATGCCACCATTGACCACGCGGATGCGGAGTGGGGCATGGGCCCGCGGCCGGACCTGCGCCGGCTCAACGTGCCAATCGGCGTCGTCGGCGTATTCGGGGCATCCAATTTCCCCTTCGCCTTCAGCGTGATCGGCGGGGACACCGCCTCCGCGCTCGCCGCAGGCTGCGCCGTCGTCCACAAGGCACACGACGGACACCGGAAGCTTGCCCTGCGCACGGCCGAAACGGTGGCTGCGGCCCTCGACGCAGCCGGGGCGCCTTCCGGGCTGTTCTCACTCGTCACCGGAAGGGCCGCGGCGGAGGCGCTGGTCGACCATCCCCTGGTGAAAGCCATCGGATTCACGGGTTCGACGGCGGGTGGGCGGGCACTCTTCGACCGCGCCAACGCCCGTCCGGAGCCAATCCCGTTCTACGGCGAACTCGGCGGCATCAATGCGGTGTTCGTGACCGAAAAGGCTTGGGCCGCCCGGCGTGACGAGATCCTCGACGGCTATGCCGGCTCCTTCACGATGGGAATGGGACAGTTCTGCACCAAGCCGGGGCTGCTTTTTGTTCCCGGCGGCCAGACCGACAGGGTGCGGGAGGTGCTCGGTGAGGCCCTGGCGGACTTTGTTCCGGCGCGGCTGCTCAGCAACCGGCTGCACGAGGGTTTCTCCGAGGCAGTCCGGGCGCTGCAAAGCGGGGACGGAGTGGACGTTCTCGTCGAGGGTGACTTCGCCTTGACCCCGGCTCCCACCCTGCTCCACACGACGTCCGCCGCGGTGCGCAGTGATCCGTCGGTGCTCCGGCAGGAGATGTTCGGACCCGCCAGCGTGCTGGTGGAGTACGGCGACGAATCCGAGCTCCCGGCCCTCGCGGAGCTCCTGGAAGGCCAGCTCACCACCACGCTGCAGGCGGAGCCGGACGATGACGTCGCCGAACTCGCAGCACGGCTGACGGACATCAGCGGCCGGGTGCTCTGGAACGGCTGGCCCACCGGCGTCACCGTCAGCTACGCCCAGCACCACGGCGGGCCCTACCCGGCAACGACGTCGGCCACCACCTCGGTGGGCACGGCCGCCATCCGCCGCTTCCTGCGTCCGGTGGCCTACCAGTCCTTCCCCGAGGGGCGGCTGCCGGAACCCCTGCGGGACGCCAACCCGTGGCACGTGCCGCAGCGCATCGACGGGACCTGGCGGCTGCCCGCGGCCGACCCCGCAGGCCAGGGCGGGGGGCAGCGGTGAACGCGCCACTGGCCTCGGCGGCCTCGGTCCTGCCCGATGATGCGGCGCGGGCCCTGCTGGTCGGCCGGCTCTGGGACCCGGCAACGGGCGGCCCGCGGGTGGTTGCGGCCCTGGACGGGGTTGTCTTCGACCTGACCGGTCTGGCGGGAACCGTCTCGGAGCTGCTGGAGCTTCCCGACCTGCCCGCAGCTGTGCGCGCCGCCCTGACGGAGCCGCGGTGGAACACCGCCGACGTCGTCAGTGCATCCCTGGCGCGGGACGCAGACCGTCCGCACTTCCTGGCCCCGGTGGACCTGCAAGTCATCAAGGCCTGCGGCGTGACCTTCGTGGACAGCATGATCGAACGCGTCATCGAGGAGCGCTGCGGCGGGGACGCCAGCCGCGCCCTCGAGGTGCGCGAGCTCGTGGGCCGCGCACTCGGCGGCAGCATCGCCTCCATCCGCCCTGGTTCGGCGGAGGCAGCCGAGGCCAAGAAGGTACTGATTGCCGAGGGGCTGTGGTCGCAGTACCTGGAGGTCGGCATCGGGCCGGACCCGGAGGTCTTCACCAAGGCACCGGTGCTCTCCTCGGTGGGGCTGGGCGCCGGCATCGGCATTCCCGCCTTCTCATCCTGGAACAACCCGGAGCCGGAACTGGTGCTCATCGCCACCTCGAAGGGTGCCGTTGTGGGCGCAACGCTGGGCAACGACGTGAATCTCCGGGACGTGGAAGGACGGAGCGCCCTGTTGCTGGGGAAGGCGAAGGACAACAATGCGTCCAGCGCATTGGGCCCCCTGATCCGCTTGTTCGACGGCAGTTTCACTCTCGAAACGTTGCGCCAGGAGGAAATCCTGCTGCGCGTGGAGGGGGAGGACGGCTACGAGCTGGAAGGCCGCAACTCCGTGGCACGGATCAGCCGGCCGTTCGAGGAACTTGTCGCGGCAACATACGGCAGCCATCACCAGTACCCGGACGGGTTCGCGCTGTTCACGGGAACCCTCTTCGCGCCGACCCAGGACCGGGCGGAGCCCGGGCAGGGCTTCACGCACCGGCCGGGTGACCTCGTGACCATCCGCAGCCCTCACCTCGGGGCCCTCATCAACCGGGTCGGGGCAGCGGAAGAGCTGCCGCCATGGTCGTTCGGCCTGCGGGAACTTTTCGGCTATCTACAGGACCAGCGCACAGCCCAGGAATCCGCCCTCAGCGCCAACTAAGCCACACAACTCGGCACGCCGGGCTGTTCGCTGGCGGACCGAATCGGGAGGACGACGGCCGGGAGCTTCCCGCCGTCGTCCTTCTGCGTACCGATGAACGACCGAAAGGAACTCTTCATGAAGTTTGCCCAGATTGGCGCCCCGGGCGCCGAACAGCCCGTTCTCGTCCACGAGGGGAGGCACTATGCGCTCAGCAGCCTCGCCCCGGCGATCGATGGAAACTTCCTGTCCCAGGGCGGTCCGGCGGCGGCCGCCGCAGCGCTCGCGGCGGGCACCCTCCCCGAAATCAGTTCGACCGGCGTGCGCTACGGCGCTCCGGTCGCACGGCCGTCGGCGGTTATCTGCGTCGGCTTGAACTACGCCGCACACGCCGCCGAATCCGGCGCGGAGCCCCCCACGCACCCGGTCATCTTCCTCAAGACCCCCAACACCGTCGGCGGGCCGGATGACGCGGTGGGCATCCCCCGCGGGTCGACCCGGACCGACTGGGAAGTTGAGCTCGGGGTGGTCATTGGGCGCCGTGCCTCCTATCTGGAGTCCCCGGAAGCGGCCCGGGACCACATTGCGGGGTTTGTGGTGGTCGATGATCTCTCCGAGCGTGATTTCCAGTTGAACGTTTCCGGCGGCCAGTGGTCCAAGGGCAAGAGCTCACCGGGGTTCTGCCCCACCGGTCCGTACCTGGTCACCCCCGACGAGGTCAGTACCGGCGATCTGCGGCTGCGCAGCTGGGTCAACGGCGAACTCCGCCAGGACTCCTCCACAGCGGACATGATCTTCGACGTCGAGACCATTGTCTGGAACCTCAGCCAGTACATGGTGCTCGAACCTGGCGATCTGATCTGCACGGGCACGCCCGAGGGTGTCGCGTTGTCCGGGCGTTTCCCGTATTTGAAGGCCGGCGATGTTGTGGAAATCGAGATCCAGGGACTGGGGCGCCAGCGCCATGAATTCGTAGCATGAGCGGGGAACAGGGCCTGGAGTTTGACGGCGTCCGGGTCATCGTCACCGGCGGGGCCTCCGGAATCGGTGCCGCCACAACGTCCCACCTGGTACGCAGGGGAGCCAAGGTGGCGGTGCTGGACCTGAATCCGGAGGCCGTGCCCGCTCCGGCGCTCGCGATCCGGTGCGACGTCGCCGACGACGCCTCCGTACGCGCCGCGGTCGAGCGGGCCGCGGGGGAGCTGGGAGGGATCGACGTCGTCGTCAACAACGCAGGGATCGGTGCTCAAGGCACCGTCGCGGACAACGACGACGCCGAATGGCACCACGTCTTCGACGTCAACGTGGTCGGCGCAGTCCGCGTGAGCCGGGCAGCGCTGCCCTACCTCCGCCAGTCGGCGGCCGCCGCCATCGTCAACACCTCATCCATCGCCGCCACCGCCGGGCTGCCGGGGCGGGCGCTCTATGCGGCCAGCAAGGGAGCCGTCCGGGCCCTGACAATGAGCATGGCGGCGGACCACATCCGTGAAGGCATCCGGGTCAATTGCGTCAACCCGGGTACCGCGGACACCCCGTGGGTCAGCCGCCTGCTGGGCCAGGCCGAAGATCCGGTGGCGGAACGCGCGGCGCTGGAGGCCCGCCAGCCGCACGGCAGGCTGGTCACCCCGGAAGAGATCGCCGCCGCCATTGCCTACCTTGCGAGCCCCCTTGCCGGCTCGACCACCGGAACGGAGCTGGCCGTCGACGGCGGCATGCAGGCGTTGCGCCTGCGTCCTGCCGGCTAGGAAACGGCCGGCCGGTCCGGGGTCATCCGCACCAGCGTGGCTTCGGCGAGGGGCGCCGGCTCCTCGTCGAAGGCCCGGGCGAAGCGGTAAAAGGAGCTGCGGATGTGCTCGCTCATGGCATCCTCGGCTGCGCCCGGGTCCCGGTCCGCGATGGCTGCGTGGATACCCTGGTGCTCCACCAGGGTGATCCGGCCGTCCCAGTCGGCGGGGTAGAGGCGGAACATGTGGAGATGGCAGTGGGTCTGCACGTAGGCCTGCTGGACCACGTGGTTTCCGGCAGACGCCAGGATCAGGTCATGGAAGCGCGCGTCGTGGGCCACGAGGTCCTGGCGCAGGTTGGCCGTGTCGTCGACGTGGCGTTCGAGCGCCGCGAGCTCGGACCGCAGGGCACCCGCGGGGTTTGACAGCCGCTCCACCGCCGCAGAGCGCGCTGCCCACGGTTCAACCAGGAGCCGGAACTCGAACAAGGAGCGGAGTTCCGCCAGGCTCAACAACGGCGTGGTGCTGTAACCCCGGCTTGGGTAATACCTGAGCAGGTTATCTCCCTCCAGCCGCTGCAGCGCTTCACGGACCGGTGTGTGGGACACCCCCAGCCGCCGGGACACGGCGTCGATGTTGACGCGCGTGCCCGGCGTGATCTCGCCGTCGAGGATCGCCTGGCGCAGGGACGCATAGACCCCGCCGGCCGCGACCTTGGCCATCGATGTGTCGCCTGCGGTTGGTGCCATTTCTTTCCTCTCGGTGGCCGCACCGGCGCCCGCTGGCGCCTCCTCGGCGGTTGTGCGACAGACCTAAGTTCACAAAGCTTGACCTGGATCACATTGCATATATGATACAACATATTCCTATACGATCCTCGACGCACACAGCAGCCGGGGATGCCCGGGACGCCGTCAGCGCCCGCTTCCGATACGCAGTAACGATCACAGGAGAGTTCCCATGTTCAGAGCAACACCGAAGTTGCTTCTTGTTCCGGCAGTCGCTTTGGCCCTGGCGTTGGGGGGCTGCTCATCGGGCGGCGCTGCGAACGCCGGCGCTTCAACAGGGGCCGTGGCGGACAGCCATCTCACGAAGATTCTCAAGTCGAAGACGATCAAGATCGCCGTCAGCGCCGACTCCCCGGGTTACGGGGTCATGAATTCGAACGGGGACCGCGAGGGCTTCGACATTGACGTCGCCAACGCTCTCGGTGCCTCGCTGGGCGCGAAGATTGAGTTCGTCACCGCCACGAACGAAAGCCGCATCCCTCTGCTGCAGACCGATAAGGCGGATGTCGTGATTGCCACCTTCACCGCGTCGGACGCGCGTGCCCAGGTGGTCGAAATGTCCGACCCCTACGCGGCCAGCTCCACGGTCTTTATGGTGCCGGCCGGTAGTCCGATCGCCAGCTACGCCGATCTGGACGGCAAGTCGGTGGCCACCTCGCGGGGCAGCGTGGGCGAGCAGATCCTCAAGGCCAGCTTCCCCAACGCCAAGGTGACCGGGTTCAACACCACGGCCGACTCCATCCAGGCCCTGAAGAGCGGCAAGGTGGATGCCTTGATCGAAAACAACGCGATCGTTGGCGGCCTCGTGAAGAAGGAACCCACCGCGTTCCAGGTCGTCAAGGGCGACCCGATCAAGCCGGCGCTGTTCTCGATCGGCGTCAAGCCGGGCGACCAGACGTGGCTGAACTACCTCAACAACTTCATCCGGAACTACAACATCTCCGGACAAAACGAGGCGTCGTTGCAGAAGTGGTTCGGGCTGAGCCTGCCCCCCTTCCTCGCCCACTAACAGATACTCGAACGCGCCTCCAGCGTGGGTGGGGGACAGAGAGCCCTCCACCCACGCTGCCGTTCACGGACAGGACCCTTGCACATGGCTTTATATTTTGGAGACCTTCTCCCGTACAGCTCGCTTCTCCTGGAGGGGCTCTGGACGGCTTTGTACATCACGATCGTGGCGATGCTGGCGGGCAGCGTGCTCGGTGTACTCGTGTACCTGGGCAAGGCCGGCCCCGGAAAAGCAATCAGCATCCTCTGCACCTGCTACATCGAGGCCATCCGCAACACGCCCCTGCTCGTGCAGCTGTATTTGATCTACTTTGCCCTTCCCGCTTTGGGCGTCAACCTCGAGCCAGTCTGGGCGGCCGTGATCGGCCTGACCTTGAACAACGCCGCCTACACGGCAGAAATTTACCGCGCCGGGTTCGAATCGGTGCCCCGCGGACTGCGTGAGGCCGGAAAGGCGCTGGGCGTGAAACCCGCCCAGATCGTTCGCTACATCGTGCTGTTGCCGGCGACCCGAAACGTCTTCCCCGCACTGACCAACCAGCTCATTCTGCTGTTCCTGGCCTCGTCGATTGGATCCATCATCTCGCTCCCTGAATTGACCAACGCGATCATGAGCGTCAGCAACACCACGTACCGGACCATCGAGGTGCTGGCCGTCGGCGGGCTCCTCTACCTCGGAGTATCAGCGCTGATGTCGCTGGTCTCGAAGCGGGCCGAAACGACGCTGTTCCGGTGGGCGGTGGGCACGCATGTTTAGGCCCTTCGAATGGCAGGACCTCGTGCCCCTGGCCGAGGGTGCCTGGCTCACTATCCAGCTTTGTGCAGTCTCCGGAGTCCTTGGTGTCATCTTCGGCCTGATCCTCGGCATCGCCCGGACCTCCCCAAGCAGGATCGCCCGATGGATCAGCACGATCTACATCAGCTGCGTTCGCGGGATTCCCGTCCTCGTCATCATCTTCTTCGTCTTCTTCGGGATCCCCTTGCTCTTTCCGGGCCTGGAACCGGACAAGTTCTCCTCGGCCGTGATAGCGCTGACCTGCTTCGCCGCCGCCTACGTGGCCGAAATCGTCCGGGGCAGCATCGAAGCCGTGGAGAAGGGCCAAAGCGAGGCAGCCGATGCCTTGGGCCTCGACTACTGGCGGAAACTGCGGTACGTCATCCTGCCGCAGGCGGTAAAGATCATGGTTCCGCCGGGCATCGGCTTCCTCATCGGGCTGGTCAAGGACTCGTCGCTGGTCACCGTCACGGGCCTGCTCGAGCTCACCCACGCGGGCAACGTTGTCACCAACCTGACCGGTGATCCCATCAAGACATTCCTGGTTGTCGCCGCCATGTATTTCGCCATTTGCTACAGCATCTCCCTGTTGGGGCGGCTGTATGAGAAAAGGACCGGGATCCACGTCGACCCCCTCAAACTCCCAGAGCCCGCGGGCCTCTAGAACGGAACATGAAAAGTGATTGTTGTTGAGAACCTGAACAAGAAGTTCGGACAAAACCACGTGCTAAAGGGGGTGGATTGCCACATCCGGGAGCGCGAAGTTGTGTGCGTGATTGGCCCCTCCGGTTCCGGGAAAAGCACCTTCCTGAGGTGCATGAACGGGCTGGAATCAATCACTTCCGGCAGCATCGTTATCAACAAGCACCGGCTGGATGACGCCAAAACCAATATCAATCTGGTTCGGCAGGAGGCCGGGATGGTCTTCCAGCATTTCAACCTCTTCCCGCATCTGAAAGTCATCGACAACGTCATGCTGGCCCCGCTCAAGGTCGGCAAGGTCTCGAAGGAAGAGGCCCGGGCCAAGGCAGAAATGCTCCTAGCTAAGGTCGGTCTCGCCGCAAAGATGGACACTTTCCCGGGGAGCCTGTCCGGCGGACAGATGCAGAGGGTGGCCATCGCCCGGGCCCTGGCCATGGATCCGAAAATCATGCTCTTCGACGAACCGACGTCCGCCCTCGATCCCGAGATCGTCGGCGAAGTGCTGACCGTTATGAAGGACCTGGCCAACGAGGGAATGACCATGGTGGTCGTCACCCATGAAATGGGATTCGCCAGGGAAGTGGCTGACCGGGTGATCTTTATGGACCAGGGGCTGATTGTCGAAGAAGGCACCCCCGAGCAGATCTTTTCCACTCCACAGCACGCGCGAACTCAAGGATTCCTCAGCAAGGTCCTCTAGCCACCACGCCCAAACCATTGCAAGGAGCATCTCCATGACCGCTGCTACGTATGTTGGATCCCGAACCTTCAGCACCACTTCAACGGCCCAGACCCCGCCAGGTGCAGGAGAAGTGCAGATCGCGGTGTCCTACACCGGGCTTTGCGGAACCGATCTGCACATCTTCCACGGCGATATGGATGCCCGGGTCAGTATGCCGGCGATCATTGGACACGAGATGTCCGGTGTTATTGCCGGCCTGGGAGAAGGTGTGACCGGGTGGACCGTCGGCCAGCCTGTTACCGTCATGCCGACGCTGTCCTGCGGTTCCTGCGCAGCCTGCACCCGCGGCCACGGGCACATTTGTCACAAGCTGGACTTCATCGGGATCGATTCGGACGGCTCGATGCAGAGCTCCTGGAACGTACCGGCGGACGTCGTGGTGGCATTGCCCGAAGGCCTGGCGCTCGACGAGGCCGCGTTGATTGAGCCCACGGCGGTGGCCGTCCACGACGTGCGCCGCGCAAGGCTGGTCGCCGGTGAATTCGTCGTCGTCATCGGCGGAGGCCCGGTCGGCCAGCTCATCGCGTCCGTCGCGCTGCGGCAGGGAGCGCGCGTGGTCCTGGTCGAACTGGACCCCGCCCGACGGGCTCTCGCGAAGGAATCCGGCATCACCGCCATCGACCCGCGCGAACAGAACCTGCTCGACCTCGTGCTGCAGGAAACTGGCGGAGCCGGGGCCGATGTGGCCTTTGAAGTCTCCGGCGCGGCGGCCGGCGTGAACTCCGCCGTCGATGTCCTCACCACGCGGGGGCGACTCGTGATGGTAGCGATTCATCCCAAGCCCAAGGAGATCGACCTGCACCGATTCTTCTGGCGGGAGCTGGAAATGTTCGGCGCCCGGCTGTATCAGCGCGAGGACTTCGAGGAGGCCGTGAGGCTCGTGGCCACCGGCGCGATTCCGGCACGGCGGCTGATCTCGCGGATCGTCAGCCTGCACGACGTCGAAGAGGGCTTCTTGGCCCTCGAGTCCGGCGGCGCCATGAAGGTCCTCGTTGACTGCCGTCCCATGGCCGGGGCCATGTCATGAACGGCGGCCTTTTCGACCTCACCGGACAAACCGCCGTCGTCACCGGCGCGCGGCGGGGCATCGGACTTGCCATGGCCGTGGCCCTGGCCGAGGCGGGCGCAGACATCATTGGAGTGTCGGCGAATCTTGAGCCCGAAGGCAGTTCCGTCGAGCAGCGCGTTACGGATCTGGGGCGCCGCTTCACCGGCATCCGCGCGGATTTTGGCGACCGCGAAGCCGTGCGCGGCCTGACCGAAGAGCTGGCTGCTGCCGGCCCGATCGACATCCTGGTCAACAACGGCGGCACGATCGCCCGGAAGCCGGCGGCCGAACACCCGGATGACATGTGGGACCAGGTCATCGAAGTGAACCTCTCCAGCCAGTTCCTGCTGAGCCGGGAGGTCGGCAGGACCATGGTCGAGCGGGGGAGCGGGAAGATCATCTTCACGGCCTCGCTGCTCAGTTTCCAGGGCGGCATCAACGTGCCGGGGTACACCGCGTCCAAGGCTGGCATCGCCGGTCTCACCAAGGCGCTGGCCAACGAGTGGGCGCCGAGGGGCGTGAACGTCAACGCGGTGGCACCCGGGTACATTGCCACCGACAACACGCAGGCATTGCAGGATGATCCTGTCCGGGAGAAGGGCATCATCGAGCGGATTCCCGCAGGCCGGTGGGGACGCCCCGACGACCTCGCCGGCGCAACGGTGTTCCTTGCCTCCCGGGCCTCGGACTACGTCAACGGGGTAATTCTGCCCGTCGACGGCGGATGGCTGGGGCGCTGAGGTGCCCTCGCTGCAGCTCCCGGCCGTTGCCAGCCGGCCCGCGCCGTCGCAGCTCCTGCGCGACACCCGCGTGATCGCGGTCCTCCGGGCCGCCCACGCAGGGGCCTACGCCCCGGTCGTTGAAGCCCTCCTTGACGGCGGTGTCTTCAGTGTCGAACTCACTTTGAGCACCCCGGGAGTGTTCGAGGAACTTCCGCGGCTGCAGGAACGCTTCGGCGCCAGTGCCGAATTCGGGGTGGGGACCATAACCACGGTTGCCGAGGCGCTGAGGGCGATCGAGGCCGGGGCCAAGTACCTCGTCACACCGCTGACAAACCCGGCCGTCATCACGGCCGCCGTCGCCCATGGGGTGGCTGTCTTTCCGGGCGGCCTGACGCCTACGGAGTTGTTCGCAGGCTGGTCGGCGGGGGCTACCGCCGTCAAGGTCTTCCCGGCGTCGGTGGTCGGGGCGGGCTACGTTTCCATGCTCCGAGGGCCGTTTCCCGGCATCGAAGTGGTTCCGTCCGGCGGGGTGGGAATCGCCGACGCCGCGGACTGGATCAGGGCCGGGGCATTGGCCGTCAGCCTGGGCGGACCCTTGATTGGCGATGCCTTCCTCGGCGGAGATTTGAAACAGCTCACCGAACGCGCCGTGCGGCTGCGCGGCCAGGTCGACGAGGCGGGTGCAGGGTCGTGAGCTCCTCTCTTCCGCCGGCGCCGTACCTTGTGACCCTGGGGGAGACGATGGCGCTCCTCACGGCGGAGCAGCCGGGACCGCTGGCCCACGTCTCGGCCATGGGCCTTGGCATCGGCGGTTCCGAATCAAACGTGGCCATCGGGGTGCAGCGGCTCGGGGGAAATGCCGTGTGGTGCGGACGGGTGGGCGCCGACTCGCTTGGGCAACTCGTCCGGCGCGAGATCCGGGCGGAGGGGGTTACGGTGCGGATCACGGAAGATCCGGCCGCGCCGACGGGACTCATGCTGAAGGAACGCCGTACGGTGGCCACGCAGAAGGTGAGCTATTACCGAGCCCGTAGCGCGGGCTCGCGCCTCTCATCCGTTGACCTCGATCCGCTGCTGATCGCGGGCGCGTCGGTCCTGCACGTCAGCGGCATTACCCCTGCATTGTCCGGCTCGGCTGCGGCAGCCGTCCGGCAGGCCATGGAAATGGCGAGGGAACAGGGCGTAACGGTCTCGTTCGACCTCAATTACCGGGCCAATCTCTGGACTGCGGCCGCCGCCGGGCAGTCCTACCGGGAACTGATTCCGCTCGCCGACGTGGTGTTCGCCGGCGACGAGGAAGCAGCCCTGGCCGTGGGAAGTGCGGAGGACCCGGTTGAACTGGCCAAGCGTCTTGCCAACCTGGGCCCAGCCCAAGCCGTCATCAAGCTCGGCAGCGAGGGCGCCGTCGCCTGCATTGACGGGGAGATGTTCCACCAGGCAGCCGTGCCGGTCCAGCCGGTGGATACCGTTGGCGCCGGCGACGCATTCGTCGCCGGCTACCTGGCTGAACTCATGGCCGGCAGCGCACCGGCGCAGCGGCTTGAGCTGGCTGCGAAAACCGGAGCCTTTGCCTGCCTTGCCTACGGTGATTGGGAAGGACTCCCGCGACGAGAGGAACTTGGACTCCTGCAACAGCGTGAAGCGGTGACGCGCTAAGGGCCACTCCCGTGCCCCGCGGGTCCGCCGGGCTACTATGGACCGATCAGTCGAAATACATCCGTGCTACGGCCATGTTCCGCGGCAGGCGCCTGAGGGCCAGCCGACAGGACCGCCGGCCGGATGCAGCCGCACCGGAAACGCGGAAGCCCGCCTCCGCCGTCGGGCGCTCTCGGCGGGTTTCAAACGGCTGAGTCGAAAAGGATTGGGTTGGTCATGACGTCTGGTGCGGCAGCGCGCAACAACGTGCAAGTGTTCGGTGCGCAAGACGGACCGGTCCTGGTGTTCGCGCACGGTTTCGGTACCGACCAGTCCATGTGGGGCCGGATTCTGCCCTGGTTCACCGACCGTTACCGGGTGGTCCTGCTCGATCACGTGGGGTCCGGGGGCTCGGACCCGTCGGCCTATGATTCGGCCACCTACTCCACGCTGGACGCCTACGTCGATGACCTGATGAACGTCTGCGCCGAACTCGGGCTGGAAGACGCCACCCTCGTCGGCCACAGCGTCGGCTCCATGATGGCAGTCAGCGCCGCCGCCCGGGACCAAGGCAGCCGCTTCGCCCGCCTGGTCCTGCTCACGGCATCGCCCAGCTATCTCGACCACCCCGAGGACGGCTACGTCGGAGGGTTCACCCGGCAGGACCTGGACGACGTCTTCGAATCCCTGGACGCCAACTATGTCGTGTGGGCCGAGCAAATGGCGCCGGTCTACATGAACACGCCGCACGCGCCCGAGCTGGAGCATGAAATCCAGGGCAGCTTCGGCCGGATCAGCCCCCGCGTCGCCCGCGACTTCGCCCGGGTGGCGTTCCTCTCGGACGTCCGGCATCTGCTGGCCGAGGTCACCATCCCCGTGCTGGTCCTGCAAAGCACCGACGACGTCGTCACCCCGGACCACGTGGGAACGTACCTGCACGGGGCACTCCCCAATGGCACCCTGGTCCGGCTTGCGGCCACAGGCCATTTCCCGCAAAGCAGCGCGCCGGAGGAAACCGCCGCCGCCATCCTCGAATACCTGAAGCAGCAATGAGCCACGCGACCACGGAGGCCGTCGACTACGGCCAGCTCTTCCACCAGGCGCCCGCCGGCTACGTTGTCGCCGGCGCCGACGGAACGATTTTGGCCGCGAACGCCACCATGTGCGCTTGGGCCGGCGTCGACGACGGCGCCCTCGACGGCGCGCGACTGCTGGACCTCATGCCGGCCGGCGACCGGCTGATGTACCGCACGCATGCCGGGCCAAAACTGGAACGCGACGGCCACCTGGGCGAACTTTCGATCGAGCTGCTGAGCCCGGACGGGCAGCGCCGGCCGGTGCTGCTGTCGGTGACCCGGACCGGTGACGGCGAGGCGCCGCGGGACCTGATGATCTTCTTCGCCGCCCCCGAACGGCGGCGCTACGAACGCGAGCTGGCCAGCGCGCACCGGCGGCTTGAGGACGCCGAGGCGGAGCGCGCCAAGCTCCTGCGGGAGGCGCACCACCGGGCCCTGCATGACGAGCTAACCGGCCTGCCCAACCGGCGGCAGCTGCAGGAAAACCTGCAGGCCGCCCTGGCCCGCGCCGGCGAACAGCGGCACCGTGTGGGCCTGCTGTTCTGCGACGTCAACGACTTCAAGCAGGTGAACGATACCCTGGGCCACGCTGCCGGGGACCAGGTGCTGGAGCACGTGGCACGGATGCTCGCCGGGGCGGTACGCGGCGGGGATACGGTCTCGCGTTACAGCGGGGACGAGTTCGTCATCCTGGTCCCGGCGCTGGAACACCCGGGGGAGCTGGCAGCGGTGGCCGGAAGGGTCCGGGACTGCCTTGCCGACGCCGTCACCGTTGCGGGCGTGGACCTGCGTCTCGGCATGGCAGTGGGTCTGGCGGAGACATCGGTTCCGCCGGATTCCGCAGCGGCGGACCACCGGGAACTGGCCGCTGCCCTGCTGATCGGCGCCGACCAGGACATGTACCGGGTGAAAACCGCCATGCGCGGCGCCCCGGCGGCCGGCTGAGCCGCCAAGCTCCGCAGACACCACGACGACGGCGGGAAGCTCCCGCCGTCGTCGTGGTTTTACGCTGTGGCGGTGTTAGGCGGAGGCCGAATCCAGGTTGGCCGTGCCGTGATTCAGGCTGAGCGTGAAGGTGTTGGGGCCGCTGGCGTGGACCGCGATGTTGGACTTCGCGGTGTTGTGACGGACCGAGAGATCGTGGACCAGGGCGTCCAGCTCGTGGTGCGTCGTGGAGCGGTCCCAGAGCTTGTGGGTGACAGAGTTGGCAGTTTCAAACGTCATTGTTCAGTGCTTCCATTCATGATTCCGGGTGTCCGGCTGCCGCACCGATGCGGAGCCGCCGTATCCATACCAGGAACACCTGAGACCAAGGGCAGCTCTGCGAGCTCACCGGTTTGGCCTCATTGCGTCCACCAGGATGGTGCCCTGGCCTGCTGCGGACGCGTGGCGTCAAGCGAAGGCCGGGGCTGAACGGGCGGGGGAGTCGAAGCCCCTGCCTGCCTTTTTATGATGCACAGCGGCCGACAGCCGGCTCAAGCCAGATGGCGATTATTGCAGGTGAGACTCATCACAGCCCCCGGGCGGTGCCAACGGGCCGCCCCGTTCCGGCACTCAGCCGTCGAGGGTGCGGGCCGTGGCGGCCGGGTTCCCTGACGCGAGCTGCCGTTTGACCTGCTCAAGCTCTTCTATGAGCCCGTCAACGGTGGCACGGTATTTGTCGAACTCCGCCGCCCGGCGCCTGGCCCTGGCGAAACTGATGACGGCGGCGAAAAGGGCCAGCGGAAACGACACCAGCAGCGCCCAGCCGGACACGGCAAGGAAGTCCAGTGCTATGGGAAGTGCGTGTTTGAAGGCCAGGAACTCGTTCACCCCGCCGACCACGCCGTTCAGGGCGGAGTCCAGGGGCCCCAAAAACTGCCCCACCACAGGCGTCCCGGAAAACGATGGCGCGCTCAGCGGCGGTTCACTCCCGGTAGACCAGCGCGAATCACCGAAGTGGTTCAGGACGTAGATCCCGGCTCCCGCGTTAAGGGCCGCGAAGAGCAGCACGGAACCCAGCACAGTCCAGTGAAGCCCGCGCGGACGCCAGGCGCCGGCCGCCAG
>Ga0157373_10001131_pt1 | contig 20507 bp, 18 predicted proteins | sample C65metaG_FD_113460 | JGI IMG/M metagenome (GOLD analysis project Ga0157373, IMG submission 113460) | Corn rhizosphere microbial communities from Kellogg Biological Station, Michigan, USA - C6-5 metaG | ecosystem: Host-associated > Plants > Roots > Rhizosphere > Soil | place: USA: Michigan... | reverse complement strand
TCGCGCCGTAGTGCAACGCCACCTGGGCCAGCCGTTTCCCCAGCATCACCCAGTACGCTTTGATGTGGTCGAAGTTGTCGAGCATCAAACGCGCGACGGCCATTGTCTTCAACGAATCGACGCCGGATGGACCGGGCAAATGTGCCAACTGCGTTTCAGGCGGGTAGAACGCCAGCGGTATGAAGCATTGAAAACCTCCCGACTTCTCCTGCTGCTCACGCAATCGCACCAGATGGTCCACGCGGTCTTCAACCGATTCGATGTGGCCGTAGAGCATCGTCGCGTTGGTCTTCAATCCAGCCGCATGAACTTTTCCCTGCAACTCGAGCCAGCGTTCCGCATCGCACTTGTGTGCACAAATCATCGAGCGCGTGGGTTCGCGAAAAATCTCGGCGCCGCCGCCGGGACATGAATCCAGGCCGGCCTCGATCAGTTTTTGAATCACGTCTTCGTCGCTCATCTTGTAGAAGTGTGCGAAGTGATCGAACTCCACCATCGTAAACGCCTTCAGGTGCAACTGCGGATACTCGCGCTTCAGCGACGACAGCAAGTCGGTAAAATAACTGAAAGGAAGTTTTGTATTTAACCCGCCGGTGATATGCAGCTCGGTTGCTCCTTCACCCACAGCCTGCGCTGCGATTTTCAAACTGTCGTCGATGTTGTGTGTGTAAGCATCTGGCTGGCGTGGCGTGCGAAAGAAACCGCAAAACTTGCAGTCGGCGTAACAAACGTTTGTGGGGTTGAGATGGCGATTGACGTTGAAGTAAGTCGTACGGCCGTGTCTTCGCCGGCGTTCGCGATCCGCAAGTTTGCCGAGTGCGGGAAGATCGGTAGTCGCATACAGCGCGACGCCGTCGTCGAACGAGAGTCGTTCTCCAGCGGTGGCGCGCGTCGCTATCTCATTTAATTTTTCGTCGTGTGAAAAAGTCATTTGAATATCTCAACGATGCAGGAAAACTGCACTGCCAAAGGTGACCAGCAGTATGACACTGACAAAAGCGTTGGTAGTAAAGAACGCGGCGTTCAGGCGTCCGAGATCGTCCGCGCGAACGAGCCTGTGCTGGTAGACAAGCAACGCGCCAGTTGCCAGCACGCCCGCAAATGCAACTGCTCCAAGATTCGTAATCAGAAACAACCACACCAACGCGAGAAATGCCGCCGCGTGAAGCGCCCGCGAGATCCAGAGCGCGCCGCTGATGCCGAAGCGCGCTGGAATCGATTTCAACCCCTCGCGGCGATCGAAGTCGTAGTCCTGGCAGGCGTAAAGAATATCAAAACCGGCAGTCCACAAGAGGACCACCAGCGCCAACAGTAACGGCACTGCGCTGCCAATCTCACCGCGCACCGCGATCCACGCCCCTGTTGGAGCGATTGAAAGAGACGCGCCAAGCACGAGATGCGACAGTTGCGTCCAACGCTTTGTGAAAGAGTAAAGCAGAACGCAGCCGAGCGCGACCGGAGACAGGATCAGCGTCAGACGATTCAGCATCGCGGCCGCCAACACAAACAGCGCCGCCGCCACGATTGTAAAAATCCACACAAAACCGACCGACAACAAACCTGCCGGCAGCGCTCGCGAGGCAGTGCGTGGATTTCGTGCGTCAAAACTACGGTCGGCGATGCGGTTGAAGGCCATCGCTGCAGACCGCGCCCCGACCATTGCGACGACGATCCAGAGAGTCTGCCGGACAGATGGAAGACCGTTGGCTGCCAGCACCGCGCCGAGAAAAGCGAACGGCAACGCGAACAGCGTGTGCTCGATCTTGATCATTTCAAGCGTGAGCCGGGTGTTTTTGATTACGGTCGACACGGTGGATTCAATCCTACTAAGCCGTAAAAGGTCACACAAGTGACAAACGATTTTTTTGGGCACGGCGATCAGACTTAATTGGCCACAAAAAGGCACATAAGGCACAATGGTCGCGATGGATCTAAAAGAACTTGAGCGGCTGTTGGCGGCGTACAAGAGCGGCGAACTCGAAACCAGCGACGCACTGAACCGTATTAAGAACCTGCATTTCGAAGACATCGGGTTTGCGCGCGTGGATCACGCCCGCGCTTCACGGCAGGGGTTTCCGGAAGTCGTTTTTGGCGGCGGAAAAACGCGCGCGCAGATCGTCAGCATCGTCGAAAAGCTCGCGGCACGTTCGCCAAACGTCATCGTCACTCGGACTGACGAGGGCACGTTCGGCGAAATTCGCAACATCGTGACTGACGCCGAATGGCACGAATCGGCACGTCTCGTCAGAATTCGTCGCGACAAAACGAACCAGGGCGTCGGATCGATTGCCGTAGTCACAGCCGGCACGAGCGACATTCCTGTCGCTGAAGAAGCAGCACTGACTGCCGAGACAATGGGCAACATTGTCGACCGCATCTGGGACGCCGGCGTCGCGGGAATTCATCGCGTGCTTTCCGAACGCAGTGTGTTGCAACGTTCGCGCGTAGTGATTGTGGCTGCGGGAATGGAAGGCGCGCTGCCGTCTGTCGTTGGAGGTTTGGTGGGCGTGCCCGTCGTCGCTGTGCCAACTAGCATTGGTTATGGCGCATCTTTTGGAGGTGTTGCTGCTCTGCTCGGCATGTTGAACTCATGCGCTTCGAACGTGACAGTCGTGAACATCGACAACGGCTTTGGCGCGGGCTTCGTTGCGAGCCTCATCAATCGTCGCTGGACGGTGCCAGTTGAATAGACGACGAGTCGCGAACTCCCGACATTTACTATTAACGCTTCTCGCAGTTTCGCTTGTTTCGAACGCGTGCATCTCCGCGCGCCGCACTCCCAACCTCGAACAGATCTTCGCTTCAGCTCGACTAAAAACCGGAAAACGTCCGGTTATCGTTATTCCGGGAATTCTCGGAACTGAACTGATCAACTCGAAAACCGGCGAGACCGTTTGGCCATCGGCTTTTCGCACGTCACAGGAAGGCTTGCCGATAAGTCCCGACCTTACTTCAAACCACGACGACCTCGTGCCCGGAAAGATTCTCGAAACGGTGAAGCTCGCGCGCGTGCTCCCTGAGATTTACGTCTACAGAGATCTGCTAGAAGCGCTGCGACGTTATGCCGGTTATCGCGAGGGCAACTGGGAAAATCCCGCCGCCGATGGTTACCAGGACACGTTCTACGTCTTTCCTTACGACTGGCGAAAAGATACCGTCGCGAACGCGCGCGAACTCGTGAGACGTTTGGAGGGACTGAAGAGCAAGCTGCAACGTTCGGATCTGAAATTCAACATCGTGGCCCATTCGATGGGGGGACTGATTGCGCGCTATGCGTCGATGTATGGCGACGCTGATTTGCCCGAAGGTGACGGACCTATTCAACCGACGTGGGCCGGAGCGGCGCACATCAGCAAGATCGTGATGATCGGAGTGCCGAATGAAGGCTCGGCGGACGCGTTCGCAACGCTCGTCGAAGGTTACTCGGTCACTGAAGGATTACGTCGTCGCGTTCCACTGCTGAACAAGTTAACAGCCGAAGATGTGGTAACGGCGCCCGCCGTGTTTCAACTGCTACCACATCGCCAGGCGGTGAAGTTTCTTGACGAGAACCTGCAACCGATCGCGATCGATCTTTACGACGTCGAGGTTTGGAAGCGTTATGGCTGGAGCGTGATCTATTCCTCACCGGAGTTCCGCCACAAGCACGCGCCGGCGGCCGGAACGAACGGTGATGGCGATGATCTCGACGCTTATCTCGCTGCAACTCTCAAGCGCGCGCGCCGCTTTCATCAGGCGCTTGATTCCGTGGAAACCACAAATTCTCCGGTCGTGCTCCTCGCAATCGGAGGCGACTGTGAAGAGACGTTAAGCTCGCCTGTTATTGTCCGCGATCAGAAAAACAATGGCTGGCTAACACTTACTCGACCGCGCGAATACCGCACCTCGAGCGGCGTCAAGATCTCGAAGAAACAGGCCACGCAAGCCATGTACGCTCCGGGCGACGGCCGTGTCACGCGTTCATCTCTGCTCGGCGAGAATCTCTTCAAAACCCACGACGCGATCACCGGCTTTACGCTTTCACGTTACGCAGTCTTCGGCTGCGATCTCCACGGCCAGCTACAACGCAACAAAACTCTTCAGGACAACGCGCTCACCGCACTCGTCAGCGAAGTTCTCAATTAATTCTGTTGTGCTTTTGTGATCTAAGGGTTGATCAGCGCGTTGAGCTTCTCAGCCCAGTCCGGATCGATGTTGGTGAGAATTGTGTATTGCTCGAGAGCGGCGTCGCGATTGCCCATCGCCAGCAGGCATTTGCCGAGGTTGTAGTAGGCCTTGCCGTAATCAGGTTTCAGGCGGATTGACTGCCGAAATGATTCCGCCGCTTCGTTGAGCTTGTTCAACTCGAGATAAGCCTCGCCCATGTTGTTCGGTGTAACAGCATCGCCGGGCTTCAACGCCGCAAGCTGCCGAAACACTTCGACTGCTTCAGTAAACTTCTTCGACTTCAAATATCGCGAGCCCAACCGCTCGTACGCGACTGTGTAATCAGGTCGCAGCCGAATCGACTGCTTGTACGCCTGGATCTCTTCGTCAGCTTTGCCCCAGTCGCGATATACGAGGCCGAGCGCGTAATAAGCGTCGGCAGAGTTGTACGGATCGAGCTTGATCGATTGTCGATATGCCTCCGAAGCTTCCTTGTACTGCTTGAGATAAAAACTCGCGAGGCCGATGTTGAAATACGACTCCGCTGACGGCCGTAAGTTAACAGCCTTCTTCGAAGCCTCGAGCGCTTCGGTGTGCTTGCCGAGTTTCTCATTGCAGAAACCGCTCTGCGCCCACGCTTCAGCGTAGTTGCCGTCTGATTCCACAGCCTTTTCAAAGTAAGGCAGCGCCTTCTCGCAGTCGTCCTTCGAAAGAAAACTCAAACCATCGCGGAAAAACTGGACCGCCTTCGCGCGTTTGTTACGGCCAGTCGAGGCGACGAGATCCGACAAAGACATCAGCGTCGATGCCTGGAGTTGTGAAATGCGTTCCGAAGGGATCGCGAAGTTCACACTCTGCCCGCCCGTGATCTGCAACGTCGCAAGCCCGATAACCTGTCCTTGCATGTTGACGACCGGACTACCGCTCGACCCTGCGGAAATCGGCGCCGTGATCTGAATGATGCGACCGAACGTCGGAATATCGCGTACCGCTGACACGATTCCATTTGTGACGCTGCCTTCCAAACCGAGTGGATTGCCAATGACGACGACACTTTCGCCTTCCTGCGGGGAAGTCTTGTCGAGTGGTAAAGGTTTAATCGGAGGCGTTGGCATATCGATCTTCAGTAAAGCGATGTCGCCTTCAGCATCGACGGCGAGCACACCTTTGACCTGAAAAATCGATCCGGTTGATGAATGAACCTCAGCACGATGAGCGCCATCGAGGACGTGACGGTTCGTGACGATCCGATCGGCGTCGATGAAGAAGCCGCTGCCGCGCGACAGTTTTTCGCCGCGCGCGTCGAATGTTTCGATTGCGACTGCGGATGGTTTAATGCGTCGAACGAGTTCGGGAAGAATATCCTGTGAAGCCCGTGAAGGGAGGGGAATCAGGAGGATTAATAAAAACCAGACCAACTTCATGTCGGAGAAAGACTTTATGTTTATCAAGATTCTGCCAGCGCCAATCGCTGTACCTGCTTCACGACGTCGCTGATTTTAACATCTTCGCTCCTTTTTTCGCGGCGATTGAATAATTCGACCACGCCTTCCGCAACTTTTTTCCCGATAGTGATGCGATACGGAATGCCGATCAGATCCGCATCTTTGAATTTTACGCCCGCCCGTTCGTCGCGATCGTCAAGCAAGACGTCGAGACCGGCACGTTGCAGCTCGTCGTAAAGTTGCTCGCCTGCTAAGCGCGTTTCGTCCTGTTTCATGTTTGTGATCGTCACCACCACATCAAACGGCGCCAGCGATCTCGGCCAGATAATTCCGTCGTCGTCGTGTTGTTGCTCGATGACGGCAGTGAGAATTCGGTCCACGCCGATGCCGTAGCTGCCCATGACAATCGGCACTTCTTTGCCTTCCTGGTTCAGCACGGTTGCGCCCATTGACGCCGAATACTTTGTTCCGAGTTTGAAGATGTGGCCGATCTCCATTCCTTTGAATACTTCGAGCACGCCCGTTTCGCAGCGCGGACATCCCTCGCCGGATTCCGCAGTACGCAGTTCAAACCACTCGTCAACGGGAATGTCTCTGCTAATGTCGACACCGCGAAGATGGTGATCGTCTTTGTTCGCGCCCGTCGTCATGTTGCGACGGTTCTTCAACCCGGAATCAGCGACGATCCGGAGATCGGAATTTGACGCGCGCGCTCTTGCCTTCGCGCCCACACCGCCGAGACTTCCCGCACTGGCGCCAAGAAGATCGCGTATCTCTTCCGGATGCGCCGGACGCACGGCCGTAGCGCGCAAACTATCCGCCAGCTTCGTCTCGTGCAGTTGATGATCGCCGCGAAGCAGGACCAGGACCGCTCGCTGTTCGCCGTCAATCGTAGCGACAAATACCAGCGACTTAATTTGGCGAGACGCTTCCGCACCGCCTGGAAACGTTGTCAGATCTTCAATCGTGCGTACACCAGGCGTTGGAAATTCTTCAGGCGCGTTTGGTCCAGGCTCGTCCGCGATCGTTGCTATTCGTGACGTTGCTTTTTCGAGGTTCGCTGCGTACCCGCAGTTTGCGCAACTGACGATCAGATCTTCACCAGCCGGAGTTCGCGCCATAAACTCGTTCGACTCCGTACCGCCCATCGCACCTGATGAAGCCTCGACGATCAAAAACTTGATGCCGCAACGAGTGAAGATTCTTTTGTAAGCTTCACGCTGATCGATGAACGACTTGTCGAGGCCCGCTCGATCGACGTCGAACGTGTACGCGTCTTTCATGATGAACGTGCGCAGGCGCATCAGGCCCGACTTGGGCCGCGCTTCGTCCCGAAACTTGATCTGAATCTGGTACCAAACCTGTGGCAGTTGTTTGTAAGACCGAACTTCGTTACGCGCGATCGTGGTGAACACTTCTTCGTGCGTCATGCCGAGACACAGGTCAGTGCCTTTGCGATCTTTCAGACGGAACATGTCGTCGCCGATTGCGAACCAGCGGCCTGATTCCTGCCAGATCTCGGCCGGCTGTAGTGCAGGCAGATAAAACTCCTGACCGCCGATGGCGTTCATTTCCTCGCGCAGGATGTTCATCACCTTCAGTGCGATTCGTTGGCCCAACGGCAGGTACGAATACATTCCGGCGGACAATTGCCGGATGATACCGGCGCGCAAGAGAAGCTTGTGCGAAATGACCTCGGCGTCGGCGGGGTCTTCGCGGAGAGTAGGGATGAAATAACGTGACCAGCGCATAGACTTGTCATTCTCGCTTAGCGAGTACGACTAAGGCAACCTCTGTGTCTCTGTGCCTCTGTGGTGAACTCTCCTGAGCAATGTTTAACCACAGAGGCACAGCGACACAGAGAAGAACTTTGCCGAGCAGGGACGCCGTGAGTTACCATCACGCTTCTCTTAACACCACTTTCCGAGGTTCCTGATATGCGAATTGCGCTCGCAAGCGATCATGCTGGTTATGCTGAAAAGGAACGCTTGAAGACGGTCCTTTCAGATCTGGGCGTCGAATTTGACGATCTGGGCACGCGTTCTGAAGAGTCAGTCGATTATCCGGACTTTGCACGTGCTGTTGCCGAGCAAGTGGCTGATGGTCGAGTGGAGCAGGGAGTTTTGGTGTGCGGCTCGGGCACGGGCATGGCCATCACCGCAAACAAAGTTCCCGGCGTGCGCGCCGCGGTTGCGTGGTCCGAAGAAATCGCTCGACTCGCACGACAACACAACAATGCGAATGTGCTGGCGATCGGCGCTCGCACGACGCCACCAGACGACATTCCGAAGATCGTTCGCGCATGGTTCTCGACAGAATTTGAAGGCGGACGACACGCCGCGCGCGTTAACAAGATCTCTGACGTGGAAAGGAGTCGGTCTTAGGTCTTTGGTCTTGCAGAGGAACAAAGACCCGAGACCAAAGGCCGAAGACCCAGGCATCATGAACAGAAACTCACCACTCGCCGAAGTTGATCCAATCATTGCCGGCGCCATCAACAACGAAGTCGCGCGCCAGGCCAATGGCCTCGAACTAATTGCTTCGGAAAACTTCGTCAGCGAGGCGGTACTCGAAGCAGCGGGGTCAGTTTTTACGAACAAGTACGCCGAAGGTTATCCGGGCAAGCGTTATTACGGCGGTTGCGAATGGACCGACGTTGTCGAGCAGACGGCAATCGACCGCGCGAAAGAGTTGTTCGGCGCGGACCATGCGAACGTGCAGCCGCACAGCGGCGCGCAGGCGAACATGACTGTTTACCTTGCGGCCATCCAGTATGGCGATCAGATTCTCGGAATGAACCTTTCGCACGGCGGACACCTCACGCACGGTCATCCGCTGAATTTTTCAGGATTCAGTTACAAAGTTGCCGACTATGGCGTCGCACGCGACACGGAGCAGATCGACTACGACGAGTTGCAGAAGATTGCCGAAGAGCATCGACCGAAGCTGCTCGTGTGCGGCGCGTCAGCATATCCGCGAACGATCGACTTCGAACGAATCGGCCAGATCGCGCGCAGTGTTGGCGCTCGCATGTTTGCTGACATCGCACACATCGCTGGACCAATCGCCGCCGGTCTTCACCCGTCGCCGGTAGCGCATGCTGATTACGTCACCACGACGACTCACAAAACGCTGCGCGGGCCGCGCGGTGGTTTGATCCTGTGCCGCGAGGAACATGCGAAGGAAGTCGATCGAAGGCTGTTTCCAGGCGTGCAGGGTGGACCACTGGTCCACATCATCGCTGCGAAAGCAGTGGCGCTCGGTGAAGCATTGCGTGAAGACTTCAAAGAGTATCAGCGTCAGGTGCTGAAGAATGCGAAGGCGCTAGCGAGTGAGTTACAGGAGCAGGGATTGCGCCTTGTGTCGGGTGGAACTGATAACCACCTGATGTTGGTCGACGTTTGGATGGACGGCAAAGGCATCACCGGCAAGGACGCGGAGAAGGCGCTCGAAGCCGCGTCGATCACCGTCAATAAAAACACGATCCCATTCGATCAGAACAAACCCTTCATCGCTTCCGGGCTGCGTATCGGCACACCGGCCGTCACAACTCGTGGGATGAAAGAAGCGGAGATGCAGCAGATCGGCCGCCTCATCGCGGAAATCATTCACGCTCCTGAATCGGAAGAGGTGCGGAACAAAGTGAAGCGAGACGTCTCCGATCTCACCGCACGCTTTCCGCTCTATGCTCGACGAATGAAATCAGCCACAGATTCACGCGGATGAATTTGTGCTTTTTGTGGCAAACTCGCGAATCAATTCATGCTTGAAGTGTTTGGTCCTGAGGGGCTGATAGCCACGGCGCATCCGGAGTATGAGTATCGACCTGGCCAAATTGAGATGGCGCAGGCGGTGATGCGCGCGTTCGAAGAGAAGCGACACCTGATTGTCGAGGCGGGGACCGGAACAGGCAAGACGCTCGCTTATCTCGTCCCTGCTGTTGCAGCAGCGCTTGGTGGTAATGGTCGCGTAATCGTCTCCACCGGCACGAAGAACCTGCAGGAACAGTTGATGGAGAAGGACATTCCTTTTCTCCAGAGCGTCCTGCCGAAACCTTTCAAAGCGACCTACATGAAAGGTCGCAATAACTACCTTTGCCTCAATCGCTTTGCTCGCGCGCAGTCATCACCCGTGCTCGACGGTCTCGACGAAGTCGACTACTTCGAAGAAGTCTCCGACTGGTCAAGAGAGACTGAGACAGGCGATCGCGCCGAACTCGCGAACCTGCCCGAGTCGCTCTCGTTCTGGCGTCATATCGACGCGCGTTCGGAGTCGTGTCTGGGCCAGAAGTGTCCTGACTACGACGCATGCTTCATCACGCGAATGCGCGAACGCGCGCAGGACGCTGACATCGTTGTCGTCAATCATCATCTGTTCTTCGCAGATCTGAGTTTGCGCAACGGCAACTACGGCTCGGTTCTTCCTGATTACACGGCTGTGATTCTTGACGAGGCGCACCTCGTCGAAGAAGTGGCGTCCGAATACTTCGGCGCACAAGTTTCGAATTATCAAATGGAAGACCTCGTCCGCGATCTCGGGATGCTGCTCATTGAAGACGCTGCGGTCGATCAGGAACTGACGAAGAGCGTCGCGCGCATGTCGCGCTTCTCGGAAGAGTTTTGGATGGGTTTTCGCGACGGTCGTGGCGAAGATGGCCGCTACCCAATCATTCCGGGGACGTTTGCGAGAAAGAATTCAGATGGTGAGTTCGAGGCCACACGTCTCGGCGAATTATACCTGGCGTTTGAAGGCGCGATCGAACGCACCGCAACGACGCTCGACGCGCTCAAAGAAAAAACTCCCGACATCGAGAACCTGATCCGCCGCCTGCGCGAGATTCGTTTTGAGCTCGAGTTCATCGTCACTGGTAACGACAAGAAATTTGTTTACTGGCTGGAGCGTCGCAATCGCGGCGTCTTCCTGCGTGCTTCGCCGATCGACGTCGCGGGACTGTTGCAGGACAAGTTGTTCGAAGAAGTTCCGACAGTGGTTCTGACTTCAGCGACTCTCTCGAGCGGCGGAAATTTCACGTTCATTCGCGATCGACTCGGTTTGGACACGGCAGATGACCTGATCGCGGAATCGAGTTTTGACTACGAGAGCCAGGCGATCCTTTACTTGCCGGCGAGGATGCCCGATCCACGGGATCGCGAGTGGACACTCGCGGCCGCAGCGGAAGTGGCGAGAATACTTAACGCGACGGAAGGTCGCGCATTCGTTTTGTCGACGAGCCTCGCGGGTATGCAGTCGCTGTTTGAAAACGTCGAGACTGAGATTGACTATCCTTGCCTGGTCCAGGGCAGTGCTTCAAAGGGGCAACTGCTGAAACGGTTTCGTGAGACGCCCAATGCGGTTTTGTTTGCGACGTCGAGTTTCTGGCAAGGCGTTGACGTGCGTGGCGAACAGTTGTCGTGTGTGATCATCGACAAATTGCCGTTTGCGGTTCCGACTGATCCGATCGTCGCGGCACGACAGCGGTATATCGAAGACAACGGTGGCTCCAGTTTTTACCAGTACAGCGTGCCCCAGGCGATCATTGCGTTGAAGCAGGGCCTGGGACGATTGATCCGGAGCACGACGGATCGCGGCGTGCTGGCGATCCTCGACCCGCGCTTGCGCACGAAGGGATATGGGCGAACGTTTCTTCAGAGCCTTCCGCCTTGTCGCGTCACTTCGCGAATTTCCGATCTCGCGAGTATCCTATCGACAGATTAATCATGCCTGGACAATTCGAAGTAATGATCGAGCGGCACTTCTCGAGCGCACACCAATTGCGTGGCTACAAAGGCAAGTGTGAGAACCTGCATGGTCACAACTACAAGATCGAGATCTACGCTCGCGGACGCGAGCTCGATAACATCGGATTGCTGGTGGATTTCGTTGACTTGAAAGCGGCGGCGGATGAAGTGGTGACTTATCTCGATCATCGAAACATCAACGAGCTCCCGCCATTCGACGAATTGCAACCGTCAGCCGAAAACCTCGCGAAATACGTTCTGGAGCGCGTCGCGAAGCGCGTCGGGGATGACCGCGTGCAGATCTACAAAGTACGCTGCTTCGAAACTCCGACGAGCGTAGCCACATACCAACTGGATTAGCCACAAAACGCACAGAATCTTTGCTTTTTGTGGCTAAGGCATATCAGCAACGACGTAAGCCATGACAGCCATTGTCGCGACGCAGAGCGCGAGTTCCTGTGGATTGACTTTGTCGAGCGTGTCCGCGGGCGTGTGGTGGATGTCGAAGTAACGCGAGCCTTCGACGTCGAGACTTGCACCCACGACTCCCTCACGCATGATTGGACCAATATCCGCTCCGCCGCCGGTCGCTGCAATCCCATCAGCTCCGATGCCCGACAACAGTTTCGCGATCTCCTGAAGGTTGGATCGCACTTGCAACGGCGCAGTCGCTGCAAGCCCGAACCCTTCCGGTCGAAAGACACCGGAATCCGATTCGATCGCGAGGATGTGTTTCGAAAGCTCCGCCCGGTGCGCGTCGCGATACGCATTTCCGCCGCGCAGTCCGTTCTCTTCATTCGTATAAAGCACAACTCGAATCGTGCGTCGGGGACGAAGCCCAAGCTCTTTCAGCAGCCGCGCCGCTTCCCACGCGACGATGCAACCACCGCCATCATCGTGCGCGCCCTGGCCCACATCCCACGAATCAAAGTGACCGCTGATGAGCACGACTTCGCCGGGCCTTTCCGTCCCCTTGAGCTCTGCTATTACATTCGCCGACTCGGCATCCGGTAGAAACTTCGCTTCCATCTTGAGTCGAACCGTCGGTTTATCACCGCGATGGTTCATGCGTTCCAAAAGCTCCGCGGATTCGATCGTGATCGCGGCGACAGGAATCTTCGGTTGCGCTGCGTCGTAATTCATCGCGCCCGTGTGCGGCGTCTGCAAACTGACTGGCGTGATCGAGCGCACGAGCGCGGCCACGGCGCCGTACCGAGCGGCGCGTGAAGCACCTTGCAGCCGGTAAGTCACCGTTGCGCCGTATGTCGTAAACGGCACGTTGTAAACAACGATCTTTCCCCGCGCCCCCTCGCCGATTTTATCCAGTTCGGCAAAATCGCGAACGACGACTGCCTCCGCCGTAATCCCTTCAGGCGGTGTGCCAATGCTGTTACCGAGTCCGAGCATCGATAGTTTTCGCGGTTTAGGCGATAGCATTTCAAGACTTTCCTCGCCGCGCACCCAATGCGGCACCATCACTTTTTCAGTGCGCACGTTGTCGAGGCGGTCCTGTTTCATTTCCGTGATGGCCCACTCGATAGCGCGCTCGAGGTTTTGCGAGCCGCTCAAGCGATTACCGATGTGATCCGTCAGGTGTGCGAGTCTCGAGTACGCGCGGTCGCTTGTCAGTGCTGCGCCGATGATGCGCGCAGTAGCCGGGCGATACGGTTCAATCTTGACGGTCGGCGGCGGCAGCGGAGTTGGTGTCGGCGTCGGTGTTGCCTGCACTTGCGCAGACAGGCCCTGACTTTGTGTTTGAGTTAGAGCGGTTGAAGCTAAAGCTGTAACTGAGATTAGGGTAAAGACGATGGCGAGCAATTGTGTTAGACGCAAGCGCAGAAATCCCTCCGTGGTCGGTGTTCGGGGCGATGGAGATATTTCGGGTAAGTCGTCAGCAGTTTAGCTTATGGACCGAATTGGGGGCCAATGGAGAAACCATCACGCGCGACAAACTTTCCGAAAAAAATTTCGCCAAGCTGTCGATCCGGCGCCCCCTCATTCGATTAATCGTTGAAAGGAGAGGTTTCTAATGGCAGCAACGAATCCTATGCAATCAAAAATCAATCCCGTCGCACAGAAGATCACAACATTTCTTTGGTTCAACAATAACGCCGAAGAGGCAGCGAATTTCTACTGCTCAGTGTTCAAGAATTCCAGGCTTCTCAACACCGCTCGGTATGGTGAGTCAGGAGCCGGCCCGAAGGGAACTGTGATGACCGTCGAATTTGAGCTCGACGGCCAAAGGTTCGTCGGACTGAATGGTGGGCCGCAATTCAAATTCACGGAAGCGATCTCTCTCGTCGTCAACTGCGAGACGCAGGAAGAAGTTGATTACTACTGGGAAAAACTTTCGGAAGGTGGTCAGAAGGTTGAATGCGGCTGGTTGAAAGACAAGTATGGCTTGTCATGGCAGGTAGTGCCGAACATTGTCTTCGAGCTATTCCAGGGCGACCAGGAGCAAGTGGACCGAGTTATGAAGGCCGTCATGACGATGAAGAAGCTGGATGTTGAAGAGTTGAAGAAGGCCGCTAGCTGATCGATAGGTTTTTAGCCACAGATTGACGCAGATGAACGCAGATCGGATCTGCGTTCATCTGCGTCAATCTGCGGCTAACCATGAAGGGTTTCTCACAGAACCAGAAGAACACCCACGCAAACACAATCGTCGCCGGCACTATGACGGCAAACACATTCGCGAGTTGCAGCCATCCGGGATTGACCCAGCGCCACGAGTTCATGATTACCAGTTCGTGCGTCAAGTAGATCGAGTACGAAAAGATACCGAGTGTTGAGAACAGCGATACCATCGAAGGCAGCCTGGCCTGGCGTAGCCAACTCTCTTCAGCAAGCACCATCTTGTTCACAACGATAAAGAAACCGAGTCCCCACAACGGATGAATGAGGAACCAACTGAAGTTGTGAACGAACGTGTCTTTCGGAATCGCAGGCAAGTACGACGACAACGCCGAAGCCGCGACGATCAGCACCGCCGCAAGTCGCAGATCGCGTGACCAGCCCCGCAAGCGAGTGAGCCCAAACATCACCTCCACGCCGATCGCTCCGAGCGCCCACGTAAACCAGTGTACTGCAGCAGCCTCGGGCACCGGCACACCGTACCCGGTTTTGAGCCAGACGACGTCGCTGAATCCCATCCACCCAAGCCGCGCCAGTAAGCAGACTGCGAGTGTGACGCCCCAGCCCCACCGAACGCGCAGGAAAAGCAACAGGAAGTAAGCCAGGTACAGTTGCTCTTCGACTGCGAGAGTCCAAAAGACCCCGTTGATCGTGTAGCAAGTGTTTGGATCCAGATTGTGGAGCATCAGCAGGTGCATGCCGATGTCGTAGAAGAAAAAGTGTGTGAAGTCCAAGCCAACGGTGTAGGCGGTTAGCAGCAGAAAACAGAGCAGCGCGATGACGTAAGGCGGATAGAGACGGCGAATGCGTCTTTTCCAGAAAGGACCAAAGCGAATGCCAGGTGCGGTTCCGGCGGCTTTGGCCCTGGCCCACTGAAGGTGAATGCAGAAGCCGGAGATTACGAAGAAGAGAAAGACGCCGATGTAACCGAACGAGCTAACGAACTGGACCAGGCGAATCGGGTAGTCGAGGAGATTGTTTGGGAGAGCGTTCGTGCCTTGTTCGACGGCGTGATAGAAGACGACGCCTAAAGCTGCGACACCCCGAAGCGCGTCGATACCGCGCAGTCGTCGGGGTTCCGGGGGAGTGGTCATTTTGAGCTTGTATTTTGTGCTTGGTACTTTGTACTTGGCAAAGTACCAAGTACAAAGCACCAAGTACAATTACGCGGAAACTAATGATGGAACGTCTATGTTGTACTTCCGAATCTTACTGTAAAGACGCGGCCGGTAGATTCCCAGAAGATTTGCCGCTGCCTGCTTGTTTCCCCCGGTGCGTTGCAACGTCCTTTCTATCACAAGTCGCTCGATGTCTTCGAGCGTCATGTTCGGCGGCACGTCCCAGGTGACGTTAGACGCCGTGCCTTCCGGAAGTGTTCCGTTATCGAAAGGCAGGTCGATCGGCTCGATCTGTTTGTCCTTCGCCAGCAGCACCGCGCGCTCGATCACGTTTTGCAACTCACGCACATTGCCCGGCCACGCGTGCCCAAACAACCGTTGATACGCCGCCTGCGAAACGCCACTGATCGGCCGCTCATATTTTTGAGCGTACATGTGCAGGAAGTGCTCCGTTAACAGTTGAATGTCTTCATTTCGCTCTCGCAACGGCGGAACGTGAATCGTGATCGTCGAGATGCGATAAAACAGATCGTCGCGCAATAGCCCATCACGGATCGCATCAGCCGGCGGACGATTCGTCGAACACACGAGACGAAAATCGACCGCGTAAGTCTTTTCGGATCCGATCTTGCGATAACTTCTCTCCTGCAACACGCGCAGGAGCTTTGGTTGTAACTCGATCGGCATCTCCGCGATTTCGTCGAGCATCAACGACCCGCCCGCAGCGTGTTGGACCAAACCCTCCTTGTCCGCGTGTGCACCAGTGAACGCGCCTTTCGTGTGGCCGAACAGTTCCGACTCGATCAGCTCCTTCGGAAGCGCAGCACAGTTGACTTTGATGAACGGCTTCTTCGAACGAAGCGACTGGTAGTGGATTGCGTTGGCGATCAGTTCCTTGCCCGTTCCGGACTCGCCGACGATCAGCACGTTCGCATCCGACTTCGCCACTGACTCGATCGTTTCATAAATTGTTTGCATCGGCTTCGATGCGCCGATGATGTTGAAGTACTCCGCGCGGGTTGATAACTGTCGTCGCATGTTTGCGGTTTCCGCGACGAGCTCACGGCGCTCGAGTGCCTTTTCGACGAGCGGCTGGAGCTCTTCAAAGTCAAACGGTTTCTCGACGAAATAAAACGCGCCCGCCTTCGTCGCTTCGACAGCTTTTTGCACTGAGCCGTAACCCGTTACCACGATCACTTCAGTTGTGGGCCGCGCGTCTTTCATGTGACGCAGCACTTCCAGACCGTCCATGTCCGGCAACTGCAAATCGCAGATTGCGAGATGATGTCCGCCTTGATCGAACAATTCCATTGCGGAGGCGCCGGTCGCGGCAGTGTCGACAGAGTATCCTTCCTCAACGAAATTCTGCCGCAGAGAATCTGCCATGGTTGGCTCGTCGTCTACTACAAGAATTCGCACTTCTTTGTTCTCCACCTTTTTCTCCTCTCTCGAAATCGCTGCGCCCTCCGGCATGATGATTACTCCTATCGTTTATTTGAGCGGAAGCTCAATGACAAACTTCTTATCTATGAATCTGGCCGACCCGCCGTGGGCCTCGATTATTTTCGCAGCCAGCGCCAGTTTGATCTCATCGCTGCCGGCAAACGATCGAAACGGATCGTGATCCAACTGTCGCAATCCCGCCCACTCGATCAGTGCCTGGTCTGAATTGTTCCCGTCCAGTTTTGCTGTAACTGTAACCCGCGCTGCGTCGTCGGGCTGCCGGTGTTTCAGTGCTCCCAAACACAACCACTTGAACGCGTCCGTAAGTTTGAAGGGATCGAAACTGCCCTGAACAGCGTCTGATTCTGCTTCGCAAACGACGTCTCCATCCGCGTTCGAACAGGCGGATTGCAGCACTTTATCAACTTCAACTCCGGGTTGTTTCTTCAATTCCACTGGCTGCCCGTATCGCACGATCGACGACAGATCGTCCGCCGCGCGATCGAGTCCGCCGATCAATTTGCCGATCGTTTCCTGTTCATCGCTGGGCCGATCGCTCTTCTCGATCCGGCGCCGAAGGAACGTGGCATAGAGTTTGAGACCATTGAGCTGATTCTTGAGGTCATGGACGATTTGCATTGAGACTCGCCCGAGGTCCTGGAGTCGCTCGTTATCATCGGGCCTCGACAGTGCAGTCTTCATCGTATGCGAATCTCTTTCAGCTCTTAATAAGGGGCCCTAGGGGAGGGGAACCTCACAGCCAGTTCGAGTGTATGAATTAAACTCTGGCCTAAGATCCTTTTGTGTTGCGTTTCAATGCGGGATGGTACCAAAAAAGACGCGCGTATTCTAGTGATACAGTAAAATCAACAACTTGGAGCCGGTAAAAGGGTCAGGAGAAGAGTTTGGCAGTAGGGACGAAAATGAAAAAGCACGAGGGACCACCTACCGTTTTGCTGGTTGAAGACACGGAAGACAACCGCTTCATGATGCGCAGGCTGCTCGAAATGACTGGATATCGGGTAGTCGAAGCCATGAACGGAGAGGAAGCGGTGAAGCTTGCGAAGGCCGAAGAGCCGCAACTCATTCTGATGGACCTCAGTCTTCCGGTGATTGACGGGCTGGCGGCGACGCGTTTGATCCGCAAGCTTCCTCATTTTGAATTGACGCCCATCATCGCCGTTTCAGCGCACGACACGTCTGACTTTCAATCCGAAGCCATCCAGGCAGGGTGTAATCGTTACATTACCAAGCCGATCGACTTCAACGAATTGGAAGAGTTGATCGCGGAGCTAATCGCTGCCAGGTGAAAGCTTGGGGGGCAAGTCCCTCTTCCTGACTTGTTCATTTCCCACGAACGTATCTACAATTCCTTTCACTATGGCTGCTCCAGAAAGACGCGCCGAAGCAAGTGAGACCAACCGAACTCTGATCATCGTCGTCGCTATCGCTGCGGCGGTTGTTATCGCGATTTTCTTTTACGTGTTGATGCGTGCAAGTAGCGGTGGCGGCAGCGGCGACCCAGCGCTTCAAGGCGGGATTCGCGAAGGCTCGGCGGAGTTCGAAAAGTACAAGCCGAACATCCACCTGGACGAACCCGAAGCGACGGAAGCGAAACGCGCGCTCGGCGACATCGTCATGACGCTGACGACGACTGTTCGCAACGTGACAGGGAAGACTTTGAGTGGTCTCGAAATACGTGCGGCGGTCGTCGATTACGACGGCAAGCCGGTGAAACAACGAAGCGTCGTTGTGATTCCGACGCGCCAGCCGGAGTTACCGCCAAACAAGACGATGCAGGTGAATATCACGTTGGATGGAATGAAAGATTCCGACGCGCGGGCGAACATCAAAATGGATGTGGCGGCGTTTAAGATTAAGGAATAATTTAGCCGCAGATTTTCACAGATAAACGCTGATCTGCGTTCATCCGCGTTCATCTGCGGCTAAATTACAGAAACAGTTCTTCCAGCGACTGTTTGATCGGCTGGACAGAAACAACCTTCCCGCCTGCTTTTCTCAACGCACCAAGCACACGATCGATTTCATCTTCAGACGCAATCTCGATCCGCAAACCGCGCGGGGTTGGAGCGACTTCAGTTTCGGGAAGGTGCTGCTTCAATGTTTCGGCGTCCGTTCCGGTGGCGATAACTTCCATCCGACCTGGACCATCAGTTGAACCGCGCAGCTCGTCGAGGTAGCCAACCTGTGCCAGGCGCCCGCGTTTCAAGATCGCAACTCGATCGCAAAGCACCTCGATGTCTGAAAGAATGTGAGAGCACATGAAGACAGTCTTGCCTTCATCGCGCAGCGCCCCGATCAGATCGCGAACTTCACGGCGGCCAACCGGATCGAGCCCACTCATCGGCTCGTCAAGAAAAACTATCTCCGGATCGTTCACGAGCGACTGCGCCAGCCCGACGCGCTGAAGCATTCCCTTGGAAAACTTTCTCAGTTGCGTGTCCCAGCGCTTCTCGTCGAGTTTCACTCGTGCAAGTAGATCTGCCGTGCGCTTTTTCCGTTGAGCCGCAGGCAAACCAAAGATCTGCGCGCAGTAATCGAGGAATTCACGCGCGGTGAGATAGTCGTAGAAATATGGATTCTCGGGCAGGTAACCGATGCGTTGATGCATGCTTACGTCCTGAATGTCGTGACCGAGTATCCGCGCGCTGCCGTCAGTCGGAAAGATCAGCCGCATCAGAAGTTTCAGGGTCGTGGTTTTGCCCGCACCATTGGCGCCGAGAAAACCGAAGATCTGTCCACGATCGATCGACAGCGAAAGACCATCGAGCGCGCGCACTTTTCGTTTGCGCCAAAAGCCGACTTCGTAATCTTTCGTCAGGTTTGTGATCTCGACGACTGTCATATCACTTCACAATGATTTCTGATTTCGGATTCAACTCGACCTCGCAGACGCCGGATTTTAAAATATAAGCCGCGCCCGTCGGATCAAGCGGAGCGCTCGAAGCATCGGTCGGCGTTCCAACCGCGCGAAACAAGTGATCCAGTTCTTTCCACGAGCTCGGGCACTTCCCAACACGCGCCTGATACGCATTCAAGAGTTTTCGCAACGCGTCGCGCTGGTCCAACGAGTCGAGCTGAAGCAAACGCCGGCGAGCCATGTCTCGGACCTGGTCCTCCGCCGATTGTTCATACATTCGCATGTAGAGCTCGCGTGCGGTCGCGCGACTGCCGCCATCCGCGGACATCTTTGCTTTCATCGCCTCCATCCACGACGGCGCTCCTGGAATTTGCGCGCCGCGTCCGTACGTCTCGCTCGCAGCCTGGTAATTCTGTTGTTGCCAGTAGATGTAACCGAGTTGGTGATAGAGTCGCCACGCATTGGGATTTGCTTCGATACCCTTTTGCGTGATGCGAATCGCTTCCCGCACGTCGACGGCCGGCAACACGATCGCGGCGTATTCGTATGGATCGAGAAACTGCGGATCGAGCGTGGTTGCTGTGTCGAGCAGCGGCGCAAGCAACTTCAAGTTGAGCTGATGCAGATCGTCGATCACGACGTCTTCCGGAACACTGATTATTTTCCTGCCGACGTATTGGAGCGAACGCATCCAGTACCAGTCAGCCGCGAGGCCATTGAAACCCAAACTCATCCGTCTCGCAGTCTTGCCATCGAGATACAGCCTTTCATCGATGGCATTTGGATCTGCAGGCGGGCGCACCGTGTCGATCCAGCGAACGAGCAACGCGGCGCACGCAATGCCAACCACAACCACCAGCCCGAGGCTGATCGTCTTCATTCGATCGTGCTGCGCTTGCTTCAAATCGCTCATTTGAAATTTCGACGGCTGAAGATGAGTGTCGCCGCCGCAAGAATCACCGTGATGTAGACCACTGAATACAGCGCCGTTAAGAGCACCAGTCCTGCTGAAGGTGCTTGGCCGTGCGCGGCTGGGGTGATGAAACTGTAGTTCGCAAGATTCGGGAGCAGGTAATACAGGCCGGTGAACAACCAGCGAGCG
>Ga0157373_10001130_pt1 | contig 20510 bp, 18 predicted proteins | sample C65metaG_FD_113460 | JGI IMG/M metagenome (GOLD analysis project Ga0157373, IMG submission 113460) | Corn rhizosphere microbial communities from Kellogg Biological Station, Michigan, USA - C6-5 metaG | ecosystem: Host-associated > Plants > Roots > Rhizosphere > Soil | place: USA: Michigan... | reverse complement strand
TACCATCGGCCGCCTGAGTCAGCAACGCGGCATCCAGGCCGATCTGGCCGAACTCATTGATCAGCACTGCCCAGCGCTCATCGGCCGGGCGCTGGGCCAGCAGTTGCCTGATCAGGCTGGTCTTGCCGGCGCCCAAGGAACCGGCAATGACATGGGTGGGGATGTTCTGCAACATAATCGGCGACTTTTGATGGAGGTAGACGATGCGGATAATCGCTTGGTGTTTGTTGGCGCTGATGTCGAACCAGGCACTGGCCCAGGCTTGCGTGGTTTATAGTCAAGCGGAGCGGCTCGATGTGAAAGTCTGCCAGCAGAACCGCAATATCCCGCCCAAACTGTTCGCTGACGGCTTCTGCCAACCGAACCTTGCCGGACAGAAAGTCGAGGTGCAATACGTCGACCAGTGTCCCGCCGGCGCCTTTGGCATCTGCAGTAACGCCCAAGTCGCCAATATGCCTTACCGCCAGGATATTCACTATTACGGCGTCGCCACCGATGCCGCTTATCTCAAGCCGTTTTGTGAAGGGAAAAGCCAGGGTATCTGGCTCAAGCCTTAGGCCAGCCAGTCCAGCGTGAGGATCAAGCGGCGTTCTCCCGGGGCCGGCTCCGGCGAGCGATGAATCAGGCCGAAGCCTTCATTGCCCAGCCACTTTTCACCTTTTAGCAACGCCACTTCGCCACTGCACAGCTGCTGGATCACCTGCCGATCACGGGGCTCGGCGTCAGGTTGAGCCAGCCGCCGGCGATCCATGGCTCCCTCCTCGAGCCATTCGCTGCCAGCTCCGGCATACGTTGTGATCAGCCGCACCGGCACATGATCGACGTGAAAACGTGGGCACATGGCCTTGTCCAACGTCCGCAGACGCAGGCCGACCCGCTTGGCGCCCAGCAAGCAGGCAAACGCGCTGACCAGCCAGGCGACGTCGGCAACGAAGCCTTCGTAGCCGTGCAGGTCGCTGAAACCGGCGGCAAGCCCCTTCAGCTCAGGTTGAGTGTCCTCCTCAGGCATATCGAGTACCAGGGACTCAGCCAGCGGTTGATCCATTGAAAGCACCAACGCCGCAAAATCACTGATATGCGCCGGAAGCTGACGCTGCCAGACCGCCAGGTTGGTGTCGTCCTCCAGGATCTGCGTCAGGGTCCGCGGGGTATCGCCCTGAACCTGCCGAACCTGGCGTCGCTGCTTCAGCGTAGGCGCAAGCATCAGGCCGCAACCTCGTCATGCCAGGAGCCGAATGGGTCTGGCAGCAAGCGCCAACCCTCCATACCCAGGGCCATTTCCGCATCCGTGAGCAGACATCCGTCCAGCGCTTCAGCGAGCTGATCGAAGTCGATGTTCTGCCCGATGAAGACCAATTCCTGGCGGCAATCCCCAGTGCCGGGCAGCCAGTTTTTCATGATCGCTGCGGTGCTTTCCGCGTCCTGGGGCCATTGGTTCTTGGGTACGAACCGCCACCAGCGCCCGGCAAAACCATGCCGCATCAGCCCGCCTGCCTGGGACCAACTACCCGCCTCTTCGGGTTTGCTGGCCAGCCAGAAGAAGCCTTTGGAGCGCAGCAGCTTGCCGTTGATCCAGGGGCGCTGGATCAGGTCGAAGAAGCGCTGGGGATGAAAAGGCCCGCGCGCCCGATAGACTGTCGAAGCAATGCCATATTCCTCGGTTTCCGGCGGATGCTCTCCACGCAATTCCTGCAGCCAGCCGGGCGCTTGAGCCGCACGCTCGAAGTCAAAACGACCGGTGTCGAGAATTTCCCCCAGGGGCACCTGCCCCATGACCATGGGCATAATTTTCGCGTGAGCGTTGAGACGCTTGAGGATGGCCACCAACTCTTCCCGTTCGTGGCGGCTGATCAGGTCGATCTTGCTGATCAGAATCACGTCGGCGAACTCGATCTGTTCAATCAGCAGATCCGTGATCGAACGCTCATCTTCCTCGCCCAGTGTTTCACCCCGGGATGCCAGGTTCTCGGCGGCCTGGAAGTCCAGTAGGAAGATCACGCCGTCGACCACCGTCACCATGGTATCGAGTCGAGCGACATCGGCCAGGCTCCGGCCCTCTTCATCGCGGAATGTGAAAGTTTCAGCCACCGGCAAGGGTTCGGAAATGCCAGTGGACTCGATCAGCAGGTAATCGAAGCGCCCCTCCCTGGCGAGTTGCCCGACCTCTTCCAGCAGATCCTCACGCAGGGTGCAGCAGATGCAACCGTTGCTCATCTCCACCAGCTTTTCCTCGGCGCGATTCAGGCTGACATCGCGCTGGACTTCGCTGCCATCGATATTGATCTCGCTCATATCGTTAACGATCACCGCGACACGTAGGTTGTCCCGATTTCGTAGGACGTAATTGAGCAGCGTGCTCTTACCGGCACCAAGAAACCCGGAGAGCACAGTTACGGGAAGACGATTGGGCATCAGGTATATCCTCATCGGGCGGCCGGTGTTGAAGGTGTGTGATGCGGCGCGTGTTGTCAGGCTGTCGCCTCGGTCAGCGCGGCTTATTTTATGTTATAGTATAACGATAAATATTCGCTAGCCCGAGATTTCAACTCTTTGAGAGATATTGATGCGCATTCTTTTGAAATTCGTATTCGCGGGCCTGCTGTTGTCTGGCGCCGTGGAGGCGTCTGCCCAGGCCTCGTTACTGGCAAATTGCACACGCAGCGCGAACTTATTGGCCTGTTCCGATGAGCAAGGGAATGCCTACAGCGTTATGACGGCCGGAAGCATGGTTTATCTGCGCGGTTTTGAGGTGAAGGGCAGCCGGCATTGGGCACAAACGACCAGCCGTTATGGCCAGTTGACGTTCTTCACGGGCTTGGCCTCCGATGGTGAAGCCTGGGTCGGCTATAGCCGACGCGTCGGTTGGACCACGCTAAATCGCTTCTCCAGTTCGGGCGGTGGCGCTGGTAAGTTTATTTGCGGGCGCGTGAATGGTTGCCAAGAGTCACGCTGATGTTTCACGTGGAACGGTGAGAGGAGCAGCATGAAACTCTGTTCATGAAAAAGATCTGGTCGAACTTATTGTTACACTATAACATCAACTTCGACCCCATGACGGATCTTGATCATGAACGCGTTTACGCTTCCGGACATTGCTGCCCAAGCTTCGCGCCAAGCCTTGCCTCTCGATTGGGTGGGCATGTGTGGCGTCGCCTTGCCTGTGTTGATAGATGGGCAACAACTGAGCGCCACCGCCGACCTTGGCGTCAGCCTCGACGATGGGGAAACTCGCGGTATTCATATGTCCCGTCTGTACCTGGCGTTGGAGATGCTCGAAAAGTCGGCACTTTCGCCTCCGCTGTTGCAGCGTATCTTGTCGCAATTTCTGGACAGCCACGAGGGCCTGTCCCACGCCGCTTCCCTGACCATTCACACCGAACTGATGCTCAAACGCCCGGCCCTCGTCAGCCCGTTATCAGGCTGGAAGCGCTACCCGGTGAGTATCGAAGCTCACCTGAAACACACGATGTTCCACGTGGAACTGAACATCCAAATTCCCTATTCATCCACCTGCCCGTGTTCGGCGGCCCTGGCCAGGCAACTGATCCAACAGCAGTTCGTCGATGACTTCGCGAATAGATCCTTGGAGCACGGAGAGATTCTGGCCTGGCTGGGTTCCTCAAAAGGCATCGTGGCCACTCCCCACAGTCAACGCAGCATCGCATCCCTGAGCGTTCGGTTGAGCGCGGATACCCACCATTTGCCGCTGTCGGCGTTCATCAACCAAGCCGAAGCAGCCTTGGGCACCGCGGTACAAACCGCAGTCAAGCGCGCCGATGAACAAGCATTCGCCCTTGCCAACGGCCAGAACCTGATGTTTTGTGAGGACGCCGCTCGACGATTGAGCCTGGCCTTGAGGCAGTCTCCCGACGTCATGGCACTCAATGTGCGTGTCGTTCACGCGGAAAGTCTGCATGCCCATGACGCCGTGGCGCAAAGCCGCTGGACCCGGGAGGCAGCATGATCAACTGCCAGGCATTGCGCTGGGGTCCGCCGGGACGGCCTCTTACACCTGAGCTGTATCTGGAACGCCCCGCTGGTAGCCTGACGGCGATCATCGGCGCCAACGGCTCGGGCAAAAGCAGCCTGCTGAGAGTCCTCGCAGGGCTGCAGAAGCCCCTCTGCGGAAAGATCACGCTGGCGGTTCCACATCGGGGCGGCGTCTCGTTCCTGCCGCAACAGCAACATCTGGATCGACAATTTCCCATCAGCTTGCAAGAGCTGGTGGCCGCAGGGGCCTGGGGCAATCGACAGACCCCGGCCCAGCGAAGCCAGCGACTCGGAACGGTGCTGGAGAACTGGGCGCTGACGGGCCTGGAAAATCGTCCACTCATGGCCTTGTCTGGAGGGGAGTTACAGCGTGCCCTGCTCGCTCGCCTGAGTCTGGCTGAAGCGCCCTTGCTCTTACTTGATGAACCTCATGCGGCGCTCGATGAAGAGGGTCAGGCGCTGTTGTGGAAACACATTCACGGCTGGCATGCCGAGGGCCGCACCCTCGTGGTGGTGTGTCATGACCTTGCTGCTGTACGCCAGCATATTCCCCACACCCTATTGGTCAGCCCCACAGGCTGCACGTTGGGTCGCAGCGTTGAAGTGATCACTCAGCAACCTCATATGAAGGTGGCTTGATGCTCACGGCCACCCACCTCTGGCAGCCCTTTCAAGAGTTCGTCTTCATGCGCCGGGCGTTGCTTGGCGGCCTGGTGTTGGCCTGCAGCACAGCGCCGTTAGGGGTGTTTCTGATCCTGCGACGCATGAGCCTGATCGGCGACGCCGTGGCCCACGGCATTCTACCGGGGGCGGCACTGGGCTTCTGGTTCGCTGGACTGAGCCTGCCGGCCTTGACATTGGGCGGTCTCGGCGCGGGCCTCGGCATGGCCGGACTCGCCGCTTGGGTCACCCGCCGAACCGGCCTGCGCGAGGATGCGAGCCTTGCGGCGATCTATCCCATCTCCCTGGCGGCCGGCGTGTTGATCCTCGGCGTGGCGGGTAAACGCCTGGATCTGCTGCACCTGTTGTTCGGTTCGGCATTGGCGGTGGACGGGCCGACACTGACGGGCATGCTTTGGGTGTCGGCGGCCAGCCTGATTGCGATGGCGCTGATTTACCGCCCTTTGTTGCTCGACACCCTGGATCCGCGGTTCCTGCAAACCGTCAGCCGTCTCGGCCCGTTGGCCCATGGTGTGTTCCTGACCCTGGTGGTGCTGAACCTGGTGATCGGCTTCCAGGCCATTGGCGCGCTCATGGTGGTCGGCCTGATGATGTTGCCGGCCGCCGCCTCGCGGTTCTGGAGTCGTCGCTTGCCGGCCCTGATGGCCATCGGTGCGCTGCTCGGTTGCCTCTCGGTCTGGTTCGGCCTGTTGTTGTCCTTCTATTTCTCGCTGCCCAGCGGCCCGGCCATCGTACTGGTTGCGGGGATGTTTTATCTGCTGTCCGTGATAGTCGGTCCGGTGCACGGTCTGCTGCACCGCCCGCCCGTGCTCACATCCCCATGAGGTATTTCCCGATGCGCGTTCTGCTCGTGCTGTTCAGTTTGATGCTGTCGATGTCCTTGTCCGCCGCCGAAAAACTTCAGGTGGTCACCAGCTTCAGCATTCTCGCCGACATGACTCGACAGGTCGGTGGCGAGCATATCCGGATCACCAACATGGTCGGGCCGGATGCCGATGCGCACACGTATGAACCAACGCCGGACGATGCCAAGGCACTGCTCGGTGCAAAATTGATCATCAAGAATGGACTGGGCTTCGAGCCGTGGTTGGATCGCCTGGTCACCAGCACGGAAACCCACGCTCCGGTCGTCAGTGCCAGTCGCGGCGTGATTCCACGTTCGCTGGATGAAGACGGTGAGACCATCCCCGACCCTCACGCCTGGCACAACCTGGCGAATGCCGAACTGTACGTGCACAACATCACCAAGGCACTGGAAGCCGCCGACCCAGCCAACAAAGCCGACTATGAGCGCAACAGCCAGGCGTACCTGAAGAAAATCTACGCGCTGCTCGCCGATGCCAAGGCCAAGCTCGGCTCCCTGCCGCCTGGCAACCGCAAGATCGTGACGTCTCACGATGCGTTCGGTTATCTGGGCCAAGCCTCTGGCATCGACTTCATGGCCCCCCAGGGACTGTCCACCGAACGCGAACCATCAGCCGCCGAAGTCGCAGCGCTGATTACCCAGATTCGTCAGGCGCACGTAAAAGCGGTGTTCATGGAAAACATCAAGGACGCACGCCTGCTCAAGCAGATCGCCGACGAAAGCGGCGCGCACATCGGCGGCACACTGTACTCCGATGCCCTCGCCGCCAGCGGACCGGCCAGTACCTTCACCGGTCTGTTCGAATACAACCTCAACACGCTCTACGACGCGCTGTCCAAACCGTAACCTTCAGTTTCATCTGCACAACGGTCAAGCCCTCGGCTTGACCGTTCCGCAATCCTGCCCCAACCACACGGCCCGGGTATCGAGGCTGCCATTTTGCTGAATGCCGGTGGCATTGAAGGTACCGTTGACCTTGGTGGTAAATTCCCGATCGCTCTGGAAGGTCGCGATTCCATTGCCCTGGGCTTTCGGGCAACTGAAGCGAAACTTCCACTGATTGCCAGTGCGCTCGGTGATCTGCTGTTTGCATCCCGACTGCGGATCTTGCAGCGGGATGTCATTGGTCTGGACCTGAGCCGGCGTCAGGCATACCCGGATCCCTTTCCCGCCCATGGTAATGCCCTGCTTTTCCAGCATCGCCCGCTGCTCCGGGGTGATCTGGTTTTGCAACTGACTGAGGATAAGTTGCAGGTCTGGCAGGTTCTGGTTATCGACTTTCATATTGCTTGAAGTCAGTTCCCACAAACCTGGCTGAAGCATCTGTGCCTGAGCCGCCACAGGAACTGACAAGCCAACCGTCAAGGCCAAACACAGCAGACGAACATTCATTGCAAGAACTCCAGAGGACAAGTGGCCGTTAGACGCCGCCCACGGGCTTCGGTTCAGGCTCGGCAGCAGTGAATTAAATAGCGACTTTCGTCATGGAACATGGTCTGTTAGGCATTGAAACTTCAGGAGCAAGGCTGCCCCATGGATTATTTCGGACCGCATATTTTCGGTTACCTGATCGCGTTGCTTCATACCCTGGGTTCCATCGCCGCGGTGCATGCAGTACTGACGGTACGCACCGCCCAAGGCTCGATCGCCTGGGCCCTGTCACTGGTGTTTCTTCCCTACCTGACGTTGATCCCTTACCTGGTGTTCGGTCGCAGCACCTTCGATGGCTACATCAAGGCACGCCGGCAAGCCAATGAAGAAATGCGCAAGGCCGTGTCCGAGTTGAACTGGCGCCCGTGGGTCGAAGAGGCCCTGATCGCCCGCGCCTCCCAGGCCTACGACTCGCTACGCGCCATGCCCAAACTGGGTCGCACACAGTGCCTGGCGAACAACGAAGTGCGTTTGCTCGTCAACGGTCACACCACCTTCGAGGCCATTTTCCAGGCCATCGAAAGCGCCCGAGAAGCGGTGCTGATCCAGTTCTTCATCATCCATGACGACCGACTTGGCCAACGCCTGCAGACGCTGCTTTTGCAGAAAGCCGCCGAAGGTGTAGCGGTATATCTGTTGTATGACCGGATCGGCAGCCATTCTCTGCCCCACCGCTATGTCCAGGCATTGCGCGATGGGGGTGTCCACGTCAAGGCGTTCGCCACCCGCAGCGGCTGGCTCAATCGTTTCCAAGTCAACTTTCGCAACCACCGCAAAATCGTCACGGTGGACGGTGTGCTGGGGTTCGTCGGCGGGCACAACGTGGGCGACGAATACATGGGGGAAATGCCGCCATTGTCGCCGTGGCGCGACACCCATGTCGAAGTACGCGGCCCCGTGGTGGCGAGCATGCAGGAGTCATTTGCCGAAGACTGGTTCTGGGCTGCACGTTCATTGCCTCCCTTGATCCTGCCGGACACCTACCCCGATGACGGCGTGCTCTGCCAGTTGCTGGCCAGCGGGCCGGCCGATGCCCAGGAAACCTGTTCGCTTTTTTTCGTCGAGGCTATCCATGCGGCCAGCGAACGGGTCTGGATCACCACGCCCTACTTCATTCCTGACGAGTCGGTATTCGCTGCATTGCGCCTGGCGGTGCTGCGCGGGGTGGACGTGCGCATCCTCCTGCCCTCACGACCGGATCATAAGATCGTCTGTGCCGCCTCCAGCCTGTACGCGTTCGAAGCGGTACGCGCCGGTGTGCGCGTCTTCCGCTACGAGCCGGGGTTCCTGCATCAGAAAGTGGTGCTGATCGATCGGGAAATCAGCGCCATCGGCAGCGCTAACCTGGACAACCGTTCGTTCCGGTTGAATTTTGAAGTGATGTTGCTGACGGTGGATATTCCGTTCGCCACCGAGGTGGAACAGATGCTTGAAAAAGACTTCGCTCAAGCCCACGAAATCGCCAAAGAGGAAAGCCGGGAAACCCACCGCCTGCAGAAGGTCGGCATGCGGGTCGCCCGGCTTATTTCGCCGATTCTTTAAGGTGTGTAGATATCGTCGCGGGTCCAGGGCAAATCATGGCTGCCATCGGCGTAAGCCTTTACTGCCAGGATCTGATGCAGATTGATCCACCCCTTGGCGAACGCATAGGCGCAGCCGGCCAGGTACAAGCGCCAGATTCGCAGCGCCTGTTCCGGCACCTCTTTCGACGCGGCTTGCAGATTGTCTTCGAGCCGCTCACTCCAGTGATCCAGGGTTCGCGCGTAGTGCAGGCGCAAGCTCTCCACATCGACAATCTCCAACCCGGCCTCGCTGATCTGGGCTGAAATCATCGACAGGTGCGGCAGCTCGCCATTGGGGAACACGTACTTCTCGATGAAGTCCCCTGCACCACGGCCGACCGGACGGCCATCGGTGTGTTTGGCCGTGATGCCATGGTTCATCACCAGCCCACCCTCGCGGACCGCGCCAAACAGCGTCTTGCAGTACTGCTCCAGATTGGCGTGGCCCACGTGCTCGAACATGCCGACGCTGACCACCTTGTCGAAGCGACCGTCCTGCGGAAGGTCCCGGTAATCCAGCAACTGCAACTCCACCTGACCTTCCAGGCCCTCCGCTTTGACCCGCTCCCGGGCCAGGGCGAGTTGCGCTTTGCTCAAGGTAATGCCGAACACCCTGACGCCGAACTCCCGTGCCGCATAACGCGCCAATCCACCCCATCCGCAACCGACATCCAGCAGGTATTCACCGGGCTGCAGACGCAGTTTCCGGCACAGGTGACGGAACTTGGCTTGTTGGGCCTGCTCAATGGTTTCGCTGCCCGTCTCGAAATAGGCGCAGGAGTAGGCCATGTCGCTGTCGAGCCACAGTTGATAAAACGCGTTGGAAAGGTCGTAGTGATAGGAAATCGCCTTGGCGTCGGTTTCCTTGTCGTGGACTGAACGTACCGGCAGGCTATCGCCCTCTTCGTCCACCAGGGCCTGGCTCCATTCATCGCAGACCCGGATCACTTCGCTGATCGAGCCTTCGAGTTCGAGCTTGCCTTCGACAAACGCCGCCCCCAGCGCGTCCAGGCTGGGATGGGTGAGTTGCGCGACCATCTGTGGGTCCTTGACCACGATCGTGACGCTGGGATCGGCACCCAGCGTGAATTCATGGCCGTCCCAGAGTCGCAGCCGAAGCGACAGTTGGAGATTCTGTAAGGCCGGTGGAAGTTGCGCGAGCATGAAATATCCCCCTTGTTTCAGACGTCTGAAATGAGGGTAGACCATTGTAGAAAAATAGCAGGCTATCGAATTTATAACCTTTTTCTATCGTCGTCCGTATTCGCTCCCTGAGCCGGTACTCCCAACTGTTTTCACCCTCTTCCACCATGGACTGCAAGTCCGAGGTACAAGTTCTACCCCTCGTCCTGGACTTTCAGCAACGGTTCCTGAAAGCGTAGCAGCCTTCCGGCATTGCCCAATACCAGCAACGTGCTCAGGTTATGCAACAGCGCTGCTATCATGGCCCCCGCCGCGCCAAGCCAGCCGAACGCAGCAAAGGCGACAATCGCCAGCGTCCAGCCCAGGCCGATGATCACATTGACCTGAAGCGTATGCCGGCATTGGCGGCTGAGCCGCACGCAGGTACCGAGGCGCCTCAGGTCGCTGCCGATCAGGACGATGTCCGCGGACGCCAGGGCAATGTCCGCACCACCTGCCCCCATGGCCACACCCACCACCCCGGCCTTGAGCGCCAGTGAGTCATTGATGCCGTCGCCGACGACCATGGGGCGGAAACCATTGTCGATTTCCATCATGACCCGCTTGAGCTTGTCCTCCGGCAACGCCTGGGCCTGTACATCGGCGATGCCGACTTCCCGGGCGAGCGTGCTGGCCACACTTTGGCGGTCACCGGTCAGCAACAGCTGCCGCCCCAGGCCCAGCGTCCGCAGCTCAGCCATGGCGATCTGTGCTTCCGGCTTGACGCTATCGGCCAGCAGCAACCAGGCGAGGAACTGTCCATCCAGGGCCAGGCCGGCAATCGGGCCGTCATGATCAGGTACCGTTGACGTATCGATGCCCAGCTGAGCGAACAACTCAGGTCGACCAAGGGCGGCTTCACCCTGGCTGGTCATCGCCACCACACCCAGGCCCTGCCGCTCATGGATGTCCGTCAATTGCAGATATTTTTCCGACTCCACCAGCCCTGCCAACGCCCGGCTGACCGGATGGCTGCTGGCCGAACCGAGGCTCGCGGCCAATGGCAACAGGGACGGCTGATCGCGCTCCGCGCTTTCGATGGATTGCAGGCGCAAAGTGCCGTAAGTCAGGGTTCCGGTCTTATCGACAACCAGTGACGTCAGGTCCGCCAGTTCCTCCAGAAACGCCGAACTACGGATCAGGATGCCATGGCGTGCCGCCACCGCGATCCCCGCGATGGCGGTCGCCGGCGCCGCTAACACCAGTGCGCAAGGACAGGCCGCCACCAGCACCGCCAGCATCGCCTGGGCATCGTTGGTAATGAACCAGGTCACCGCCGCCAGCAACAGCACCAACACCAGGTAGCTGCCAGCATAACGCTCCAGCAACCGGGTGATGGGCGGCTTGGAGCGTTCGGCGTTTTGCATCAGGGCAATGACCTTGCCCAGTGTCGACTCCTGGCCTGTGCGGGTCACTTCCAGACGCAGCAATCCATCGAGATTGATCGCCCCCCCAAACACCTCGGTGCCCGTCACCGCTTCCAGCGGCACCGACTCACCGGTAATAGGCGCAGTGTCGAGGCTGGCCTGGCCGGACAATACCCGGCCATCGGCCGGCACCCGATCGCCGGCACGCACCTCTACCGTATCTCCAGGCCGTAGCGTGGCGTTGTCGACTTCAATGATCGAACCATCGGCCAACACCTTGCGCCCCAGGCTGCGCGTCAGTTGGCCTAGGGCGTGGATGGCTTCCTGGGAACCGATAACACTGCGCTCCTCCAGCACATGGCCGAAAATCATGATGATCGGCAGCAGTGCAGCCGTCAGCAGATCCCCGGTGGCCCAGGCCCCCAGCATCGCCAGGGCGATCAACTGGTCAGTGATGCCATGCAAACTCGGATACCGCAGGCTGTACCACGCCGAACGCATCACCGGCACTGCGACCAACAGCGAAGCGACCCCCAACAGCAACTGGCTGACCCCGGTCTGCTCCGGTGACCAGGCGCGCCATACCAGACCCAGCGCGAGCAGACCGAGGGCAAGCATCGCCAGGGTCAACTGTCGGGCGGCGGTGCGTTGTTCGGCGCTGGACAACATCGGTACTGCGGCGGTTTGCGCGCTCATTGCTCAGCTCCCTGAAATATCAGGCGGGAATCGTCTTTCGGGTCGACGGTGGTCACAGACCCCGCCTGACGGAGAATGCCGGGCATACGTTCGCGGTATAGGCGAAGCAGCATTTGCGGATCGGCGTCTTTGCTCTTCGCCAGGCTGAGCACCGTAGCGGTGTCGGCCGAGGCCTTGGCGAGCCGTTCGCTTGCCTGGGCATGCGCCACTTGCAGGGCGCGGTCGGAATCCTGGCGAGCGGTCTGGGTCAGTTTCTCGGCTTCGGTGCGAGCATTGGCAACGGCTTTGTCGGCCTGCTGACTGGCCGTCAGCACCGCATTGAATGCGCTCACCGCCGGTCCCGGCAGGCTTGACTGGACATCGACCCGTACCACTTCGATCCCCAGCCCCTGCCCCGTAGCGGCAAGATCGGCCAGCCGTCGGTTGATGCCTTGTACGAGATCACCGCGCAGGCGCTCGCGGCGTTCGGCGGCCTGGTTGTCACTGCCGATCAGTTCGGGACGGGCGACCAGAATCGTGTCCAAGTCCCGAGCCGCTGCAAGGGTAACGGCGCTGCGGGTGACCAGGCGATCCAGCGCCGGCAGGACATGCTCACCCTGCAAAACGAACGCATAGGGCTCGGTAACTTTGTAGAACACCCGCACATCCAGTTGCACCACTCCGGCGTCACCGGTCAATAAATAGCCAGATCCGGCCAGGGCATCACTGACCGGCGAGGCAAAACTGGCGACCCGATCAGCCTGCAAAGCCGCATCCGAGCGCAGCAGGTTTTCCACGCGCCGCTCCAGAACCCGATCCGCTGCCGGGAGCAGGATTACTTGTTCCACCGGACGTGGCCACGCCAACAGCAGGCCGGCATTCTGAATGCGATCCAGCGCGCCAAAGTGCAGCACCACGGCGCGGTTTTGAGGGTCGATCTGTCGAACGTTGGAAAAGACCCAAGCCAACGCAGCCAGGATTGTGACTGCGTACAGAGCCAGAAACGCCACGCGTCCAGCCTGAATCCAGGGGCTGGATAACTCATTTGTTCCACGTGGAACCACACTCATGGTTGTGTTCCACCTTTGAGTTCCACTGAAGGCGGACCGTCAACCAACACTCGGAAAGGCGCCGCGTCGGTGCGCAGGATCAGTTTAGTGCCGGGGCTGACAATGGTGCCCACGGTGTCCAATGAGCGCAGCAGGTTGTAGAGCTGGGGCGAACCGGCGTAGGCCTTGCCATAAATTTCAGCAGCCTCGACCCGGGACTGAGCCTCGATATCGGCGGCCTTAACCGTGGCATCCGCCTGCACGATCCGCGCATCGCGCTCGGCGGCTGAGCGTATTTGCGCCGCTTCGCGTTTACCGATAGCGGTGCGTTCGGTGGCGATGGTTTCCCGCTCGGCACGCATGCGATCCACCGTCGCGGTCAACGTCACCGAAGGCAAGGTCAGACGCTCGATGCCCACTTGCAGGACCCGCACGCCATAGGTGGCGAGCAATTGCTGTTCGATCTGCTGGCGCAACTGCGCTTCGAAATCGCCGATGCGAACCTGGCTGGTGTCGGTATTGACCAGATTCGCCAAGTCAAAACTGGCAGCCGTGGTTTCCAGGGCCGACCCAACGAACGTGCGAATTTGCCGGGCGGCCTCATCCGGTTGGTTCTGCACGGCGCGCATGAAGCGCTGAACGTTGTCTGGGTCACCCTGCACCTGCCACGCCACATAGGCTTGAACAATGATGCGCAACCCATCACGGGTACCAACGTCCTGCAGACCGCTGGACGTTGTGCGTAGCCGCAAGTCCACCGGAATCGCCGCCTCGAACTGTGCCGGCCAGCGCCAACCCAGGCCAGGTTGCAGCAGCACCCGTGACGGATTGCCGAAGCGGGTGATGACGGTCGCCTCCCCCGAGCGCACCTGGACCAGGCTCGCGGCCGCGACGGCAAAGGCTACCAGCAACGCCGCCCAACCCATGCGCCGCCAGGGAAATGGCCCGGCTTCCTGCGGATCACCGTGATGCTGATGGTGGTGATGCCCATGATGATGGCCGGCATGGCCGTGATCATGATGGGTGTGATCGTGATGATCGTGGGAAGAAGACTGGCTCAATGGGCAGCTCCTGGCTGGACAAGGTTACGCGGCGATGCGGGATCTGCCGGAAGCGTGAAAGTGCGCAGGTCAATGGTCGGCGCGTTGCCGCTGCCGCCCAGACGGTGATCGAGAATCAGCAACTTGGCACTGCCAAGACCCCGGCTCAGTTGGCTGAGGTACTGTTCCAGCACAAAGGCGTGGCCGGCCGTGGCGTAGGCCGTGCGTTCGGCGCTGAAGCGCAAGTCGGAAGCCTGGGCGGTCGCGTTGATTTCCCGGGCGGTGGCCTGGGCCTGGTCGTGGGCGATACTGGCTTGCAGTTGTGCCTGGTTGGTCTGCTCCGCCGCCGCACCGCGCTCTCGTGCAATCAAGGCCTGGGCACCGATTTGCGCTGCTTGTACGCCGTGGTAGGCATTGGCCGCCCCCGCTGGCGGATGGATCGCTTCGACCACGGTCGCCAGGATTTCCACGCCACTGTCGAGCGCCTGCAAATCGGTTTGCACAGCCCGACCGATTTCATCGGCCAGGCTGACACGATCTGCGCCCAACCAACCGTCCAGCGTGCGCGAGGCGAACTCATGCACCAGCACGCGGCTGGCGGTGCTGCGAATCAGTGTGGGGATGTCGGCGCTGTTGTAGGTAGCGGCCAGGGCCGCCGCATCGGTCAGGCCAATGCGATAGACAAAACGCACATCCATGTTGACGATCTGGAAACTCTGCTGATCGGCACGACGGCTGGCAATCACTTGGGATTTATCGTTCACATGGCTGGCGTCCCACAAACGGTTGGCAATCGCCGGCGCCGGACCTTCCGCCGATTCGGCCTCAGTACTCGCCCGACTTTCGCCCGCGCTGGTGGCCAGTTCATGGACGATGCCGTTTTCGACGCTCAGCACCCGCCCCAACGGCCAGGGCAAGCCGAACTGCAAACCAGGGCCGAACACTTCCACTGGCTTGCCAAAACGCTCATAGATGCCGCGCCCTTGCAGCGGTACTTCATGCACGCCCGTGAGCAGCCAACCCACCAGCGACACCAGCGCCAGCACCGGGAAAAAGGCACGGCGCATGTAGCTGAACGCCCAGATCTGACGCAGATCGATACCGAAACGGTTGTGCAGCTCGTGCTGCAGGGCCAGCAAAGGTTGCGGCGGCCAGCGCAGCAGGTTGGCAATGACACTGCGGCCCAGCAAGGTCGGTTCCAGGGAATCCCGGCGTGGGCTGAACAATGACAGCAGGGCTCGCAGCAACAGCTCCGTCGCCGCCAGCCCCGGCAACAACCCCATCAGCACCGCCAGGCGCACCGGCCAGAGGGACGATTCACTCGCGAACAACAGGCACAGCGCGCCGAGCACCAGCACGATAATCGCCAGGCGGGTCAGTTGCGCCAGCGGCAGCGCTTCCGGCCATTCAAGGGTAGGTTGCTGAGCCAGTTGACGTTCAAACACCAATAAACCGAACGCTATCAACAAGGACAGCACTGCCCCCACGCTGGCCGATGCGCCAAGCGTGGTCGCCGGCAACGCCAGATTCCAGGCTTGCTCCAGACTCAGCAGCGCCAACCCTGCCCAACTGGCCAGCCACAACGTTGGCGCACCGATCTGTTTCAGCAGACCGATCCACCGCGCGCTGATGCGTTCCAGCAGTCGCTCATACCAGCCGGATTGATCAACCGGTTCGCGCTCGACAGCCGGGATAACCGCCGTCGGCAGCAACGCCCTGCTGCGCCATTGCGTCACCCACCAGGCGGATTGCAGACCCGCCACCAACACCAGCAATGCCGCACTTTGACTCGCCAGCAAGGCCGGCCACATGGATTGCGGCGAAAACAGTCCGACAAAGAACCCCGCCACCAACCCCACGCCCGCCAGGACGGCCAACGCAAAAGCGATCCGCTTCAGGCGCCGCCCCTGGGACTGTGCCTGCTGAAAGCGTGGCCGTTCGGCCACCTGTGCCCCCTCGACATCAAGATCGACTTGCATACCACCCCAGCATTTGGCGATCAAAACCGGGCATGTGGACAGACTCCACAGCCTTTTCGTTATATGGCGTTACCTTATAACGATAGCTGTGAAATTTGTGTTTTTAATTCTTCATGTCGGACGGCAAATCCGGTGAACTGGATCGAAGTCAGCCAGCCGACCTCTGCGCCTTGCGACGTCGACTGATCAACGCCAGCGCGCCTACGACCACCAGTACCACGCCACCGATCTGCAACCAGCGCTTGTAGGGACGCAGGACGGAACGCATCGGGTCGAGGGCCTGGGTGACGTAGCGCTTATCAGCCGCACGGAAATCCGGCTCCTGGCACTGATGACCGAAATCCCCCGCCCAAGTCACATAAGGACCTTCTTTCACGTAACGCTGATACAACGCGCTTTGTTCTTCCAGGCTCGAGTTGTACCCCACTGCCCTGCACAACACCGCCGCAAATGCCTGGCTGGTATGGGGCACATTGTCCGCCGCCTTGCTCGCCAGGGCGGTGGCGACGAAACGATAGTGATAGCGCTCGTTCGGTTGCGCGGCGCTGGCCTGCTGGCGCTGCACCTCCCCTTCCGCCACCAACGGCCCGACCTTCAACTCAACCGGCTCCAGGCTGTAACCGCCCCCCATGACGGCGTAGTCCGGCGCCATCTCGTAGCCGAGTATCTCCATGCCCCAATCGCGTGCCATCCTGGACGCATAGAAATACGCCTCGGCGCGCCGGGTAGGCCACCACTTGGTCTCGGCTTCCTGACGCAACTGCCCATAGGCACGTGCCTTGTTCTGCAGATCGGGGTTATCGAAGTAAGCCGGCGCCTCGTCATAGCGTCCTTCCCGCAACAAGCGGCGACCCAGCAGGTTACGCAGTTGCGCGGCGACCGGCAGTTGCACGTAGTTGTCGCGATCCTGCTGGCTCAATGGGGGTGGCGCCGGAACCTGGGCGTCGACGTACTGTTTCAATTCCTCGACGGTCAGTACCCGCTCGGCGACTGCAGCGGCGTCGTACCAATAGTTGCCCTGGCCACGGTAAAGCTGATCGAAGGCTTGCAGGTAATCGCCCCGTTGCAGGGCCAGGATCGCGCTCTCGCCTTCGACCCGGCACTTGGGCTGAACCGTCTCGTAATCCCAATCCGGCGTGCGCCGACTGCCCCAGGACTCATCCTTCGGAAACGCCTGGGCCGCCTTGGCATAGGCCGCAGCCGCCGCCGTCTTGTCACCGTCACGCACGGCCAGTTTGGCCCGCAGCCACCAGGCCAATCCACTGTCGCCAGCTTTGTCCACAAAGGCTTTGGCGCTGACGTAATCGCCATGCTGGTAGCTTACCGCCGCCAGCCGATCGGCATCATTCAGGTTGCCCTGACTGCTGGCTTGCAGCAGCTTGACCAGTCTCTTCTCACCGAATGGCTCCTCCCCATCCCACCAACTGATATGGCTGAGCAAGTAACTCGTCAGCAATCGTTGCACGGCATCGGTCTTGAGCAACTCGCTCAGGCGATCATCCGGCTGGCCATTAAGGTCCGCCGCCAGGTACAGCAACGAGCTGTAACCGACCTCGGAACCGTGCAGCGACTGGGTCGCATAGAGCTTGATAGCACTGTCCCAGTCGTCAGCGGTATAGGCCACCCTGGCTTCTTCGCCGAGACTGGCGATAGCCAGCTCCAGTGGATCACTGACACCGGCAACGCTCAGGTCACGGACCTGGCGAAACGCCGCTCGGGCCTGATCCCGCGATGCCGCCGGATCTTCATTGCCCGCCTCGGTACTCACGGCAAACAAAGCCCGCCCCAGGGAATAAGCCGCCCAGGTACTGCGCAACGGGCGCTGGTCCGCCGGCAATGCCAGCAACGCCTGAAACGCCTGGGCAGCCTTCTGGTTTTCACCGGCACCAAAGGCGGCCGCGCCGATGGCGTACAACTGTAGCTCGGCCGGCAGGTTCGCCGCTTGCGCCGCGACCTCGTCGATATCAGTCAACGCCCGCAACCGCTCCACCAGCGCTTGCTGCGGCGGGGTCAGGCCAATCCGTTCGGCCTCGCTGCGCTGGGCCACGTAAGCAGACATATCGTCGTAGTTGTAATCCGGGTTGCGCGTCGCCTCGCTGGCCGGCTTGAGTCCAGCAATGGCATGGCCAAGACGCTTGATCTCGAAGCGAAAGCTGCCTTCGGGTAATTCGGCCAAGGATTGGCCGCGGTTATCCAGCAAGCGCATCGGGAACTCCGGACCACAGGCCAGCGCCTGGCCCAACGGCAAACCGAGGCTTATACAAAACACCGGGCAGAGCAAACGACGAGGCCATTTACGGGTAGACATTGAAAGCTCCTTGTTCAATTTTTGTACAGCGCGCCCAACCCATGGCCCGATGGGCACCAGCAGCGAGGCGACCTTCCTGAATGTGGGTGAAGGTAAGCAGTCCGGGGGTTTGTTGCAACGTATAACCCGCCAAGGCATCGACCCCATCACATGCCCCGACGGCAAGCGTCACCCGCTGGGGCCAGGGGCTGTCGAGATTGCCCCGATTGACCAACCGGATATCGTACAAACCGTCCTTTTCCTCTGTCGCCAGGGTCAGGCGGCTGTCGAGGTTGTCTCCACGAGCCACCGCGCCGAGGGTGGTCAGGCTCCAGACACGGCGGTCGCCCGTCAGCGGCAAGCGAAACCAGATCAAGCCAGCCAGGTGGGCCGGCGGTTCGGCGCGCAGATCCGCGGCCAGCCCGGCCACTTGTTGCGGTTCTGCCAGCAGTTCCAGCCGCTCGCCTCCCCTGTCGATGGGCACTTCGCTTTCAACCACCGGCGCGCCGCTCTCCTGGGTCAACAGCGCCACGCCATAAGCCGGCAGAGCCAGGTAGAACGGCCGCCGGGTGACCTTGCTCCAGCGCTCGGCCCAATGCCGGGCCTGTTTCGGATCGAACAACCCCTGCCGTGGGTCGCTCACCGCATGGACCTGTAGCACGCTGCTGTCCACGGTTTCCAGCAGCCCGGGCAGCGCGGGGCTGTCGAGCCAGGCCGGCAAGGCCGTGATACTCAACCGCAATGCGGAGGGCAGGGTTTGGCGTAACTGGCTCAGGAAAGTCCCATAGGCCGGCCACCGTGCATTACCGGCGTCATGGTCGATCTCCACGCCCACCGGGGTCAGGCCCTGGGTTTGCCAGTCACTCAACACTTGCTGGATCTGCGCAATGACCTCGTCCCGATCCAGCGTTCCGAGCTGGCCGTCCAGGCGGATCACCGCGATCAGCGGCCGGCCATCGGCCTTGAGCAAGGCTGGATCGATCCGCGCACGGCTCCAGCCTGCACGGGGAAACGCCTGCAAGGCCAACACCCGCAAGCTCGAGAAGTCCTGATGGCTCTGGCGCAGCGCCGACGCGTGGGCCGGCGTCCACTGGCGTTGCCAGATATAGAGTTGTTGATCGAGAGGCGCGGCGGGGGGTTGCTCGCAGCCCTGCAAAAGCAGCGCAACGAGTGCCAGCGATGTCCGGAAAAGAAAAGTCATGAACCTTCATCACCCGCTAAAACCCGGCAGATTACCGTGTCTTGCGCTGGACGGGCATAGGGCCAAGACATTGCGCCGAAGTTTTCATGTGCCACAACCAGGTCAGGGCCGCCGTATGCCGAACGGCCCCTCCCACGCGCTACAGCTACGCTCAGACGTGTTTCTGCAAACCGGCAGCCGTCCGCGGCATGCCCACGAACCCGGGCAGGGCCTCGATCCGCGCCAGCCAACCGCGGACATGGGCGTAGTCGTCCAGCGACACGTTGCCCTCCGGCACATGGGCGATATAGGTGTAGCCGGCGACATCGGCGATGGTGGGTGTATCACCCGCCAGCCAAGTGCTGCTGCTCAAATGTTGATCGATGATTTTCAACAGACCGTGAGACCGGGCGATCACATCCTCGGCGTTATAAGGCGCACCGAACACCGTGATCAGTCGCGCTGTGGCCGGCCCCGTATGGATCGCGCCAGCCGCCACCGACAACCAGCGCTGTACCCGGGCGGCACCCACCGGGTCGCTCGGAAGCCAGCGACCCTTGCCATATTTCTGCGCCAGGTACACCAGGATGGCGTTGGAGTCGGCCAGTACCACGCCGTCATCGTCAACCACCGGTACCTGACCAAATGGGTTCAGGGCCAGGAAGTCCGCCTGTTTGTGCGCGCCCTTGGCCAGATCGACGAAAATCACCTCGACCGGCAGCTCGAGCAGCGAAAGCATCAGTTGAACACGGTGGTCATGTCCGGAAAGCGGGAAGTGATAAAGCTTGATGGGGTTCATGGTCGACTCCGCTGGAAATGACGCCGTCAGCAGAACGGCATCGATGGCGTCATCTTCCCCCTCAGTTAAAAACTAGAGAATCACCCGTAAACGCAATCCATTATTTCCTTCAGCGAAACAATGCATCAACGTCCCAAGGCCGGGTGTCTACGCAGGGCGCTGACCGTGAAATCAACAAAACTACGAACCCGCGCCGGCGCATTGCGCCCTCCCTGATACAGCACATGAATCGGCAGCGGCGGCAGTTCGAAATCGGCCAGGACGATTTCCAGCTCTCCGCTGGCGATCTCTCCCGCCACTTGATAAGACAACACACGGGTCATTCCCAGGCCCTGGCAGGCGGCCGTGATGGCGGCCTGATTAGCGGTGACCACCAACCGAGGTACCGGCCGGACCGCCAACGCTTGCCCGGCGTCGAGGAAG
>Ga0157373_10001128_pt1 | contig 20524 bp, 15 predicted proteins | sample C65metaG_FD_113460 | JGI IMG/M metagenome (GOLD analysis project Ga0157373, IMG submission 113460) | Corn rhizosphere microbial communities from Kellogg Biological Station, Michigan, USA - C6-5 metaG | ecosystem: Host-associated > Plants > Roots > Rhizosphere > Soil | place: USA: Michigan... | reverse complement strand
TTTCGGTCACTTGATTGACCGCTTGGATTTTGAATTCTTCGGGATAACGTGGGTTGCTCATGGCACCTCCTGATTGGCCTCAGTTTAAGGCATGGAGGTGTCTACGAAACCCGGGGCGATTCACTTGTGGAAGGACAAAGATGGCTATTCAGAGCAACGTTCGCTATCGGACAAAAGGAGCTGATCAGAAGCTTCAGAAAATGAGGAGGAATCCATTAAAATAACCGGTCGGTATATTTGAACACCGCATCAGATATATTAGGTGTTGATTCAACTGTAAGTGACTATGACCTGGCCAACTTTCCAGCTAGGCTAGTCTGCCAAATCTTGTCAATCGCCGCTAATATACGGATATCTGCCTCCATCGAAGTATACGGCGTCGACGTTGAGCACGAACTGGCCCAGCCTGAAGGATCGAGCCAATGAAAGCACGTCTGACCCTGAGCGCTGCGGCGTCGGCTATGCTTTCGCCGACAGGTCGCAAGCGCAGATCGACGAGCGTAACAAGCAGCACGTAGCCATTAACGTATCGCTGACTCAGATCGGCTGTTAAGGCTGAGTCGCTGGCCTTGTAGAAGATGCAGGGCAAGATCCAAATGGAAAGCCACAACCAGCAGATCCATAGCAATGCCCTACAGATGGAACAGCCGGCCAAACGCAAAAAACGATGAGGCTCGGCTTGCGCGCCCAAAGGCTTGCTGGCGGGTGCCAACTAGGGCGGCAAGTCACCCTGATCAACACCAGGTCCACGAACCACAGAAAAGTCTACAGTATTTCAATTATTGCGCTGGAGCCCCTCATGGCGGATGCAAAGATCACCAACCCGCATCACGGGATATTGTTGCAGGATCGTATTGTTCCCTTCCCTATTTCGATCAGTCCCCAGGCAAAGACCAAATTACAAAATTTGGTTACTGCACAGGGCACGCCAGTTAATGCCCTCCACCACCTGCCTGCGGCGGATGATACCGCCGCATGGCAAGCACTTCAGGAGCATGTGAATAGTCAATACGAGTTAGCAGTGAAAGGCTCAACTGAGCAACTACACGCAGATGTCGAGACTTTGATAATCGGGAACGCCGAAATTCACGTCGCAACCCCTAAAGGCGAGATTCGCCCGAAGCATGCCTGTATCGATCTGCACGGCGGTGCCCTCCTCTTCGGCAGCGGCGAAGCATGCCGCGTGAGCGCGCAGCAGCAAGCGGACCGATACGGCATCTCCTGCTATGGCGTTGATTATAGGTTGCCGCCCAGAAATCCCTATCCTGCCGCACTGGATGATTGCCTCGAAGCGTATCGGTACGTGCTGAGCCTGCATTCGCCAACTGAAATTGTCCTCATCGGGCGTTCTGCTGGCGGCAATCTCGCTTTGGCGATGCTATTACGCGGGCGCGATGAAGGCCTGCCAATGCCCGCAGGGCTAGTATTGCTATCGCCAGAAGTAGACCTGACTGAATCAGGGGATAGCTTTCATACCAACCGCTATATTGATGTGGTGCTTCCTCTACCGCTTATGCAGATTAATCAGCTCTACGCTGCGGGGGCTGATCTAGCCGATCCTTATCTCTCGCCTCTGTTTGGCAACTTTGAAGGACTACCGCCAACTTTTCTGCAAACGGGTACTCGTGATCTTTTCCTATCTAACGCAGCGCGCCTACATCGTGGATTGCGCCGGGCAGGGGTACCGGTAGAGTTCTATCTTGGAGAAGGCATGCCGCATGGCGGATTTATGGGGGGCACGGCAGAGGACGAAGAACTCCTACAAGAAGTCCAAGTATTCATCACAGCATGTTGGTTAAACCGAAGCTAACCGAGCCGGTATTGGTTTGGCGTTGATTAAAGGTTGGTAAGCGACCATTGCAACGCTAAGCCCAACCATCAAGGTCGACTACTTTGATCCGATCCAGGCGGGCACCAAGACCGGAGAACACCGCCTGCTGACCGCTCCCTAGCGCAAGCGTTTGTAAATCGCATCGAGCTGACCACGAGCGACCTAGCGCGGATTGACCTAACCCGTCGCCTATCGCTGCGATGGCGTGGTAATCGAGTGACTAATATCACCAAACCGCGGTTTGTCGCTGAGCCCGTCGAAGTATTCGCAATCAAACTGTAACAGTGAGTGAAAAATCTGCTCAGTTGCACCTCAAACCCTAGTGTCAAAATCAGGATAGGGTCAGTCGTAAAGGGTCGCAATCCGTGCGTTGAAACGAATTGGAAAATCTAGGCCCTTCTACCGTTTTCTTGAGGAAAGCCATGCGTTAACACGTCGAGACGAGCTCCTATATCAGCACACGCAGTTTCTTTTAAGTCACTTGATTGGCCGCTTGAGTATTGATTTTTTTGGGGTGACGCGGGCGTCTTATGGCTTCTCCTAATTTTCCTCAGTTTAAGTCAAACGCCCGCAGCGAGATGTTGAGCTTGCGAAGGTGGTTAGATGTAGCCTCCTTCGCATGTCGTTTAAATTTTCTACAAACACCGGAGCGGAAAAACTTCACATCATGTCCAAGTCCGGGATTACCGGCTGAGGTATTATATTCGCGATTGCTGACTGTCCAATTTTAAAAGCATGTTTTACTCATGATCATTGATCATTGATCATGGCTTCGGACGCTCTATTGGGATACTTAACCAAAACAACAGCATCCTATTCTTTTGCCTGACCAGTGGTCAACACTGGCAACCCATCTCCACCGAACAAGACCTGCGCACCAAACCTGTTCAGTATTGGCCTCGCCATCCGCATGTACTCAAAGTATCTTTCCTTACCACCATCATGTGAAAATGCTAAGAGATTTAGCATTACGATAGCAGAGCGATCTTCGTCTGCTAGAAAACTTATAACACCATAGTTGAAAAGACAACCATTTAAGAACCTCCCGGGCAAACCCATCTATATTAAAAACAGAATATAAAATTAAAGTAAAGTTTTAGTGGCAACTTAATACTCACGCCACAAACATCAGCCATAGCAAATAAACAATACGACCAGGACGCAGCCTCAAACTTTACATGTGCGCGCAAAAGAGGCGCACAATATACGTGCAAGAGAAATAATCGCAATGCGACAGTGCTATAATTCAAATAATCATACGGCACTAAGCACACACTCAGTGACGAAATTAAATTTTAAACTGCTTCACAAGACCTTCTAGAGCTTTGCTAAGTTGGGTAAGTTTGTAGGCCGTCTGAGTTCCAGTGCGCGCTTCTTGAGCGACGCGCCCTCCGCTTCCCGCAATTTTATGTACGCTGCGATTTATGTCCTCAACTACGGACTGCTGGTTTTTTGCAGTACGGGTGATTTGCGCGGTCAGGGAGCTCACCGCGGTTATTAAATTTGCAATAGAGTCTAACGAAGTGTCGATATTATTGGCGTATTCGCCTGCAAGATCACCAGCATCACTTGATTTACGCATCGCAATAACAGCTTCTTGTGTACCGGATTGCAACCGACCAATTAGTTCACCTATTTCGTTCGCGCTTAGCTGGGTACGATCAGATAAAGCGCGAACTTCTTCGGCGACCACTGCAAAGCCGCGGCCGGCCTCTCCCGCGCGAGCGGCTTCAATTGCAGCATTAAGCGCAAGTAGGTTTGTTCTTTTAGCTAGAAAATCTATTACGACTAATGCCTTGACTATGCTGTTAACATCCTGTTGGAGAACGTCCAGCTTTGTACTGCTTGAGCGAATATCTTCTACCAGAGAAATGATTTGGTTAAGGCTTGCACTAACCACAATTTTAGCCGACACTCCTAACTCGTTAGCGTCATATGCAGCGTCAGCGGAGCTTTCCGCACTGCCTGCAACGTCATTTGCAGCTATAGACATCTCGTTCATAGCTAAGGCAACTAGATCGGTTTCACTCTGTTGCTGTGCCATAGACTCCTCAGACCGGGCTGCTTGTGTCGAAATTTCCTCTGCAAGACATGAAAGTGAAAGAGTCATTTCAACAATCTGTCTGACAAGACAGTGAATTTTTTCAACGAAACTATTGAAAGAATGCGCTAGCTCCCCCAACTCATCGCGACTATGCACCTTCAGACGCTGAGTCAGGTCACCTTCACCTGCTGCTATGTCATCAAAATTTTCCTTAATGTTTTGTAACGGACGAAGGAAGTTACCTACCAAAGTCGCACTAATGGCGCTAAATAAGAGAACTGATATCATAGAAATTATAGCGATACCTAAAATTGCGTAATCAATTCGCGCCTCTATTTCGCGGCGAATTGTAGACACCTCTGTATCAACGTCGTCGAGATTGATCGCAGTACCTAGAGCCAGATCCCATTTTGGAAGGTAAGTGCTAAATGCGAGTTTCGGTATCAAATTTTTATCATCGCCTGGAACTGGCGCAGAATAAAATATGTAATTACTACCGTCTTTAGCAGCTCGTACCAACTCACGGTTCACATAGACCCCGCGATTATCTTTTTCATCACGAAAGTTTTTCCCGATAACCGCTGAACTATTACTACGAAATAGAGTAACTACATCAGAGTCTTGGCCAAAAAAATAACTACCATTACCATATTTGATGTTTGACAATACCGCAATAGCCTTGCCCCTGCTGTCATAATCACCATCAATGGAATTTTCGTAAATATTTTTGATTGCACCAGTGGCGATCGCCATATAGTTTCTTAACTCTTTTCGCTTATCTTCTAACATTCGCTCTCTAGTGGCACTGACTTCTTCATCACCCAGTACATGCAAGCTTTTAATTATTACGCCTCCAGCCATCAATGCAAACGCCAATAAAGGCAACGTCACCAACAATATTACTTTAAATTTTAGAGTCATTCATATTTCCCGCCGAGATATAGGCTTGATATCGCTAGAACCCCAACTTGTAGCTAATAGCAGCCACTGGTAGCTTTCATGTGATTAAAAAAACATGAGCTCGTAGTTGAAGGCTGACTTCCAGACCTAAGGGGCTCTTAATTGCTTGTAGCGGGGCAAGAAGCCAATTGAACTATCAAAATGGTAACAATATAACATATCATTTAAATTTAAGCATCTCATAAGAAATTCAGTCAAGGATCGGGCAAGCTAATTATTCTCCATACCTGGATTGGTTATGGGTATACCAACAGGCATGACTACCGTTCTGATCGTAGATTCAATCCGACGCTATTACTCACTCACTAAGATCTGAATCAAACCATACAACCATAACGTCACGCTACAACTGCGTTATTGAACACAGCAACAAAGTCAATAACAAGGAAAGACTAGTGGCGACACTCTTCAATCCCGAAATTTATTGCTTGATAAAACATAAATATGCAGATGCACTAGGTAAAGCATTAAGCATGGCGATTGATAAGACAGAGCTAACCTACCATGCTTTCAACACTCCTAAAGCTTAGATAGCCCAGCATCACTCGCATGCTTCGCGATGATAGCGTCAAAAATAACGGCGTATTTTTGGTTGTGGATGGCGCGCGCTGTAGCTGATCCCGTATCGATCTCCTCCTCAACTGCCCTCTTCTCCTCAAGGACTCGCGTCAGCGTGTCATTATTATTGCGAAATACTCGCGTTTGAAATTCTATCATTGCCATCTCCTCGACTGCTTACAGTTGTTATCAATCGCTACCTACTAAATATAATAGCCGTCAAGTAGCTAGCGAGATGTAAAAAAACGTAAATGTTTACACTATTTGTGCTGGCGCTACTGAAGATCGCTGACGCTCTGGGCCCGACTTTTCGACACTATGCTGCGCCTGAGCAATATCGCTCACAACTTGAGCGAACCGACAGGCATATGACTCTTGCGAGGACTCAAAGTAATAAAAATTCAGAGGTACTGATAATATAGAGTCTCCTAACAAATCTTTATAGCAAACATTATCACAATAAAACGCTTCCATATATTTCGGCACAAGCGCAATACCCTTTCCAGCAGCTACGATTGCTAAAACAGAGAGTAATTGCGATACGTCTTCAAAGGCGCGAGGTAAAAATTTTAGATTTTTCGAATTTGCAAAAAAATCTTGCACACGTTTACCGCATATGTTTCTGTCAAAATAGAAATCTTGATTATTAATTTCAAATATGTTGATGGCTTTATTATCAGCGCAAGCCGAACTTTCTTTGGGTATAGCTAAAACCATCCGTTCTTCGCTAACCGAGATGCCTTTGAGCATATGGAAACTTGCTGCTGTGGACCAGGTAAATAACGCATCTAAAGAATTAGATGTGACAGCCTCAAACGCATTTTCCGCTGATACCTCTTCCAGCACGACTATGATGTCTGGGAATTTCTGGTTAAATATTTTGACGATGTCGGGTATTCTACCGTGTAGACCGATAGCGCTTGTATAACCAACAACGATTCGCCCACGTTCACCCCTAGCGATTTGGCGAACTCGAACAATGGCTTGCTCCGCGTCCTCAAGTATCGCTTGCGCATCATATAGAAAAGAGCGCCCTGTTTCATTTAACTGAACTTTACGAGGTGAGCGATCAAATAGTTCAACTTCCAGTTCGCGCTCTAAATTACGAATCTGGATACTTAGCGGTGGCTGTTGAATTCCTAGGCGACGCGCAGCTCTAGTCATGCTTTGTTCTTCAGCAACAACGACAAAATAACGTAAATGTCTTAGCTCCATCCTAGGCACCTCTACGATTGTTTTAAATTAAATAAGAAAAAACATCTTAATCTATGTGAACGATGACACTAAGCTGTATAAATTTCTCTATGGAAAAATGGAAGCCCCCTCTTCCACAGTTCAATTCTATCCGCTAGCAAAGTTGCCTTTCTCTTATTGCAAACCAAGACAGCTCTATAAGGCTGAAAATCAACTCCAGACAACGATATTTTTTAGTGCGCAAGCCAGCGCTACTTCTAAACCCCGAAATAAATGATAATTACTTACATTACCCTTAAGCAAATGTCCTAAATGGTTGTTATGCACCTCATCATGGACCTCGCACCCTCCAACATAATCTTGATAAGCAGTTGACAGCCCAATAAATGGTACTATATAACATAACCATTCCATTTGGAATACATACCTAGATTCGCATGTGACTACAGCTAACAGGTGATGCCTCCCCAACCATCGTTGGCATTCGGCCCCATGGATTAGCTGGGCTCAAATCGAAATTAGGAACACCGGCGGCTAAACTTCATCAATAAGCGAGACACTATGACCTGTCCATATGAAATCATTAAAGAACTTGAGCTTATTCGTCATCCCGAGGGTGGTTGGTATCGAGAAACTTGGCGAGCGGAAAGCTACGGAGGACAACGTAGTACCGCATCAATAATTTACTTTCTGCTTGAGCATCAGCAGCAATCACACTGGCACCGCGTAGATGCTGCGGAAATCTGGCTTTGGCATGCAGGGCATCCGATTGAATTGAAGACCGCAATCACAGAGGCGGGACCAGTAACAAGTCGGATGTTGGGTTCTAGCGTATTACAAGGTGAAACGCCACAACTTATGATCCTACCAAATGAATGGCAGGCAGCAGAGGCAAATGAAGGCTGGGCCTTGGTGTCATGTGTTGTATCGCCAGCATTTAATTTCGAAGGTTTCACGTTAGCACCGGAAAATTGGGCGCCGAAATCATAGCAGTGACCGACTCTCAATAAGATTCATATCTATCTCTAAAATTACAAAGCGTCAAATGTGACGCCTCGGCGCTTTGTAATTTTGGGGCGGATCTGAAGTCCTTTATACCAGGTGCAGAACTTGAATCACTCCGATTTCATACATAACATTAACTTATCGAAATTTCCTATAGAAACGTCTATAAACCAGCCACTGTTCCATGGTTTTCAAGGATAACTGCCGAAAGATAGAAATAATTTTCCATTGATCCATCTTGATTCGTCAGAGACAAGAAAGACTGCGGTCGATAAAATATCGTCATTTGGATAATTTCTTGACTTTACTCGCTCCGCTGAAACCTGCCCCCCCCCTTTTATGTGCTCGCTGAGACATGCGTGTCTACCGGGCTCGCTCGGCTCCATATTAAAAAAAATCTTTGCCTTAATCATGTTTACCCGAATCGAGCGCGCAGCCAACTCGTTAGATAGTACTAATGTAAGCCTCTCTACTGTTCGGCTAACTGGCTCAAAAAGAGAAGAATTTGATGTCGCTGAAAAAGTTTCTACTGAAGAAATATTCAACACATTCCCTCCCCTAACCATATACTTCGCAGCTTTATCTATAGTGATAAGATAAGCATAAGCGCTAAACTCCATATGCGCAGAAAAAAAATCATCTGATTTTTTTCCTGTAGGTAGAGGGTTGTAAATTTCTGAGTTATTCACCAATACATCTAATCTTTCGTAAAGCTGGATTACCGTTTTAAATAGATCCTCAATCTCTGCAGCATTGCTTGTCGCACCACGGATTGCAACAGCCTCCCCTCCTTTACTTGATATATCTGCAACCAAACTCTCCGCAAACTTTCTATTCTCAGAGTAATTTACCACTACGATCGCTGCCTCTGACGAAAAAACGCGCGCCAATACCCCCCCTAGCCCCTTGTCGGCACCTATTATGACTATGACCTTACCTTCCAATCGATTATTCATATGTGAATCGCCCTCGACAGCCCACATAACAAATCTACACAAACGTATGACTGCTCGATCAAACTACTATTGTGCATATTGAAAAGAATAGGGAGAGACAGCATGCGTACAAAGCCTCATTATGAGCGGAACACAGATTTTGTATATTAATGCTTGCTGCTAAGCTGGTTAAGTCAGCCTTAAAATTTCTCACTTTTTTGCGAGATAAATTTGAGTTAATAGCACTTCTGCAACTAGTAGCACTCCGATACTTTAAGCTTAACAAAAACCTTCATTAAATTCTCTAAATTTATTAAATATGAGAGTGATTGCTTTGGAGTATGGCAAGTCATTGCTGAATAGGTTTTCAATGCGGACATAATTCACTACTATACTTTTAATCACTAAAGCCTATACTTTTTTGCAATCGGTTAGGAGCACGTTAACAAGCCACTCCTAAACATATAAAGGTCGCCGCGCGCTACCTTCTGCTCTCTCGTGCAGCCTTCTGGTGTACCACGAACTTCAGCACGGCGAAATCTACGCGGCTTACCTCCTTTGCTTTTTCGCCTAAGCGTGGCTCAACCAATCAGACGCATACTCGCGGCTAGCCCCAATTTTCCCTTAACGCGCAGCTATATACCGACGTAGCAAATGGTGCATCATGATTGCTGCAACATCGATTTTGACGGCATGGTACTTCTCAGAATGCCCTGGTTTAAGAAGAGCATGACCGAGATTGGCCACATGACCACATACGTCGCAAGCTTCTCGATCTGCGCGTGGAGAATAAAAGCTATGTGGCAGGCAGGCATTGCATTCGATTGGAGGCCTGTATGAAGGTGAACGCCAAGCGTTCGACATGAGTGATACGGATCGCTAGCAGATACAGCAAGAAAAGGATGCCCGTTTAAAGCACTACCCTATAGGACGCCGGGCCAGTTCGACCTTGTGTCCAATGCATCAGCGACGGCCAAAGCCTCTGATTGCAGCCTCAAATGTTAGGACCCACTGATTGCCACCTGAAAGCTAGGGGCGTGCCCATCGACAGCAAAATCCGGCCAAGGGCGCTCGTGCGTTTACGATGGCTGTGTGCCGGGTCCCTTCGCAGCGGCAAACGAGCGGCGGAGATTATGAGTTTGATCAGTGAGCATGGCTGGATCGTTATGGTCGATACGCGCATCCGAAGAAAGTTCACACGCGACTGCCGACGTGGCGGGCGAATGAGATACCGAAATCCTACGGCAAAGGTGGACGCCCATCTCACTGTGGAACTTCTGATAGGGCACCCTATTTTAGATTTGCCTGGTGCCTAGATTGCCGCATTACAGGCAATCAGGACATATAGCTCTAAATTCAGAAACGTTCAAAGTGTGGTCGCCGGCCGCTTAAATTCACTTCGATCAGGCCGCGTTGACCAATTCTACGCTGAGCACACCGTCGAGTCTTTCGACTATAAGCTTCCCTACATTAACCAATAAGAAAAGATGCCATTGGGTGTACGTATGATGTGCGTCTTCGCAGCAAGCCGCTCGGTAGACTGTTTTCAGAACCCCAATGCAAATCCTACCGCATTTAATCAACTCAAAGCTTGCAGACGAGCAGCAGCCCGCTCTGTTGCGTTACGTCGCTTGAGCATAAACTCGCGGTTACGAACGCTCAGCTTATCCAGCAATTCCCGACTCGCGCCTTCTGGCGAACCACACGAAAAAGGCGGTGCTGGGTCGTACTCAATCTGAAGCTGAATTTCTTCTGCAATTTCACGTCCATGAGTGTCCGCAATGACTGTTAGTGCAAACTCTATACCTGACGTTACGCCTGCACCGGTCACTCTGTCACGATCCCAAACAACACGCTCCGCGACGGGCGTCGCACCGAATAGAGATAGCTGATCCAAGGAGGACCAATGCGATGTGGCTCGATATCCCTCAAGTAAGCCAGCGGCACCTAATACTAGAGATCCTGTGCATACGGAGGTAATGAGTTTTATACCTTTTGTAGTGCGCCGCAGAAAATCAAGCGTCTCCTGATCATCCATCAATGCAATTTGTCCAGGGCCACCCGGCACGCAAATTATGTCAAGTTTGGGGTGTGCTTCAAAACTCGCGTTAGGCATAATTGCTAATCCCAGATCTGACTTGACTAAAGTTTGCGTCTTCCAGATCAAGTGGACATCGACATTAGGGGCCCTGGCAAACACTTCGTACGCCGCGGTTAAATCAAGTTGCGTGAGCTCGGGATAGAGCAAAAAACCTACTGATAACGATGCAGATGACATTGGGAGCCTCCTGAGATGAAAAGCCTACTTAAATATCTCGACAGGATGAAAACAAAAAAATTCAGTAATGGGTTATCGATGGCGTTGCTGGTAGACATGAGTGTTGCTGATTGCTGCTTGCGATTCTTAATAGGCTCGCCCTTGCACATTTGCGCCGCCGAATATGAGCTGCTGCACCATCGGCGTGGCAACAAACCGGCTCGGGAAAATTGGCTCCGGCGCACTTGCGTGATCCAAACGGGCAATATGAGATTCGTCCAGCTCTATGCTCAGTGCCTTCAAGTTCTCCTCGGCTTGTGGCAACGTTCGCGCGCCGATAATGGGCGCCACCACGGCCGGATTTCGCAACGTCCACGCGAGCGCTACCTGGGAAGGCGTTGCGCCGATTTCCTCAGCAATATCCACCACCACACTGGCGATTTGCAACGAACGCTCGGTCAAGTGCCCTGATGAACTGATAACGCCCTTGCGTTGTGACGCTACGCCGGTTTCGTTACTTGGGCTCAGATCGTCACGCCCGTATTTACCGGTCAGAATGCCGCCGCCCAAGGGTGACCACGGTATTACGCCCAGCCCCATTTCTTGAGCCATTGGCAGCAGCTCATGTTCCACCGTGCGCTCCACTAGGCTGTATTCAATTTGTAAGGCCACCAAGGGCGACCAACCGCGCAGCTCTGAGAGCGCTTGCAACTGCACTACTTTCCACGCAGGGGTGTTACAGATTCCCAAATATAGCACCTTGCCGCTGCGTACGAGGTCATCCAAGCCTCGCATCACCTCTTCCGCGCTCGTGGTAAAGTCCCATGCATGCAGGTACAGCAGTTCAATACGGTCGGTGTCCAACTGACTAAGGCTGGTCTCAACCGAACGCATCAAGTTAAGGCGATGATTTCCGCCTGAGTTGGGATCACCAGGGTCACGGGCCATGGTGTACTTTGTGGAAATAACCAAGCGATCACGGCGACCCTTCATGAGCTGGCCAAGAATGCGCTCGGAAGCCCCGTTCGTATAGTTGACTGCAGTGTCGATAAAGTTTCCGCCCGCCTCGACATAGGCGTTGAAAATTTGCCGGGCTCCCGCATCGTCCGCCCCCCAGCCCCAGTCAGAGCCGAAGGTCATCGTGCCCAATGCGAGAGGGGAAACACGAATGCCGGAACGGCCGAGCAGACGATAGTTATCTAGTGCTGAATGGCTAAACATTGTGACTCCTCACGAACAAAGGTTGGTTTCTGTTGGGAGGGATTTTGCGTGGGAACGACGACTTGCACCTAGCCGGATCGTCCTGCATCCTTGCATCATCGTCCGAACTATTGCGCGTTCTGTAGTAGCGCGTTTTGAGGTACACCATGAATCCGCGGCGAAAGCTGATCGATCTCATCAGCCGTCATGCACCGTCAAATGGGTTTCACTCGACGCCACTGAAAGGCGTTACTCTGGTGCGTTCAGATAGTCCTACAGTGCCCATGCCCGTAGTATATGAGCCGACTCTCTGCTACATCGTGCAAGGCCGTAAGCAGGTGCTGGTGGGCACCACAACCTACGTTTATGACGCGGCCAACTATCTAGTTGCCTCGGTGGACATTCCGGTGATGGGCTCGGTTATCGAAGCCAGCGAGGCGGAACCCTATTTGTGCCTGGTGCTTGACCTCGACATGCAGGTGCTGAGCGAATTGGCTGTGCGTGATACGCCGAGCCGCTGCGAGAAGGCCTTCCCGGTGTCAACCGGCATAGAGCTCCATGGCAATACACCGGAGCTGCTCGACGCGGTGACCAGGCTGGCTGGCTTACTGGACACACCACAACACGCAGCTGAACTGGCTCCGCTGGTGGTGCGCGAGGTGCTCTATCGGCTTCTCACCCGCCGTGGCAATGACATGCTGTTGCAAATGGCCAAGGCCGATAGCCGCCTCTGCCAGATTGCCAAAGCGATTACTTGGCTCCGCGCTCACTACCAAAAACCGTTGCGCATTGACGATCTTGCCGACATCGCCGGCATGAGCCGCTCCACATTTCATGCTCATTTCAAAGCGGTAACGTCGATGAGTCCGCTCGAATTTCGCTGCCTTCTGCGGCTGCAGGAAGCCCGACGCCTGATGGTCGCCGAAGCTTTAGATGCTGCCGCAGCCGGTTACCGAGTGGGTTACGAGAGTCCGTCTCAATTCAGCCGTGACTATGCGCGAATGTTTGGCTTGCCACCTGCCCGCGATGCTGTGCGCTTGCGCAGCGGCGTTTTTGACATAGCTGAATAGCCTCGAGACTCGTTAACGTCTCTTTGCCTTGAATTGCAACAATCAAATCCGATGAACGCCGGTCGGCGCAAAGCCAGGAGTTTTACGAAAGCCTCGTTTCCTTTGGCATTACTCGTTCTTTTGTCGCAAAAAGTCAGTCGAAAAAAGTACATCACGTCGGGAAATGCGTCGGCGCATCCGTGTTGGCGAAAAGATTCATCCGCGCCGCGCAGGGGCTTGCTAGCTCTGTCCCCGGCGCAGTACGGCGAGTTACCGGCCACTACCAATTTAGTAGACCGGGCTTTCAGACCGTTATCGAGCAGATGCCGGCTCTGTTACTGCCATGCGTGCTCATTGTGTGACGACTAACAGAACTCCGTAATTGGCGGCTCCAGCCGGGAACGTGGCCGCTTTTGTGAGTTGCGATCCTTGTCCGGGCGCTAACTTATTAGGCCGCGCACTGAGCCAAGTGCCCCTAAGCACCTGACGGCGGCGGAGCGCCTGCAAATAGCCGAACAGTATACTTTCCAGAATGCTGGCTAACTGCACTATGAGCTCCCTGCACAATGCCGTCAGCCACTCCGGGGCTTGCCCGCGCAACGCGCCCAAGCGCATCTCGAAGGACTGACGGGTAAAGGCATGGCGGCAATTTCTTTCGAGCACGTGGCGGTGGTGCGTAAAAACCACTGGCTTGCGAGGCCCACCGTAAACCCCAAACCTGATATATATGCGGGAAGTGGTGCGCCCAACTTGTCGCGTTAAGTCGGCGGCCACTTGCGGATGATGTTGGCATTGAAATAGGGACCGATCACTCCACTAGAAATTCAGGTGCCAGGTCGTACTCATTCGTGTAAGACCCGGGTTATAAAAATCTATGGGTAGAGTTGCGTTGGCGCATGGAAACCCCGGCAATTAGCGTGGTCGCGTCCGCTCAAACTGAAGGACACAATTGTCTTCAGTGCTGGAGTTCGACTCGTGTACCCATCGTGTGCTTACCTAGCGCCCGCAGACCTTGATGTATAACGGAGACGTGCGAAGAGGGACTGTGTACGCATACACATCGATATCCAAAAGTATTATCAGGCGCTCCTGATTAATACGAAATTTATATAAGAACTACTAATTATTTTATCCAGCGCAGTTATATTTGCTTTTTATGTAAAACAAACTTGACGAAGAGTTCTGGCTATGCCAGATTTCAACGACCCGAAGGTGCTCCAGTACTAGCGGTTAAGAAAATTTTGCCTCTACTAAAATACGGCTGCACGTGCAAAAAAATTTTCCAACGCATTCGCCAATGTTGTAGACACAACGATCATCTAACAATCCGGGAGTAATTATGAGCACCATTAATGACGCGTCGCCTACAGCCCCATCTTTATGGCCGACTGTAACGCGCGGACCTCTCGAAACTCACAATGTAAACTCTAAAGAAACTGCAACCTCATACTCTTCATCGCCAGAAAGTGTTTCAGTGGTATTATCACCTGAAGGGAAAGTAAAATCCGACGAAGAGAAGAGTAGGTATGCCGATATTGATGCTGCTAAGCTCCCGAAATCAATAAAAAATTATTTGAAAGCCATTCGAGACCTTCAAGAAAAAATTGATAAAAAAATCAAAGAGCTTGAAAGCGTCATAAGGGACCAGTCACTTAGCGAAAAGACACGGAATCTCAAATGCCAAAACATTCAAATCCAAATTTCTGTCCTCAGCAACACGTTAAATTCGGTTACAACCGATATGCTTCAGGAAGAGTCAGCGCTAAAACTTGATGGCGCTGATCGCACACTCGCGGCCTCGTTGATGGCTCCGAGATAATTTTTAGCAGTTAAGAAATATAACTATCTTGGATTGGCGGTAAGCCGTACCGACTATCGAGTTCGAAGGATACTAATGATGGAGTTCGGCATACAATATTGTTGAACCTCAACTATTGTCAGAGACTTTATGTCTTTGTTAGCATTATTGAATGCGAAGGCTAGCCAGCGTGTAGGACTTGCCGTTTAAATGGTTTCCTCCTCGCGACGCTGCTCCCCTGCAGTCGTGGCGACGGCGAAAGACCAATCGCCTTAGACACTTGCAGATTTTCAAGCCGGTTATCGTGCTGCAGCGCCAGAAAAAATTGCACCTATCGAATAAAGCTATTTAAACATTAGACTTCACCTGAGCCGTAAATAGTAGCATTAGCCAATATTGCACTAGGGGAATTGCAACACCTAATGAGTGGATGCGGTTTTCCGATACACAATCTATTCTTGGAAAGTAGGAGGACTTCATTTATGCAAACGACCTTCGATACCCCCCCCTTGCGCTCAGGCAAGAAGCGCGGAGCAGACTTGTTCGTGGAGGTACTAAAAAGTGAAGGCGTCCGTCATGTATTTGGAAATCCCGGAACCACCGAGTTGCCGCTGCTTGATGCGCTTTCCGACTGCACGACAATTGATTACATACTTTGCTTGCAAGAAGCTAGCGTCGTCGCCATGGCCGACGGCTATGCTCAAGCGAGTGGTCGCCCTGGCTTCGTTAACCTGCATACCGCCGGCGGCCTAGGTAATGCCATGGGTGCAGTTCTCAACGCAAAAATGGCAAACACACCCATGGTGATCACCGCTGGCCAGCAAGATACCCGCCATGGCGTCACCGACCCGTTGTTACATGGCGACCTAGTCAGTATCGCTCGGCCAAATGTGAAATGGGCGGAGGAAATCCTACATCCTGAACATATCCCCATGTTGCTGCGCCGCGCTTTCCAAGACTGCCGTACAGCTCCGGCAGGTCCTGTTTTTCTTTCATTACCCATCGATGTAATGGAACGCTACACCGAGATGGAAGCTGGCCAGCCGTCTCGTATTGAGCGAGGTTACATCGCCAGGCTAGATGACTTAGCCGAAGCATTGGCTGACGTTATGCCCGGCCGCCTAGCACTGGTTGTTGGTGACGAAGTATTTACCGCAGATGCTGGCCTGGAAGTTGTTGCGCTTGCCGAAGTGCTCGGCACGCCCGTATTTGGATCTTCTTGGCCAGGACACATTCCATTTCCTACCTCACATCCTTACTGGCAAGGAACCTTGCCACCGAGGGCGTCTGATATCCAGAGGACACTGGCACCATTTGAGGCAGTGTTTGTTTTGGGCGGCCATTCGTTGATCAGTTATCCCTATTCCGAGGGGCCAGCTATCCCACGTCAGTGCAAGCTTTTTCAATTGACCCTTGACGGAAATCAACTCGGCCGAGTCCATGAAGTTGCCCTTGGCGTAGTAGGAGAGTTGCGGCAGTCACTTCAAGCGCTGCTACCATTAGTTCGGGTCAAAAGCCTGCATCATAAAATCAAGATAGCCACTTTGTACACTCAGGCGATAGAGGCGCGCGAAGCACGTCGTGTAGAAATAAATGCTCGCGCGAACAAGGAAATAGATGCGCTTGTGACAACACCTTTCGTAGCTGCAAGAGAGACGCTGCGGGCAATTGGGCCGTCTATCCCAATTATTGACGAGGCACCAGCTACTATTGCGCATGTGAGAGCATGCTTGGACTCACCATCTGTTTGCCAGTATCTTTTTACACGCAGTGCGATTCTAGGCTGGGGTATGCCCGCGGCAGTGGGTACCTCCCTAGGGTTAGGAGGTACTCCCGTAGTGTGCGTAGTGGGCGACGGCTCAGCAATGTATTCCCCGCAAGCCTTGTGGACTGCCGCTCATGAGCGTTTGCCAGTAACATTTGTGGTGATGAACAATTGCGAATACAACATATTAAAAAACTATACTCGTGCGCAAGCCCACTTCCACAGCGCTGAAACAAACCGTTTCATTGGCATGGACATAACTGATCCCACCATTGATTTTATGTCATTGGCCGCTAGTTACGGTCTACCTGCACATCGAGTAACAGAGGCTCGGGACATCATGACAGCAGTCGAAAAAGGCATAAGCTCCGCAATGCCAAACCTCGTCGAAATAGTGCTTTCTAATGGACCTCTAAACACCTGATCCAACTTATAAATTTTTGATATTATTTTTAAAGCGCATCTATTAGAGGAAGTATCTCGCTTTCCCGAATAATGCAATAAGCATGCATAATTAAACTTATTCATTATGCGCTATACATAAGGGAGCTTACGATGTGCAACGATGTTATTTGCTACCTGATTCGATCTGATATTTTCGAGTACATCGTCTTCGGAGCTCTCTTCATTCATCTGCTGCTCAAGCTTTATGAGAATTTCATCAGAGCTTCATCGCGCCAATAGATGATGTCTGATTGCGACGCTCTATGTATAAGACCTAGGGCTGCCGCGCAGATGCACGGCCGAATCGCTCGATTTTTAGGAAAGCTCATCAGCCTACTATGAAGGGCTGCACAACGCGTCCTTTGTCTTTCATTCCTCATTCTACGACCTTCAGAGCTCGATTCATCTCCCACATCCTTGAGCCAGCTCGCGAATAGCTTGAGCCCTTATGAACGGCAATCGATGAACAGACGTATGAATTTCCTGAGCAGTTAGACAGTACTTTCAGGCTCATGAGCCGCTTATGAACAAATGACATCGCCCATAAGTATAATGATGTGTCAGGGTGGAACTTTCTATACTTGTGCTTGAGGTTGCGCGCCACCACTTTCGATTTTTGCAGACGTTCAGGCTCTTCTCGTTGGACGTCCTTCCTGACTTCGGTCCTGATGTATGCATGAAAGTTTTGCCCCGTCTGTACAAGAACTCCAGCCAGATATACAGATATCGCTTTTGAGGCGTTCAAGCACGCCTCATCGATACAGCCGAGCGGTTAACTGATGTCATTCGTTTGCGATGGTAACAACCAATGTCGTTCGGTGGTCCATCCGAGAAAAACCTGAGCACCCTCACTTTTCCGGCGGTCAGGGTCAACGGGAGCCCGGAAGCTGCTACACGCAACCCCATAATTGCCGGTAGAAATCTCTCTCGGAATGCAATGGGTTGAGCCGTGAAATGAGCTTCGATGCTATCGATTGCGCAACGCCTCTCGGCGTCATCCTGCATGGATAAATAAAACACCATCTGGCGCCAGGCATAAGCGGTATTTTTGAGCATCACCAAGCTAGAGTGATAGAACTTGATTTTCATCTGCTGCCGCATGCATATCCATTGGAAGCACTCCTGAGCAAGTGAGCCCAAGCGATGATGTAGCAGCGCTTTCAAACCGAGATCACCAAACAGAAGCGAAAGGTTTTGCGTTGTCAAAATCTGTTGTTGCTCGATGATCCTGCCGTTGGTTGCTGAATGCCATCCACCCGAGGGTGCATTAGCCCGCTGTGCGCACAGCTTCGCCAATGCATCACTGGTATCCAAGTCACGCTGGAAATAGTTTCTGCTCTTTGATTTCGGCTTATCGGGAAGGATCGCCAGTTGGTTCGTGTCGATGTCGTAATAATGGGCGTAAAGGGTGCCATCTATCAACGAGGCCGCTCGCCTGGCTGCTTCCACGAATTTATTCGAAAAGGTTCCCATGAAAATGTCTGCCGCGACCTCCTCCACAAAAGGAAGATCCAGCTTCGCCGTGACAGCAAGCGAACCAAACTCCTGAAGTAGCTTGTTCGGAAGGATTGCCTGAGGGAAAGCAGCGAGAGTTGTTGCCGAGGATTCGATCAAGGCTTGTCTGGCTCCCTCAACGGCGACAGTGTGTGCCTCTCGTTCACCTTCAACGGCCGCCACCCAAGGCAACTCACTGATTTTGACTTGGCTCTGTAGGTTGAGCAGTAGCAATGAACGGCGTCGCCGAAAAGCACGAGACGTTGCGATAGACAACGTGCGCAGTGTCGTATCGCGAAATCCAGCACTGCAGATTTCGGCCGTCATCGCTGGCAGTACTCGCGCCACGGTATCCCCAGATGTGATCAATCCCTTGTCAATCAACTGACTGATGGTTCCCTTTCGACAGCGCTCGAGGCGTCGGCGAACTGCTGGTGGAATGGCGACACCGGTTTTCAGCGAATATGCCTTCGCCTCCTCATTGGTAATCGGTTCCAACAGGGACGAAAAATCAGAGATGCCTTCCGAGCTCGTATAGCTGGTCAGACGCTCAGAAACCGCCTTCGCGATCAGATGATGCTCGGGCGCGGCCACCTGATGGCGCTGTATGGCTCGGCTCTGTAGATGATTTTCGGATTCGGGATGACCATGTTTGCACACGAAATCATTGACGATCCGCCGAATACGTCCGACTTGACGCCCTGTCAGCGAGATTGGGTCACGGGAGCAGAGCCTTAGCAACGCGTACAACTCCCCTACCCGGCCCCTGAAAGGTTCAACGTTGAGGATGTCATTGCTACCGGATGCATCGAACTGACTACTTAGCGCATTCGCCTGCTCAAGCCAGCCTTCAGGATATTGCCGACAAGGCCAATCATCCTGGTACGTTAAGAGGAAGAGCGAGATAGCTGCATCGTAGAAAGGCAACCGAGTCACGACCACATGTTTTTGCACCGCCAGACGCTGCTGCGCAGGGAGTTTTGAAAGCAGCTTTTTGATATCGCCGACATCGAAGATCTGCACTTCCACCGCCGCGAGCGGTAGCCCGTCAGAAGCCATTGGAAAGAAACGCAGTTGCTCAAAAAAAGATGCGATCGACTCAATCAGTCTGCGTGCTTCCTCCGTGCGCTGCTGTCCCAACAGCCAAGCCACGTACAGTAGCGCTGCCTCTTCTGGTACATCGATCCGATAGTCGCTGTTCACCAGTTGCTTTTGCAGGGCTTCGATCCCCTCATCCGTAAGGTGCCAGGTGTTGAGATCAAGTCGTTCAAAACCAGGGCGGATGCCTGGGATTGAGGCGGCCATCCGCCGTTCGTACTCGGTCAGTGCACCACCGGCCAGATACTGTCCAGTGGCAAGACCACCCGTGACTACCTCCAGTGTGACCCATTCAGGCACATCCTTGAGTGGTATACGCGAGCCATACAGCGCGGTGCCCTGCACCATGTGTTCGACCACCTGCTGCCAGCGCTCAATCCGTTCACGCGCTTTCTCAGTGTCTAGACCCGATGAGGTCAATGCTCGAGATAACTGAAAGACCGCATAACCGGCGTTTATGCCGGCCATTGCATCCGATTCCCTATCGTGCCTGGACATATGTCCTTCTGACCCTGCGATGTAGTGGGTCCGGGGGCTGGATTCGAACCAGCGCCCACCCGGTTAAGAGCCGAGTGTTCTACCGCTGAACTACCCCGGAACAGAGCGCACATTGTCTACTCGCAACGAAACGAATGTGAAGACTGAAAACGTTGCCGCTCGTGACGCATACAAAGATTACTCCCGTTCGAAAATATTGGTGTAACTTCTCCCCAACCGTAAACCCGCACTCCATACCCTCCAATGCTGAAACGTCATCATCCCGCGCGCTCCTGCATGTTAATCTCGCACCACCACGAATAGACATTGATCGTCACAAGACGATGACCAGAACCAGGAAAGCCCATGCCAAAGATTTCTCACTCAGCCCTGCGCCGCAAATTCCGTGAATTGC
>Ga0157373_10001127_pt1 | contig 20527 bp, 21 predicted proteins | sample C65metaG_FD_113460 | JGI IMG/M metagenome (GOLD analysis project Ga0157373, IMG submission 113460) | Corn rhizosphere microbial communities from Kellogg Biological Station, Michigan, USA - C6-5 metaG | ecosystem: Host-associated > Plants > Roots > Rhizosphere > Soil | place: USA: Michigan... | reverse complement strand
CACGATCTGGAACGGCTTCCACTCCGACAAGCAGCAGGAATCGCGCTGGCACTGCGGCCTGGCCGCTGCACTGGGCGCGGTGTCGCTGCTGGGGGTCGCGCTCTTCCTGGGGCACAGCGCGCTGGCGGTGCTGGTGGGGCTCACCTTGGCCATCGTCGGCACCATGAGCGCCATTCCGGTGTTCTGGCAGATGCCCAACCGCTTCCTGGCCGGCACCGCGGCGGCCGGCGGCGTGGCGCTGATCAACTCCATCGCCAACCTGGCCGGCTTCGGCGCACCCTGGATGCTGGGCCTGATCAAGACCTCCACGGGCAGCCTCTCGTCAGGCCTCTACGTGGTGGCGGCAATCGAGATCTGCGCCACCTTGCTGATCCTGGCCTGCGTGCCCGCCTACCGCAAGCAGCCGGCCGCCGCAGCAGCCGCCCCCGCACGTTGAGAACCAACCGATGACCCTCACCGCCACCCGCCTGAACCTGGCCGCGCTCAACGACATGGACCGCGACGCTTTCGTCGCCGCCGTCGGCCCGGCCTTCGAGAACGCCCCCTGGATCGCGCAGGCCGCCTGGACGCGCAGGCCCTTCGCCAGCATCGATGCGCTGCATGGCGCCATGCTCGACGTGGTTCGCCAAGCGCCCCAGGAGCACCGCCTCGCCTTCCTGCGCGGCCACCCGGAACTGGCCGGCCGCGAGGCCCGGGCCGGCACCATGACGGCCGAGTCCGTCGGCGAGCAGCGCAGCGCAGGCCTCGACGCGCTCAGCCGCGAAGAGCTGGGCGAGATGCAGCGCCTGAACCGCAGCTACCGCGAGCGCCATGGCTTTCCTTTCATCATCGCCGTGCGCCGCAATACCAAGGATCAGATATTCGAGGCGCTGCGCATGCGTGCGGCGGCGAGCACAGAGGCCGAGCACCGTGCCGCGCTCGAGCAGATCGGCTTCATCACCCGCGGGCGCATCGACGCCCTGGTGGACGGCTGAGGCCTTGTCGCCAGCCCCCCTTCACAACGACAGGAGACAACCATGGCGAATCAAGTCGTATCCCATCCCGCGCGCAGGCAGTTCGCGCTCTCGGGCCTGGCCCTGGGCGCGGCGGCGATCGCGTCGCGCGGGGCGCTGGCGCAACAGCCGAATGCCGCGCCGGCCGGCCCTGCCCGGGCCAGCGGTCCCATCCTGCTGCACGGCGTGAGCCCGCGCCTGACGGTGCACGCGCTGGACACCTTCCACGGCGCGGCCGCCACCGGCCTGCGCATCGACTTCTCCCGCCTGGAAGGTGGCAGCTACAAGCTGCTGCGCAGTACCGTCATGAACGCCAACGGCCGCTCCGACGATCCGCTGCTGGTCGGCGAGAGCTACCAGGCGGGCGACTACGAGCTGCTGCTGCACGTGGACGACTACTTTGCCGGCAGGAAGGCCGTGCTGCCCATGCCGCCTTTCCTGACGAAGCTGCCGGTGCGCATCCGCGTCGCCAACGTTGCCGAGCGCATCCACCTGCCGATCCAGTTCGGCCCCTGGAGCTACACCTATTCGCGCGGAAGCTGAGCGCATCGCATTCACGACAGAGGACACGACATGACCGGCATCTCGACGCATGTGCTCGACATCACCAACGGCCGGCCCCTGGCGGGCCTGCAGGTGGAGCTCTACGACATGGCGACCCATCCGCCCACGCGGCTGAACAACACCCGCACCAACGCCGACGGCCGCACCGATGCGCCCGTGCTCGCCGCCAAGGATGCGCGCACCGGCCACTTCGAACTGCGCTTCCACGTCGGCGATCACTTCAAGGCCGCCGACGGGCTCTCGGACGTGGTGCCCGTGCGCTTTTCCATCTTCGACGCCGCGCAGCACTACCACGTGCCGATGCTGTGCGCACCCTGGTTCTTTTCAACGTATCGCGGCAGCTGATCGCCGCAGGAGTTCCGACCGATGTCTCAGCCCGATCCCAACGCAGAAAAATACATGCTTGACGCCATCCGCCTGGCCATGCGGAACGTGCGCGAGCGCAGGACCTGGCCCTTCGGTGCCGTGCTGGTGCGCGAAGGCAAGGTGCTGGCCCGGGCCGTCAACGAGGTCGACGCCCTGTGCGACCCCACGGCCCACGCCGAGATGCAGGCCGTGCGCATGGCGGCCAAGGCGCAGGGCGGCACGGACCTGTCGGGCAGCGTCGTGTACGCCAGCGGCTACCCGTGCCCCATGTGCCTGACGGCCATGTTCCTGGCCGGCGTGAAGGAGGTCTGCTACGCCTACTCCAACGAGGACGGCGAACCGCACGACCTCTCGGCCGAACGCGGCTACCTGGAGATCGCGCGGCCGATCGAGCTGCGCGAGATGCCCGTGCGATCGCTGCCCGTGCGCGACGAAGGCGAGGACCTGTACGACGCCTGGTCACGCGCGACGCGCTGACATGCTCGCGGCCGCCAAGGCCGAGGCGTTCCCGGGCTCGAGACTCGAGGCCGTGGGAGCTACCATCGCGTCGTCGTTCAAACGGCCGCTTCAAGGAGAGGTCCATGCGTTCCATCGCGAAAGTCACGAGCCAGCTCTTCAAGGTTCCCCTCGCTGAAGTCCTGACGGACGCCAAGCACGGCGCGCACACCCATTTCCAACTGGTGACTGCAACGGCGGTGCTTTCGGATGGCAGCCGGGGCACGGGCTACACCTACACCGGCGGCAAGGGAGGGCATGCGATCAAGGCCATGATCGACCACGACCTGGCGCCCGCGATGATCGGCATGGACGCGGCGGATGTCGAAGGCATCCACGATTTCAGCCAGTGGCATGTGCACTATGTCGGCCGCGGCGGCATCGCGTCGTTTGCGATCTCCGCGATCGACATCGCGCTCTGGGACCTCCGCGGCAAGGCCGCAGGCCAGCCGCTCTGGCAACTGGCGGGCGGCGCTGCGGACACCTGCAATGCCTACTGCGGGGGCATCGACCTGGCGTTTCCGCTCGAGAAGCTGCTGGACAACGTGCGCGGCTATCTCGCCAAGGGTGCCGGCGGCGTCAAGATCAAGATCGGCCGCCCGAACCTCGACGAAGACATCGAGCGCATCCGGGCGGTGCGGCAACTGATCGGCGACGGCATGGCCTTGATGGTGGATGCCAACTACGCGATGAACGTGGACCAGGCCATCGCTGCGGCCGAGCGCATCAAGCCCTTCGGTGTCCTGTGGTTCGAGGAGCCGACCATTCCGGACGACTACCGGGGCTATGCGCGCATCGCGGCCGCGACCGGCGTTCCGTTGGCAATGGGCGAGAACCTGCACACGATCCATGAATTCGATCATGCGTTCGAGCAGGCGCGGCTCTCCTTCATCCAGCCGGACGCCTCGAACTGCGGCGGCATCACGGGTTGGCTGAAGGTGGCCGAGCGCTCGCGCCGCCACGGGATCCCGGTGTGCTCGCATGGCATGCAGGAGTTGCATGTGAGCTTGCTGGCGGCGCAGCCGAACGCAGGCTGGCTGGAGATCCACAGTTTTCCGATCGACGAGTACACGATGCGGCCGCTGGTCCTTGAAAACCATCGCGCCGTGGCACCGGACGAGCCGGGCGTCGGGGTGGACTTCGACTGGGCGAAACTTGCGCCGTACCTGGTTGATCCGTCCCGGGGCTCTTCGTGAAAACTGCGGCGAGGCCGCGTACCAGCGCCACCCTCAGCTGCGGTACGGACGAATGTGATCCAGTTCGGATTCGATGACCCCGCGCACGACTTCCTTGAAGGCTGACACAAGCCGGGAATGAGGCGCATCGGGCGCAAGCAGGAGCGCAAGGCGCACGGTGATGGCAGGCTTGAAGGGCCGCACCTCGAAATCGAGATTGCGCTGCTCATCGAGCGCCGCCAGCGGATTGATCACGCTCACGCCCAGGCCCGCAGCGACCAGCGAGCAGACGGAGGCGCCCAGGTCGGACTCCAGCACCGTCCGGGTCTTGACGCCTGCGGCGGCCAATACCTGGTCGATGCGTTCCCTCGGGCCGCTGCCCAGCGGGAACGAGATGAAGGCTTCGCCGTCCAGGTCCGAGGCACGAACCTGCCTGGCCCGCGCCAGGCGATGTTCCCTGGGAAGCAGCGCGACGCAATCCATGCCCAGCAGCGTTTCGACGCGCATGCCGGGCGGATCATCGCCATACAGGATGGCGAGGCCCAGGTCGCACAGGCCCGAGCTCACCCAGGTGTCGACGGTCGCGGCCGCGCCGGAGTGGATCGTGACGAGCGTCTCGGGGTGCTCGCGCTTGAACCGGACGACCGCCTGGCTGAGGACGCCTCCGGCAATTCGCGCCATGGCGGCCACCGCCAGGCGGTCGCCGCCGAACGTCCGGATGTTCGATGCCGCGGACTCCAGGCCCTGCAGTCCGGCGAATGCCTTCTCGACTTCCTGGAAGAAGCGTTTGCCTTCGAGCGAAGGCGCCAGGCGCGTGCCGCTGCGTTCGAAAAGCGCAAACCCGATGATCGCTTCCAGCTGCGAAACAAGGCGGCTCACCTGGGGCTGCGAGGTGTGAAGCCGCCGCGAGGCTTCGGTCATCGACCCCGTCTGCACGACCACCCGGAAGGCCTCGATGTGCTTCAAGGTCATGCGTCGGCTGCTCATATCAATATTGTATGGTGCGCTGTTGAGTACGCATTTGCAGTATTGGTCGCCCAAAAGAATACTTGCGTCCATGCCTGACAGAACCCTGCACTTTGCCGACGCCGGACTGCCGCGCAGTCCATGCGCGGCTGGCGCCGTGGTGGACCTGCGCAGCGACACCGTGACGCTGCCGACCCCGTCGATGTACGCCCGCATGCAAACAGCCGCGCTGGGAGACGACGGCCTGGACGGCGACCCGACCGTGCGCGCGCTCGAGGCACTGGCGGCCAGCATGCTGGGCAAGGAATCTGCCCTGTATGTACCGACCGCCACGATGGGCAACCTCCTGGCCGTGCTGTCGCAGGCGGAGCGCCGGTCGCAGGTCGTGCTCGAGGAGTTCGCACACATGTTCGTTTCCGAGCGCGGCGGCGCGGTGTTCAGCGGCGTGACCTATACCGGCATTCCGGGCGTGGCTGGCGCAATGGACCTGGAGAGCCTGGCGCTGGTGCTGAAGTCGTCCGGCGAATTGCGCACGGATCTGGTCTGCATGGAAACGACGCACGGCAACGCGGGAGGAGCGGTGCTGCCGCTGGACCACATGCAGGCGGTCTGGAAGGCATCCAGCGAGGCCGGAGTGCGCGTCCACCTCGATGGCGCCCGGCTCTTCAATGCCGCCGTGGCGCTGAACGTCGATCCAGCCGCGATCGCGTGCTGCGCCGACACGGTGACCCTCTGCCTTTCCAAGGGCCTGAGCGCGCCTGCAGGCGCGGTGCTCGCCGGCCCGTCTGCCACCATGGCCAGCGCCAGACGGCTGCGCAAGATGCTCGGGGGCACGCAGCGCCAGATCGGCGTGGTTGCCGCCGCGGGACTGGACGCCCTGGAAACCATGCCCGGCCGGCTCGCGCAAGACCATGCTTTGGCGTCGTGCCTGAGCGAGGCATTGCGCGCCGTGTTGCCCGGCTCCGTCGGTATCAGCACGCCGCCCACCAACATCGTCTTCGTCGACGTGCCCGAGGCCGCAGCCGACAGTCTCGCCTGGGCGGAGGCACTCAAGGAATGCGATGTCCTGGTCCGCCCGTGGGGTCCGCGCCGGATCCGGCTCGTGACGCACCGCCATATCGACGCGGCCTGCGTGGATGCCGCCGCCACCGGATTCCGGCGTGCCGCGCAATCGCTGCTTGCCTGAATGCGTTCTCGCAAGGACGCGCCTCCCTTCGAACACATCGCGTACTACCAGGAGCCTTGACCATGCCTTCCATCTGCCGCCGGGACTTTGTCGCCTCTGCCTTCCTGATGGCCGCCGGCCTGGGGAGCGGCCGCGCATTTGCCAGCGGCTTTCCCAGCCGGCCCATCCGCCTGATCGTGCCGTACGGGCCCGGAGGCGGTTCCGATTTTGTCGCGCGCCTGATTGCCCAGAAACTGACCGAAACGGCGGGGTGGAATGTCGTCGTGGACAACAAGGCCGGGGCCTCGGGGCTGATCGGCACCGATGCCGCGGCCAAGAGCGCCGCGGACGGCTACACCTTGTTCCTTGCGGACGCCGCGCACGCCACCAATGCCGCGGTACAGCCCAAATTGCCCTTTGATCCGATCAAGGATTTCTCGCCGCTCACGCTCGTGGGCTCTTCGCCGCAACTGCTGGTGGCGCATCCGTCGCTTCCGGCCAACTCCCTGCGCGAACTGATCGCGCTGCCGCGTGCCCGAGTGCGCGAATACGGCGTCGGAACACCAGGGCAGGGGTCCGTGCCCCACCTGCTGTGCGAGACGCTCAAGCGCAAGACGGGCATGGAGCTGGTGCACGTGCCCTACAAGGGCGGCAGCGCCGCCTTGACCGATGCCGTCGGCGGGCAGGTTGCCATGGTGATCAATTCCGTGCCGGCTTGGATGCCGCACATCGAAGCGAAGAGGCTCAAGGTTCTTGCCATTGCCAGCGCGACGCGGCATCCGAAATTGCCGGACGTGCAGACCTTCTCCGAAAGCGTGCCGGGCATGGTGGGAGGCGCCTGGTATGGCGTGATGGCACCTGCCGGGGTGCCCGCGGATCTGCTGCAGCAGCTGAACGCGGCCGTCGACAAGGTGCTGGAACTGCCGGAAGTCAAGGCCCGGCTGGAAAGCTCGTTCGTGGATTCCATGCCCCGCGGGCCGCAGGCGTTCTCCAAGTACCTGAGCGAAGAAATCGCGCGCTGGAAATCGGTCGTGAAAGAGACGGGGGTCACGGTCAACAGTTGAGGCTCTTCGGGTGTTGCTTTGCTGCCCAAGGCGGCGGCAAGTGCATGGTGCTGTCAGCTTGCTGACATGCCAGCCTGCAGGTTCGGGGCCTGTGTTAGCACTTGACCTTAACTAAATTCGGTACTAGATCTACTCTTCAGGCACTCGAAGATCGCCATGCCGACCATCTCCAACATCAAGTCAATCTCATACCTGAAAAGCCATGCCGCTCAAATCTCCGAGGATCTGGAGATGAACGGCACGCCCTTCTTCATCACCCAGAATGGCGAGGCCTGCATGGTGATTGAAAGCGTCAAGCAGTTTCAGGAAAAAGAATCGCTGATCGCCGCCTTGAAGATCATTGCCTTGGGTGAGAAAGAGCGCATGAAGGGCAAAGGTATTTCCGCTGCCGAATCCCGTGCGCAACTGGCCGCAGCTCGCCAACGCCGCAAGTAGTGGCTATCTTCATTCTTCGCGATACCCAGGAGGACACTTTCGTCTATGCCGTTGCGGGACATCGGCAAGACTATCCAACGCTCTTGATGAAGCGCCTTCTGAGGATTTGAAGGGAATGGATTCGAGCTGCCTCCCGCGCAGCGATCATCAACAAGCCATGGCGATCACTGGCCTCTCGACTCCGAACTGGTCGCCGATAAAGAACCAGCTGGTCACCGGCCCTCTGCATACGCATCACGACAAGGCCAAGCGCGACTTGCTGGAGCGCAGGGCAAATCGAGGCCTGTAGACTTCGCCGCCATGTTTCGTCTGCGGTTGTCGTTCGCCTTTGCGGTTCTTGTTGCACTGGTGTGCTGCCAGGCCGCCTTTGTCTACTGGGGCTCCAATCGCGTCAACGAATACGCCGCACACAGCCGGCTGACGAGCGACATTCTTTCCGAGCTCCTCGAGATTTCAGCCAACAAGCAAAGGCTGCGCGTGTGGGCCTCGCAGCGGCTCATGAATGCGGAGGCGACCTCGGCGGTGCGGGACCAGCTGCTCGAGCGGATGCGGACCGGCGCTGCGCGGCTGGACGCCATGTCCCGCCTGCACCTGGACTCGTGGCGGAAGCTGTCCTCGCGGGAGGACATCGCCGTGCCGCAAGAGGTTCTCCAGCTGGTCGAGATCAGCAAGCTGCTGGACGGCAACATCCTCGAGGTGCAGGCGCAGCTTCAGGACTTGCAGCCGCTGTCGCCTGGCGCGGAATTCCCGAATGTCTGGCGGCAGGTGGCGCAGGTCTTCGACATGACCCAGGGCCGCGACCTTCGCGAGCTGCTCAACGGTGCCATCGAAGGACAGCGCAAGGCGGTTCCCATTGCCCGTGCCGCAACCGAGCGGGGCCTGGACCGGCTGCGGCAGCAGGCGATTGCGATGGCGATCATCGCCCTTGTCGCAGCGGTGCTGTGGGCGCTGCATCTGCGCGGTCGCCTCAAGCGCCCCCTGGAGCTGCTGCTGCAAGGCACGCGGGCCCTGCAGTCCGGTTCGCTCGAGCACCGCATCGACCTTGCATCGGGCGACGAATTCGAAGTGGTGGCGCGCCATTTCAACCAGATGGCCGCGGAACTTCAGCAGCATCGCCAGCAGGCCGACGAAGCCCGCCGGCGCCTGGAAGACGCGGTCCAGGACCGGACGCGGGAATTGCAGTCGGCGCACGACACGCTCCAGCTCCTGGACCATCGGCGGCGGCAGCTCTTCGTCGACCTCAGCCATGAGCTGCGGACACCGGCGACGGCGATTCGCGGAGAGGCGGAGATCACGCTTCGCGGCGGCGACAAGCCGGCCGAGGAGTACCGCCATGCCCTGAAACGCATCGTCGGCACCGTTCAGCAGTTGACCAAGGTGATTGGCGATCTGCTCCTGATCGCGCGGGCCGAAGCCGACCAGCTGGTGATCCAGCCGTCCCCCTTGGATCTCTCGATGCTGCTGAGCGAGGTCGTGGAACAGGGCGAGGCCCTGGCGGCGCTGCATGGGGCCGCGCTGACCTGCGAGCCCGTGGTGGAAACGGTCATGGTTCGCGCAGACGGCGACCGGCTGCGCCAGGCGGTGATGATCGTCTTGGACAACGCCATCCGCTATTCCCGTCCAGACGGCAAGGTGCGTCTGGGCTGCCACGTTGCCGCAGACGAAGTCGCCATCGTGGTCCGCGACCACGGCATCGGCATCGGCGAAGACGAGTTGCCCCGGGTGTTCGAGCGCTTCGTCCGCGGCCAGCGGGCACGCGCGCACCGGGCGGATGGCAGCGGCATCGGCCTTTCCATCGCGCAGGCCATCGTCAAGGCTCATCGCGGGCACATCGAGATCCAGAGCTGGCCCGAGGAAGGGACTGAAGTTCGCATCGTTCTTGCACGCCTGCCGATCCACGAATTCGAGGCCAGTGCCCTGCAGCCATGAACAGAAGCATCCTGATTGTCGAAGACGATCCCCGTGTCGCCGATTTCCTGGTCCGCGGGCTGAAGGCGGAAGGCTTTGCGGTGACGCATGCCCGCACCGGTCCGCAGGGGCTGGAGCTGGCGCGCCGCGGAGACCTCGCGCTTTTGATCCTCGATCTGATGCTGCCGGGCATCAACGGCCTGGAGCTGTGCCAGACCTTCCGCGCCGAGGGCGGCCAGACGCCGGTGCTGATGCTGACCGCCATGAGCACGACCGAAGACAAGGTGAACGGCCTGCGCCTCGGCGCCGACGACTACCTGACCAAGCCCTTCGACTTCGAGGAACTGCTCGCGCGCATCGAGGCGCTGCTGCGCCGCGGCCGGGACCTCAGGCCGCGGGTCACGACCTTGCGGGTGGCCGACCTGGTGCTGGACCGCGAACGCATGCGCGTGGAGCGCGCGGGGCAGCCGATCACGCTGACGGCCAAGGAACTGGCATTTCTCGAGCTGCTCATGAGCGCACCCGGGCGGGTGTACAGCCGCGAACGCATCCTGGCCAATGTCTGGGGCACGCACGAGGATCCGCTCACCAATATCGTGGATGTCTACGTGCGGCGACTTCGCATGAAGATCGACGGCGACCACGCGGTGCAGCTGCTGCAGACCGTGCGCGGCCTCGGATACCGCATCAGCGAGACGGCGGGCTAGCCAGGCCGTTCATTCGGCGTTCATCTTGTGTTCGACACACGTTCATCGCCGCCGCGATGGATGTTCATTCGCCCCTCGAACAATGAGTCCTGTGTTTAACCACTTGCATGAATGGACTCTTCGATGATCCCGCGTTTTTCCAAGCTTCTTCCCGCTGCCGCTGTGTTGGCGCTTTGCATGTCGACCTCCGTGTTGGCACAGACGGCCGCGAGCGCAAGTTGTGTTCCCGCCAGCGAACGCCAGATCGAGGCACTGTTCGATCGCTGGAATGCCTCCCTCGCCACGCAGGATCCCGACAAGGTGGTGGCCAACTACGCTCCTGACGGCGTGCTGCTGGCCACGGTGTCGAACCAGCCGCGCACCAGTCCGGCCGAAATCCGCGACTACTTCGTCAAGTTCCTCAAGGGGGCGCCGCAAGGCAAGATCGATTCGCGCACGATCCGGGTCGGCTGCAATGTCGCGCAGGACATCGGCACCTACACCTTCAAGTTCAAGGACGGCAAGGCGGTGCACGCCCGCTACACCTATGTGTACGAATGGCTCAACGGCCAGTGGCTGATTGCGCACCATCACTCGTCGGCAATGCCCGAGAGCATTGCGGCGAAGTAAAAAGGGGGGCGCCCACGGTGGGGCGCGCGTCGTCGCTGCCGTGCTAAGCCGGCGCCGCGCCCTGGGTCGCCGTATAGACGGCATACAACGACTGGCTGGCCGCCATGAACAGGCGGTTGCGCTTGGGACCACCGAAGCAGATGTTGCCGCAGACCTCCGGCAGCCGGATGCGACCGATCAGCCGGCCTTGCGGCGTCCATACCGTGACGCCGTTGTAGCCCACGCTGCGGCCGGCGTTGCTGGAGCACCAGAGGTTGCCGTCGACGTCGGCACGCACGCCGTCGGGGCCGCACTTCACGCCATCGATCGTGAAGTTGCCAAAGAGCTTGCCGTTGTGGAGCTTGTTGTCGGTACCGACGTCGAACACGTACATGTCGCCCTTGCCGCCGGCGACGGTGTCGCCCGGCCCCTGCCCGGTGCTGACGACATAGAGCTTCTTGAAGTCGGGCGAGAAGCACAGGCCGTTCGGGTCCGGCACCAGGTCTTCGCCGGCGACCTGCGTGAGCGTTCCGCTCTTGTCGAGGCGGTAGACCGCAGTCGGCAGTTCGCGCTTGTAGAAGCCGATCTCCGGCGGCTGCCCGAGCCTGGGGTTCAGCCGGCCGGCCTTGTTCGCGGGTCCGCCCGCGGCATCGACCGTGCCCTCGTAGAGCTGGGCGCCGTAGGGCGGGTCGGTGAACCAGTAGCTGCCGTCGGGATGCGGGACGACGTCGTTGGGCGAATTGAGCCGCTTGCCGTTGAAGCTCGACGCGAGGACGGTCACCGAGCCGTCGAGCTCGTAGCGCACCACGCGCCGCGTCAGATGCTCGCAGGACAGCTGCCTTCCCTGGTGGTCGAAGGAGTTGCCGTTGCTGTTGTTGGACGGCGAGCGGAAAACGCTGACGTGGCCGTCGTCCTCGCTCCATCGCAGTTGGCAATTGTTCGGGATGTCGCTCCAGACCAGAAAGCGGCCGACCGAATTCCATGCCGGTCCTTCGGACCACAACGCGCCGGTCCACAGCCGCTGGATCGAGGCGTTGGGCTGGCGCAGGCCATCGAACACCGGATCGACGGTGAGCACGTCGGGATCGGTGAAGTAGGTGGTGGGCGCCCCGCGCGCGCTGAAGTCGCGCGGCGGCTGGGTGATGGTGCTCGGCGGCGCCGCCGGTCCGCCCGCGGCGGCCTGTGCATGCGCCCATCGCGGCAGGACGATGGAGGCGCCTACCGCGGCGCCCACGCCGCGAAGAAGCCGGCGGCGTAGTACCGAACTATTCACTACGAAATCGATTTTTTCCTGTGCCACAACCCACTCCATGAAACTGATGGAAGAAGCGTTGGAGAACGCGAGTTCGCAAAGCCGGTCGCATGCTACGCGCTTCTCTGGCGCCCTACCAGATTGCGTCACTGAAGGCGGTGCTGGTCGTCCGAACTGCGCGTTGAGCAGCGTCTTGAATCGACTAGCGGAGCAATTTCCGTCCAGGACTTGACCCACATGCAGGTCCTTGTCGACTTGCCAGAGTTGAGGCCCAGAGGCACTTTCAGAGGCGGGCGAGTTCCGCCACGGCGGCGGCGAAAGCCTGGGGCGCCTCCTGGGGCAGGTTGTGCCCGATCCCGCCGCTGACCACGCGATGTTCGTACCTGCCCGAGAACTTCCCGGCGTAGGCGCTCGCCTCAGGATGCGGTGCACCGTTGGCATCGCCTTCGAAAGTGATCGTGGGGACGGTGATGACCGGGGCCTTGGCGAGCCGGTTCTCCAGGTCGTCGTACTTCGATTCGCCTTCGGCCAGGCCGAGCCGCCAGCGGTAGTTGTGGATCACGACGGCGACATGGTCCGGGTTCTCCAGGGCAGCAGCGCTGCGGTCGAAGGTGGCATCGTCGAAGGCCCATCTGGGAGAAGCGATCTGCCAGATCAGTTTCGAGAAGTCGTGCCGGTTCTTCTCGTAGCCGGCACGGCCGCGCTCGGTGGCGAAGTAGTACTGGTACCACCACTGCAGTTCGGCTTTCGGTGGCAAAGGAGCCTTGCCCGACTCCCTGTTGCCGATCAGATAACCGCTGACGGAGACAAGGGCCTTGACGCGCTCCGGCCACAAGGCTGCGAGGATGCAGGCCGTCCGAGCGCCCCAATCGCAGCCGCCGACAGTGGCCTGCTGGATCTTCAGCGCATCCATCAACGCAATGATGTCAACGGCCAGCACCGCCTGTTGACCGTTGCGAGGCGTCTCGCTGGAAATGAATTGCGTCGTGCCATAGCCGCGCACATACGGGACGATGACTCTGTACCCCTGCGAGGCCAGGATCGGCGCAACCTCGGCATAGGTATGGATGTCGTAGGGCCAGCCATGCAAAAGCAGGATCGGTGCGCCGTTCGCAGGCCCCAGTTCCGCATAGCCGATGTTCAGCACGCCGGCCTCGATGCTCTTGAGTGGCTCGAGGCGCTTGAGCGGCCTCGACGCGGCGCGCGTCTGTGCGAAAGCTGGAACGCCTGCCGCGAACTGGGAGGTAACGACACCGATGGCCGCTTTCTCCAGAAATGAGCGGCGGGGCAATTTGTTTGGATCGGACATCGGGAAATCCTGGTGGGTGAAGAAGGGTTCTCCCCTGGATCGGGAGTGCGGTGTTGCGCAAGCTCAACGCGTGCGGCGGTCCGCGCGCACCAGTTCGAGCACCGCGTCCGCAAACGCCCCTGGCGCCTCTTGCGGCAGGTTGTGTCCCGCCCCCGGTATCACGCGGTGTGTGCGTGGCCCGGTGAACTTCGCCGCCTGGGCCGAACCGTCGGTCGGGCCATGGGCGCTGTCGTCGGAGCCGTCCAGTGTCACCGTCCGCACCGGTATCGCGGGCAGCGATGCAAGCCTGCGATCGATCTCGGCATAGGCGGGGTCTCCCTTGACTGCGCCGAATCGGTGGCGGAACGAATGGATGGAGACATCGACGTGGTCGGGGTTGTCGAACGATCCGGCGGTGCGCGCAAAGGTCGCGTCGTCGAAGCGCCAGGTCGGGGACCACTGCTTCCAGAAGAACCGGTTCATCTCGCGGCGGTACTTTGTGTAGCCGGCGCGCCCTCTCTCGGTCTGGAAGTAGAACTGCCACCAGAGCGGAATCTCGCTTTCGGGCAGCGCCGGAACCAATGCCGCGGACGGTTCCGTGAAGGCATAGCCGTTGCCCGACACCAAGCCCGCGCAGCGCTCGGGCCAGAGGGCGGCCACGGCGCTGGCCGCCTTGCCGCCCCAGTCGTATCCCGCCAGCACCGCACGCGGCAACGCCAATGCATCGAGCAGCGCCAGCAGGTCCGCGCCGAATGCCGCGAATTCGCCCGAACGCAGCGTGCCTGCATTCAGGAAGCGCGTGGGGCCGAAGCCGCGCAGATAGGGAACGATCACGCGGCAACCCGCGGACGCGAGGAGGGGGGCGACCTCCGCGTACGCCTCGATGTCATACGGGAAACCGTGAAGCAGCACCACCGCGGGGCCGTCTGCCGGGCCTGCTTCGCAGTAGGCGATGTTCAGGACGCCGGCATCGACGTTCTTCAAGCGGCCCAGTGCGAGGGCGGGGAATCCGATGCCCTTCGCGAATGCCACGCTGCCGCCCAGCGCCAGGCCCAGTCCAGCGATGCCCGCACCCGCCACCGCGCCGCGCAGCAGTCCGCGCCGCACGAAGTCCATGCGGTCGTCCATGCGGGTCGGGGTTACTGAATCCGTCATCTGAATCTTTCCGTGCGTGTGTGAGGATCTTGATAGCCGCTTCGATCGTAGGTTTGAGCAGGGAGGGCTACTAGCCACGTGCGGGGCTGCACCGTGTTGAGCGACGGACATCAATCGGTTCGATGGCGTGATCCGAGCCGCTGGTCGCGACCGCAAGACAGCCTTGGCCGGTATGTACTTTCCAGCGCCAAGGTTTGTCGTGCGCAGGACTGCCGACAGCGCAGCGATGCCCTAACATCGCCTCCCGCCGCCGATCCAGCAAGCCCTCGAGTACAAGAACCATGAAGAAGCTCATCGCCGCCGCCATCACACTCGCCACGGCGTTCGTCACGTCGCTCGCGGCACATGGGCAGGATGCCCCGCTGGATCCCGACACGGGCCTGCCGTTGTCGCCGCCTTTCGATTTCCCCGAGCGGGGACCGGCCGCACCATTCTGGGCGAAGCGCCTCACCGGTTACTTCAAGACATCCGACGGAATCAGGCTGCGCTACAGCGTGCTCCTGCCGAAGGCATCGGGCAGGTTCCCCGTCATCTTGAGCATCAACGGGTACGACGCCGGCTCGATCGGAGGAACGCCCTATCTCCAGTACAAGACATCGATGTCCATCGAACTCGACAGGCGGCTTGTCGACGCCGGCTATGCGGTGATGGGCGTCAACGCCGCGGGCAGCGGATGCTCCGCAGGCCCGCTGGAGTACACGCGGCCACAGCTCGGAAGACACGGCGCCGAGGCCGTCGAGTTCGCGGCGTCGCAAGCGTGGTCCAACGCCAAGGTCGGCATGGTCAACTGGTCGTACGGTGGTTCTTCCCAACTGGCGACGGCGCAGCACCGGCCGCCGCACCTTCGGGCCATCGTGCCCGGCATGGTGTTGACGGACTTCCGCGACGCCTTGATGCCCGGCGGCGTGCCGGCGCCCGGCTTCATCACGCCGCTGCGCGGCTCCATGCGCGCCTACTGGGAGAAGGTGGTCGCGCAGACGGCAAGGGAAGAGGGCGATGCCGCCTGCCTGGCGCAGATCCCGAAGAACCTCGCGGCCGAAGACACGAACTCCGTGATGCACCTGTTCCTGTCGCATCCCTTGCGGGACGAGCGCATGAAGAGCTTCGACCTGGCGCCGCATGCCGACCGCGTGCAGGTTCCCGTGCTGTCGCTCGAAGCGTTCCAGGACCAGGCCATCACGCCGCGCAGCGGCTACTACCAGTCCCGGCTCGATCCCGCCAGGCTGTGGTCGGTGCAGACCAACGGCCGGCACGACATGTACCTGGCCGCGGATTTCCAGGCGATGGCCGTGCGTTTTCTCGACCGCTTCGTCAAGGGAGAGAACAACGGATTCGAGCGTGACACACCACGCACCACCGTATGGATGGAAAGCTCCGAAGCAGGCGGCAACGCACTGGAGCGGCGCGTTTCCGCCAGGGCCCGCTGGGTGGTGCAAAGAGGCTCGATCCGCAGCGATGACCTGGCCGTCAAGGCGTTCCACCTGGGTGCGGGCCAGACCCTCGCCGATGCCCCTGGCTCCGGCGCTGCCGATAGCTTCGACTACCCGGGCGCCGGTGTGGCCGTCAACGACATTGCGGGAAGGAGCTTCTGGGGCCCGCTGCCTGGCGACTGGAAGACCACGGGCGTGGCCTACACATCGCCGCCATTGGATGAGGACATGATGGTCTACGGACCGGGCAGCGCCGACCTCTGGGTCACGGCCGGCGCCGGCGACGCCGACCTGCAGGTCACCGTCACGGAACTCCGGCCGGACGGGCAGGAGATCTATGTCCAGCGCGGCTGGCTGCGCTTGTCGAACCGCGCCCTGGACACGGCGCGCTCGACCCCGCTGTTGCCCGTTCGGCTCGAACGGCCGGAGCAGCCGATGCCGCTGCTGCCGGGCCGGCCGGTCCTCGCCCGCGTCGAGATCCACAAGATGGGCCACTACTTTCGCGCCGGCTCGCGGCTGCGGATCTGGATCGACACGCCCGCACAGACCGGTGGCCTGGTGTTCGACACCTTCACGCAGAAGCAGCGCGTCCATGTGCTGCACAACGCCAGGTACGACTCCGTGGTGCGGCTCGGCGTGCTGAAGGACGTGAAGGGACCTGCAGGCTATCCGGCGTGCGGCGAGACGATCCTGCAGCCGTGCCGGCCGGACCCGCTGGCCATTCGCTGAGCACGGACAGATGTCCATGCCCTACAACCCGGCGCTCGACGGCGTTCGCGCGCTGTCCATCCTCGCGGTCGTGCTGTTTCACTGCGAAGTCCCCGGTGCGCGCGGCGGCTTTATCGGGCTGGACGTTTTTTTCGTTCTTTCCGGCTATCTCATCACTTCGCTGCTGACGGCGGAATACCGTCATGGCGGCATCGAGATCGGCCGCTTCTATGCGCGCCGGGCGTTGCGCTTGTATCCGACGCTGCTGCTCATGGTTGCGGTCTACGTGGGGCTGGCCCCCATCCTCTGGCCGGCGGACGATCGCTGGCTGTCCGCCGTGCTCGCCGCACTCTACGTCTACGACTATGCGCTGGCCTTCCGGGAGCTGGCCTACACCATCGGCCACACATGGTCCCTCGGCGTGGAAGAAAAGTTCTACCTGCTGTGGCCTCTCGTGCTGCCGCTCTTTCTGCGAACGCGGCGTCCGGTCGGATGGCTGGTGTCGGCATTTTTGGCAGTGACTGCATGGCGGTATTTCGTGGCCATGAACTGGACCTGGCAGCAGGCGTATTTCCGTTTCGACACGCGAATGAGCGGCATCCTGCTCGGGGCCATTGCGGCACTGGCCCATTTCAAGGTGTCGAAGCACGCGCTCGCCATGGCTTGCATGGCGCTGCTGGTCCTGATCGCCCTGCCTTCGCTGCCGACGAGCGACCAGGTCCAGGCGGTCACGCTGCGCATCACATCGGCGGAGTTGTCGGCCTTCGTGCTGATCTGCTTTGCCGCAGAACATGGGCGAGCGGCATTCCTCGCGTCGCGGCCCATGGCCTACATCGGCAGGCTGTCCTATGGCATCTATCTCTGGCACTTCCCCTTGGCTTTGCTGCTGCGCAGTACGCAGCCGTTGTGGATCACGCTGAGCGCGACCCTTGCGTTCTCGTTCACGATGGCGGCGATCTGCCTGCATCTGGTGGACACGCCTCTGAAGAGATGGCGCCAGAAGGCATGGCCCTTCAGGCCAGCGCCATGCCACCGTCGACCTTCAGGTTGACGCCCGTGACGAACACGCTGTCGTCGCTCGCCAGGAACAGCGCCGCTTGCGCCAGGTCATTCGGCTGGCCCAGGCGACCCAACGGGATCGCTGCCGCCATGCGCTGGTCGAAATCAGGCCGTGCGGATTCCGTGATGCCCAGCTTTGCGAGGATCGGCGTGTCGACCGGGCCGGGGCTCAGCACGTTGACCCGGATGCGGCGGTCCTTGAGCTCGAGTGCCCAGTTGCGTGCAAAGGCCTCGATGGCGGCCTTGCTGCCGGCGTAGACCGCGTGGTTGTCCATCACCTTGCTGCCGGCAATCGAGCTCGTGAGGATGATCGAGCCGCCGTCGCGCATGAACGGCAGTGCCTTGGTCACGCCGAAGAACACCGCGCGTGTATTGGTGGCGAACTGCGCGTCGTAGTTGTCCACGGTCACGGCAGAGGACGGCTCGAGAATCGCCGTTCCCGCATTCGCCACATAGATGTCGATGGCGCCGAACCGTGCCTTCACCGCGGCGAGCAGGCGGTCGTGCATTGCAAGGTCGGCCACGTCGCCGACGAAGCCCATCGCGTCCGGACCGATGCGCGCCAATGCCGTGTCCACGGCGTCCTGGCGGCGTCCTACGACGACGACGCGGGCGCCTTCCGCCGCGAAAGCCTGGGCGCACGCCAGGCCGATGCCGCTGTTGCCTCCGGTGATCACCGCCACTTTGCCAGAGAGCTTTTGCATGATGCTTTTCCTTGTTCAACGAAGAGAGTAGCCTTCAATCTAGGTTGTTCACCTGCACTTCAGTAGTGGGCAAGAATGAAAACACTTGTGCCCCGGAGTCTTCAATGAATGTTCTCGACCAGGCGCCCGGATTGGTGGCCTTTGCCAGCGCCGTGGAGGCCGGCTCGTTCAGTGCGGCCGCGCGGACGCTGGGGACGTCGCCCTCGGCGGTCTCCAAGAGTGTGGCGCGGCTGGAGCAGCGCTTCGGCGTGCGGCTCTTCCAGCGCTCCACGCGGATGCTGTCGCTCACGCAGGAGGGCGCTGCGTACTACGAGCGCATCGCGCCGCTGCTGCGCGCGCTCGACCAGGCCGGCGACGCGATGCGGCCCGCCGGCATTGCGCAGGGCGTGCTGCGCATCACGGCGCCCGGAGACCTCGGGCGCATCCTGCTGGAGCCGGTGATCGGCAGGTTCCTGCCCAGGCACCCGGAGCTGAAGCTCGAGATGAGCCTTGCCGACCGCCATGTCGACCTGATCCGCGAGGGCTACGACATCGCCATTCGCGCGGGGCAGGTGGCCGACTCCGACCTCACGGCGCGGCGCCTTGCCGACCTGCCGCTCGTGCTGGTGGCGTCGCCCGTGTATCTGGCGCGCCGCGGCACGCCCGATTCGATCGAGGCCCTGCACAGCCACGCGCACGTGCGCTACATGCTGGGCGGCAAGGCGTTTCCGATCCGCTTTGCCGATGGCAGCGTGTTGAACCCGGCCGGCGTGTTCGACACGGACAACAGCGTCGCGCTGCGCATCGCGGCGCTCGGCGACCTGGGCATCGTGCAGATCCTGCGCCTGTTCGTGCAGGACGACATCGACGCCGGCCGGCTGGTGCCCGTGCTGCCGTCGCAGCCGTTGCCGCTCGTGACCGTCTCGGCCCTGCATGCCTTCGGGCGCCAGGCGCCGGCGCGTGCGCGGCTTTTCATCGAGTTCCTTGCGGCGGAACTCGAAGGGTTGTCCTGAGGCAGGGGCGCCTTAGAGCCCCAGCGCCCTTGCCACGCCCGCGCCGTACGCCGCATCGGCCTTGGCGCAGTTGCCGATGTGGCGGCGCTTGATGAACTCGGGCGCATCGCCCATGGCGCGCGCCGTGTTGTCGAACAGCACCTGCTGCTGCGCCGGCGTCATCAGGCGGAACAGGTCGCCGGGCTGCTTGTAGTAGTCGGCATCGTCCTCGCGGAAATTCCAGAAGTCCGCATCGCCGCGCAGCTTGAGCGGCGGCTCGCGGTAGCCGGGCTGCTCCTGCCACTGGCCGAAGCTGTTGGGCTCGTAGTGCGGCGCGGCGCCGTAGTTGCCGTCCACCCGGATCGCGCCGTCGCGGTGGTTGCTGTGCACCGGGCAGCGCGCGGCGTTCACCGGGATCTGGTGGTGGTTCACGCCCAGGCGGTAGCGCTGCGCATCCGAATAGGCGAAGAGGCGCGCCTGCAGCATCTTGTCGGGCGACACGCCGATGCCGGGCACCAGGTTGCTGGGCGCGAACGCGCTTTGCTCCACGTCGGCGAAGAAGTTCGCGGGATTGCGGTTCAGCTCCATCACGCCCACCTCGATCAGCGGGTAGTCCTTCTTGGGCCAGACCTTGGTCAGGTCGAAGGGGTGGTAGGGCACCTTCTCTGCATCGGCTTCGGGCATCACCTGCACGGAGAGCGTCCACCTGGGGAAGTCGCCGCCCTCGATGGCTTCGAACAGGTCGCGCTGGTGGCTCTCGCGGTCGCCGCCGACCAGGGCCGCGGCCTCGGCATCGGTGAGGTTCTTGATGCCCTGCTGCGTCCGGAAGTGGAACTTGACCCAGAAGCGCTCGTCCTGCGCATTGACGAAGCTGTAGGTGTGCGAGCCGAAGCCGTGCATGTGGCGGTAGCTGGCCGGGATGCCGCGGTCGCTCATCACGATGGTGACCTGGTGCAGCGCCTCGGGCAGCAGCGTCCAGAAGTCCCAGTTGTTGGTGGCGCTGCGCAGGTTGGTGCGGGGGTCGCGCTTGACGGCCTTGTTCAGGTCCGGAAACTTGCGCGGGTCGCGCAGGAAGAACACGGGCGTGTTGTTGCCCACCAGGTCCCAGTTGCCTTCTTCCGTATAGAACTTGAGCGCGAAGCCGCGGATGTCGCGTTCGGCATCGGCCGCGCCGCGCTCGCCGGCCACCGTGGTGAAGCGCGCGAACATCTCGGTCTTCTTGCCCACGGCGCTGAAGAGCTTGGCGCGGGTGTACTGCGTGATGTCGTGCGTGACGGTGAAGCTGCCGAAGGCGCCGGAGCCCTTGGCGTGCATGCGGCGCTCCGGGATGACCTCGCGGTTGAAGTTGGCGAGCTTTTCGAGCAGCCACACGTCCTGCATCAGCAGCGGGCCGCGCGGGCCGGCCGTGAGGCTGTTCTGGTTGTCGGGCACGGGGGCGCCGAAGGCGGTGGTCAGGGAGGTCTTGCGCGGGGTGTCGGATGAATCGCTCATGGAGGGGCTTTCTCAACGCAGGGAAGGGAGCGCCGATGCAGCGT
>Ga0157373_10001126_pt1 | contig 20529 bp, 18 predicted proteins | sample C65metaG_FD_113460 | JGI IMG/M metagenome (GOLD analysis project Ga0157373, IMG submission 113460) | Corn rhizosphere microbial communities from Kellogg Biological Station, Michigan, USA - C6-5 metaG | ecosystem: Host-associated > Plants > Roots > Rhizosphere > Soil | place: USA: Michigan... | reverse complement strand
TTCTTTACCACCTGGCCCGAATGCTCCAGTAGGTAATATCTGGATTGGTTTAAGTAAAAAATCTTTCGGTATTCACGGAACACCAAACCCATCTTTAATTTCTAAAACAGCATCACACGGTTGTATCCGCTTAACAAACTGGGATGCAAACGATTTAGGAAATAAAGTACGTTCTGGCGTAACTGTTAAATTCCTTGAGTAATCCATATATTCTTTAAAAGACCTGCCTTCATGGCAGGTTTTTTATTCTTAAAAAATTGATCAATAAAAAACTTTACAACCATATCAATTATGCAACGACATGTTGCAGTTAGCCTATTTTTCTAGTCTCAATAGAACATTAATATATTTCTCAAGAGATAAATAAAAAATTTGGGAGATTAAATCATGAATACTTATCTACATCGTGGTGAAGATCGAGGACATGTAAAAGCGGGTTGGTTAGAGTCTTATCACAGCTTTTCATTTGGTAGCTGGTACGATCCTAAATATATGGGTGTTAGTGCATTACGTGTGATTAATGATGACAGAATTGATGCACATAATGGTTTTGGTACACACTCGCATGACAACATGGAAATCTTAACCTGTGTGCTAGATGGTGCAATTTCACACCGTGATACGATGGGAAATGAAGGCCAAATTAAGGCTGGTGAATGGCAACTCATGAGCGCTGGTACAGGTGTGGCTCATAGTGAAATCAACAACACTGATACGCCTGTACATTTATTACAGATCTGGATTATTCCAGACGTAAAAGAAGCTGAGCCAAACTACCAGCAAATTAGCCTTGACCCACGTAATGATCCAAACAAATGGCATTTAATTGCAGGGCCTGATGCAAATGCACCGATGCATATTCGCCAAAATACAGAGATAAAGTCAGCTGTATTGGAAAAAGGACATGAGTTAAACGTTGAGCCAGTTAAAAAAGTGAACTATGTTCACGTGATTTCAGGCGTGATCCGTATTGGCGATCAAGAAGTCAAAGCAGGCGATGCTTTCGTGTTTGAGGGTAAAGCGACGATTCAGGCAACTGAAGATAGTCAATTTATCTGGTTCGATTTACCTTAAATCATTAAAAGCCCTTTGCATAAAAGGGCTTTTTTAATCTCCACCGCCGCCGCTATCGCAGCTACCTGAATCTGAAGATGATGAACAATCATTTGAATAACTAGAGCTATGATGACTAGAACTATTATCGTGAAAATGATGTGTTGAAGAAGATGAATGATCGTGTTCGCCAGATGACGAATTGTTTTTTAGATTTTTGAGTAGAGCAATTAAGCAGATCACTCCAATACTAGAAAAAATTGCAATAAATATAATAATAAATAACTTCAAATAACGACCTCCTACTAAAGCAACATAGATGTGTGTTGTGTTCCTATTTCATTATTTAAATGAGTCATGCTGAAGAAACAAGTTGTTTTTTGATAAATAAGATACAACTTATAAAAACAGAAAAATTGGCAGAATAACCTTTTAAAAAGCACAAAAGTTACGTAATACCAAGTTCAAAAACATTATGTTCAATCTTATAAACTATAGAAAATCTTTTAATTTTCCTTTACATATAAATAAGCACTTGCTCTTGATATACCTAAATGTTGCGCAACTGTCTCGATAGCCTTTTTAATATCTAACAAACCATTATTCTTTAACTCATGTATTAATTTTTTTCTCTCATTGAGTTTTAGCATACGCGGTGTAGTGGCATGTTTTGAGGCAAATTGATCGATATATTTCCGGATTGCTTCAGTGCCACTCGGCTCCAAATTTTCAACAATGTTATCAGTTTCAATTTTAGTGAAATGCTCTAAAGCACTTTGCATCCCTCTAAATAGGGTTAAATCAATATTCATGCATAAAGCAGCCACATACTGGCCCTCTTCATCTTTAATTCCAATAGACGTGCTTTTTGCGGGACGGCCATCTGCAAACTGATTTGCATAGTTTGAAATAAGGTTTGGAAATTCTGGAGACATGATTCTAGCTAGCCCTAACTCGGTTGCTGGATCTCCAACTTTTCGACCAGATAAATTATTGTGTATTGAAAGTATGGCATGTTCAGGATTTGTTAAGTCATGGACCACAACCTCACAAAAAGGAGATAACGTTTCACTTAATCCCTTTGCAATTGTATCTAGCTGAGTAAGTAAATGTTTATCACGATTGCCCAATGTATTTCCTCCTAATGACTTACTTACTATTTCAAACCCTAGCGTAAAGCATGCAATAGTAATTTAGACTTTTTATCTAATTTTAAACTTAATGTAAATCAAAATCTTATATCTCATTGTTATCACATTAGAAAATAAAATTAGACATTTTATCTAAATCTATATATTTTATCTAAATAAAGTCAATACATTGTGCGTTGCTTAAGCAATAGTAAATCTTGCATCCAAAAACATTGAATAGAATTAGGTTTAATTATGAAAAATTTAACCCTTCCTACTTATGAAGATGTGGCAGCCGCTGCTGAACGTATAAAAGGTTTTGCAAATAAGACTCCTGTTTTAACTTCACGTACTGTGAACAATGAATTTGAAGCAGAAGTATTCTTTAAATGTGAGAATTTCCAGCGTGTTGGCGCTTTCAAATTTCGTGGTGCAATGAATGCACTTTTGCAATTCAATGATGCTCAAAAAAAAGCGGGTGTAGTTGCTTTCTCTTCGGGAAACCACGCACAAGCGATTGCACTTTCAGCAAAAACTCTTGGTATTCCAGCCATAATCGTTATGCCGCAAGATGCTCCTGCTGCAAAAATGGCAGCAACACGAGAATACGGTGCCGATATTGTTAAATTTGACCGCTATAGGGAAGATCGGGAAAAAATTGGAAAAGAGATCGCCGAAAAAAATGGCCTGACACTCATTCCATCTTATGACCATCCGCATGTAATTGCGGGTCAAGGAACGGCTGCTAAAGAGTTATTTGAAGAAGTCGGCGAATTAGATTACCTATTTGTATGTTTAGGTGGCGGTGGTTTATTAGCAGGTTCTGCCCTGTCCGCTCGCCAGCTCTCGCCTAACTGTAAAATATATGGTGTTGAACCTGCTCTAGGAAATGATGGACAAATGTCTTTTAGAAAAGGAGAAATTGTTCATATTGATACGCCGCAAACCATTGCCGATGGTGCTCAAACTCAATATTTAGGCAAATTAACATTCCCTATTATTCAAAAGAATGTTGATGACATTTTGACAGTCGAAGATGAAGACCTGCTTAACTGTATGAAGTTCTTTGCTGAAAGAATGAAGATGGTGGTTGAACCGACAGGATGTCTCGGATTTGCTGCTGCACGTAATTTAAAGCATGAGTTAAAAGGCAAACGTATAGGCATCATTATTAGTGGCGGGAATGTCGATATTTCTAAATATGTAGAGTTTTTATCTGCTTAATAAAAGTTAGTGCCTATCTATGATGTTATTTAAAGCGTCATAGATAGGCATTACATGCTACTCGTCTCTCGGCTTGCTCGTGTCTTAATTTAAATAAACTTTTGGAGATGGTGATGAGATTTATTTCTGAATCTGAATCTTCTGCTCTCATCAATCATGAACTGGCTTATGATGCCATTTACCAAGCTTTAATTACTGTAACTCAACCAGAAACTAAAAGTTTTTCTGTAGTTCATGGTCAAGGGTCCGATAGCAAAAATACCTTTAGTATTAAGTCATCGGCGACTCAGCACTTGGCTGGTCTTAAAGTTGGTTCTTTTTGGGAAGACAACCCTAAACATGGTTTGCCTCGACATAACGCACTCATTTTATTATTTAATCAAGCCAATGGAAAAATGGCAGCAGCCATTGAAGCAGGCAAAGTTAATGCATTTCGAACAGCTGCGTCTAATGCAGTTGCGACCAATATCTTGGCAAGAAAAGATTCAAAAGTATTGGCTATATTTGGTACAGGAAATCAGGCCAAATATGAATGTGAAGCTTTAGCAAAAATTAGAAATTTTGAACAGATTTTGATAGTAGGACGCGACTTAAATAAAGCTGAAAAAATGGCAGAAGACATCAAACACTTAGGCGTTAAGCTTCAAATTACGAGTGCAAAAGAAGCTTGTGAACAAGCCGATATTATTGTGACAGCAACATCCTCTCTCACTCCTCTTTTTAAAGCAGAATGGGTCAAAGCTGGCACTCATATTTCATCTATGGGGTCAGATAAACAAGGCAAACAAGAGCTTCCGCCAGAGTTATTTTCATATAGTGGTTTATTTTGTGATCTTGATGTTCAGTCTAAACTTATTGGTGAATTTCAACATGCTCCTGAGTCTACAACTTTAACAAATATAGGTGATGTGCTTTTAGCAAATGCCCAAGGTAGGCAGTCTCAGAAACAAATCACAATTTATGACAGTTCAGGGCTATCGATCCAAGATTTATATATCGCCCAAAAAATTTTAGAAATTTCTTAATCTTTACATTTAACTGCATCGTTCGGGTTGATGCAGTTAAATTAAAACATCTTTCTTTTATAACGCTTTGCGAATTCTTTCTTAAAATCAGAATTAATCTTGAGTAAAAACTTTGGCAAAAGACGCTATATATTGCTCAGCCTTAGCCTCATAATTTTGAAAACCTGAATCAAAAACCCATCTTTCAATTTCAGTTTTTTTGACTAAATTTTGCAAATAAAGCTGATGATGTTTATCTAATTCTTCTTTTAAACTTCTTAGCATCAGTTCATTTAAACCAGCGGGAGGATTCAGACCTGTATCTAAAAGACTCGGCGCAAATGCCACACTTTTGAGTTCCAATTGATGCGCTGTTTTTACAACAGTTTTTATCGCCGTCTCGATTCTCTCTAATGTAAATTCTTCTGGCGCCCCCATCCCGACAAGTAAAACTTTAGAGGCTTGTATCGTGGATGGCGTTTGATTTATTAAAAGAGCATCATTCAACTTCGCGCTGAACCAGTTTTCCTTTCGTATCAGATCTAGTCTTCCATTTAGAGCTTCATTTAAATGTGCCAAACCACCCGAAAAAGAGCGGTTATTCATTTCATGTTCAAAAATACAAGCACAAGAAAGTTCAACCTCGGCCGAAGCACAGTCCCAAGTCACGAGTTCAATGTCTAGATTTTGGTAACGTCCAATTTTAGTTTGCTTTAAATCTGTGCTCATATTTTTCTCTTCTATTTTTACCATGCATATTTAAGCTCAAGGCCTAAATAGTTTGCGTCTTTACCACCTGCTTTCTTAATGGTATCTCCGACTTCAAAGTGCACTCCTTCGGCAGCAACAGACAAGTTAGCATTTATTTTTTGATCTGCTCTCAGTTGAATATATGCCCCTGTCCAGCTTGAACCTTGTCCTGCTGTGTTTGCCATGCTGTTATTACCTTGGAAATAAATTGCATCATTGGTGGTTTCACGCCACTGAAAACCTAATGCACTTAACAGAGTAAGTTTATCGGAAGGCTTAAGTGTCAGAGATGGTTTTATGTGAATAATATTGCTGTAGCCACTGTAACCCGCCAAAGTAAAATATGAGCCGTTTGCAAAGAGCTGGTTAAAGGTATTGAGTTCATTATCGTTGGCGTTTTTATCGCCTGTGGCAATATCAAACTGGACGCCTAAACGCGGCGACCAAGCTTGGTCAGCAAACGTGTATCCTGTAATGCTACTGAGTCCCCATGCTTGAATAGTTTGTCCACTAATCCTTCCATGCTGAAACATGCCTTCAACATCCCAATCGATATTATTCTTTTTACCCATATGGCGAGCATCATATAAGTCGCGAATTTCATTACCCTTAACGCTTGTAAAAGATGTATTATCCCGTTCATAACGTGAGTAATAACCAGATAACTCACCTCCCCACACATTTTGTTTATCTACGCGAAAGCCACTAAAACTTAAATTACGTTTCGAGTGGTCGTTAAAAGTTGAATCTTTTTCAATTTGAACAGGTCTGGTGAGATAGCCTAAAACTCTCCAATCACCATATTCATAATTCGACCAAATGCCATCAAAGGCTTGCCTAACATTTGGACCTTCTCTGTTCGAAATAAAGCGCTGTAAGTCAAAAGCCATCTCTTGACGGCCTACTCTAAACTTAAAAGTTCCATTATTTAAAGGACTCACCCACGCAATAAAAGCTTGCTCTACATCGAGTCTATTTTGATCAGTACTACTAATATTCTTTTTATCAAACGCTCGTGCATCACTGAGCTGAGTAAATAATTGTAAATGATCACCAATACGAGCATCTGCATGAACCTGTAATCTTTGAATTAAATAGCGATCGGCTTGATTATTTCCGCTACCAAATCTCGCATTATTATTGACTTCAAAACGCTCACGAATATTCGCACCCAATGACAAATAATTATTATTGCCAAAGGGTATATATTTGAAATCGTCCCCTATTTTCTTTGGTACACACGAGTTTTTTAAAACATCCCAATTTTCTTGCCAACGATTGGTTGAGATTTTTGGGCGAGCTGGACATGCATTTGTATTTGAAACCCCATTTTCTGCATGCGCAAATTCATAAAGAAATAAACTACCCGTAAGCAAGACGCTCATTTTTATAATTTTAAGATAATTTTCTGAGGTCTTAATGCGATATTTTCTATCATTAGAAATAGGCTGAGCCATATAGTTATCCACGGTAATAAACAGGTCATTGCAGAGACTTCGTCTTTTACACTCACACTGCCCCTAGGCAATATGAGCGTTAGTTTCTAACAATCATTAAGCGAATAAATTACTTTGTAGCGGCATGAATTTCGGCAATATAACCGCCCGGGAACTGCACCATCGCTGCCTCACGACCATCTGATTTATAAGAATTCACCAGTACAGATACACCTGCTTTTGTGGCTTTATCTAAAGTCTCTGATAAATTTTTGACTTCATAACCCGTCATATCGTGCCCATATGGATATGGAAGATGACCATCTGTGACTAACACTGTCATTTTGCCGAAATCAGATTCAACGCGAATACGTCTATAGGTTTCATTTGGACGTCCAATCTCTACACCAGCCGCTTTCGGATTGTCTGAAACCACTTTGCCATGCGAGAAGTTGACGAACTTTTTAACGAAAGAATCGGCACTTTGTTTTGAAACATAAATACGATTTTCTGGAACGGTTTCTAGTTTGCTATAGCTCGGTTTAGTGGTGTGCCAATAAAGCTGCATATTTACGCCACCCGGCCACTGGATGACTGCATCACGTCCAATTGGGTCAGGAAATGCATCAACAATCACATCTGCCCCATTTGCTTTGGCAGACTGAACGGCTGCATCCATATCTTTGACTAAATAGCCTGTTCTTTCTAAGCCAAAAGGATGTGGAATTGGAGTTTTAAAACCAAATACAGACAGTGTTCCTACTGGAGTCAGTACAAGCTGGGAAATGGTCTGGCTTGGTGTTGGCGTCACCTGAAAAACGCCCTGTTTAGATTTGGTCCCGCCAAAAGTCGCGACTAAGCTGTCGGTAAATTTATCGAAGTCTTCGGGGTTAACATATACATGCGTTGTATCGTATTGAGGAGCTACACCGTGCGCCTCACTTTTTACACTGGTTGTTGTTTTGGCAAAAACTTGAGGAACAATGGCAACATTGGTGCCCACTAGCATTGTGCTTAAAAACAAGGCTGATAATGATTTACGCATAAAAGACTCCGTAAGAATTAAGTGCTACAACTTATTGTGACTTTGTTTGTTGATTAGAAAGAATGGTGACCATCACTAGAGCTGCAATGAGACCGAGATGTTCAAAGAAACTATTAAACGTGCTAAAAAAAGGTGGACCTGTGTGATTCCAAAAATCGTTTGCAACCAGCATCGCTATTGCGGTTAGACAGCCTAAAGCCCCCGCTCCTAACCAAACAAAACGATTAAAAATCACCAAGAGCGAACCCACAATTTCAATAAAAATCGCTGTAGCTGCCCAGAGCCAAGCAGGTTGTAAACCAAAACTTGCCTGCTCCTCAATAGCCGCATGAAATCCAATTAATTTATTCATTCCACCGACTAAATAGGCTGAAACTAATGCAAGTCGAAGAAGTGGGAGCAATCCATGAATTGATAAGATCTTTTTTATCCACACAGGATTATTATTAATTAAGTCACTCATCTATTTACCTCATTGGTATTTCGATTTTTTAACAACCCTATAAAGTTATAAAAATATTAATATTTGCAAGAACCATGATTTTAATTTAGATATTTAAAATGATTATTTATATGATCCACCAAAAAATTAATTAGCAGACTATATAAAATCAAAAATAAGCGTAAACTACTAGACATCTATTTAAATACAAACTGTATCCTTAAAAGATACAATGATTGATAAGTAAAAATTCATAATATAGTTTAGCTACACGCCAATTTAGCCTTTCAAAATTTAATGGATAAACTAGACTGTATTCATACTTTTATTAGTGTTGTAGAAAGTGGAAATTTTAGTAATGCCTCCAGAAACTTAGGTATTACTCGAGATCAAGTTTCTAAAAGAATTTTTTATTTAGAAAGTTTATTCAGTACATCATTGTTTATTCGTAACACTAGAAAGATGGACCTCACCCGCTCAGGGGAAAAGTTTTATCAACGGTGTAAAGTTATTGTTAAAGAGCTAGATTTAGCTGCTATTGACTTCATCTATGATCAAAAATATCCTGAAGGTATATTAAAAATCAACGTTCCAGATGCTTTTATTCAGACATGCTTTTCAGAAATTATTTCCAATTTTCTAAACCAATATCCTAACATCGAAATTGACCTATTATTTTCAGAGAAATCAATAGATATTAATGAAAATAAATTCGATATTGTTTTAAAAATTGAAGAAGATATTAAAGAGGAAAATATTTTTATTTTAAATAGATATAAAAGAAACTTCTATGCAACAACGACATTTTTAAATAAATATGAAAAACCTAAAAGTATAGAAGAACTAAGAAAACATAATATATCGTTATATTCAAGATCAGATTTAAAAGACAAGATTATTAACTCAAGCCCTCAACTGATCTGCAATAATATAGAAATTCTTTTAGATTTTTGCCAAAAGAACCAGAGTATTTTGTTTATTCCCGATTTCTTAGCAAAAAAATATGAAGATGATGGCATTATTATTAATTGCTCAGAAGACATCTTTTCATCAACGGTTCATTTTTATGCAACCACCCCCTATGGCTCAAAAATTCCAAAAAAGGTTGAACTTTTCTTAGAGTCGTTGAGGCAACATTTTTCAAACTTAGAGCATTTTCAGTCATACAAAGCTATCTCTCAGTAGATCGCTTTTTTTCTTATAAGTATATAAAAAAAGCTCTAATCACGATTAATACTATTTAAATATTTTTGTTATATACTCAACAAAATATGTTGAGTATATAACATGAATATATCATTACTCATATCTTCACTTCCGACTCAGAACTCAACTGCTCGTATGAGAGTCTGGCGTTCACTCAAAGCAAGCGGAGCCGCAACTGTTCGTGATGGAGTCTATCTATTACCCATAACGCATTCTGAAAAGTTTGAAGCTATCGCGCAGGATGTAATTTCCGAGCAAGGTTCAGCTTATATCTTTCAAGCAGAAGCGCCATTAAACCTTGAAATTGTTTCACTTTTTAATCGTAATGAAGAATATGAAGCTATACGTAAACAGCTTGTTGATTTAAATCAGAATCAAAATGAAAGTGAAAAAAAAGAATTACTTAAACAAGTCCGAAAATTAAGAAAGAGCTTTGATGCTCTTGTAGAAATTGATTATTTCCCTAGCGAAGTCCAAGGGCAAACGCTTAATGAACTGGTTTCACTCGAACATTCTATTGCTCGACTGGGTGAAACCAATGAACCCGTTTTTACTCAAGCAAAGATAAAGAGACTTCTAAAGAAAGATTATCAAAATCGAGTCTGGGCTACCCGAAAGCATCCATGGATAGACAGATTAGCGTCAGCTTGGCTCATCAAAAATTTTATTGATGAATCCCCTCAGCTTATATGGCTAGAGTCTCCTTCTATGTGTCCCGCACATGCGCTTGGCTATGATTTTGATGGTGCCGCTTTCACGCATATTGATAACTTCGTTACGTTTGAAGTTCTCTTGCATAGTTTTGAACTTGAAACACCTGCATTAAAAAAGATTGCGGAAATTGTGCACTATCTTGATGTAGGCGGTTTTGAACCACCAGAAGCAATAGGCATAGAAAAAGTAATTCAAGGTTTACGTAGTCAGATCAGCAACGACGACCAATTATTCGAATTGGCCAATTATATCTTTGATGGCTTATATGCCGACTTAAAAAGAGAATGCTCATGATACGAGAAAAAGAAAATTCACTGGACTCGCCCGTTGAACCTGTCAGCTTCTGGCGCGCATTTCTGTTTTGGCTCAAATTAGGATTTATCAGCTTTGGCGGGCCAGCAGGACAAATCGCAGTTATGCATCAAGAGCTTGTTGAACAAAAGCGCTGGATTTCAGAAAAACGTTTTTTACATGCGCTTAACTATTGCATGCTCTTGCCCGGCCCAGAAGCACAGCAGTTAGCGACCTATATTGGTTGGCTTATGCACCGTACCGTTGGAGGTATAGTTGCTGGTGTATTATTTGTACTCCCCTCGCTGTTTATCTTGATCGGACTATCATGGATCTACATTAAATTCGGTGATGTTCCAGTCATTGCTGGCCTGTTTTATGGAATTAAACCCGCAGTAGTCGCTATTGTTTTTCATGCGACTTATCGAATTGGTAGTAAATCACTCAAAAATAAATTTTTGTGGTTAATTGCTGCTCTCGCTTTCCTTGCCATCTTTGTTTTAAATCTACCATTTCCACTTATTGTTTTGGCAGCTGGACTTACGGGTTATTTTACAAGTAAGAAGTATCCTGAGCTATTTTCTAGCAATGCTGGACATAAAAATAGCCAAAAAGATTATGGTATTGCTTTAATTGATGACGACACACCAACACCCGATCATGCAAAATTCAGATGGTCACACCTGACTAAAATTCTGATTATTGCAGCGCTGCTGTGGTTTATTCCGGTGCTGGGGCTTGGTCTTTATTTCGGTTGGGATCATGCATATACCCAAATGGCATGGTTCTTTACGAAAGCTGCTTTACTTACTTTTGGCGGTGCATATGCGGTACTGCCCTATGTCTATCAAGGTGCTGTAAACTATTATGGATGGTTAAGCCCAACACAAATGATTGATGGTTTAGCACTGGGTGAAAGTACACCAGGCCCTCTAATTATGGTGGTTGCTTTTGTCGGTTTTCTTGGTGGCTTTAACCATGCCTTATTAGGTTCAGAACACTTATTCTTAGCAGGTGCAATCGGCGCGACTATTGTTACTTGGTTTACCTTTCTATTTTCATTTGTATTTATTTTGGCAGGTGCGCCTGTTATCGAATCAACGCATAACGAGCTTAAATTTACTGCTCCATTAACTGCAATTACTGCTGCCGTAGTTGGCGTGATTTTAAATTTGGCACTGTTCTTTAGTTACCATGTTTTATGGCCTCATGGATTTGGTCAAGCTTTCAATTATGAAGCGGCTTTAATTGCAATTGCTGCATTCATTGCCCTATTCCACTTTGAAGTAAAAGTGATGTATGTCATTTTAGCAGCAGCTATTTTCGGTCTATTTTTATACATTGGAATATAAAAACTTTGTGATATAAAAAGAGTAATCATTAGGCTTACTCTTTTTTATGTTGCTGCTTCAGAACATGGTGAAAGTATCTGAATGCCTTGTTTAATCTGAGCAGTTTCATATTAAAAACCACTCCAACACCATATCTCTTTCATCCAAACTGTTTGAACTTAAAGTCTGTAGCATCAAACCATCTATCAGGTTTAGAACCATATTTGCATCGGGTTTGAGTGCTCTGCTTTCCAGACTAAAGACCAGATCAAAAAGTTCTCTAAGCAGCCATTTTCGATATTCAACTGCCATGCCGTAAGCTCTTGGATAAATCTGTTTTATTTCAAAAATGGCTTTAAATAAAAGATGGTAAAAGCTATTCACATCGACATGTAAGCAGACAATTTCTTTGATTTTATCGACAGTCTTTGGGTAGCGGTGTGAATAGACAATTGCCAGCACTTCTTCTTTCAGTCGGCTTTTTTGAAGGGTTAAGCATGTTTCAACAAGGCGTTCTTTTGAGTGAAAGTAGTTATAAAAGGTGGCTTTGGGAATTTCGGATTTTTTGACAATTAGGTCTACGCCTGTATTGTGAAATCCATAGATATTAAATAGATCTACTGCTGTATGTAGCACTTTTAATTTTTTTGAAGATGTTTCTAAATTTGACATATTTTTACCGTTATAAATTCTTGTTGTTTCTAAATGAGATACTTTTTTGGGAGAAAAAAAGGCATAGCAAAGCCGTAAGACTGTGCTTGGCACATCTCAAGTTTTATTGTTGAAATAAGTTTTTAGCCGTAATGACTTAAAGCCTGAAAACCCTAAAGGTAATCAAGCTGATAAATATGATTTAAGTCGTGTCGTTATAGCTTTTGGCAAAGGCTGCCAAGAAATTAAGAATGTGCAAAGCCAACTCCTTTTTATTGGGAGTTCTGCCAGACATTTATAGAATTATGGTGGCAGAACGGAAGAAGGTTGACAGACTAGTATTATCTCAAACTAGCACACCCGAAAGTGTCCCTCTCCCGTCCTACCGCTACGGGAGGGAACGAGTGGTACACCACACAAGGCTATTCCTCAGAAGAAATAACTCTGATGCGGGAGATAATATTCAGCCTGTCAAAGCCGGCTGGCAATGTGGCCAGCAGGCAAAGGATAAGCTTCACATTTGTTGCAGTCAAGCACACAAAATGACATTTGTTTTAAATTAGATCATTAAAAAGTAAGGATAAATAATAAGATAGTTATTGTTAAATGGGGGTTTATAAAGTTTCGAAATTTTGAGATATAGGGGTTTAGGAAACTAGAAATGCGCTAGTGCGGCTTTCACCACCTGCGCTTTATTATTAAAGTTATTGTTTAATTGAGTATTTGCAATATGCCCTAAAGCTATGAGGTTTTTCTATTTTTAAAAGAACGCTATCCTGCAACGTTAAATGTACTGCGTGGATAGATTAATTTATTTTATCAATTTTAAAAATTTTACCACTTAGAGTACTTTGAAAAAACATTTCAAAACCCGGTCGTATATCTTCACCTTCAACTGTAATGTATTTTAAATTAGAAAAACATTGAGTATTAGCGAAGTAACTATCTACTGTTGCCTGAATGACGTATTTAATTCCAAACTGGTCTTTAACACTGATATTTTGTTTAAGCATGACGATATCCTAATAAAATTATGGCAGAAATAATGGACCCGCCTAAATATCCAATAGCAAACTGAGTTTTAACTAACTCTATAATCTAATTTAAATAGTTGATTTATAGACGCATAAAAGGTGCGACCATCTAAATTTAAATCAACTTCAATTCCAGAGGAAAGAAGAACTCTTTTACCAACTTCAACAGTTTTAAAACCTTGACGTGTATTTTGTATTCTATTTAGAGGAATTAAAGACACTAAAATTTCTGTACCATTTTTAGATTTTGCAATTAAATCATTTATTTTTAACAATTTATATCCTAAATTAAAATTTACTTATAATCTTAAAATAATTTTAAAATTAATTTAAAGTGAAAAGCACTCATTAGTGCTTTTCATTTATGACTGCTTATAATTGTTTATAGAGCAACAATATTTACAGCATTTGGGCCTTTTTGGCCTTGTGCAACACTGAATTCAACACGTTGACCTTCAGCAAGAGTTCTGAAACCTGAGTTAGCGATTTCGCTAAAATGAGCAAAAACGTCTGGTCCTGATTCTGGTTGGATAAAACCGAAACCTTTAGCTTCGTTAAACCACTTAACAGTACCTTTCATGATATTTGAATTAGACATAATACATCCTAGTTTTTTTAAAAATTTAAACCATTTTATTGGTTATGAGTAACATCGAAATAATAAAGAATGGAGCTGAAAATCTGAAAAAAACGAAGGATTATGACTAATACTGCGGTACTTAGAGAAGATTTACCAAACATGACTTTTTCTAGTTATGTTCATTGTATACGAAAAATAAAATTAATCAAGTTTTCTAATATATATATTTATTTTATTTATAAAATAAGGTGAAGTTCTGCTTTATAGGCGAGTTGTGCTCAATGTAGGCAGGCAAAGGACAGTGCTCTGCCTTTTAGCAGTCAAGCACACAAAATGACATTTGTTTTAAATTAGATCATTAAACAGTAAGGATAAATAATGAATAAGTGATTATTTAGGAGGGGTTTATAAAGGGGGAAATAAATCTCATATCTTCTCTGCAATAACTCCCTCTCTTTTCCCACACTCTTTATTATCTTTTAATGATTCTTACTGAAATTTAATTGGTACCATTCAAAGAAACTTGAAATTTCATAGTATTAAATTTTTATGTTATAAAACATAAATTTACTAAAAAACTATCAATCATAATCGGATAGGCGAAATAATATGCGCTTTACTAAAACTGGTCCAAATATCCCGAATGAATTAATTGAAGCACAGAAAAAAGGTGAACTTTTATTCTTTTGTGGTGCCGGAGTATCAGTCCCTGCTGGATTACCTACTTTTTATAGTTTAACAAAACAAGTTGCTGAAAGATTACATGCTTTAGATGATGAAAATAGCGAAATTTCAAAATTACTATTTAATTATCAATTTGATAGAACATTCACAGCACTAAAAAGAACATATGGTAATGAGATTGTTGATTCCATTTTATTAAGTGAGCTAAAACTTACAAAGACACCATTGCTAAAAAATCATGAGAACCTTTTAAAACTTTCGATAAATGAAGAAAAAAAACCATTTCTTATCACGACAAACTTTGATCTACTTTTTGAGAAAGTTGATAGAAGAATAAAATCCTTTGTGCCTCCTTATTTACCAGATCTACAATCTAAAGATCCTTTATCAGGAATTGTTTACTTACACGGTAAGTGGATAGATCCAAAGAAAAATGAACCTAATAATCTTATTATTTCATCTCAGGATTTTGGTAGTGCTTATTTATCACATGGTTGGGCAACACGTTTTTTATCAAATCTATTAACACGCCGTACAGTCGTATTAATTGGTTATTCAGGTGATGATACTTTAGTTCGTTATTTGCTTGAGGGATTAAATTCCGAAAAAACAGATACTAAAAATCAAATATATGCTTTTGAAAGAGGTGAGCAAAGTAAGATCGACAAAAAATGGTCACAACTTGGTGCTGTAGGCATATCATATCCTGATCATGATGATCTATGGAATACCATTGCAGAGTGGGCAAAATATGCTGGTGATGAAGATAAATGGAAACAGCATATTTTTGAACTTAGCCAAAAAAGCCCAAAAGATTTAGAAGCTTTTGAGAGAGGACAAGTTACCAATTTTATTTCAACACAAAAAGGTGCAAATAAATTTCAGCTTTTTGAACCAGCCCCAAGCGCAGAATGGATATATGTTTTTGATAAATATATAAGACTAGGAAAAAATAAAAAAATTAAAGATGAAACAGGTCATGAATATTTATTTGATCCAATTGATTTATACGGCATTGATACTGATCTAAATCGCTCAGAGATAGAACTAGTACCTGATCACTTGAAAAATGATATTGGTGAAGATTTTATTGATAATATAACTATTGATACTTCAAGCAATTTAAGAGAAAGAATATCAAATTTGCGGTATAGAAAAGTTTTTGAAATTAACTCACGAGTTACCAGCCTAATAAGATGGTTTGTAAAAGTGATTGAACAACCCACAGCTATATGGTGGATAGCCAATCAGAATACTTTACACCCATCTATGATTCGTGAAATTGAGGAACGAATTAGTAATGAGTCTGTATCATTTACTGATAATCAGCTAACTTTTCTCAAAAGAATAATATTAGGGCATAAATTATTAGAACGACAACCTACAATAGATTGGTATCAATTAAAGTTTTTAGTGGAAAAAAATAATGGTGTATTTAATGATTCAAACTTAAGGGATTTAGAATCATTACTTGAGCCAACACTTAAAGTAGACCATAACTTTTCAAATCCTCCTTATTTAAACACCGTAGAAGATACAAAACTGAATATAAGATTTAAGGTTCAATTTATTGGCTTTAATCATGACTCTATAGATGTTAATGATAGCTCACTAATACATGTTATAGACACTATTATAAAATCACTAATTAAGTATTTGAATTTAATTAAATTTTCACAAACCAGTATTAGTTCATTTTTGAATTTTGATTATCCTGTAGTCAATCTTGAAAATTTTGATAGTGAAATGCAAAATACTTATGAAAATATAGGAAAAATTATTGTTTGGTTAAGCTATTTAATTAACAAACAACTCCAGATAAATGAAAAAGAAATTCATAAACTTTCTGAGGAATTTCCAAGAGATGATTCATTTATTTTCAATCGTTTAAGATTATTTATCTGGACATATTCTCAAAATCTTAAAAAATATGATATTGGTAAAAATATAGAAAGCTTCTCTAATGATCTTTTTTGGAGTTCATTTCTCGAATCTGAGATATTTAAATTCATTTCTAAACAATGGGATAATATATCTCAAAAAGATCGTTTAAAAATTGAAAAAAAGATTATTAAATTTTACCCATATAGTAATTATTACGAAAAAGATAGATTTGAACAAAATAAAATTTATCATATTGGCAGATTATTGAATAAAATTAATAATACAAAAACAGGTTTATCTGAGTCAGCTAAAAATTATTTATTAGAAATTAAATCATCTGATCAATGGAAGGAAAGTTTTTTAGATAATGAACCCTCTATTTCTGGTGTTATTTCTGGTTGGGTTCAAACTAACACCTCTACCGATATGCTTAACTTAAGGACAATAAAAGAATCCACAAAATTATTTAATGAAATAAAACAAATTGAAACTGATAGAAGCATTATATTTGAAAAAAAGAGACCTTTTATTGGTCTAATTCAAAAGGATATTTCATATGTTTTAGAACTACTATTAAAAGAACTTGAAGTTGGGAATACACGAGAGGATTTTTGGCAGCAATTATTTGAAAACACTCCTGAGAATATTTCTATAGAAGAGAAATTAATTATTGCTAATGCAATACTGCTTTTACCTCCTGAAGTAATTTTTAGTTGTCGATTTTGTTTATCGAGATGGATTAATGAAAAACTAGTATATGCATGTATTTCAGATCAAGCATTGTTTTGGCAAATTTGGGATTATGTATTTAATACATTAAACAGTATCGGAGTTGATGCAACTGAAAGTTCATTTAGGGAGATACGAGATGGAGAAATTATCAAAAAGGCTCAAATAACTTTAGATCATGCTTTGAACTCACCTATAGGAAATTTGATTGATGCTATATTTACAACTTTTAATAGTTGGAAATTAGAACCTCGAATTTGCAAAAAAAATTATCTTTCTCGGTTTGAATTGGCATTAGGTAGTACTGGTGAAGGAGCTGATCATGCCGCAGTGATGATAGCCTACCGTTTTAATTTTATTTTTTATTATTATAAAAAATGGACTGAAATTTATTTCAGCACATTTTTAAATACTGATAGTTCCTTAAGTGAAGCGATTTGGAATGGAATAATGCTCAACACCCCCTCAAAGAAATCAGTATTATTTTTAAAACCTTATGTTCTTGCTTTATTTAACAATACGCCAAAATGGCTCATTAATGAGAATATAAAAAATAATTTAGCCAACTATATCATTATCTTAAGCTACTGGTCTTATAGAAATACTAAGTATTATTCAGATATAGAATTAAGAAATCTGATCCGTTATTTTGATAATGATATGCTTTCTCATTCATTATGGACGTTAAATCAAATAATAAATAAAGAAAAAAATTGGTCTACTTTTGGAAAATACTTTATTAAAAATATTTGGCCTAAAGAAATAAGCTTTCAAACTTCAATAGTTTCAGAAAGATTATTAAATTTAATTTTAGAAATATCTAACAGCGATTTCATAGATATTAGCAATCATATAATGCCATATCTAGGGAAAATAGATACGGGGTCTTTATTTCTTTTTAGATTATTAAAAGAGGATAAAATTTTTCTTTTAGAAAAATATCCTGAAGAAATTCTTTTACTATTAGATAAAGTAATAGGCTCACGAATCGAACATTATGATCATTACCTAAAAAAGATATTAGATAAATTAATCACAATCAAACCAACTATTAAAAATAATTCTTCATGGAGAAGACTGAAAGAAATCGCAGGATAAATTTTGATTTAATAGATTTCAATAAATTTTATAACTTTAAACTCTCAAAAAATGACAACTAAATACTAGTTGTCATTTTATTTCTTAATCTTATTTATCAAACTATTAACATGGGTAATTTCTCTCAAGATAACTATTTTCTAGAACAAATGAAATCTACCACATCCTCACTACTACCACCCTCAGTGATGTCCACCCATTTACTCTTTTCTGGATAAATCGTTAAGTCATCTAAACTATTCGTTCCCTCACCTAAGCTTCTATATTTTCTTGTTTTACAATCAATCTCATCTTTGGAAAAAACTGTTTCTTCCTTCCAAACACTACGATAAATAATTGTATGCTTATGTTTCTTTTTTTCATCACTTACTAAAAAATACTTACCATCATAACCACTCTTAGGCATCGGTATTGCTATTTCATTATTAGTTGATGAATTCTGAGTCTCTTGTTCAACACTCGCTCTACTTTGTTCTTCTTTTTTTACTTCGCTGTCAGTAGAGTCTGAACTGCTACATCCCGATAAAAAAATAAAACTACATAATACATATTTTAAAATTTTCATAAATTTCTAATTTAATATAAAAAACTAGTTTAGAACTTTATTGTTGATTTTTCTACAAATTATCCTAACAAGTCATTTACTAACCTTCACTTCATAGCGCTATACTAAAAATGTGTATAATTAAATTCTTATTTAAAATTAGATAATTTAAGAAGATTGACTAAATTTTTAAAATATAACTTTATAAAAGCAATAAAAAAGCCCTAAACCATTATAGTTTAGGGCTTTTTTAGTCATGTAAAGCTATTCAAGTTTATATGACTTTAATATTTTGGTAGGTATATCCAATACCAAACTTAATTACAAATTATTGATAAATAATTATTTAATAAATCAAATCATATTGGTGATACAAGTCATGATACAAAAATACTCCTACTGTCTTTGCTGTAACTTTATATCAATACCTATCTTTTCACTTTAATTTAAGAAACAGCTAAATTTTAGAGGTTACAAAGGTTACGGAGGTTACAGTCTTATATGGTAAGGCTTTCAGGGTGTAACCTTTAAAAAAAATGAAAAGGTTACAGGTTTTTGAGGTTACATAGATAGCTTTCAAATAAAAAATTAAATTTCTTAAAAGAGCTATACAAAATTGATAAAGCTCTTTCAGCCGTAATACATATCTTTGCTTTTGTTGGGAACAAGATACTAATAACTAAAGGCAATAAAAATAAATCTTATCTAAACAATATTACTTTTTGAATTAATTAACTATTTTCTTACTGGAATTACAATCTTAATTACTTATCACGCATAGCTACACCTTGAACTATTTTAGAAACAATACTCGAAATAATTGAATCTTCAGTATTCCTTTTATGAATAATAATGATTTCTCGATAAAGATCTGGTTGTTTTAAATCAATTATATTGATATTTTTTTCTTTCAATTTATTCATTCCAATATCTGGAATTAAAGCTACGCCTAAGTTTTTTTCTACCATTCTAATAATTGCTTCAATTTCATCTACTTCAATAATGTCATTTGTTTTGATTTGATTTCTATTTAAATAGTTTGCTACCACCTTCCCCCCAAATGAGGAATAGTCATAACGTATAAACGGATTATTTTTTAAAATTTCAACAGGGTGTTTTTCGTGAATATCAATTGGGGTAATAAGAAGAATAGGCTCTTTTTTTAAAGTATAATGACAATAATCATCGGAAACTTCAAAATTAGGCTTAATGATAATTGCTAGATCTATCTCATTTTTTCCAAGCTGATGGAACAAATTAAATGAGACACCGGGTATAAGTTTAATTTTTGCTTTAGGAAAGTATTTGAATAGTTCTTCAAGTATTTCTGGCAAAATATTGGATTGAATTGAAGCAATTGCCCCTATTCTAATCTCACCAGTGAAATCTGCCATACATTCAGGTTGTTTCATCTTCTCGACAAGATCAAAAACTTGTTCAGCTAACGCAAGTACACGTAAACCCTCACTATTAAATTGAACAGTTTTTCCGTTTCTTTCAAAAAGCTTAATCCCCAAATAAGATTCTAAAGATTTGATTTGTGCACTGACAGCTGCTTGTGTAAGCCCTACATTATGGCCTGTAGCACTAAATGAACCATATTTTTTGATTGCTATAAGGGTTTTGAGCTCATGAAACATACTATCTGCATTCCATTAAATGATAAAACCAATCCTTGCAGAAATTATACACTTCTTAA
>Ga0157373_10001123_pt1 | contig 20552 bp, 12 predicted proteins | sample C65metaG_FD_113460 | JGI IMG/M metagenome (GOLD analysis project Ga0157373, IMG submission 113460) | Corn rhizosphere microbial communities from Kellogg Biological Station, Michigan, USA - C6-5 metaG | ecosystem: Host-associated > Plants > Roots > Rhizosphere > Soil | place: USA: Michigan... | reverse complement strand
GGTGGTTTGCGGAACGCCGGGCCAGGTGGCCAACTGTGCCCAGAGTCGAACGGCAGGGTTCCTGAAAAGGGCGTTGCAGCCTGAAAAATAACGCTTTTTTAATGTTACTGGCTGTATCGGAAAAGTTGTCTATACTGCCTTCCAGTTAATCGTTTCAGTACGAGTAGTTTAACTAGCGGTCTCGCTGCCCAGGGTGTGAGGCCGTACTTGCCAGGAGGCACAATGACATCGATCCACCAATCAAAGCAGCAACATCGTGGAATGCTGGAACAGCATGGCCACCCCTCGGTAATCCCCCTGATGAGCAGGGAGACGCCTGTCGCCCCGAGCGCCTTCGTAGCACTGAGCAAAGCCCCGACCTATTCGTGTCGTTGTTGAGCTGGCTCGAAAACTTTCACCCCCATTTGGCGACTCTAAAGGTATAGAGCCTGGCTACGTCAAAGTCTTACATTCAAATTTTCGAGCTCGCTCATCATGCTCAAGCCCACTTCAAGTCATCTGTTCAATTTAAGCCAAGAGGTGGAAAACAACATCTCAGGCGTGAGCGAAGAGGAGTACACCGAGGTACTGGGATGGATATTCTCCAAGCTGGGGATCGATAAGTTCGCCTACGTCCATCTGGAGCCCACACCGTCCAACAACTCCAGGATTTCCATCTATAGCAACTACCCAGCCGAATGGGTGGACACCTACCGCAAGAACTCACTCTACAAATCGGATCCGGTCATGGCTAACACGGCCATCACCGCCATACCTTTTTTCTGGAATGAAATACCGGCGGAGCTAGACAACAACCCGGAGATATTCGACCAGTCAGCCTCCTACGGTATCAAACAGGGTTACACCGTTCCCATCCATGAGCCCGGTCGAGCATTCGGCTCCCTTCATCTGTCTTCAGAAGAGAATGATCCCGACTTCCCCACCATCGTCCGCTCGAACCTGTTCATCATCAAAACTCTCAGCGTCATCGCCAATCAATATCGACCCATGGAAACCACCAGCGAAAGCAACTTGAAACTGTCACCCCGGGAAATCGAATTCCTGCGCTGGCTGGCACTGGGAAAAAACTATAAGGAGATAGGCTTGATCATGAACATCACCGAGCGAACGGTGAAGTTTCATGCCAAACAGATGACCGAGAAAATGGATTGCACCAATGTCAAGCAAGCCATGATCAAAGCGGTGCAGCTTAACTTCGTTTAACCCCCTTCCTCATGCCCCCTACGATGCCAGCAACGGTCTTATCGAGACCCGAAGCCATGCCCGACATTACCGGAACACACTCAGGCGAACACAACTTGTGATGCGATATTGAAAAGCATCCCGCAGGCGAATAAACCAATCACCAACGAAATAGCCCGACTCAAGAGTCGGCCGGAAACAATAGTGTGGAGTTTACGTCCGCAGAATGCTCCGATCGCGATCCAGAGCAGCCCGACCGGAAAGATAATAGCTGTGAACAGCATCATGAATGGCATGTAGTTGCTCAGTGACAAAAACGTTCCGGTCGGCGCAACAAAAGAAACGAAGAACAGCCCTTTCGGATTGGTCAACGTCGCCACAAACAGGTCAGGTACATTGATACCCACCGAGTTACCCGATAGAGGATCCTTTACCGAGAACCACAGCTTCAAGGAAATATAAAACAGAAAACACACTGCAAAAAACTTGGTCGCAATGACCACCCAGGAGTGCTCAGTCATCAGCAGATCGATGGAGACGCACCATATCGTCATCTGAATGACATAGGCCAGCCATTCCGCCACGACAAACCTCATGGAGTGAGCGTTCAGCCCTCTCTTTACTCCGGTTTGCAGCAGCAATGAATTTGTCGGTCCTGGAACCAGCAGGACAGTCATCAGTGAAAACGCGATATAAGACATAAGGTCATCCATGCCAGGAGCCGCGACGGCTCATTTTTTCAGGTTTGGAAGGGGCTCCTACACACAACATCAACTTTTTAGTTGTATGACATCAGACCAATCTTCCCATGCTTAGAGCAGTTACACTAAAGTCACGCCAGCACTCCGTTGTACTTTCCACCCACTACTCATACAGTCGTTTAAACTTTCAACAGGGCTGTGACCGGCCATTCAAGAACGCTTCCATACCATTATTACAAACTGATTACTTACCTTGATCCCGGCGTCAATTTTTCGACCCCAGTTCTATCAGCGTGTTATCGAGACTTTAGGCTGCCGTCAAAAAAACAGACCTTCACCCTCTGCCTGGATCCGCCACCTTGTTGCCTCTCAACGACATCTAGCGCTTATTTCAATCCGGTACTTTTTTGGACTCTGGACGATACTAAACCAACCCTCTCCCATCCTCTTTCCGAACACTATTCATCGCAGTTATCCAGCAACTAATTAGACTATACACTCTACAAAATCACGCACTGTACTTTAGGACAGTTGAAATGATTTAGTGCAAAGTTAACAGTAGCTTCACCCACAACCAAGAAACGTCATTCATGAACTACTCCTCCTGTATTCATCATTTTTCCGGCGTATCTACCCGCATCGCATCCTACTCAAAAATCCCACCCCAGACGCTACAGCAGATACTAGCCATTCGTAAAATCGCCTTCATCGATAGAAAGAAGTGGGACATTGAAAGTTATCAGGGCAGCGATTACGAATGGGACGAATATGACGATCCTGACGCAGTCTACATTTATGCTCACCACAATGAACAGGTCACCGGCTGTGTGCGATTACGCCCCTCCAACAAACCGACCCTAATGAGTGGCGCGCTAAGTTTTATTCTTCCCGAGAGCGACATCCGACCGCACTCAAATCACTGTTGGGAAGCCACCCGATTTGCACTTTCGGCAGATAAAACCTCAGCAACGGAAGTCACCCAGGCCAACATAGACGTTCGCACGGTGGCACTTTTCCTGTCAATGATAAAGTTTGCACAACTGCAAAATATAGATACCTATGAAATTGTCGTTGACACCATGATGGAAAAAATCCTGAAACGCTCCGGATGGACCGTTGCCAGGCACAACACCGCGTTGGGCTCAAAGGGAGAAACCATCATCTACGGCACCCTGCCTTGCACGATTGACACTTATACAGAAGTGCTCAGAAAGAACGCCATCCAGACAATCACCGTCCACGAACAATTCCTTATGGCCAGCCGTTCGTCAGACACATCCCATAAACCCTTTAATATTGACCAAACATTCACCGACCGAAACATTCCAGCAAAAAAACACATGCACACTGAGCTGCATCTATAACACCAAGACTCTGGCATGAAATTGGAGAAAGGATGAACCTACAACGACTATTCCCGCATGTTGGCAAAGTGATTGCCAGTACTGGAAGCCGCAACTTTCCTCGTTTGTTGCACGACCTGATACTTACCGAAATACCTGTCGACGCAACACATATTACCGAGCAAAGAATAGGATCGAGCCATATTTCTGAACCCAGCACTTCCAGCATTGGCGGCGTTGGCATGGACAGCGCCTGCATCGACGCAGTCATAGATGCTCATACCGCAAAGCCTTTTATCCTGGCCGATGATATTTTTTTCGAGGACTCGACCCCGCACAAGGTCCCCAATTTTTCCCGCTGCCTGCTCACTCGTGAACAGCCGGGCCACCTTCCCTGTCACAACACCACCACTCAACTGCACCTGGCCACCCGTAAAAACGGCATTCGCTATGTTCTTTCCGTCTACCGCTCACCTTTTTCCAGCGGATTCACGGCACAGGAGCATGCCCTGCTGAAAGATTTTTCCTGCCTTCTGTTGCCCATGGTTGAAGAGCATGTAGCCGCCCTGGTGCCAGCGGAGGTCAACCGACAGGATGCTTGCCTCCCGTTGGAAGGTCCGGAAAACGGCGGGATGGAAGCATTACGCCAGAGATTCGCCGACCGACTGGCACTGTCCGGATTGAGCTTGTCCTCCCGTGAAACCGAGGTGTGTGTAGGTCTACTGGCCGGCCGCACGGCCCCGGAGCTGGCTGAACAACTCAACCTGAAAGTCAACACCGTCGAGAGTTATCTGAAACGTGCCGCCATAAAAATGGGCATTGGTGGACGCCGCTCGCTCATCCGCTGGATGCACTCGATGGATGCCACGCCATCGGGCATCGAGTGGAATGGTGTCCCCGCAATTCGCCAAGCCGTATAAAACGTCCCCCCCAACCTTTGCTCGGTCACTGCAATCGAGCGGGTGTTGGGGGATGATTTACACCCTCGCATCCCCCCCCTCCATTGCCTTCCCCGTTGTCCTGCGCGTGCGGTGCTTCAACCACTCCAACACGTCGTCGACATAAGTGAAAATCACCGGCACCACCAACAGACTCAACAACGTCGAAGTCAGCAAGCCCCCCATCACCACCACGGCCATCGGCTGCCTGAAGCTGGGGTCTTCACCCATGCCCAGCGCGGTGGGCAACATACCTGCGCCCATTGCGATGGTGGTCATCAGAATGGGACGGGCACGCTTGTGGCAAGCATCCACCAACGCGTCATATCGACTCAGGCCGTAGTCGCGTCGAGCCATGATCGCGTACTCCACCAACAGAATGGAGTTCGTGGTCACGATCCCCATCAACATCAGCAAACCGATGACCGATGGCAGGGAGAAGCTGAAATTGCACACCAACAACGCCACCAGGGCACCGCCTAAGGAGAGTGGCAGTGCCGAAAGAATCGTGGCCGGCTGCAGGAAATCGTGAAACAGCAACACCAGGACCGAATAGATACAGAACACACCGATGGCCATGGCCAGGCTGAAACTTCCGAACAATTCAGTCATCAGTTGCAACTCGCCCTGCTCCACCCTTTTTACCTCGGGTGGGAGATTGCGCATCGCCGGTAGCTGACTGGCTTCGGCCATGACTTCACCCAGGTTGCGCCCGTTGAGTTCGATGGACAGGGTGATATTGCGCAAGCGATCGAGCCGACTGATCTGCGCCGGCCCACTGCCCATGCTGATCTCTCCCAACGAGGACAGGGCAACCTGGCCGTCACGGCCGGTCACCCGTAGCTGGTTGATGCTCTGCAGATCGTCACGCAGCAGCGAATCCATGCGCACCCGCACATCTACCTGACGCTGCGACAAGTTGATTTTCCCCAACTGCGAGGAGTATTCGCCGTAGGTCGCCATGCGCAAGGTATCGGCGATTTCCTGGCTGGTGATACCCAGCTCCGCCGCGCGGGCGAAGTCTGGGCGCATCTGGATTTCCGGGCGTTGCAGGGCGCTGCTGGAGGTGACGTTGCCGATCCCGTGCAGCTCGCGCAGTTGCGGTTCCAGCGCGCTCGCCGTGCGCTCCAGCAGGTCGCCGTCGTCGCTCGCCAGGACGATATTGAGCTTCTCACCGCTCCCGTCGCCCCCGACATTGCTCCGTACGCCGGGCAGTGTACGCAGCACCTCGCGCATTTGTGCCTCGACTTGCACCTGTTTGAGATCACGCTGGTTCCGATCCACCAGATCCACCGTCAGGATGGCGTCGCCGGCGCCGGTTATATCGGCCGGCCCGGCCCCCGAACTGCTGGCCGTCCCCACCGAGATGAACACATGCTTGACCGGAGGCATCTCGCTCAGTCTTTCGCTGGCCTGCAATGCCATCGCGGTGGTTTGCTCCAGCGTCGTGCCGGGAGGCAGCTCCAGGGTTATCCGGCTGCGACCGACGTCCTGGGCTGGCAAGAAGCTGGTGGGCAACAACGGCACCAGAGCAAGGGCTCCGATGAAAAACAGGCTGGCCAGGACCATCGTGGTTTTGCGACGGGACAGGCTGGCATGGATCCACCCAAGGTAGCGGGTCATCAACGGGCCGTCGTGCTCGGTATCGGTCTTGGCCTTGAGGAAATAGGCCGCCATCATCGGGGTCAGCACCCGGGCCACCAGCAGCGAAAACAGCAGCGCCACCGAGGCGGTCACGCCGAACTGGCGAAACAGTTTGCCAGCCACCCCGCCCATGAAGGCCGTGGGCAGAAACACCGCGACCAGGGTGGCGGTCGTGGCGAGCACCGCCAGGCCGATCTCATCCGCGGCTTCGGTGGCCGCCTGAAGCGGCGTCTTGCCCATGCGCAAGTGCCGGGCAATGTTCTCGATTTCGACGATGGCATCGTCCACCAACACACCGATGACCAACGCCAGGGCCAGCAGGGAGACGGCGTTGAGCGTGAACCCGGCCAGGTACATCACGCCAAAGGTGGGGATGATCGACAACGGCAACGCCGTGGCGACGATCAGCGTGGCGCGCCAATCCCGCAGGAACCACCAGACCACCAGCACCGCCAGCAACATGCCTTCGTACAGCAGGTTCATCGAGTCGTGGTAGTTGGCGAGCACGGCCTTGACCGTATCGCTGGCCTCGTCGATGCGCACGTTGGGATGCTGCTGCACAAACTCGTCCATGCGCTGGAGCACGTCGTTGGCGACACCGATATCGGAGAATCCCAGTGAGCGGGTGACCTGGAAACCGATCACCGGCTTGCCGTCGCGAAAAGCCCGGCTGCTGCGCTCGGCATGGGTGTCGCGAATCTCTGCCAATTGGTTCAACGCCAGCAGACGCCCATCGCCGCTGGGAATATCGATGGCACCGAGGGCCGCTGGATCATCGATGGCCCCCAAGGTGCGCACGGCCTGCTGGCCGCTGCCCAGATTGCCCTGGCCACCGGAATTGTCCTTCTGCATCGCCCTCAGTTGCCCGGCGACGTCCGCGACGCGAATGCCCAACCCGGCCATCAGGGCCGGATCGAGATTGACCTGGACCTCCCGATCCACCCCGCCGATACGTGAAATCAGGGCCACGCCCGGCACCGACAGCAGCTGCTTGCTCAGCTCGTTGTCGACAAACCACGACAGCGCTTCCTCGTCCAGGACGTCGGAAGCGATGACATAGGTCAGCAGCGGCGATGCACTGGTGGTCAGCCGGGACACCGAAGGTGTATCCAGGCTGGCCGGCAATTGCGGCATGGCGCTGTCGACCGCGTTGCGCACTTCGTTGAGCGCCTCGTTGCCATCCTTATCGATGTCGAAACTGACGCTGATGCTGACGGCGCCGTCGGTGATGACGGTCGTCACGTGCTTGAGCAGGCGCAAGGACGTGAGCTTATCCTCGATCTTGCGCGCCACCTCGGTTTCCAGTTGTTCGGGGGCCGCCCCCTCCAACGAGGCGCTGATCACCACCACCGGCAGGTCCATGTCAGGAAAGTCCTGGATGGCACGCTTGCCAAAGCCCAACAGGCCGAAGAGCGTGAGCCGGATGAACAGCATCACGGCCGGGACCGGATAGCGGATCGACAAGGCTGAAATATTCATGGCTGGGCGACCTGGGATTGCACGAGGGTCACACTCGCGCCGTCATTGAGGAAGGCGCCGCCGGCGCGCACGATACGGGCCGCCTGATCATCCAGCCCACTCAGGATCTCCACAGCCTCGTGCATCCGCCTGCCCACCACCACCGGTCGCTGGACCACGCGCATGTCGTCGCTGAGGGTGAACACATAGGAACGGCCATCACGCAGGATCACTGCCGTGTCCGGTACCGTGAGGGCTTCGCGGGGCGCCAGTTCGATCTGGCCGCTGGCGTACATGCCGGCCTGGGCGGGACTGCCGGTGGGCAGGGAGATATACACCAGGGCCCGGCTGGTCTTGGTGCTCAAGGTAGGCGACACCAACCGTACCTGCCCTTCCAGGCTCTGCCCGCCCGGTAACGTCAACCGGGCAACCTGACCGGCCTGCACCTGGGCCAACTGGCGGGCATCCAGCTCGGCCTGCCATTCGATGCGACCGTCGCGCACCAGGCGAAACAGCTCGTCGCCGGCGGACAACACTTTGCCGAGCAGCGCCGTGCGCGCGGAGACGATGCCGTCGTCCACCGCCACGATACGCGTCTGCCGGAGTCTGATCCGGGTACTTTGCAGTTCCGCCCTGGCCCCGGCCAGGTCAGCCTCGGCCAACGCCACCTTGATGCGGTAGTCTTCGCGCTGCTGCTCCGACAAGGCGCCGCCCTGGCCGACGACCCGGGCACGGCGGTCGTTGGACCTGGCCTGTTCCAGGTTGGCCACCGCCTGGGCGACCAAAGCCTTCTGCTTGCTTTCCTCGGCGAGCACCGTGTCAGAGGCCAGCGTTGCCAGCAATTGCCCCTTCTTTACCCGGCTGCCCACATCGGCTTCAAGGCTGGCGATACGCAGGCCGCTGGTCTCGGCATTGATGACCGCTTCCTGCCAAGGTGCCAGTGCACCGTTGGCGAACAGCAGTTGCGGCCAGAGTTGGGGCCGGACCTGGACCACCTCCCCGCTCAGGCTGCTGATGCTGGGGGCGGCCGCGACCGGCTCGGCGCCTCGGCGAAACGTCAGCAAGATCGCCACGACCGCGAGCACGGCAATTGTCAGCAGGATTTTTCGCAACGTCGGCCTCACACGCCCTCTCCGTTCGATGTCGGGTGCCGAGCCAGCGGCTGACTGGTTTGCCATCCGCCGCCCAATGCCTTGTACAGGGCGATCCAGTAGCGAACCTGATCCTGTTGCAAGGTGATCAATTCGATTTCCGCCGTCAGCGCCTGGCGGCGTGCAGTTTCGCGGTCCAGCAGACTGACGCTGCCAGCCTGCCAGTTGCGGTCGATAGCCTCGAACGACTCTCGAAAGCCGGCGGTGGAACGCTCAACATCGGACTCCCGCCGCCGCGCCGCATCGAGGCGCACCAAGGCCTGTTCGACCTCCATGACACTGGTGCGCAGCGTCTGGCGATAGACCGCGAGAGCCGCGTCGTAAGAAGCCCTGGCACCGTCCACCGCCGCACGACGTTTGCCGCCGTCGAACAGGGGCACCGACAACACCGGACCCAGCGACCAGGAGCGGTTGTGTTGTCCCACCGTGTTGCCGACCGAAAATGTGCCGGACAGGCTCAGGCTCGGCAGTCGGTCGGCCTGGGCCACGCCGATCTCGGCATTCGCCGCCGCCAGTTCCCGTTCGCTGGAGGCCACATCCGGGCGCTGGCGCAGCAGGGCGGCAGGAATTTGCTGCACGTTGAGTCCGGCAGGCTCCGGCAGTTGCGCCGGGGTCTTGCCGAGCACGCCGAGCAACCGCTCCTCATCGCCCCCGGTCAACGCCACCAGGCTTTTGAGCAGCACCTCGCATTCGCTTTGCTGCTGGACCAAAGCTGCCGCGCTGCTGGCGGCACTGGCATCGGCCAGGGCGGCGTCGGCGGACGATGTGAAGCCGGCACCAAACGACTGACGGGTGATGCGCGCCGTGTCTTGTTGCGACTGGGCCTGATCCCTGTAGGCCAGCACCAGTTTCTGGCAGCCACGGTATTGCACGTAGTAGTCGCCCACCTGTGCCGCCAGTGAGACCCGCGCGTCATGCCAGTCATCCACCCGCGCCTCGACCCGTGAGCGGGCGGCTTCGTTATTGCGCCGCAGCTTGCCGAACAGGTCGAGCTCCCACGCCGCGTCCAGCGCGGCGGAGGAACCTGAGCCGCCCAGGCGCTGGGGCCCCGTCTGCTGCCCGCCACGCCCCTTGGATAACTGGCCATCGACCTTGGGCAAGGCATCGGCGGCATCACTGTCCGCAGTCGCCCGTGCCAGTGCGATATTGGCCCACGCCTGGTCCATCGACGGACTGTCGGCTTCGGCCAGGCGCAACAGCTCGGCCAATGCCGGGTCGTCGAACTGCTGCCACCAGTCGGCCAAGGCGGCCACAGACGCGCCATGGGGCAAGGGGGCCTGCCATTTGCTCGCGACCGGAACGGCGGGCACCCGATAATCCGGCCCCAATACGCAGCCGCTCAGCACCGCCGCACACAGAGTCGCCAGCAGTAGGTTTTCCCGGAGCTTGAAGACATGCATAGGTTTTTTGGAGGCCTGGCAAAAGTGAACGAACCGTTCAGGGACGCGGCAGATTTGATGAGGTTATTTAACCCTGGGGCCGGTTTTGTGTCTGGCGTGGGAAACGGGGACAGGTGCCGGCCAGAAAGCTCGCGATAAATGCAGAGGCCTGCTGAAATGGCCCGGACCTGCGAATACCCCCCTGTGGGAGCGAGCCTGCTCGCAATAGCGGCGGTACCTGCACCCTCGATGCGACTGCCCTACCGCTATCGCGAGCAGGCTCGCTCCCACAGGGTCTTGCGCAGAGCCTACGGGTGTCCTGCGCCCGCCTCCCTTTCCATAGCCAACGGATGATCGAACATGGAAGCACTCAGTTACCTCGAAAATATCGAGTCGAATGCGCGAACCTATGCGCAGACTTTCCAACGGCTATTTGTCAGCGGCAAGGGGATGCGGATCAAGGACGCCAGCGGCCAGGAATTTCTCGATTGCCTGTCGAACGCCGGGACTCTGGCCTTTGGGCACAACCCAGCGGAAGTCCGGGACGCCGTGATGGCGTTTCTCGCCAGCGATCATCTGCAGCAGGCCCTCGACCTGGCGACGCCGGCCAAGCATGCCTTCGTGCAGGAGCTGTTCTCGATGCTGCCGGCGAACATGCGCGAGACCAGCAAGATCCTGTTCTGCGGGCCCAGCGGTTCGGATGCCGTCGAAGCCGCCATCAAGCTGGCCCGCCACTACACCCGGCGCTCGCCGCTGATGGCTTTTCACGGCGGCTATCACGGAATGACCGCCGGGGCCTTGTCGGCGATGGGCAAGCTGTCGCCGAAAACCGGTGACGGTCTTATCGCCCAGGGCACGCATTTCCTGCCGTTCCCCTATCGATTCCGCTGCCCCTTCGGTACCGATGGCGAACACACCGATCAATTGTCCATCGACTATATCCGCACCGTGCTGTCGGACCCCGAAGGAGGCGTCGCCAAACCGGCGGCGGTGATCGTCGAGGTGGTGCAAGGCGAAGGCGGATGTATCCCGGCCTCGGCCAACTGGCTGCGGGCACTGCGGGAAATCACCTTGGAGCAGGACATCCTGTTGATCGTCGACGAAGTCCAGACTGGCCTGGGTCGCACCGGCAGCACCTTTGCCATCGAGCACGCGGGTATCGTGCCGGACATCCTGGTGCTGTCAAAAGCCATCGGCGGCGGCTATCCGCTCGCGGTCGTGGTCTATGCCGAACACCTGGATACCTGGGGCCCGGGAATGCATGCCGGGACGTTCCGTGGCAACCAGATAGCGATGGTCGCCGGGGCTGCAACCATGCGTCAGATCAGGAAAGACAACCTGGTCGCCAATGCCGCCCGGATGGGCGAACGCCTGGAGAACGGCCTTCAAGAGATCGCGCAGCGGTTTTCCTTCATCGGCGACATCCGCGGTCGCGGCTTGATGATCGGCGTGGAAATCACCCAACCGACCACCACCCAACGCGCCGGCCAGGCCGACGGCGCCCTGGCCCATGCGATCAAGCTCAAGTGCTTCGACAATGGTTTGATGATGGAAACCGGAGGACGCCACGGCGCGGTACTCAGGTTCCTGCCACCCCTGACCATCACCGAGGGTGAAGTCGACATGGTCCTGGACCGGTTTGAACAGTCACTCGGAAAAGTCGTCGAAACACGCCCTCAGGTGGCACGCGAAGAAGTCTGAAAAACCACCCTTTGCAGCACGCCGACACCCGCTCCCCTCTGTGGGAGCGGGCTTGCTCGCGAAGGCGGCGGCATATCCAACATCAGTGCAAGCTGAGCCGCCGCTATCGCGAGCAGGCTCGCTCCCACACTTGATCTGTGCCGACCGCAATATCCGCAACAACCCCAATCATAACTGTGGGAGCGAGCCTGCTCGCGATGGCGTCGGCTCAGCCAACATAGAGGCTGATGCACTACCGCTATCGCGAGCAGCTCGTTCCCACAGAGGACAGCGGTGCTGGCCCCGAATACCTCAATCCCGCGCCAAGGCGTTGATCGGATCCAGCCGCGCCGCGTTGCGTGCAGGTACGAAGCCGAACACGATGCCGATGAGTGTCGAGCAGACGACCGCGGTGATGATCGATCCCATCGAAAACACCATCTGCCATTCCTTGACGAAGATCGAAAAGACGTAGCCGATGCTGAACGACAAACCGATGCCAATCGTCCCTCCGAGCAGGCACACCATCACCGCTTCCACCAGGAACTGCTGGCGTATGTCGGACTGACGTGCCCCCACCGCCATGCGTATGCCGATTTCACGGGTTCGCTCGGTCACCGACACCAGCATGATGTTCATCACGCCGATACCGCCCACCACCAGTGAGATGACCGCGATGAGCGAAAGCAACAGGGCCAGCGACTGGCTGGTCTTCTGCACCGTCTGCATCACGCTGTCGAGGTTGTAGGTGAAGAAGTCCTTGGTGCCATGGCGCTGCGTCAGCAGCTTGACCACGTTGTCTTCCACCAGCTTGCTCGGCTGCCCGTCCTTGATCCGGACCGTGACGCTGTCCAGGAAACGCTGGCCCAGCAAGCGCCCCGCCGCCGTTTCATAGGGCATCCAGATATTCAGGTTCTTGCTGGTGTTGAAGACGCTCTTGCGGTCCTTGGTCACGCCGATGACGGTGCAAGGCAGGTTGTCGACGAGGATCACCTTGCCCAGCGGATCCGTGTGCGAGCCGAACAGTCGCTGGCTGGTGTTATGGTCGATCACCACCACTTGCGACTGCCGCCGGGAATCGTCCTTGTTGAACGCTACGCCTGAGCCGATCTTGATCCCGCGGACCTGAAAGTAACTCTCGCTCACACCGTTGACGGTCGCATTGACGTCGATGTTCTGGTACCGCAACAGCAGGTTGCGCCCAAGGTTGGGGGTGGCACTGTCGATGTAGTACAGGTCGGCCAGCGCCGTGACGTCGGAGAGCACCAGGGTTTCGATTGCCGTCGAGCGGCTGTCGCCCCAGTCGGCTCCGGGCATGATCTCGATGGTATTGCTGCCGATTGCTTCGATGTCCTTGAGGACATATTGCTTGACCCCTTCGCCGATGGCCACGATCGACACCACCGAGGTGATACCGATGATGATGCCCAGCATCGTCAACAACGTCCGCATCCGGTGCGAGATCAGCGCCACCCATGCCATGTTGAACGCTTCGCTGAACAGCCCGAAGCTGGCAAGCAGCCGGTTCGACGGCTTGACCTTGGCCGGTGGCGTGCCTTGCGGCGGCTGGTCTTCCATGGACCGCTGCGGATTGGCCCGGTCGCTGACGATCTCGCCGTCGCGGATCTCGATGATGCGTTGGGCGTAGGCCGCCACTTTGTCATCGTGGGTCACGATGATCACCGTGTGCCCCGCCGCGTTGAGCTCCAGCAGGATCTTCATCACCTCCTTGCCGCTGGCGGTATCCAGCGCACCGGTGGGTTCGTCGGCGAGGATGATCTCGCCCCCGTTCATCAAGGCCCGGGCGATACTCACCCGCTGTTGCTGCCCGCCGGAAAGCTGGCTGGGTCGATTGGCCAGGTGCCCGGTCAACCCCAGGCGTCCCAGCAACTCCCCGGCACGGTTGTGCCGTTGCGACTCGGCGGCGCCGGCATAGATGGCCGGCATCTCGACGTTATGCAAGGCACTCAGGTGTGGCAGCAGGTGATAACGTTGGAAGATGAAACCGAAATGATCGCGACGCAGCTCCGCCAGCTCGTGATCGTCCATCGAGCCGGTTTCGCGCCCATTCACTTTATAGCTGCCGGAACTCGGATGATCGAGGCAGCCGAGCACATTCATCAGGGTGGATTTGCCGGAGCCGGACGCCCCCGTGATCGCCACGATTTCCCCGGCGTTGATCGTCAGGTTGATGTCCTTGAGCGCGATGAACGCTTTTTCGCCCGCTTGAAAGCTACGGGTGATCCCCTCGAGTTCCAACAGTGGTCGCGTCATGGTCAGGCTCCCGCCACGGCTGGGGTGGGCTCACCGATGACGACCTTGTCGCCTTCAGCCAGGCCGTCCTTGATTTCAGCCCGGACGTTGTTGTTGATACCCGTCTGGACGTTACGTGGTTGGGCCTTGCCTTCGGCGTCCAGCACCCGGACCACATAACTGCCATCCTGGTTCCTCGGCCCCAGGGCCGCGACCGGAACCGTCAGCACCGCCTTGGCCTTGTCCAGGACAATGCGGACCTGGGCCGTCATCGAAATGCGCAGGCGGTGATCGGGGTTCGGCACGTCGAACAGGCTGTTGTAGAACACCGCGGTGTTCTGCTTGGGCGTCCCGGCGTTCTGGGTCTCGAGGACGTTCTGCGGCGCCGGCTCAGTGCCGCGCAGCGTGGCGTAGTAGCGTTTTTCCGCTTCACCGAGGATGGTGAAATACACCTCCTGCCCGGGCACGATATGAATCACATCGGCCTCGGACACCTGAGCCTTGACGGTCATGGTGTCCAGGTCGGCCAGCTTCAGCAGCACGGGCGCCAGTTGCTCGGCGATCACGGTCTGGCCTTCCTGGGTCACGATCCCCACGACATAGCCATCGATGGGCGCGACGATGTGGGTATAGGCCAGGTTGACCCGGGCCGTTTCCACCTGGATCTGCGCGTCCTTGATCTGAGCATCGAGTGACAGCAGGTTGGCGGCCTCCACCTTGTAGTTCGATTCGGCGGTCTCGTATTCCTGCTTGGAAATCGCGTCATCCGGTTGCAGCACCTTATAGCGATCGTAGGTGGCTTTCGCATCCTTGAGTTGTGCCGCGGTGGCTTGTCGCTTCGCCTTCAGGTTTTCTTCGTTGACCTGGGCCTGGCGCAAGGCGTTCTGCGCCAGCAACGGGTCGATTTCCGCCAGCCACTGGCCCTTCTTCACCTTGTCGCCCAATTTGACCTTGAGCGATTTCAGTTGCCCGGACACCTGGGCCCCGACATCGACCTGCTTGACGCCCTGGAGCGTCCCGGTGGCCAGCACCGCGTTCTCGATGTCAGTGCGCTCGACCGTGGCGGTCAGGTACTCCGGCGGTTTCCCCGGCGACTGAGCGCTGTAGAAAACCAGGCCGGTCACCACGACCAGGACAAGCACGATAGCGATTTTTCGAAACTTAGCCTTTTCCATAAATAACCATGAGTGCGTTGAGTTCAGGCCCGGCCAACGTAGCGCCGGGTTCCATGGGTGCGCCCGAAGGACGGACGGCTAGACGTAGTCACTGGCCTCCTCCTCATCGAGCATGGGAAGGCCGTCCTGCCACCAGGCAGCCAGGTTATGTACGTGAGGCGCCTTGAGAATCGTGAAGTGGTTGCCCGGGCCGTACCAGATGCTCAGGTCCGGTACATGCTTGCGCCACCCATCGATCATTTCCTGTTGCTCGCGCTTGTTGCCGGCGGTATCCAGGGTTGGATCATTCGCCAGCACCAGCCGCACCGGCCCGGTGTACTGATGTTGCGGTTGATAAACCGTACGCAGGGCCGTACCGAAGGCCCGCGCCGGACCACGCATCGAATCCACCGCCGAACGCTGTGGCAGCATGCCGGCGCGAACCATGCCGGCATGCAGCAAGCGCATCTGCGCCGAATCGTCCTGGGCACCGAATACCGTGGCATCGATACCGAGGGATTTGCCCGAGGCCAGTTGCATCGCCTCGATCAACCGGTTCAACACCCCCGTCCCGGTATAAGGCTTGCCCACCACGCCGTTGCCGCCCGGCGATGCGCTGTCGATCAGCGTCAACGAGGCCACCTTGCGGCCACGGGCGTGCAGGCGAGCCGCCATCTCGAAGACAATCCAGCCACCGAAGGAATGCCCCAGCAGATGCACCGGGCCCTCCGGTTGCACCTTGTCGATGGCTTCGAGGTACGCCTGGGCGGCGGTTTCCACCAGGCTGAAAGGCTCTGTGCTGCCGTCCAGCCCCCGGTGTTGCAGCCCATGGATCGGCCAGTCCGGGCCGAAGGCGTCGGTCAGGCCGATGAAACCGGTGACGCTGTCGCCGGCCCCCGGTACGCAGAAGATCGGCGCCCGGTCGGCCCGTCCGCCCTGGATCGTCAGCAGCGGCTGGTAACCGCTCTTCGGCGAAGGTGCCGGACGCGATGCGGCGGTGTGAAGTTCAGCACTGATGGCCTGGCCCAAGGCCTGGACATGGGGCGCTTGCATCATGGTCTGGTGGTTACCCGGCACCTTGACGCAATGCAACTGCGACGTCGGCAGGACAGCGTCCCAACCCAGGTAGCCGGAGTGCTCGGGAGCGTCGTCCTTGCGCTCTTCGGCCATCAGCAGATGCACCGGTACTGAAATCGGATACACCCTGTAATGGGCCAACGCATGACCGTGGGCCACTTCGCGATCGAGGTACTGCCAGAGCTGCTCCGCACTGTAGACGGCCAGCTCGGCAGGCAGCAGCGCCTCGTCGCGGCAATGCTGCACCAGGCCTTCGAAATCGAATCGATCCAGTTGCCCTTGCAGACCGACCAGTTTCGCCAGGATCGATGCCAGTGCCTCCTCGCCAGGCCGCGCAGCCTTCCAGAACACATCGCAGCGGTCCAGCAGATGCAGCTTGTGGGCTTCGTCCAATGCCCAGCGCGCCCGGCCCTGATCCACCAGCCGAGGCAGGTAGCTGTCGAGCAGGCCGACGAACTCGACCTCCTCGTCCAGGCCGATCAGCTGGATCGCGGTTTCGTAGGCCAGCACGCCACCGAACGACCAGCCGGCCAGGCGATAAGGCCCTTTGGGTTGTACCGAACGAATGATCCCCACCAGCCGCGAGGCCATGCATGCCATCGTCTGCAACTGCGGCTCGCCCCATTCGACAGCGGGTAGGCCATACACCGGGATATCCGGGTCGATGTGCTTGCCCAGCGTTGGAAAGTACAGGTCGAGCCCGCTGAATTCGTGCACCAGGAACAGCGGGTTCTGCTGGCCTGCGGTCCGTACCGGTACGACAACCTACTTCGCCCGGACATCGGCGATGCGGGTTTGCAGTATCGACGCCATTGCCGCGACGGTTTCGTGTTCGAACAACTCGGCCAGCGACAACTTCAGATTGGCCTGTGCCAGCGCCCCCGCCAACCGGATGGCCAACAGCGAGTGCCCGCCCAGCTCGAAGAAGCTGTCATGACGGCCGACCCGTTGCAGGCCCAGCAGGTCTTGCCAGATCCGGGCGAGAAGCATTTCGGTCTCGCCTTGCGGAGCTTCGTATACGCGACGGATGACTGCTTCCTGGTCTGGCTCCGGCAATGCCTTGCGATCGAGTTTGCCGTTAGGTGTCAATGGCAGGGCATCGAGGCACACGTAGGCGGCCGGCACCATGTAGTCGGGCAGCTGTGCTTTCAGATACCTGCGCAAGTCTTCGATCTGCACCCTTTCGCCCGCTGGATGCTGAGTGAAATAAGCCACCAGGCGTTTCTCGCCCGACCCAGCCCCCTGGACCGATACCACCGCCTCTCTTACCGCATCGTGCTGGGCGAGCTTCACCTCGATTTCACCCAGTTCGATGCGCAGGCCGCGGATCTTCACCTGATCGTCGTTACGCCCCAGGTACTCGATGTTGCCGTCCGGCAGGTAGCGCCCCATATCCCCGGTGCGGTACATCCGGGCATTCGGAACGCTGCCGAACGGGTCGCGGAGGAAGCGCTCGGCGGTGAGGTCATCGCGGTTCAGGTAACCTCGTGCCACCCCGACGCCACCGATATAAAGCTCGCCTGCCACGCCAAGCGGAACCGGCTGCTGTTGTGCATCGAGCAGATAAACCCGGGCATTGGCCACCGGCTTACCGATATGCAACACCGTTTGCGAAGCATCGATCCGACCCGAAGTGGCGACCACCGTCGTTTCCGTGGGGCCATAGTTGTTGATCAGGTTGAAATGCGGGTCGACAGGCAGCGTGCGCAAACGGTCTCCGCCGACCAGCAAGGTGCGCAGTCGATCCTGAGTCAGGTCGCGACTAAACGCATACTCGGCAATCGGCGTGGGCAGGAAGCTCACGTCCAGCGCCTGGGCATGCCACCAGTCAAGCAGCGCTTCGACATTCTCACTGCCCGCATGGGCAGGTGGCAGCAACAACGTGGCCCCGGCACACAACGCCGGCCAGACCTCCCAGGCCGCCGCATCGAAACCGAAACCAGCCACGCTCGAGGTACGACTGCCATGCCTGAGCTCGAACGCCTGGCAATGCCAGCTCACCAGATTGTCGAGGTTGCGATGCTCGACCATCACGCCTTTGGGTTCGCCGGTGGAGCCCGAGGTGTAGATGATGTAGGCCAGGCATTGCGGTGTCAGCGCCGCGAGCGCCGGGTTGTCTTCGGCATACCCGGACAAATCGGCCATGTCTCCATGATCGACGTCCAACAACAGCACCGGCACGTCCAGGCTCGGCAGGCGTTCTTGCAGCGCCGCCTGAGTCAGCAGGGCCACCGGGGCGCAGTCCTTGAGCAGGTAGGCCAGGCGGTCCACCGGATAGGCCGGATCCATCGGCACATAACAGCCACCGGCCTTGAGAATCGCCAGCAGGCCGACGACAGTTTCCAGGCTGCGGCGCATGCAGATGGCGACACGGTCCTCAGGCCGTATGCCGAGCGCCAGCAGACGATACGCCAAACGGTTGGCCTGACGGTTCAGCTCGTCGTAGGTCAGATGCTGCGATCCATAAACAACCGCCACGGTAGCGGGGTGCATGGCCGCTTGCACTTCGAACCGCTGGTGGATCGTCGAGTGCACGGGGAAATCCACGTCTGTCCTGTTGAAGTCCACCAACACTTGCCGACGCTCGGCGGAAGGCAGTATCGACACGCTGTTCAACGGCGTCTGCGGCGACGCCTCCAGCGCCTCCACCAGATGCTCCAGGGCAATGTTCATATACACGCAAACCCGCTGCGCACCAATCTGCGGTACGGCCAGGGCGCTCAGGCTGAAGCCTTCGCCCAGGTCGTCCACCGACAGGGTCAGTGGATAGTTGGTGCGTTCGCCACTGCTCAGCGCCTCGATGCCGTCCCAAGCCGTCATCGCTTCGCTCGAAGCCATCTCGACGGCGCTGTGCCGGTAGTTGAGCAAGGCACTGAACAGCGGCATCGGCGCGGCCACGCAGCTGCAGCGCTGGGCCAGCGCCAATGAGGCGTGTTCGTGGCCCAGCAGACCGCTCAACCGAGCGTGGGTTGCCTTCACGCCGCTACGCACATCCTCGGTACCCACCTTCACCCGTAGCGGCAAGGTGTTGATGAACATCCCCAGCGCCCGGTCGGCACCCTCGCCGCTTTGCATCCGCCCCATCAACACAGTGCCGAATACCACGTCCTGCTTGCCAGGGATCTTGCTCAGCACCTGGGCCCAGGCCAGGTGATGCAGGCTGGCGGCGCTTACGCCCAACTGACGGGCCTGGGCCCGCAACCGACGGCTCAGGTCAATGGAAAGATTCAACCCGGCCTCTTCGACAGCGCTGCCATCACCGCGAACGTCCAGCACGCCGAACGGCAATGTTGGCTCGTCGATGTCACCCAGCATGTCGCGGAAAAACGCTTCATGGGCCTCACGGCTGACACCCAAGCGGGCCTGGGCCACGTAGTTGCGGAACGGCGTCGCGTCGCCCAACTGATCCGCCAGCCCCAGCAGATGCGCTTGCATCTCGTGTTCCACCACCTCCAACGCGGTGTGATCGAGCGCCATGTGGTGGAACAACAGGATCGCCACCCAACGCCCGTTGGCGGGGTCATGGGCAAATGCCATGCGCATCAACGGTGCCTGGCGTACATCGAGCCGGTAGTGCTGCGGATCGAAACGCTCCAGCAACTGCGCGGCGACATCCTGGCCGGGGTCGAAAACACACTCGTCCAGCGTCAGTTGCGCCTCGCGCAACACCACCTGCACCGGCTCGCGCAAGCCCTCCCAGCGCACGGCCGTGCGCAGGATATCGTGCCGGTCGATCACCCCTTGCAGGGCATTGACGAAGTCATCCAGCCGGGCACGATCCTTGAGGTTGAACATCGCCTGCTGCACATAGAGATCGCCCTGCTGCGAAGCCAGGTGGTGATAGAGAATCCCTTCCTGCAACGGCGCCAGGGCATAGATGTCCTGGACATTGCTCACACCACCGGGCACGTCGGCGACGATGGCGTCGATTTCCTGCTGGGTCAGGTCGGCGAGCGGCAACATCTGCGGGGTGATCCGTGAACAGCCCGGCACGATGCCGTTGTCCGGGACCACGATTTCCGCCGCGCCACCCACCGCTGCCGCCAACGCGGCCAGGGTCGGCTGGCCGAACAGCACGCGCACATCGGCGCTCAAACCGGCCTGGCGCATGCGTTCGATCAGCGTGACCGCCAACAACGAGTGCCCACCCAGTTCGAAGAAGTGGTCATGACGCCCCACCCTCTCGACCTTGAGCAGCTCGGCCCACAGCTGTGCCAGTGTCGTTTCCACAGCACCATGCGGCGCTTCGTACTCACGGCTAATCACCGACGACAGGTCCGGCGCCGGTAGCGCCTTGCGATTCAATTTGCCATTTGGCGTCAGCGGCAGTGCCTCAAGCTGCACATAGGCTGCCGGTACCATGTATTCCGGCAGTTGCCCTTGCAACTGAGTCCGCAGGCTTTCGATCTCGACGCGGTGCTCGTCACCGTGCACGGTGAAGTACGCCACCAGGCGCTTGGCCCCCGGCTCGTCTTCGCGAGCCAGCACCACGGCTTCCTTGATCGCCCCGTGCTGGGCAAGCTTGGCCTCGATCTCGCCCAGTTCGATACGGAAACCGCGGATCTTCACCTGATCGTCGTTACGGCCCAGGT
>Ga0157373_10001122_pt1 | contig 20561 bp, 20 predicted proteins | sample C65metaG_FD_113460 | JGI IMG/M metagenome (GOLD analysis project Ga0157373, IMG submission 113460) | Corn rhizosphere microbial communities from Kellogg Biological Station, Michigan, USA - C6-5 metaG | ecosystem: Host-associated > Plants > Roots > Rhizosphere > Soil | place: USA: Michigan... | reverse complement strand
CGTTGATGAACACCTTGGGCTCGCCGAAGTTCGCCACGAAGTTGTGCATGCCGGTCTGCATGGCATCCGGAAGATGGCGATAACCCCGGGCGATGGGGGCCAATGCGTAGTCGTCTACGGTGCGGTTGAAGGCGAAGATGCCGCGGTTGATGGGTTGCCCGGGATCGTAAACGGTGTACGGAACACTCTCGCAATTGCCAGGCTTTGCAGCGGGTGTGCTGGTGCAGCCGCTGGCGAGTGCGGCGAGCATGATGACCACGGAGTAACGAACGCGGAGCGAAGCGGGATCGGTGAGCGGCATACGGGGCTGTCTCGGCAAGGAATGGGCGATGCCGGTCAGTCGAGGCATGATGCCATTCACAGTTCCCGTGGGAGCCGAGCTTGCTCGCGATAGCGGTGGTTCAGCCAACATCTTTATCAACTGACCAGCCACTATCGCGAGCAAGCTCGACTCCCACAGGTTCTGCGCTCAACGGGACGGGCATTGAGCAATCCTGCCGCTGTTTTCTTGCCTGGAGATTTCCGGAATATTGCCCGCCGGCAACTTCATTGCAGGATTGAAATATATGACGCAGGGCCCGGATTGACCCTAGTATCGCTCCCTGTATCCATGACCCTGACGTACCCACCGTGAGCCATTTACTACTGGTGGACGATGACCTCGAAGTCCTCGCCCTCTTGCGCAAATTCCTTGAACAACATGGCTACAGCGTCGATGTGGCCGCCGACGGTGCCGCGCTGTGGCAGGCGGTCGAGCGTCAATTGCCGGACCTGATCATCCTCGACGTCATGTTGCCAGGAGACAACGGCCTGGTGCTCTGCCAGCGACTGCGGTCCGAGCACAGGGTCGGCATCATCATGCTTACCGCCATGGGCGAGTTGAGCGACCGGGTCGTTGGCCTGGAGATGGGCGCTGACGATTACCTGACCAAACCTTTCGACGCCCGGGAACTGCTGGCCCGGGTGCGGGCCGTGCTCAGGCGTACCGGCGAAGCCAGGGGCACGCCGAACGACGCCTCGCGACCGGTCCTGGAGTTCGAAAAGTGGCAGCTGGACGTCACCCGGCGTGAATTGCGCTCCCCGGACAAGGTCATGATTCCGCTGTCCGCGGGTGAGTTCGAACTGTTGCTGGTATTCGCCGAGCACCCGCGCCGGGTGCTGAGCCGTCAACAATTGCTGGATCTGGCGCGGGGCGAAACCTTCGATGCGTTTGACCGGAGCATCGACGTCCAGGTCAGCCGCTTGCGTCGCAAACTGGAGACCGATATCAGCGGCGCGTCGATGATCCGCACCGTGCGCAACAGCGGCTACTACTTCAGCCCCCAGGAGGTGAAACGATGAAACCGCCGAGCCCCGGCACCCGCCGCCCGCGCGATACCCTGGCGCGCTGGATCGCCCTGACCACCCTGGTTGCCATGCTGACGCTGCTGGCCCTGAACGCGTTGTTCAGCCAACTGGCCGGAGCCTGGGCACGCCCGCCCCTGATGGAAACCGGCCTGTTTGAAAAGATCTCCGCCATCGCCCGCATCATCGACTCGGCGGCGCTTGAACAGCGGCCCGCCATTGCCAAGGCCGCCAGTGACCGGGAATTCACCACCCAATGGCTGCAAGACCATAACGAGGCGCGAGTGCCGGTGGTCGACGACGACCCGGAATACAGCGACGGCGCGGCACGGCTGCGCCAGCAACTGGGCAGGCCCGATGCACGGATAGAAGGCTACGAGCCGAGCGACTGGCCCGCCGGCCAGCCCGGCGGGCGCTACGCCGCGCTGATCGAGCTGAGCGACCATTCATGGGTGATGTTTTCCATGCCCGCGCGCAACTGGGGGCTGGAGGAGTGGGAGCGCAATCTGATCATCATCGCGCTGATCCTGCTGTCGGCATTCATCGTCGCGCTGGTTGCCACCCGGCACCTGGCCGCGCCACTGGAGCGTTTCGCCGAAGGCGCCAGGCGTTTCGGCGTGGACCACAAGGCACCGCCCATTCCGGTCATCGGCCCCTACGAAATCCGCCAGGCCATTCTCGCCTTCAACGCCATGCAGGCCCAGCTCAAGCACTTCATCGAAGACCGCACGCAAATGCTCGCCGCCATCTCCCATGACCTGCGCGCGCCATTGACCCGCATGCGCCTGCGCGGGGAATTCATCGAGGACACCGAGCAGCAATCCCGGTTGTTCAGGGACGTGGACGAGATGCAGGCGATGGTCAATTCGGCCCTGGAGTTTTTCCGCGACGATGCACGGCTCGAACATGCCACCGCCTTCGATCTGGCTGAGCTGCTGCACACCGTCGTCGACGATTTCAAGGACGCCGGCAGCGAGGTTGCCTTCGAGGGCGCACCCCGCTTCGTTTACGTAGGCAGGCCCATCGGGCTCAAGCGAGCGTTGGTGAACCTGATCGACAACGCGATCAAATATGGCGCAGAGCCCAGTGTCCAGCTCAAGGCCTGGAGCGACCACGTTGAAATCCGCATTCTGGATCGGGGTCCGGGCATCGAGGCCAAGTACCACGAGCAGGTCTTCACCCCGTTTTTTCGTCTCGAAGGCTCGCGCAACAAGAACACCGGAGGCGTCGGGCTCGGCCTCTCGGCGGCGCGGGCGACCGTGCTCGAGCACGGTGGAACGTTGACCCTCGGTAATCGGCGCGATGGCGGGCTGGAAGTGACGATTTCGCTGCCATTGAGCTGACCACTGCGGGCCCGTTGGCAAACAAAGCCTAAACAACCGGGGCCATCCTCGGTAGGATGGCCGGCCTTTCCGCCTGGACCCGCCCTGGAATCGCTCCGATGATCCTGATTGTCTACGCCCACCCCTACCCCGACCAGTCGCGGGTCAACCAGCAGATGCTCGAACGAGCCTCCAGTCTTCCGGACGTGGTCGTACGGTCCCTCTACGATCTCTACCCGGATTTCGACATTGACGTCGACGCCGAACAGCGCGTCGTCGAGCAGGCGGACCTGATCGTCTTCCAGCACCCGATGTACTGGTACAGCATGCCGCCCCTGCTGAAATTGTGGATCGACAAGGTATTCACCCATGGTTGGGCATACGGCAAGGGCTCCACGGCTCTGAAGGACAAGAGCCTGCTGTGGGCCGTTACCACCGGTGGCGAGCCGGACCATTTCGAGATCGGTGCCCATCCGGGCTTCTCCGTGTTGGCCCAGCCCCTCCACGCGACGGCGGTCTATTGCCGCATGCGCTGGCTGGATCCTGTCGTCGTCCACGGCGCCTATGCCGCCGAATCGCAAGCCCAACACGTACAAATCGAACACTACCGCGCCCGCCTGGCCTCCTGGAAGGAAGATTGAAATGGAGACTCACAGCCTGATCGAGATGCTCATCTACCTGGCCTCGGCCACCTTGATCGTACCGATTGCCGTCAGGTTGGGCCTGGGCCCAGTGCTGGGCTACTTGCTGGCCGGGTGCGTCATCGGCCCGTGGGGACTGAAGCTCATTACCGACGTCAAGGCCATTCTGGAATTCGCAGAAATCGGCGTCGTGCTGATGCTGTTCATCATCGGTCTTGAGCTCGACCCCAAACGGCTGTGGGCGCTGCGGCGGATGGTGTTCGGTGGCGGGGCCTTGCAGATGCTGGCCTGTGGCGCCGCTATCGCCGTGTTCTGCACAGCCCTGGGCCTGAACTGGACGGCCGCGTTGCTGGTCGGCCTGACCCTGAGTCTTTCCTCCACGGCCATCGCCATGCAGGCGATGAATGAACGCAACCTGACGGCAACCGCCGTCGGCCGCAGCAGCTTTGCCGTGTTGTTGTTCCAGGACATCGCGGCCATTCCCCTGGTCGCCATGATCCCCCTGCTGTCGGCCCACGGTGAAACACCGTCAGGTACTGCCCTGTGCTGTCGATCGTCAAGATCGTCGCGGCCATCAGCGTCGTCGTGCTACTGGGACGCTATGTGACACGGCCATTGCTGCGCTTCGCCGCCCGCTCGGGCCTGCGGGAGATCTTCAGCGCCGTGGCACTGTTCCTGGTGTTCGGCTTCGGTTTTCTCCTGGAAGAAGCCGGCCTGTCGATGGCCATGGGCGCCTTCCTCGCCGGGGTGCTATTGGCCAGTTCCGAATACCGGCATGCCCTGGAAAGCGACATCGAGCCGTTCAAAGGCTTGCTGCTGGGGCTGTTCTTCATCGGCGTCGGCATGTCGATCGACTTCGGCACCCTGATCAACGCACCGTTGAAAGTCGCCACCCTGACCCTGGGCTTCATCCTGATCAAGCTGCTGGTGATCAAGACGGTGAGCCGATTCCTCAACGTCCCCGCGGGCCAACGCTCTTGGCAGGCGGTGTTGCTGGGCCAGGGCAGCGAATTCGCCTTCGTGGTGTTCGGTGCCGCGACCCTGGCGGGCATCCTGACCGATCAGTGGGGCAAGAGCCTGACGCTGGCGGTGGCCCTGTCCATGTGCCTGACACCTCTGCTGATCCTGCTGCTGGGGCGACTGGAATCCGTCACCAAGAAAAACCGCGAGGAATCCGACCTCGTCGATCAGCAGAACCCGCGCATCATCATTGCCGGGTTCGGTCGTTTCGGGCAGATCGCCGGCCGCTTGCTGATGTCCTGTGGCGTCGAGGTGGTAGTCCTGGATCACGACCCCGACAACATCGAGACGCTGCGCAAATTCGGCGTGAAAGTGTTCTACGGCGACGCCACGCGCCTCGACCTGCTGCACGCGGCCGGCGCGGCCCAGGCCGTTGTGCTGATCAATGCCATTGACGATCAAGAGGACAACCTGGCACTGACCCGCCTGGTCCAGGAGCATTTCCCTACGTTGAAGCTGATCGTGCGGGCGCGGGACATGGGGCACCTGATCACCCTGCGGCAGATGGGGTCGAGGCGGCCGAACGGGAAACCTTCGAGAGTGCGCTGTCCTTGGGCCGACGCGCGCTGATGCAAATGGGCTTCGGGCCTTACGAAGCCCGCGAACGGGCGGATCAATTCCGCCGCCTGAACCTGCAAATGCTGGAAGAAATCGTTGCCCAGCCGGAAGACGACCTGAAGTTCCGGCACGACGCCTACCTCCGCGCCAATGCGCTGCTCACGGACATGTTCAACGAAGACCGCGCACGTCCCGTCGACCGCTGGCCTGAACACCATCGCAACGAGACGGATGAGGCCCGTAGCTGAGGTCGCTGCAATGGCCGACGGGCTCGGAAACCGGAAGACGGCGAGACGCCGGGGTTCCAGGCGGCTTAGGCCAACGCGTCCAACTCGGCCAGCATCGGCGCCGGAATCCGCAGCTCGCTGGCCGTGAGGTTTTCCCGCAGGTGCGCCACGGATGACGTACCGGGAATCAGCAGCAGATTCGGCGCACGTTGCAGCAACCACGCCAGCGCAACGCACAGCGGTGACGCCTCCAGGCGCGCCGCGACGGTGGAGAGGGCCTGCGATTGCAGCGGCGTGAAGCCCCCCAGGGGAAAGAACGGCACGTAGGCGATGCCCTGCCGACCGAGATCGGCGATGAGTGACTCGTCACCTCGATGGGTCAGGTTGTAGTGATTCTGCACACACACCACGTTGGCAATGCCCTGGGCTTGCTTGACCTGCGCAGCTGTGACATTGCTCAGGCCCAGATGGCGAATGAGCCCCTGGCGCTGCAACTCGGCCAATGTGGAAAACGATTCCTCGATGGAGCCCTCCGTGGGCGCTTGCATGTTGCCCCAGGCCCGCAGGTTGACCACATCCAACACGTCCACGCCCAGGTTGCGCAAGTTGTCGTGGACGGCCTGGGTCAACTCGGTGGGGCTCAGGGCGGGATTCCACGAAGCGTCGGCACCACGGACGGCACCCACCTTGGTGACGATCACCAGATCGCTGGCATACGGGTGCAGCGCTTCGCGAATCAAGCGGTTGGTGACATGGGGCCCGTAGAAGTCAGCGGTGTCGATATGGTTGACCCCAGCCGCCAAGGCTTCACGCAGCACGGCGATGGCCGCTGCCGGGTCTTGCGGTGGCCCGAACACGTGAGGCCCCGCCAGTTGCATCGCGCCATAGCCCATGCGATTGACCTTGCGGTCGCCCAGTAAAAAACTGCCTGCCTTGTCTACCCTGCTCATCGCGAATACCTCGGATTAAATGCGTGAGCCGACTATAGGCGTTGACCACTCCACTGATAATCAGGTGCAATCCGCACAGGTTGTACGGCACAGAGAACACTATGACGGATATCCAAGACCTGCTGTCCTTCGTGGCCGTGGTCAATGCAAAAGGGTTTCGGGAAGGCGCTCGGCTGAGCGGCAAGTCCGCCTCCAGCCTCAGCGATGCGGTACGACGGATGGAAACCCGGCTGGGTGTGCGCCTGCTCAACCGCACCACCCGCAGCGTGGTGCCGACCGAGGCCGGTGCCCGGTTGATGGAGCGCATCGTGCCGGCCCTGGGTGAAGTCGAGTCCGCGCTGGACGTGGTCAACGAGTTCCGTGATCGTCCTTCGGGCACCCTCAGGTTGAATGTGCCGGTCAGCGCAGCGACGCTGGTATTGCCCTCGATCATCACCCCGTTTCTGAAAAGTTACCCCGATATTCGCCTGGAGATCGTCACCGAAGAGAGTTTCGTCGATATGCTGGCAGCCGGGTGTGATGCCGGTATCCGCTACGACGATCGCCTCGAACAGGACATGATCGCCATTCCCATCGGTCCACGCGTGCAGCGCTTCGCAACGGCCGCTTCACCGGCCTACCTCGAAACCAGGGGATGCCCCGGACACCCTCGGGACCTGCTCCAGCATGCCTGCCTGCGGGGCAAGTTTCCCAGTGGGGCCATGCCGCTCTGGGACTATGAGCGTGACGGCGAAACCATCAGCGTGAACCCGGGCGGCCCCTTGGTTTTCCGCGTGGCAGGCGCGGTGGACCTGGCCATCAAAGCCGCGCTGGATGGCTTGGGGGTGATCTATCTGTTCGAGGATTGGCTCAAGCCCTACCTGGACAGTGGTGCGCTGGTGCCGGTGCTGGAGCCCTGGTGGCAGGGTTTCAGCGGGCCGTACCTCTACTACCCCGGCCGCCGCTACCTGCCCTCACCGTTGCGGGCTTTCGTGGATTTCATCAATGAGAACCGGCTCAACTGACACCCCCTCTGCATGACTCACCCTGCCTCATGAGGGCAGTTACAGCCGCTCGTCTCCCCGCCCCGAATTTTTTCGAACCAAGCCCCTGCACACGGCTCGGACCTAGATGACACCGCTGAAATCAGTGATGACGCGCTTGAGCAGTCGAGACGCGAGCGGCTAGCGGTCGGTTGCGTTTCGATTCCGGGAGTTTTCGCCATGTGTGAGGGTTTTGTTCAGCACGTTTCGTCAAAAGACGCCCTGGCGTATTTCGCCCAGCGAGACACCCCGGGCGGACGTTTCGATACGGGCGTGACGCACCTGGACTTGTACAGGACGGTCCCCGCCAGGCCACAGGAGCGGCACAACCTGATCAAGCCGAACATGCAAGTCAGCGCCATTCGCCGCCGTGGCGGGCACCTGGAATCCATCAAGGTTCGTTGGGGCTGGTCACCCATCTGGTCGGTGGGAACGATGCCTCCGCTGACGCATCTGCCGCTGCATCTGGTGATGCGCTCCAAGGTCTTTGATCCCATCAAGCGCGAAGGTCGGGTACTGGTGGCCGTGGAAGGCTGGTACGAATCGCTAACGCCCTCTGACTCGTCCCAACTTCAACATTCCAGCTACACGACGTCCCGGCAATCGGCCCCGATTTTCCTGGCAGCCCTGGCCCAGGCCAGCGAAACCGCCTTGGGCTGCGACGGCCTGGCCCTGGTGACCTATGGCGATCTTGCCAGCCAACAGCAGCGTGTCCTGGCCTTGAGCGCAGACGAGGCACTCGATTGGGTGGAACCCGACTTCGGATGGGAGCAGGCACAACAATTGGCAGAGTGCCTGAACAGCGCTGAACCACACCTTGAACCGGCGATGACGGCCCAGGTCCCGGTCAACCTTTGACCCTGGGCGGGAGGTGAATCATGTATGTGATCATGGGGGGGACGGGACATGTAGGTTCAGCCACCGTCGAGGCGCTGCTGGCCCAGGCAGCGCCGGTGATTGTCCTGACCCGCAATGCCACCCATGGGGAGCAATGGCGCGCCAAAGGCGCTCGGATCGTCGAGGCGGATGCAGAAGATGTCGAATCGCTGCGGGCCGCCTTCCGACTCGGGCGCCGGGCTTTCATCCTCAACCCGCCAGCCCCTCCGAGTACCGATACCGATGCGGTGGAACGGCACACTGTGGCCAACATTCTCGCCGCTCTGGACGGCTCGGGCCTGGAGAAGATCGTCGCCCAGTCCACCGCCGGTGCCCAACCCGGCGAGCGTCTCGGCGACCTCAGTGTCTTGTGGGAGCTGGAAGAAGGCTTGCGCAATCAATCGATCCCGGCGGCGATCAATCGCGCCGTTTACTACATGAGCAACTGGGACGGCCTGCTCGACACCGTTCGCACCACAGGCAAGCTGCCCACCCTGCTTCCCGCCGACCTGGCCCTGCCCATGGTTGCCCCACAGTACATGGGCGAAATAGCAGCGGCGAGGCTGTTGTCGCCGGTGAGCGATGTTGGCGTTCGTTATGTGCAAGGGCCTCGCCTGTATTCGCCCAACGATGTAGCGCAGGCTTTTTCCCAGGCGCTCGGTCGGCCGGTCGAGGTGCAGGTGATACCGAGGGATCGTTGGGAACAGGCCTTCCTGGACCTCGGCTTCAGCCCTGCCGCCGCGCAATCCTATACTCGGATGACCGAGGTCAGCGTCAACAGCGGCTTCGAGATTGTCGAGGATGGGCTGCGCGGCACCACCACGATTGATGCCTATATCCAGGCGCTGGTGCGAAACGAGGGTAGATAAGGAAACCGGGAACGGCGCACCAATGGACGGTAGACTGCGTCTTTTTCCTTTCCTGCATGAGGCACCGCATGGCTAACCCAGACATCACGTTCACTCTCGACCCGGATGCGGACTCCATCTCTTCCGACGTCGCCGGCTTCGGCGGCCTGCTGGTCACCACCCAGATCCCGACCCGCGCCGGCGGCAGTTTGGAGCTGGGCGACATCACCCTGCAGAGCGAGTGCACGTTACAAGCGCTCAAGACAGCGCTGGAGCGTGCCGGCAGCTCCATGGACCGGGTCCTGCACTTGACCATCTACCTCACCGACATGACCGAACGCGCAGCCTTCAACGAAGTGTACAAACGCTTCTTCGCCAAACCCTGGCCGGTCCGCGCCGCGATCGGCGTGGCGGCGCTGGGGGTAGAGGGCATGCGAGTGGAAGTCACGGCGATGGCAGCCAAGGGCTGAAGGGTTCGTCGCACGCTTGCTTGCAGTAGCGTTGGCTGGACCGACGCCATCGCGAGCAGGCTCGCTCCCACCGTTTTTCCCCGGGCGCTCACAGATCCAACGTACATCTCTGACCCTCTGTGGGAGCGGGCTTGCTCGCGATAGCGGTGGGTCTGCTTGCAGTGATGCTGGGTGCTGCGCTCACCTGTGCCTCAACCAGTGTAAAAAGCGGTTTCTCTTGGGCTCCACGGCTTTCTGCATGACCACGGTCTCGCGGATTTCCTCGCGCTGGCCTTGCAGGTTGCTCAAGGCTGCTTTCAATTCGCCGAGGTGTACCAGCTCCCGACACAGGGCGGCTTTTTCTATGCGGAACAGCCGTCCGCTGGTGATGCTGCGGAATTCGCCTCGCGACGGGTTGGCGGCCAGGATTCCCTCCTCACCGAGGATTTCCCCGGGTCCCATGCGCCCGGCCTCGACCATTTTCTCGCCGTCATGGATCGAGACGGACACCACGCCGCTACTGATGACCATCAGGCAATCGGCAACCTCGCCAAACGCCAGGATCACCTCATCGGCCTGGTAGTCCACCGGGGTCATGTCATCGGCGAGACGTTCGCGCTCGTCGTTATCCAGCGAACGGAAGATACGTACGTCCTCCAGCAACTGGCGCTGACGGCTCCAGGGCTCAGCGGCCGGGCCACTGCCCCAGATGACGCCGGAGGCTTCAAGGTGGCGATGGGCGAGGTCGAACATCAGGTTGCAGACTTCGGTCTTGTGCCTGGCCGACGCAATGAAACCCTTGAGCTCATATTCGGTGTATTCCAGATGAGCAGCCTTGACCGAGGCTTTGGTGGAGAACGCCGGCAGTAGCGCCCGGGTGCCATGCAAGGCTTTTTCCAGGGCATCGATAACGCGACGCGGGCGCACGTGGCTGGGCACTGCGATACAGACGCTGACGCCGTGGGCGTCTCCCGGCCGGCTGAAATTGAGCAGGCGCGCCTTGGCCGCCAGCGAGTTGGGCACCACCGCCATGCCACCCATATCGGTCATCAGGTGAGTGGAGCGCCAATCGATCTCCACCACCCGGCCCTTGATGCCATCGATGGAGATCCAGTCGTCGATCTGATAAGGCTTGGTGGTGTTGAGCACGATGCCGGAAAACATATCACTGAGAGTACTCTGCAACGCCAGGCCCACGATGATCGCCATTGCTCCAGAGGTCGCCAGCAACCCTTTGACCGGCAACTGCAAGACATACGCCGCGGCGCCGATGATACCGATCAGGAAAATGACCGCTCCCATCAGGTCCTGGAATAAACGCGCGCTGTGACCGACCCGGGACAACAGGCCATTACCCAGCACCACTGTCAGCGTCCTGGCCGCGAACAGCCACCAGCCGATGCCCCGCACGGTGCCCATCAGGTTCAGGATCGCGTCGTCGGGCCATAGCGGCGGTTGCAGCGGGCTGATGCCGGCAGCGGTCATGACCCAGCAGAACATCACGAAGACGCCGACACGTGCGCACATCCGCAGATGACGTCGCGAAGCGCCGATGAGCTGCCACAGCGCCAGGTCGATCAGGATCAGAATGACGCCACAGACCAGCGGATGATGTTGCACTAACGTGATCATGACGGCCCTCCCCGGCGCGTGACCGGACGCACTGGCCATGCACTGTAAAGGACAGCCCCACGGCGGGCATTTCTACATCGGTGCTAGCGGCTCATACCTGGGTATGAGCGATCCAGTGGCCTGTACGTTAATTTGAGCCGCACAGGCCACTTACAGACATGTCCCAAATGCACGTTTTCCGGGCAAACAGTCATTTTCGCACCTGGCCCAGGCCACTCCACCTATCTAAAGTGAGCGTTTTTTCCCCTTGCGGTATTTCCATGAATCTCTGGTTCCGACTGTTGCTGATGCTGTTTCGTCGTCCCTGGCGCAAGCCGCCGGCCCCCCTGGACATAACCGTGGTGCGCATGCGTGTATGGCCGCTGGACCTGGACTTCAACCGCCATGTCACCAATGGCCGCTATTTCACTCTGGCGGATGTTGGACGCATGGATTACGTGCTGCGCAGCGGCGCCTACAAAGTGGCCCTGCGCAACCGAGCGGTGCCCATCGTGGGAGATGTCTGGGGCAAATTCCGGCGGGAATTGAAACTGTTCGAAGCGTTTGAGGTGCATACCCGGCTACTGGGCTGGGATGACAAATGGACCTTCATGGAGCACCGTTTCATGAGCCGCGGGCGTGTGGTCGGGGTGGTGATCATGCGTGGCCTGTTCCGCTCTGCCAAAGGCACGGTGGCACCGGATGAATTCGTCCGCGAACTGGGGCTGGCCGAACAGTCGCCGACCATGCCGCAATGGCTGACGGCCTGGTCGCAGAGCTGCGATGACTTGAGCCTCGAGCTTCGACTGGAAGAAGGTCCACGCACCGACGTACGCTAATCGCCTGCCCCTCTGTCCAAGCGGGGCAGACTCCCTAACCATCCCCTGCTCGATCCCCGCCTATACTCTTCTGCCAATCCCCCCTGGGGCCTGCACTTCCAACAATAAAAAGCAGAGGTGGAACATGGTCTGGCAACAAGTCTACGATCCCTTCGGTAATGCGGTGCTGTCGACGTTCCTGGCGGCGGTCCCGGTGGTGGTGATGCTGGCGTCCCTGGCGTTTTTTCATATCAAGGCTCACCTGGCGGCGTTGCTGGCCCTGGCCTCGGCCCTGCTGATCGCGATTTTCGCCTTCGGCATGCCGGCCGGCATGGCCGGCTCGGCGGCACTCTATGGCGCGGCCAATGGGTTACTGCCCATCGGCTGGATTGTGCTCAACATTATCTTCCTGCATCGGCTGACCACCGAAAACGGTTCGTTCAAGGTCCTGCAGGATTCCCTGGCACGCATCACCGACGACCGGCGCCTGCAATTGCTGTTGATCGCCTTCTGCTTCGGCGCGTTTTTCGAAGGAGCGGCAGGCTTCGGCACGCCGGTGGCGGTGACTGGAGCGATCCTGATCGGCCTGGGCTTTTCGCCGCTGGCCGCCTCGGGTTTGGCGCTGATCGCCAACACCGCGCCGGTGGCGTTCGGCGCCTTGGGCACCCCTGTCATCACCCTGGCCAAGGTCACCGGGTTGGATGAAATGGAGCTGTCGATGATGGTGGGCCGGCAGCTGCCGTTCTTTTCGGTGATCGTGCCGTTCTGGCTGATCTGGGCCTTTGCCGGATGGCGCAAGATGCTGGAGGTCTGGCCGGCGATCCTGGTGGCCGGCGTCAGCTTCGCCATCCCGCAGTTCGTGGTCTCCAACTACCACGGGCCGATGCTGGTGGATGTGATTGCCGCGCTGATTTCCATGGCCTGCCTTACCGGATTTCTCAAAGTCTGGAAACCAGCGACGGTGCATACCTCAGCAGCGTTGTCGGGACGCCACGACGATTCGAAGATCGACGCCAGCGAAGAACAGCAGCCGGTGACCAGCGCGGCGTTCTCCAGTGACACCCGGCCGGCGGTGCTGCGGGCCTGGATGCCGTGGATCATCCTCACGGTATTCGTGTTCGCCTGGGGTACCCAGGGCTTCAAGAACCTGTTCGATACCCGCCCGGCGATCGACCCGCAGACCCAGTCGGCCAGACTCGATCCTCAAGGCAAGCCGATGCGCGAGGCAAATCCGCTGTTCTCGCCCATGGTGACTTTCAGCACCCTGCACCAGCAGATCGAAAAAGTCCCGCCTGTGGTGCCGCAACCTAAAACCGAGGAAGCGATCTACAAGTTCAACTGGTTCACCGCCACCGGCAGCGGCATCTTCCTGGCGGCGATTCTCGGTGGATTGCTGATGGGCTATTCGATTCCACAATTGGTGCGTCAGTACCTGCGAACATTGTGGGTGGTGCGTTACTCACTGATCACCATCGTCGCGATGCTCGCGCTGGGGTTCCTGACGCGTTATTCGGGCCTGGACGCCACCATGGGCCTGGCCTTCGCCGCAACAGGCATTTTCTACCCCATGTTCGGCACCCTGCTGGGCTGGCTCGGCGTGGCATTGACCGGTTCGGACACCGCGTCCAACGTGCTGTTCGGCGGCTTGCAACGGGTGACGTCAGAGCAGTTGGGCCTGAGCCCGGTGTTGATGGCTGCCGCCAACAGTTCCGGCGGGGTCATGGGCAAGATGGTCGATGCCCAGTCGATCGTGGTCGCCTCCACCGCCACCCGTTGGTATGGCCATGAAGGGGAAATTCTGCGCTACGTGTTTTTCCACTCGGTGGTGCTGGCGATTCTGGTGGGCGGGCTGGTGACGTTGCAGGCGTATGTCGAGCCGTTCAGTCGCATGGTGGTTGGCGGACATTGACCGGCACGTCTGCCGGGCGACGTACCCACGCAGAGCGTGGGTACGATCGAGCTGACCTTTACTGAACGTTCTTCAGCTTGACCACGTCCCCGGACACCGAGGTGGTGTAACCGGTCAGGACCCAGGCCCAGAACCAGTTTTCCTGCACCTGGGTGTTGATCATGGCATCGCCGCCCTTGGCCAGGATCGCGGCGTTCTGGGCACGCACGAAGCGGTTGTTCTGGCGGATCGGGATCACCCCGAACAGCAGCAGGCCGGTGGCCTTCGCTTCACTGTGGCCGACAACGGTGTACTGGCTGCTGTCGTACTGCTGGGTCTTCACCGGGGTGCCGGTGCAACCCGCCAGAACCAGGCCGAACAGTGCGGTGGCGACAACTTTGCTGAAACTTTTCATTGACTACTCCATGGGGAAACGCCCGGGATCCATCTCTCGGGCGGCGCGTACTCTACCCGATCAACATCAGATTGACATTATCTACGCGCGACACCCCGCCCCACCCTGAACCCTCCAGCTAGAGCCATTCGTCAGTTGCTCCTCCTGTCACCTCCAGCGAATCAGCGCCGCGTCGATAACCAGACGATTGCGCTACGGAAGGCAAATCCTGCCCTTGCCGGCTGACACCGATCTGAACCGGCTACACCGTTGGAGCGCTTGACCATGATTGACCTGACTGTCTGGAACCTCACCCTTCCGATACAAACCCCGGCCCTGACCATTGCGACCAAAGCGGTTCCGACCCTGCGCAATCAGTACTTCACCAACAGCGGTGACAAGATCGTGTTCTGGGCTCCGGTGACCGGCTCCCACACGGGCCAAAGCGAGTTCCCGCGCTCCGAGCTGCGGGAAACCTCGAGAGACGGCAAGCTGCGCAACTGGCGATATAACAGCGGGGTCAATACCCTCAAAGGCACCCTGGCCGTGAATCAGGTGCCCTCGGCCGGTCGCGTGGTCGTCGCGCAGATCCACGCCAAGGATGCGCCCGCCCCCCTGCTCAAGCTCGTCTATCGTGTCACCAAGGGTGTCGGCAACCTGGATGTCGAATACCGGGTCAAGCCCAAGGATGAAAAAAGCCCGGTGATGTTCACTGTGCCGAACGTTGCCTTGAATAAAGTCTTCACCTACTCCCTGCAGATGGACAACCAAGGCAAGGTCACCGTGCTGATCAGCAACCTCGGCAAACAGGTGAAGCTGGACCCGTCCTGGTACGGCTACGACTTCTATTTCAAGGCCGGCGTCTACACCCTCGACAACGTCGGCTATGCCAGCGAAGGCGGAAAAGTCACCTACACCAAACTGGACGTCAGTCATCTATGACCGCCGTCCAGCCCGATGCTTGCGCTTCAGGCCTTTGAAGGGACGGCGACCACTTCTCGGCCCCGGAAGGCAAACAGAAAACAGACGAACACCAGCAACGCGAACCCGGCCGGGAACAGCCAGATGCTGGTCCAGTCATGACCACCCGCCTCGGCAAAATGATCAGTGACCTGCCCCGCCACCCGGAAGCCGATCAACATGCCCAGGCCATAGGTCGCCAGGGTGATCAACCCTTGGGCTGAACTGCGCAGATGCTCCGGCGCCTTGGTGTCGGTGTAGATCTGCCCCGAGACAAAAAAGAAGTCATAGCAGATGCCATGCAGGGCAATGCCGGTGAACAGCATGAACGCCAGGTCACCGTTGTTGCCATAGGCGAACAGCAGGTAGCGCAACGCCCACGCCAGCATCCCCACCAACAGCGCCAGCTTAATCCCGAAGCGCTGGATGAACAGCGGCAACAGCAGCATGAACAGCACCTCGGACACCTGCCCGATGGCCATCTTCGCCGTGGGGTTGGTCATACCGGTTTCGGCCAGGAACGGGTTGGCGTTCTGATAATAGAACGCCAACGGGATGCAGATCAGGATCGAGGCAATGAAGAACACCAGGTAACTGCGGTCCTTCAGCAGCCCCAGGGCATCCAGGCCCAGCAGCTGCTTGATGCCGCCACCGGCTTGCGCCTTGAGCGGAGCCGTGGTCGGCAGCGTGAGGCTGTAGATGCCCAAGGCCAGCGAGGCGATCGCCGCCATCAGGAAGGTATTGCGCAAGCCGCCTGCCGTAATGGCTTCCCGTGAATCCCAGGCGAACACGAAACTGATGACCACGCCAGCGACGATCCAGCCGATGGTGCCCCACACCCGCACGCGGGAGAACTCCAGCGCCGGATCGCGCATCTGGCGAAACGCCACGGAATTGACCAGGGCCAGCGTCGGCATGTAGACCACCATGTACGCCAGCACGAACGGATAAAAGCCACTGAAGTCCTGCGCCGAATACAGCTGATACAGCAGCACCGCGCCCAGCAGGTGCAGCACCGCCAGGATACGTTCGGCATTGAAGTAGCGGTCGGCGATCAGGCCGATCACGAATGGCGCAATGATCGCGCCCCAGGACTGGGTGGAAAACGCCATGCCGATCTGCCCACCGCTGGCGCCCAGGGTGCTGGAAAGAAAGGTCCCGAGGGTGACGAACCAGCCGCCCCAGATAAAGAACTGCAGGAACATCATCACGCTCAAGCGTGCGTTCATCGTGGTCATGACAGTCACCGTCTATTTGTTGTTCTTGTAAGCCAGCCAGTTGGGAAAAGCACTTTGTGGACAGGGGACTCTTGTGGGAGCAAGGCTTGCCCGCGATGCAGGCGCCTCATTCTCCCTAAGGACCTCGTCGGCTTTATCGCGGGCAAGCCTTGCTCCCACAATGACCTCCCTTGCCACAGTTTTTTTGGTTTCGGTTACCTCGGCAGCCCCAGCAACCGCCGATTGGACGCCTCATCCGCCGTCACCCCGGCAAAATCATCGAACGCCTTGCGGCTCTTGTTGATCATGTGCCGCTCGATGAACGCCGCCCCTTCAGCGGCGCCCTGTTGTGAATCCTTCAGGCAACACTCCCACTCCAGCACCGCCCAGCCGCTGAAGTCGTACTGGGTCAACTTGCTGAAGATCGATTTGAAATCGATCTGCCCATCGCCCAGGGAGCGGAACCGGCCGGGGCGCTCCACCCAGCCTTGGTAGCCGCCGTACACACCGGAGCGGGCATCGGGGCGGAACTCGGCGTCCTTGACGTGGAACATGCGGATGCGCGCGTGGTAGCGGTCGATGAAACCCAGGTAGTCCATCTGTTGCAGCAATAGGTGGCTGGGGTCGTAGAGAATGGCGGCTCGTGGGTGATGATCGACCGCTTCCAGGAAGCGCTCGAACGAGGCGCCGTCATGGAGGTCTTCGCCGGGATGGATTTCGTAGCACAAGTCCACGCCGGCCGCCTCGAAGCAATCGAGAATCGGCAACCAGCGTCGGGCCAGCTCGGCGAACCCTTGCTCGACGAGCCCGCTCGGGCGTTGGGGCCACGGGTACATGTACGGCCACAACAGCGCGCCGGAAAACGTCGCATGGGCATTGAGCCCCAAGCGTTGGCTGGCCCGGGCCGCCAGCTTGAGCTGCTCGATGGCCCACTCGGTCCGGGCCTGGGGCTGGCCCCGCAGATGGGCCGGGGCGAAGTCGTCGAACAGCGCGTCGAACGCCGGGTGCACCGCGACCAGTTGGCCTTGCAGGTGCGTCGACAGTTCGCTGATCTCGACACCGGCCTTTGCGCAGATGGCCTTGAGTTCATCGCAATAGGCCTGGTCGTCGGCGGCCCGGCTCAGGTCGATGTAACGGGTGCCCAGGGTCGGCAACTGGATGGCTTTGTACCCTTGTGAGGCAGCCCACCGGGCGATGTTCGCCAAGGTGTCGAACGGCGGCTCGTAGGACATGAATTGGGCCAGGAAAATAGCCGGCCCGCGCAAGCCGTTCGGTGTTTGATCGGCGGTGTTCACAACAGCGACTCTCCGGTTTGCAGCGCGGTCCACTTCGCCTCGCCACGATGATTGATAAGGGCGGCCTCGATGAACGCCATGCCGCGCAAACCGGTTTCGATGCCAGGTACGCCAGGCGCATCGGGGCCCTCGATCCGTCCGCGAATGGCACGGGCGAAATCGCCGTAAAGGTTGGCCATGGCTTCCAGGTAACCCTCGGGGTGCCCTGCCGGCAGGCGCATGCGGCGTGTCGCGGCCTCGCACAACCACGGCTGGCCGACGCCGCAACGCAGGATGCTCAGGGGTTGGTCGAGGGCACGATGGATCAGGCTCGACGGTTCCTCCTGGCGCCACTCCAAGGCGCCCTTGTCGCCGTAGACGCGGATCTTCAGAGGGTTCTCTTCACCGGCGCAGACCTGACTGGCAATCAACACGCCACTGGCGCCGTCACTCATGCGCAACAGCATCGCGACGTCGTCGTCCAACTGCCGGCCTGGAATGTGGGTGCCCAACGCCGCACAGAGCTGTTCGACATGCTGTCCGGTCACGAACTCCGCCAGGGAAAACGCATGGGTGCCGATGTCACCAATGCAGCCGCCCAGGCCGGACTGCTCGGGGTCATCGCGCCAACCGGCCTGCTTGTTGCCCTGCCCGGCGACGTCCTGGCTGAGCCAGCCCTGGGGATACTCCACCAGCACTTTGCGCACGGCGCCGATCACGCCGGTGCGCACCATCTCCCGCGCCTGCCAGACCATGGGATACCCCAGGTACGTGTGGGCCAGGCCATACAGAGAGTCGCTGCCGTCCAGCACATCCTTGAGCGCGAGCAACTCACGCAGGTTCAACGCCGCAGGCTTTTCGCTGAACACATGAAAGCCAGCCTTCAACGCCCGACCGGCAATCGGCGCGTGCAGATGATTGGGCGTCACGATGACCAGCAACTCCATGCGCCGGTCCGCAGGCAACGCCGCTTCGGCGTCCAACAGTTGCTGCCAATCGCTGTAGCAGCGGGAAGCGGCCAGCCCCAGGGCTGCGCCGGTTTGCCGGTTGTTGCGGGCGTCGCGACTGAACGCCCCACACACCAACTCGAACCCGCCATCCAGGCACGCGGCCTGACGATGGGCCTGGCCGATGAAAGCGCCCTCTCCGCCGCCCACGAAACCCAGTCTTATTTTCGGTGCTACAGGACTCATCACGATTCTCTCAGGCCAGGGCTGATGACAATGTAACCGGTTACATCACAGCGGAATCTAGGCGCAGTTTCGCGACGTGTCAAACCCGACCGTCTTCATGCAGGGACGTTTGTGAGGCAACCAACCTGCGGTAAACTCCCCTTCGTGCCGCTATGTTCCGGCGCTCGATCGAGGTGCTTTTGTCCAATATCCGTGAAGTGGCCAGGCTGGCCGGCGTGTCGGTGGCTACGGTTTCCAGAACGCTCAAATCTCCCGAACGGGTCCTGCCCGAGACGCGGGACAAGGTCAACGCGGCGGTGGAACAGGCCGGCTACCGGCCGAACCTGATGGCCGTGCAATTCCGCTCCCGGCGCACCGGCAACCTGGTGATCCTGGTGCCGACCATCGCCAATACGTTCTTTGCCCGGGTCATCAGCGGTGCCCAGCAGTCCGCCCAGGCGGCGGGTTATCGGCTGTTGTTGTGCGACACCCAGGGCCAGGCTGAAGTCGAGCAGGAGTTCGCCGCGCTGGTCTATGCGCACCAGGCCGACGGCGTGATCCAATTGCGGGCAAGCAATCCTTTCGCGTCACTTCCTCCCGGCGCCGAAGCCCTGCCGCTGGTCAACGCCTGCGAAGTGCTCAAGGATGCCGACTATCCCACCATCAGTCTCGACAACCGCGCCGCCGCCCAGGCCATGACCGACTACCTGATCGGCCTAGGTCACCGCCGCATCGGCATCATCAAGGGCCCCCGCAGCAGCCCCCTGACCCTGGACCGCGTGGCCGGCTACGAGGATGCCTTGCGCCAGGCCGGCCTGGCGGTCGACCCAGGCTTGATCTGCCACGGCGACTTCACCTTGAGTGCCGGGTACGACGGAGCCGGTGCGATGCTGGCGCTGGCCGAGCGCCCCAGCGCGCTGTTCTGCGAAAACGACGAGATGGCCATCGGCGCCCTCAAGCGCATCAAGGAGGCGGGGTTGCGGGTGCCCGAGGATATTTCCCTGGTGGGCTTCGACGACATTCCGTTCGCGGCGTATTGCGATCCGCCCCTGACCACTATTGCGCAGCCTGCCGAGACCTTTGGCCGCAGGGCTGTAGAGATGCTGATCGCGCTGATCGAAAAAACGCCCGTCGCCGAACGGCATGTGACGTTGCCGTTTGAGTTGACCGTGCGGGGTAGCAGCGCCGCACCCGGCTCAGCGCCTTCGGGGGATGAAGAAAAGTGACGCCCCATTCCCGTTGATGCGCTATTGATTCCTACCTGCCGGTCCGTTTCGACTACAGTGGAAAGACTCTGCATAAAGCCATAACAAGACGGAGAGTTTTCCATGCGAGTCAACAAGCGCTTTACCCTTCTGGCCGCCGCGGCAGCCTTGGTGGTCACGACCACGGCCCCGGCAGCTCCGGTGTACATCAACATCCTGACGGGGGGCACCAGTGGGGTCTATTACCCGATCGGGGTCGGGCTGTCGCAGATCTACAGCACCGGCATCAAGGACGCCAAGACCTCGGTGCAAGCCACCAAGGCGTCGGTGGAAAACCTGAACCTGCTGCAGGCCGGGCGCGGAGAGTTGGCCCTCGCACTGGGCGACTCGGTGGCTGACGCCAAGAATGGCGTGGAAGATGCCGGCTTCAAGACCCCCCTGACCAAACTCCGCGCCATCGCCGGCGCCTACCCCAATTACATTCAGATCGTTGCCAGCCAGGAGTCGGGCATCAAGACGCTGGCCGATCTCAAGGGCAAATCCATTTCCGTGGGGGCGGCAAAATCCGGCACCGAGCTGAACGCGCGGGCCATTCTCAAGGCAGCGGGACTGAACTACAGCGACATGAAGGTTCAGTACCTGCCCTTCGCCGAATCGGTGGACCTGATCAAGAACCGTCAACTGGACGCCACGCTCCAGTCTTCGGGGCTGGGGATGGCGGCGATCCGCGACCTGGCCTCGACCATGCCACTGAACTACGTGTCG
>Ga0157373_10001121_pt1 | contig 20579 bp, 16 predicted proteins | sample C65metaG_FD_113460 | JGI IMG/M metagenome (GOLD analysis project Ga0157373, IMG submission 113460) | Corn rhizosphere microbial communities from Kellogg Biological Station, Michigan, USA - C6-5 metaG | ecosystem: Host-associated > Plants > Roots > Rhizosphere > Soil | place: USA: Michigan... | reverse complement strand
GCCAGGTACTGCAGATGCCGTTCCAGTCCACCGAAGTGTGGCGCAAGCGCCTGGCGATAGACGATGAGCGCCATGTGAAACTGGTCGCACTGCATCAGGGCACAGTCATTGGCAACCTGGGATTGGAGCAGTACTCGCGCGTCCGTCGAGCCCACTGCGGCAGCCTTGGCATGGGCGTTGCGGTCGCCTGGCAAGGCAAGGGCGTGGGCTCGATGCTGCTGGCCGCCGCGTTGGAGGTGGCGGACAACTGGATGCACCTGCGTCGAGTGGAACTGACGGTGTACGCCGACAACGAGGCCGCCATCGGGCTGTACCGTAAATTCGGCTTCGAGACGGAAGGTCTGATGCGCGACTATGCGGTGCGTGACGGGCGTTGGGTCGACACCCTGGCCATGGCGCGGCTACGTTGAATCGGTAGCAACTGCCGGTGCTACCGAAACCGGACGCCTGGATACCTGTCGATCAATCCAAGGCAAACGCCACCGCCGCCCGCGCAGGCAGGTGGGTGGTGTCGAGCAGGGGCAGGGCGCTATGTTCGGGTTTGATCAGCAGGCCGATTTCCGTGCAGCCCAGGATGATTGCCTGGGCGCCGCGGCGAGTCAGGGACTCGATGACCTGCTGGTAGACCTGACGCGATGCCGGGCTGATCACGCCCACGCAGAGTTCGTCATAGATGATGCGGTGCACCGCCTGGCGCTCTTCCGCATCGGGTACCAGCACGGTCAGCCCTTGGGCACTCAGCCGCTCCTTGAGGAAGTCCTGCTCCATGGTGAACGCTGTGCCCAATAGGCCGACCGTCACGGTTCCCCCGTCGATGGCGGCCTGGCTAGTGGGGTCGGCGATGTGCAGGAATGGAATCGAAATGGACGACTGGATCTGCGCCGCCACCTTGTGCATGGTGTTGGTGCACAGCACCACGCACTCGGCACCTCCGGCCTGAAGGCGTTGCGCGGCATCCACCAGGATGGCGGCGGCATCGTCCCTGCGCCCGGCGTGCTGAGCCTGCTCCACCGGGCCGAAATCCACGCTGTGCATCAGCAGTTGCGCCGAGCGCAGCGGCCCGAGCCGGTCTCGTACCTGCTGGTTGATCAAGCGATAGTATTCGGCGCTGGATTCCCAGCTCATGCCGCCGATAAGGCCGATGGTGCGCATTGGATGTCCTCGGGCAATGGCCTGTGTCGACGGGACAGGCCTGCCTGGAGTCTCCAATTGTTCAAGTGCGGGGGCCAGCGGAAAATCAACTGTAACGCTCATCTTTCAGGCAAGTGTCATGGTGAGGTCCGACAGGTAAGGCGAAAAAAGGGCAGGCACATCGATTCCCCGGCAAAGCACTTTTCTGCTGATTGACGATACCTGTCAGTGTGCATCAAGGCTTCACCACCTGTTCTGCTTCGACATAGGTGAACGAAGCCCTGCCGTTGAGGCTGGCGGCGGGTGTCAGGCGAATGATCGGTATCACGAGTTTCGGGTGGGTGGAATTGTAGAAGTCGCGTTGGTTGTATTGGGCGTCGGCCAGTCCCTCGCTATACCCTGCGATATAGAAGAATGCCAGGATCGGTAGACTGTTGGGCTGTCCCGGAGTCCAGGTTTTGACAATCATTTCGTTATGGTCGTGAAACACTTGTTGAGCGTAGTTTGGATGAGTCGCTGCTAACAACGCCCTGGCCCGCAATGACTCCCTGAAGGCCGGCCCGGCCAAGGTGTTGCGACCATCGCTGACGTCGAATCCGCACTGTTGAATAGGGTGCTGGGCATTAGGGTCAGGATAGGTCCATACGTACACCCATTGCTCGGCGATGGTCACGTTGTGGTATTGGCACAAATTACTGTGATAAGGATAATTTGCATGAGGCCCACACACTTGTAACCGGCTTTGCGTCCAGCCATCCATCGGGTATGAACACATATATTGCAGATGGATTTTGTCCGCCGGCGCTTCGAGAACGGGATACACGATATAGCCGTTGTGATAGCCCCCGCCAAAGTGACTGAAGTTGGTATCTGCCCGCATATAGGAAAACGACACGCCGCCATTTTCCAACGAGATCGGGCTGGGGTCCCAGACTTTATATCTTTCGGCGGGGTCTTTTATGGTGAGTCGATGGACGACGCCCGAGCAGAGGAAGGCCGGTGGGGATTCTGAATGGTGACAGTTGGCGAAATTACGACCATAGAGTGTCGTCAGATAAGCTGCAGTCTCCGGTCCATTGAGCACCTGGCTGCCATTGATGTCGGTGATTTCAGGCGGCTGTGTCCCGAGTTGCGTGCAGCCCACTGCCACGGCGATTAACAACAGACCGATAAATTTACGCATCAAAGCGGTCATGGCGTTACCCTTGGTCCGTTGTCGAGTAAGTGAAAATGGTCGTTCCATTAAGACTGACGGCCGGCGTCAGACGAATGATCGGTATCACTGTCTTGGGGTTGGTTGAGTTATAGAAGTCGCGCTGATTGTATTAGGCAGGCCTATCAATCCGCTTAACCTGATCATGTGGATACCCTTGCTAAGGTTTCACCACCTGATCTGCCGCGACGTAGGTGAAGGTCGCACTTGCGTTTGCACTGGTGGCGGGAACCAAACGAATGATTGGCACTATGATTTTCGGATTGGTGGAGTTATAGAAGTCGCGTTGGTTATATTGGGCATCGGCCAACCCCGTATTGGTGCCCCCAGCGACAAAGAAAAACGCCATGATGGGAAAACTGTTCGGCCGTCCCGGCGTCCAGGTCTTGATAATGATTTCGTTATGCTCTGCGAATCCCCTGTCTCCTACCAGGGATTTGCTCAGCAAGGATTGGTAAAAAGCGGGTCCCGCCAGGTGATTGCGATCATCACTGACATCGAATCCGCATTGGCGCAGGTATTCATTGCCACCCGGCATCGTACACACGCCCAGCCATTGTTGCGCAGTGGTCACCCCGGCCACGTGGCAGGGGCGGCTTAGCGCAGGATAGTCCGCGGAAGCGCCGCAGGGGGGAGTTCGGTACCAGCTCCAGGCATCCATCGGATATGAGCACAGATAGTCCAGGTCAATCTTGTCAGACGGCGCGCCGAAGATGGGGTAGAGGATATAACCGTCGCCGTTCCCCCATGCCAACCTCCCGAAATTGGCATCTGCTCGCAGATAGGAGAAGGACACTCCGCCACTGGTGATTGACGTTGGGCTTGGGTCCCAGACCTTGTATTTCTCTTCGGGGTCTTTCGCCGTCACCCTAAGGGTGACACCCGAACAAAGGAATGAGGGTTGAGAGTCGGAATTGTTGCAGTTGGGAAACTTGCGATGGTAAAGCGTGGTCAGGAAACTGGCAGTTTCCGTTCCATCGAGGACCTGGACGCCGTTGATACTGACAGTGTCAGGCGGTACTGTCGCGACCTGCGCGCAACCGACCACTAATGTGATTAACAGCAGCCCCAGTAGTTTACGCATGATACGTTCGCCTGCGATGGACATGCAGTGTCCGGGTGGACCAAAAACGGGGTGTTACATTGAAAGCCTGAGTCAGGCGATCAATCTCAGAAACCATGAAAAGACAATCGGCGTGCCAGTACCGGTTTCTCTAAGCGTCCAATTGATCATGATGGGACGTCCCCGGTTTTCGCTGATCCAGGCAGGATCCACCCGCAGGTCGGTTTGGCTGGTGTTCGGCGTAATGGGAATTTCCTGACCGTATCGGACAGTCACGCCGAACAGCGCCACTCTTGCGGTATGGGCGGTAGAAAACATTGGGTGATAAGCCCGCAGATTGGTTTTGCTGCTATCGAGCGTGGGTTCCGGCAGCCGGTGTTTTTGCGCGGTGACGGTGAGGTTCAATCGGGGAGAAGGTATATCCGTAGTAGTCCCTGGCAGCCTGACGGTATACATGACTGCCGCTCCGGTGCCGATGCAGTCCACCACTTCGTTCCTGGGAACCTGGAATTGCAAAGTCTGTCCGGCCTGAGAGACCGTCTGGATTTCACTGCCATAAGTCGAATTACGCCCAATCCAGTACACCTTGACCTCCTGCCCTTGGGCAGAGCCGGTATAGCTGACTTCGACGGTGGCAAAGTCGGCGTAGTAGAAATCGTTTTCGAAATTCAGCCGTTCGCCGTTCAGCTCCCTGGCTTCCAGCACCTTGGGCTTTCTCAGGTCCAGTGCCGGTTGGCGAACATGCACGTCGATATAGGTGGTCCGTGACCATATGGCTTGTGGGCCGCTGGTATTGCCAAGCAGATCCGTCGCTCTGAAGCGCAAGGCGAACCTGGGATTGTCCTGCCAGAAGTCGGCTGTCCTCAGGATGATGTCCACGCTACCGGCGCTGGCCTCGAAAGGGGTGACGGTGTGCTGCGTTTCCTGGCTGTCACGATCGAGGACGATGACGTCCTTCTCGCGCATGTAGGGGTAGCTCATTTTCAGTAATACCCCCTGGGCGGCCATTGCCGCGTCCACGCCGTTGGCGATGACATCGGCGGGCAGGGTCAGGGTCAGGTTCGGGTTATCACCGGGGCCGGAAACTTCGCCGCCAGGGCGTGGTCGGTGAAACAACACCGTTAATGGCTGCGATGTCTGGGGCACTGTTTGGCCGATACGCAGCACACTCAGGCGAATCTTGTTGATGCCGTTGCTCAACAGGTCACCTGGCAAGTAGAGAGTGAGGCGTTCGTTTTCTTCACCTGGTTGAACGGTTTGGCTCAAGACCGGGATGTCGGAATCACCCAACAGGATACGGGCGCTATCCCCCGCATACTTTAGGTCCCAGGGGTCGCTTACCAATTGAAGGCGTCCCCCTGTGATGAGGTTGAGCGGCAAACCACCGTCCGGGTTCGCGGGATGCTCAACCGATATCATGCCCGGGATATAGACCGGGTCGATGACTCGGGGCTCGTTGGCTGTGTTCTGGCTGGTCATGTCATCTGCTCCTGTGGCCAAGAACTGTCGTGGCTATCGTCTCGGCGGCTGGCTTTATAAAACATCTCTCAGGCGGTATTGACTACTGTCAGGTCTGACAGGTGAGGGGTATAAACCCCGCCGCTCATCACATCCCCGGACGTTCATTCACACTGCGAAGAGATGGGTTCCCCTCCAGTCGGGTCGGTCACTTTCATGCCAGGGCGGGCAGAAACCCGCCCATTGGCTATTCTGTAGTCCCGGCCCATCTCGTGTGGCTTACAGGAGTGACAGCATGAAATTCGCGTCCACCATCAGCATCGCCTGTGTCTTCTCGCTCACCCTGGCGGGTTGCTCCAGCAACGTCACTCAGCCGGACGAATACTCCGGGTTCCTGGGAGATTACAGCCGGCTCAAGGAAGAAAAATCACCTTCGGGAGCCGAGGTGATGCGTTGGGTCGATCCGAAGATCGATCCGGGCAAATACACCCATATCTATATCGAACCGACGCAGCTGTACCCCAAGCCGCAGCCGACCGTGAAAATTCCCCAGGCCACCTTGTCCGGCATCACCGCGTATTACGATCAGGCCCTCGGGCGCGAAGTCGCCAAGTCCTTGCCCCTGGCGACCGGTCCGGGGCCGGGGGTATTGGTGATGCGTGCGGCCATCACCGCCGTCGCCAGCAAGACCGAGGGCCTGAAGCCTTACGAGGTGGTGCCGATTGCACTGGTGGCGGCCGCGGTCAGTACCGCCAGCGGTATTCGCGACCAGGAAACCACGTTGGGCACCGAGGCGGTGTTCCTCGCCGGCGGGAACAATGCGGTGATCGCCCAGGTGGTGCGCAAGGGCACGGGCAGGCCATTGTCCAATGAGTCCCAGGTGATGAAACCCGATGACGTCAAGGGCGTCATCGATGGCTGGGCGGCGGATCTGCACCAGTCGTTTCTCAAGCTCAAGGGCAAGTAGCGACACCCGAGCCATGACTTTTTATGTCTAGCCATAGGTCGCGGCGGCATTTCATGGTTAACTCCGGCCTCGACCTTTTTCAAACATGTCAGAAGGAATCCGCTCATGGCTCAAGTCACCCTCAAAGGCAACCCGGTTCAAGTCAATGGCCAGTTGCCGCAAGCCGGTTCCAAGGCGCCAGCCTTTTCCCTGGTTGCCGGCAATCTGTCGGACGTTTCCCTGAAGGATTTCGCCGGCAAGCGCAAGGTGCTGAATATTTTCCCAAGCGTCGACACCCCGACCTGTGCCACGTCCGTGCGCAAGTTCAATGCCCAGGCCAACGAGCTGAACAACACCGTCGTGCTGTGCATCTCCGCTGACCTGCCGTTCGCCCAGGCGCGTTTCTGCGGTGCCGAAGGCCTGGAGAATGTCCAGAACCTGTCCACCCTGCGCGGTGCCGAGTTCATCCAGAACTACGGCGTGGCCATTGCCGACGGCCCGCTGAAGGGCCTGACCGCCCGTGCCGTGGTCGTGTTGGACGAAAACGACACCGTACTGCACAGCGAACTGGTCAAGGAAATCGCCGAAGAGCCGAACTACGACGCTGCGCTCGCTGTTCTGAAATAAGTGCTCTGATCAGAGTATTTATTACAATTGTTAACGGCCTGGCCTTGTCCAGGCCGTTTTCTTTTGTACTTCAAACGCTTAGCCTGCAACGCGATACGTAAGCCCAAGGTAAATTGCCGGTAAAGGCGCTTTGCTAAATACCCGCCAGTGCTTATCGTTCAGCCTTCCATAAAAGATGCCCACGCGCCCAATGGTTGATCACTCCATGCAATCCTCTGCTCCCCGCAATTCCCGTCGCTGGCTGTTGAGCCTGTTCATTGTGCTGGTCATCGCGGCGCTGGTCTGGAAATTCTGGCCGGCCGGTGGGGATCACAAGTCCACCACAGGACAGAAAGCCGCCGCTGGGCACATGGGGCGTTCGGGGGCCATGCGGCCCGGGTTTGGCGGTGCAACGGGGCCGATACCGGTTCGTGTGGCAGCCGCCGTCACCGGGGACTTCCCGCTGTATTACAAGGCGTTGGGCACGGTCACGGCGCTCAATACCATCAACGTGCGCAGCCGAGTGGGCGGTGAGCTGGTCAAGATCGCCTTCGAAGAAGGGCAGATGGTGAAGGCGGGGGACCTGCTGGCCGAGATCGATCCACGTCCCTACCAGAACGCCTTGCTGCAAGCCGAGGGTACGTTGCTGCAGAACCAGGCCCAGTTGAAAAACGCCCAGGTCGATCTTGAGCGGTATCGCGGCCTGTATGCCGAGGACAGCATCGCCAAGCAGACCCTCGACACTGCTGCCGCGCTGGTGGGGCAGTATCAAGGTACGGTCAAGACCAACCAGGCGGCAGTCAACGACGCCAAGCTCAACCTGGAGTTCACCAAGATACGCGCGCCGATCTCCGGGCGCGTCGGTTTGCGGCAGCTGGTCATCGGCAACCTGGTGGCGGCCAACGACACCACGGCCCTGGCGGTCATCACCCAGACCCAACCCATCAACGTCGTGTTCACCCTGCCGGAAAACAATCTCGACACGGTGCTCGCCCGCTACCGCAGCGGCGCGAAGTTGCCTGTCGAAGCCTGGGACCGTGGCGATGTGAAACTCCAGGCCAGCGGTGTGCTGCAAAGCCTGGACAACCAGATCGATATCACCACTGGTACCCTGAAATTCAAGGCTCGCTACGATAATCGCGAGCAGTCGCTGTTCCCCAAGCAGTTCGTCAATGTGCGTCTGTTGGCCGACACGCTCAAGGGTGTGGTCCTGGCGCCGTCCGCCGCCATTCAGTTCGGCACCAACGGCACCTTCGTCTACGCCCTGGAAGGCGACAAGAAGGTCACCATCAAACAGCTCAAGATCGGTGCCAGTGACGGCGAAAATACCGTGGTCACTGAAGGACTGGCCGTCGGCGACCGGGTGGTGCTCGAAGGCACCGACCGCTTGAAGGAAGGCAGCGAAGTGGAGGTGGTCAACGACAGCCAGGACGTGCCCGCCACGCCAACCGAACACCTGCAAGGCAAGCCTGCGGCAGCCCCGGCTGAACCGGCCGGGACCGACAAGGCGAAAAAGGGCCGCGCATGAACCTCTCGCGGCTGTTCATCCTGCGCCCGGTCGCTACCACGTTTAGCATGCTGGCCATTGTCCTGGCCGGCCTGATCGCCTATCGGTTGCTGCCGGTGTCGGCGTTGCCCCAGGTCGACTACCCGACCATCCGTGTCATGACCCTGTACCCGGGCGCCAGCCCCGACGTGATGACCAGCGCCGTGACCGCACCCCTGGCACGGCAGTTCGGGCAGATGCCGGGCCTGACGCAGATGGCGTGCACCAGCTCCGGCGGCGCTTCGGTGATTACCCTGCGCTTCAACCTCGAGATCAACATGGATGTCGCCGAGCAGCAGGTACAGGCGGCGATCAACGCGGCCACCAACCTGTTGCCGACCGACCTGCCCGCGCCGCCGGTATATAACAAGGTCAACCCGGCCGACACCCCGGTGCTGACGCTGGCGATCACCTCCAAGACCATGCTGCTGCCCAGGCTCAACGACCTGGTGGACACCCGCATGGCGCAGAAGATCGCCCAGATCAGCGGGGTCGGCATGGTCACCATCGCCGGCGGCCAGCGCCAGGCGGTGCGGAGCAAGGTCAACCCCGAAGCCCTGGCGGCCAACGGCCTGAATCTGGCGGACGTGCGCACCCTGATCGGCGCCTCCAACGTCAACCAGCCCAAGGGCAACTTCGACGGTGCGACCCGGGTGTCGATGCTCGATGCCAACGACCAGTTGACCTCGCCCAAGGACTACGCCGAGCTGATCCTGACCTACGCCAACGGCGCGCCGTTGCGACTCAAGGACGTGGCGCAGATCGTCGATGGCGCCGAGAACGAACGCCTTGCCGCCTGGGCCAACGAAAACCAGGCCGTGCTGCTAACATCCAGCGCCAACCGGGTGCCAACGTCATTGAAGTGGTGGACCGGATCAAGGCACTGTTGCCGAGCATCACCGACAATCTGCCGGCCGGCCTGGACGTCACCGTACTTACCGACCGCACCCAGACCATCCGCGCCGCGGTCACCGACGTGCAGCATGAACTGCTGATCGCCATCGCCCTGGTGGTCATGGTGACGTTCCTGTTCCTGCGCCGTTTCAGCGCCACCATCATCCCGTCGGTGGCCGTGCCGCTGTCGCTGATCGGTACGTTCGGCGTGATGTACCTGGCGGGGTTCTCCATCAACAACCTGACACTGATGGCCCTGACCGTTGCCACCGGTTTCGTGGTGGACGATGCCATCGTCATGCTGGAAAACATCGCCCGTTACATCGAGGAGGGCGACAGCCCGTTGCAGGCTGCGCTCAAGGGCGCGAAGCAGATCGGCTTCACGCTGGTTTCCCTGACGCTGTCGCTGATTGCCGTGTTGATCCCGCTGTTGTTCATGGCCGACGTAGTGGGGCGGTTGTTCCGTGAGTTCGCCATCACCCTGGCGGTGGCGATCCTGATTTCCCTGGTGGTGTCCCTGACCCTGACCCCGATGATGTGTGCGCGCTTGCTCAAGCGTGAACCGACGGAGGATGAGCAGGGGCGTTTCTACCGCGCGAGCGGGGCGTGGATCGACTGGCTGATCGCCGCCTATGGTCGAAAGTTGCAATGGGTGCTCAGGCATCAGCCGCTGACCCTGCTGGTGGCAGTGGGCAGCCTTGTGCTCACGGTGGTGTTGTACCTGGCCGTGCCCAAGGGTTTTTTCCCGGTGCAGGACACCGGGGTGATCCAGGGTATTTCCGAGGCGCCGCAGTCGATTTCCTTCGCCGCCATGAGCGAACGCCAGCAAGAGCTGGCCAAGGTGATCCTTGCCGACCCGGCCGTGGAGAGCCTGTCTTCGTACATCGGCGTGGACGGCGACAACGCCACCCTCAACAGCGGTCGCCTGCTGATCAACCTCAAGCCCCACAACGAGCGGGATGACAGTGCCAGCGAGATCATCGCCCGCTTGCAGCCGCAACTGGATCGGCTAGTGGGTATCCGCCTGTTCATGCCACCGGTGCAAGACCTGACCATCGAGGACCGGGTCAGTCGTACCCAGTACCAGTTCAGCCTGTCGTCGCCGGACGCCGAATTGCTCACCCTGTGGAGCGGGCGACTGGTGGAGGCGCTGGCGCGCCAGCCGGAACTGACCGACGTCGCCAGCGACCTGCAGGACAAGGGACTCCAGGTCTACCTGGTGATCGACCGCGACGCCGCATCACGCCTGGGCGTGTCGGTGTCGAACATCACCGATGCGTTGTACGACGCGTTTGGCCAACGACAGATCTCCACCATCTACACCCAGGCCAGCCAGTACCGGGTGGTGCTGCAGGCCCAGTCTGGGGAAAAGATCGGGCCCCAGGCCCTGGATCAGATCCACGTCAAGACCACCGACGGTGGGCAGGTGCGCCTGTCGAGCCTGGCCCGGGTCGAGGAACGTCAGGCCCAGTTGGCGATTGCCCACATCGGCCAGTTCCCGGCGGTGATGATGTCGTTCAACCTTGCGCCGGGGGTGGCCCTCGGGCATGGGGTGGAAGTGATCGAGAAGGTCCAGCACGATATCGGCATGCCGGTGGGCGTGCAGACCGAGTTCCAGGGCGCGGCCCAGGCGTTCCAGGCCTCGTTGTCCAGCACCTTGCTGCTGATCCTGGCGGCGGGGGTGACCATGTACATCGTGCTGGGCGTGCTGTACGAGAGCTATATCCACCCGATCACGATCCTCTCGACCTTGCCCTCGGCGGCCATCGGCGCCTTGCTGGCGTTGATTCTCAGCGGCAACGACTTGGGCATGATCGCGATCATCGGCATCATCCTGCTGATCGGCATCGTCAAGAAGAACGCGATCATGATGATCGACTTCGCCCTCGATGCCGAGCGCAACCAAGGTATCGATCCGCAGACGGCGATCTATCAAGCCGCATTGCTGCGCTTCCGGCCGATCCTGATGACCACCCTGGCGGCCCTGTTCGGTGCGGTACCGCTGATGCTCGCCACCGGCTCCGGCGCGGAACTGCGCCAGCCCCTGGGGCTGGTGATGGTGGGCGGGTTGCTGATGAGCCAGGTGCTGACGCTGTTTACCACGCCTGTTATCTACCTGTATTTCGATCGCCTCGGGCGGCGCTTTGCCCGGGTTGATGGGAAAGAGGTGCAGGCATGACGGCTTGTAGAACGATGACCACCATGCGCCCAGGGCAGAGGAGCTTTTTGTGGCGAGGGGATTCATCCCCGTCAGGCTGCGCAGCAGCCTCTTTTGTGAGCGCTGCGCACTCAAGCGGGGATAAATCCCCTCGCCACAAAAACGCTCGCCGCTTGAAGCTTGCGGCTTGGAGCTATCGCCCATGAACCTATCCGGGCCCTTCATCAAGCGCCCCGTCGCCACCATGCTGCTGAGCTTCGCCATCATGCTGCTTGGCGGTGTGTGCTTCGGCCTGCTGCAGGTTTCGCCGCTGCCGCAGATGGATTTCCCGGTGATCGTGGTCCAGGCCAACCTGCCGGGGGCCAGCCCGGAGGTGATGGCTTCGACGGTGGCGACGCCCCTGGCACGCTCCTTCGGCGCCATCGCCGGTGTCAACACCATGAGCAGCCGTTCCAGCCAGGGCTCGACCCGGGTGATCCTGCAATTCGACCTGGACCGCGACATCAACGGTGCCGCGCGGGAAGTGCAGGCGGCCATCAACGCCTCGCGCAACCTGTTGCCCAGCGGTATGCGCAGCATGCCGACCTACAAGAAGGTCAACCCGTCTCAGGCGCCGGTCATGGTGCTGTCGCTGACTTCGGACGTATTGGAGAAAGGCCAGCTCTACGATCTGGCGTCCACCATCCTGTCCCAGAGCCTGTCCCAGGTGTCGGGTGTCGGCGAAGTGCAGATCGGCGGCAGTTCGTTGCCGGCGGTGCGTATCGAACTGGAACCGCAGCTGCTCAACCAGTATGGCGTGGCGCTGGACGACGTGCGCAAGGCGATCGCTAACAGCAACGTGCGCCGGCCCAAGGGTTCGGTCGAGGACGATCGGCGCATGTGGCAGGTCCAGGCCAACGACCAATTGGAGAAGGCCAAGGACTACGAAACGCTGATCATCCGTTACCAGGATGGCTCGGTGCTGCGCCTCAAGGACGTGGCGAAGGTCGCCGACAGCGTCGAGGATCGTTACAACAGCGGTTTCTTCAACAACGATGCCGCAGTGCTGCTGGTGATCAACCGCCAGGCCGGCGCCAACATCATCGAGACGGTCAACGAAATCAAGGCGCAACTGCCGGCGTTGCAGGCGGTGCTACCGGCCAGCGTCAAGCTCAACCTGGCCATGGACCGTTCCCCGGTGATCAAGGCGACCTTGCACGAAGCGGAAATGACCCTGCTGATTGCCGTGGCCTTGGTGGTGCTGGTGGTGTTCCTGTTCCTCGGCAACTTTCGCGCTTCGCTGATCCCGACCCTGGCGGTGCCGGTGTCGCTGGTGGGCACGTTCGCGGTGATGTACCTCTACGGTTTCTCCCTGAACAACCTTTCGTTGATGGCGTTGATTCTCGCCACCGGGTTGGTGGTGGACGACGCCATCGTCGTGCTGGAAAACATTTCCCGGCATATCGATGAAGGTGTACCGCCGATGAAGGCCGCTTACCTTGGTGCCAAGGAGGTGGGCTTCACCCTGTTGTCGATGAACGCCTCGCTGGTGGCGGTGTTCCTGTCGATCCTGTTCATGGGCGGCATCATCGAGAGCCTGTTTCGCGAGTTTTCCATCACCCTGGCGGCGGCCATCGTGGTCTCGCTGCTGGTGTCCCTGACGCTCACGCCGATGCTCTGCTCGCGCTGGCTCAAGCCCCATGAGCCAGGCCAGGAAAACCGTCTGCAACGGGAGAGCCGGCGTATCAACGAGTGGATGGTTCGCGGTTATGCCGCCAGCCTGGACTGGGCGCTGCGTCATCGACGCCTGACCTTGCTGAGCCTGCTGGTGACCATCGGGGTCAACCTCGCGTTGTATGTAGTGGTGCCGAAGACCTTCATGCCGCAGCAGGACACCGGCCAGTTGATTGGTTTCGTGCGCGGCGACGACGGCCTTTCGTTCAACGTGATGCAGCCGAAGATGGAAATCTTCCGCCGTGCCGTACTCAAGGACGACGCGGTACAGAGCGTGGCGGGCTTCATTGGCGGCAACAACGGTACCAACAATGCATTCATGCTGGTGCGCCTCAAGCCGATCAAGGAACGCAGCATTTCCGCGCAGAAGGTCATCGAACGCTTGCGCAAGGAAATGCCCAAGGTCCCCGGCGCCCAATTGATGTTGATGGCCGACCAGGACCTGCAATTCGGTGGCGGCCGCGAGCAGACCACCTCGCAATACTCCTACATCCTGCAAAGCGCTGACCTGGCGTCCCTGCGTGAGTGGTATCCCAAGCTTGTGGCGGCCTTCAGGACCTTGCCGGAGTTGACCGCCATCGACGCCCGAGACAGTGGCGGGGCGCAGCAGGTGACGCTGGTGGTGGACCGCGACCAGGCCAAACGCCTGGGCATCGACATGGACATGGTCACCGCCGTGCTGAACAACGCCTACAGCCAGCGCCAGATCTCGACCATCTACGACAGCCTGAACCAGTATCAGGTGGTGATGGAGGTCAATCCCAAGTACGCCCGGGATCCGAATACCCTGGAACAGGTGCAGGTGATCACTGCCGATAGCGCGCGGGTGCCGTTGTCGACGATTGCCCATTACGAGAACAGCCTGGAGGACGACCGGGTCAGTCATGAAGGCCAGTTCGCTTCCGAGAGCATTGCCTTCGACATGGCCGAAGGCGTGACGGTGGAGCAGGGCACGGCCGCCATCGAGCGGACCATCGCCAAGCTCGGCATGCCCGAGGATGTGATCGTGAAAATGGCCGGTACCGCCGATGCCTTCGCGGCCACCCAGAAGAGCCAGCCGTTCATGATTCTCGGGGCATTGCTGGCGGTGTACCTGGTGTTGGGCGTGCTGTATGAAAGCTACATTCACCCGCTGACCATCCTGTCCACCTTGCCGTCGGCCGGGGTTGGCGCGCTGCTGTCGATCTACGTGCTGGGTGGGGAATTCAGCCTGATTTCCCTGCTGGGGCTGTTCCTGCTGATTGGCGTGGTGAAGAAAAACGCGATCCTGATGATCGACCTGGCCTTGCAACTGGAGCGGAGTGGGCAGGCCCCGTTGGAGTCGATCCGCAGCGCCTGCCTGTTGCGCTTGCGGCCGATCCTGATGACCACGCTGGCGGCCATCCTCGGTGCCGTGCCCCTGTTGATCGGCGGCGCCGAAGGTTCGGAGATGCGCCAGCCGCTGGGCCTGACCATCATCGGCGGGCTGGTGTTCAGCCAGGTCCTGACGCTTTACACCACCCCGGTGGTTTACCTCTATCTCGACAAACTGCGCCATCGCTTCAACCGCTGGCGCGGCGTGCGCACCGATGCTGCCCTGGAAACTCCGCTATGACCGATCGTTCGTTCTTCAACCTTGTCGCGCCGCTGGCGATTGCCCGTGGCTCGCGGACGCTGAGCCTGGCGCTGTGCGTGGTGATGCTCAGCGCCTGTGCGATTGGCCCGGATTACCAACGTCCGCAGGCCGCCGCGCCGGCGCAATACAAGGAAGCCCAGGGCTGGCGCCAGGCCAATCCCAGCGATGCCCTGGCCCGTGGTGCCTGGTGGGAGCTGTACGGGGACGCGCAGCTCAACGGCCTGGTGGAAAAACTCAACACCTCCAACCAGACCGTCGCCCAGGCCGAAGCCCAGTACCGTCAGGCCCAGGCTCTGGCGCGCAGTGCCCGGGGTGCGTTTTTCCCCTCGGTGGACCTGACCGTCGGCAAAAACCGCTCCAGCCAGGGCACCGGCAGCAGCAGTTCGAGCCTGAGCAGCTCGGCCAGTGGCATCCGCGACACCTATAGCGCCCAGGCCGGGGTCAGTTGGGAGGCTGATGTCTGGGGCAAATTGCGGCGCACCCTGGAGGCCGATGAGGCCAGTGCCCAGGCCAGTTTCGCCGACCTGGCCGCCATGCGCCTGAGCCAGCAATCGGAACTGGTGCAGAATTACCTGCAGTTGCGAGTGATCGATCAGCAGAAGCGTCTGTTGCAGACCACCCTGGAAAACTATCAGCGTTCGCTGAAAATGACCGAGAACCAATACCGCGCCGGCGTATCCGGCAAGGATGCAGTGGCCCAGGCGCAGAACCAGCTCAAGACCACCCAGGGCGACCTGATCGATTTGATCTGGCAGCGTGCCCAGTTCGAAAACGCCATCGCCGTGCTGATGGGCTTGCCGCCGGCTGAATTCAGCCTGGCGGAAACCCAGGACATTCCCTCGCTGCCGCAAGTCCCGGTGGCTCTGCCGTCGCAGTTGCTTGAACGCCGCCCCGACATCGCCTCGGCTGAGCGCTCGGTGATGGCCGCCAACGCCAATATCGGCGTGGCCAAGGCGGCTTATTACCCGGACCTGACCCTGAGCCTGAGTGGCGGCTACAGCAGCAGTACCTATGACAACTGGATCAGCGTGCCGAATCGCTTCTGGTCGGTGGGGCCGCAACTGGCCATGACGCTGTTCGACGGCGGCCAGCGTTCGGCGGAAGTCGACCGCAGCGTCGCGGCCTACGACCAGACCGTCGCCACCTACCGCCAGACCGTGCTCGACGGCTTCCGCGAGGTGGAAAACTACATGATCCAGCTCAAGGTGCTGGAGGACGAAGCCCGCGTGCGCCAGGAAGCCCTCGACGCCGCGCGCGAATCCTTGCGCCTGACCCAGAACCAGTACAAGGCCGGGTTGATTGCCTACCTCGACGTGGTGACCGTCCAGGCCACCGCCCTGAGCAACGAGCGCAGCGTGCTCAGCCTGCAGCAGAGTCGGTTGATCGCCAGCGTGCAGTTGATTGCGGCGTTGGGCGGGGGATGGGATGGGCAGATGGAGACGGACGAATAAAATCGTTGGGAGGGCTTTTTCGTGGCGAGGGGATTTATCCCCGCTGGGCTGCGCAGCGGCCCCAGAATCTTAGGGCCGCTTCGCGCCCCAGCGGGGATAAATCCCCTCGCCACAAGTTTGTCTCACGGCGGCCAGCGAGTCCTGCTTTTGGCCGATGCACTGCCTACGACCTGTCTCAATGGCTTGTTATAGTTCAAGCCTCTTTTCAGCCGGTAAAGGATCACTGCCATGTCGCAATACCAAGCGTTCAACGTTGAACTTGCAGACAACATCGCCCATGTGCAGATCAATCGCCCGGACAAGATCAATGCGATGAACGCCGCGTTCTGGAGCGAGATCGTCGAGATATTCCAGTGGATCGACGACACCGACGAAGTGCGGGTAGTGGTGTTGAGCGGTGCCGGCAAGCATTTTTCCTCAGGGATAGACCTGATGATGCTGGCCGGTGTGGCCAACGAGCTGGGCAAGGACGTCGGCCGCAATGCCCGCCTGCTGCGGCGCAAGATCCTGCAACTGCAAGCCTCGTTCAACGCCGTGGACAACTGCCGCAAGCCGGTGCTCGCGGCGATCCAGGGTTATTGCCTGGGCGGTGCCATCGACCTGATCAGCGCCTGCGACATGCGCTACGCCGCCGAGGACGCCCAGTTCTCCATCAAGGAAATCGATATCGGCATGGCCGCCGATGTTGGCACATTGCAACGCTTGCCCCGGATCATCGGGGACGGCATGCTGCGGGAACTCGCTTATACGGGGCGCACGTTCGGTGCCGATGAAGCGCGCAGTATCGGCCTGGTCAATCGTGTCTACAGCGATACCGCTAGCCTGCTCGACGGCGTGATGGGCATCGCCCGGGAAATCGCCGCCAAGTCGCCGATCGCCATCACCGGCACCAAGGAAATGATCAGCTACATGCGCGACCACCGCATCGACGACGGGCTGGAATACGTCGCTACCTGGAACGCCGCCATGTTGCAATCGACCGACTTGCGCGTGGCCATGGCCGCCCATATGAGCAAACAGAAACCTGAATTTCTGGATTGACTGACCATGATTTCACGCTGGACCACCGCAGTACTCGATACCGATCTTCCCGGCGGCTGGGCGGTGGCCCGCAGCCCGGAAGGCTTCCTGTTCGACGATAACGGCGCGCTGTTTCCCCGCGAATGGCTCAAGCGCCAGGACCTGTCGGTCCTCGCCGAGCATGGCATCGGCCACCTGGATGGCGAACCGGTCTATCTGCTCGAGTTGCACGCCTCACAGGACATTCCCGGTTGCAACTGGAAAGGCCTGCGGGCCTTCATGCTCGAAGACGATCACACGCTGTTCAAAGTGTTGGGCTATGCGGCGCAGATCGGCACCTGGGCACGTGAACACCGTTTTTGCGGCAGCTGCGGCAAGCGAATGGGCCAGATTCCGCGGGAGCGGGCGATGTATTGCGATGTGTGCGACTTGCGGCACTACCCGCGGATTTCACCGAGCATGATCGTGCTGATCACCCGCGGCGATGAAGTCCTGCTGGCCCGTTCGCCTCGCTTCGTCACCGGGGTCTACAGCACCCTGGCGGGGTTTGCCGAGCCGGGCGAGTCGGCCGAGGATTGCCTGGTTCGCGAAGTCCGCGAGGAAGTCAGCATCGAAGTGAAGAATATCCAGTACATGGGCAGCCAATGCTGGCCGTTCCCGCATTCGATGATGCTGGGCTTCCACGCTGAATACGCCAGTGGCGACATTGTGTGCCAGGAGGATGAAATCGAGGACGCCCAGTGGTTCAACGTCCACGACCTGCCGCCGTTGCCGGCTTCGCGCTCCATCGCACGTTACCTCATCGACCTCTATGTGGCGCGGCGCCTAGGCCATGCTGAACCAGTGCTGCCAGGCTAGGCGCACGGTCAGACCCAACACCACGGTGATGAACACCGGTCGGATGAACTTTGCGCCGCCACTGATGGCGGTGCGGGCACCGAAGAACGCGCCGATCATCACCGAAAGGCCCATGCACAGGCCGATGATCCAGTCCACTTGTCCCGAGAGCATGAACACCACCAGCGCAGCGATGTTGCTGACAAAGTTCATGCTACGGGCCACACCGCTGGCCTTGACCAGGTCGATGGGGTAGAGCAGCAGGCTGCTGACGGTCCAGAACGCCCCCGTGCCTGGCCCGGCTACCCCGTCATAGAAGCCCAGGGCGAACCCCTGGGGTGATTGCCACTTCTTCTTGATCGGCGCATCGCTGTCCAGCGGCGCCTTGGGCGTCCCGCCGAACAACAGGTACAGGCCACAGGCGAAGACGATCACCGGCAGCATCTTGTTCAGCCATTCGGCGGGCAAGTAATGAGCGACGATGGCGCCGCTCAAGGCACCGACAAGCGTGCCGACCAGCGCGTGCTTCCATTGCTTTGGATCGAACAGTTTGCGCCTGTAGAAAGTGAAACTGGCCGTAGCCGAGCCGAAGGTCGCACTGAGCTTGTTGGTCCCCAGGACCAGATGTGGTGGTAGGCCGGCGGTCAGCAGCGCCGGGGTGGTCAGCAGGCCACCGCCACCGGCGATGGCATCGATGAAACCGGCTAGGAATGCGACAACTGCAAGAATGGCGAGGGTGGTGAGGTCAACGCTGAGTTCAAAAGGCATGGAAAAGGCTTATTCGGCAGGTCGCAGAAGGGCTGCGAGGAAGGCCGGTATGTTACCCATAATGGCTCTGGCCTGCGACTCCGGTATGACTGCATAGTGGGGCCGGTGGCGAGGGAGCCTGCTTCCGGGCGGGGTAGCCGCCCCCTCGTCATGGCCCAATCATTCCGGTCGAAACACCGCGCGCAAACAGTTTTCGCGCTTGTCCTTGAACATCGCATAACCCTCCACCGACTGCTCCAGACCCATGGGGTGAGTGAGCAAGTAGGAGGGGTCCAATTGGCCGTTCCGAATGTAGTCGAACAGTCGCGTCACGTAACGCTGCCCCGGTTGCTGGCCCGAGCGCAAGGTCAGGGACTTGTTGACGATGGCCCCCATCGGAAACTTGTCCAACACGCCGCCGTATACCCCGACCACCGACACCGTGCCGCCCTTGCGACAGGCTCGGATCGACTGGCGCAGCACCGTCCCGCGCTCGGTATGCAGGCGCATCATCTGCTTGGTCTTGTCGTAGTAATAATCGACCTCGGTGCCGTGGGCCTCCATGCCCACGCAATCGATGCAGCGATCCGGCCCCCGGCCACCGGTCAACTCCAACAAGGCGGCATGCACGTCAGTGGCTTCATAGTTAAGGGCAATCGCGCCGGCCTTCTCTTCGGCGAGGCGCAAGCGGTCAGGGAAGCGGTCGATGGCAATCACCCGCTCGGCTCCCAGCAGGTAGGCGCTGGAAATCGCCATCAACCCGACCCCGCCGCAGCCCCAGACCGCCACCGTGTCCCCAGGCTGGATACTGGCGTTATCTGCGGCGAAAAAGCCGGTAGGCACCGCATCGGAGACGAATACGGCTTGTTCGTCGCTGACCCCTTCGGGCACGGTGAACAGATTGGTATCGGCAAACGGCACGCGGATGTAGGTTGCGTGACTGCCGGCAAAGCCGCCGAAGGCGTGACTGTAGCCGATGATGCCGCAGGCCGGTTGCCCGTAGGCGATGTCTGTGGCGTAGGGGTTGGGGTTGGAGTTGTCGCAGCAGGAAAAATCCGCACGCTGGCAATGCTCGCACTCGCCACAACCGAGGATCGATACGGTGACGACCCGATCGCCCTTTTTGAACTGTGTGATGGCCGAACCGGTTTCCACCACCTCGCCCATGAATTCATGGCCGATAATGTCTCCGGCTCGCATGGTCGGCACATAGCCGCCCAGCAGGTGCAAGTCCGAACCGCATACCGACGACAACGTCACTCGTACGATGGCGTCGCGAGGGCTGAGAATGGACGGATCATCGACGGTTTCGACTTGTAGCTTGTTGGGGCCTTGCCAGGTCAATGCGCGCATCAGGCAGTTCCTCCATTGAGAGGCGTGGGTGACGGATCGGTCGATGCAGAGGCGACGGAGCTCGGCGGGTGGATGAACAGGAGATCCTTCTCGCCATGGGGCCGGATTCTGTTGGTAATCACTTCGCCGGTTTCCAGTTGTTGCTTGACGCTGCGCAGCAGGTAAAGCAAGGCTTTGTCCGAGAACTTGGAAATGGCCGCCGCCAAGGCATAGCCGGCAGCCCCGAAAGAGGGTTGGCAGGCGACAATGATCTTGATCTGCGTGCCCCGGCCCGTCGGCGCATCGCTGAAATGCATCTGGATATCGTGCTTGAACCGGGTGCCCGGTGCGGCCAACCAGTGCAACTTGCGGCCTTCCTTGGGTTCACTCTGTTCGAGATCACAGTGCAAGGTCTTGTCCCTCGGCCCATGGGCCACCCAACGGTAGGTACGTTCGCCGGTCTGCTCGATGGTATCCACCCAGGGCACCAGGGCCCCCAGGTTGGCCGGGTTGCGGCAAAACGCGAAGACTTCCTCCCGGGGTTTGCCAATCGTGATGCTGCGGGAGATCACTTTGCTTGAATCCCAACCCCGATCCTGCTCGAAAGCCCGCTCGAACGGGCTGTGGGTCAGCGCTTGCTTGACCCTGCAGGAGCCTGAGTAAGCGCGCCAGGCCGCGCAAGCCCCCAGTAGAACTTGCGGCCAACCCCTGAAGCCGCCCTGGCGCAACCCATTGGCGATCAGCAGGGTCCCGGCCAGCAGCGACACCGCACGCTCCGGAGTACTGAGGTTGGGGCGTGACGGACCCGGCACCGCAGCCCGGCTCGCTACCAGTGGTGGACGTTCAGTC
>Ga0157373_10001112_pt1 | contig 20645 bp, 16 predicted proteins | sample C65metaG_FD_113460 | JGI IMG/M metagenome (GOLD analysis project Ga0157373, IMG submission 113460) | Corn rhizosphere microbial communities from Kellogg Biological Station, Michigan, USA - C6-5 metaG | ecosystem: Host-associated > Plants > Roots > Rhizosphere > Soil | place: USA: Michigan... | reverse complement strand
GGTGCTCCGTTCCCAGTGAAACGTGGCGCAGTGCGTAGGCGGCAGCGTGGAAAAGCGTGGGATCGTCTGCCTGCCCGGAGGCGATGGCATCACAGATCGGGCCATAAAGGCCGATGGTCTGATGCTGCCCTGCGGCGAGGAACGCAAAGTAGCGGACGCGAGGGGAGGGGTCTAACAGTAGTGGAGCCAACTCCAACCGATCCCCCATCGGAGGCAGATCCGCCAGGACTTTCAGAATCTGGCTGCGAATTTCCAGATCAGGATCGTTCAGGAGAGGGAGGAGTAGAAAGAGGACTTTTTCCGTCAGCCGTGAGTTGGGCAGGGATGTGAAGCCATCGCTGGAAGGCGCTGTGTGGAGTCCCCGTGCGATCATGCCAAGCCCCCAGATGGCATGGATGCGCTCCAGGGGATTCCTGGAGGATAGAGCTGTAGTGAGGGCCGACATTCCATCTGGCTTGCGTGCAAGAGCCACTTGCGCCTGGAAACGTACGCGGGCATCGGCATGGCTTAACAGAACAAGGAGTTCCGCATCGCTTTTTTGGGAAAAGCCTTCCTTGAGCAGAGCTGCTGAGTCCTTTCCGATTTCCGGCCAGGCGTCCGATCCCTGTCCGACGGACAGCAAGCGGTTTTCCGCAAAGTCCGTGGCAAACAGACGGCCTGAAGGTGAGAATGCCACGTCGCTGGCGGTGATTCCGTTCGCCACTTTTCGGATGTCGGTGAGTTGCAGGCTGCTGCCCTTTTCCCGCAGATCGAAGGACCAGATACCGGATTTTGCAGGATCATCCCTCCAATCCGCTAACAGGAGGAGCCCGTTCGCCGGATGGGTAGCCATTCCAGCGGGTTCTACATCCAGCAGTGCGATGGGAGGTATCAGATAGGCAGGCTGTCTGGAAGTGATGGGCTGCCCCAGTTTTTCGTCCGTCCAGGAGTTGGGACTGCCCGGAGGCAATCCGATGGTGGCGGGGGAAGTGAGAAATGCCTGGTTTTCCTGAGTCCACCCGGAATTTCCGCCCAGAACCACATGCACTACCCGTGCTTTTTCGCCGGGAACTGCCGGGCCATCCACCACGATGCCATTTCCATGAAGATCGAAAGCGATTTCCCCCGGATTGCGCAACCCGGTGTGGATGATTTCAAAGCCAGAGCCATCCAGTTCAAAACGGAAGACGGAACCTGCCCCAGCCGTTTCCACCGTGCGACCCCGCGAGTGGAAGGCAAGATGGCCGCTGTCCCCGGTGGTGCCGTAGATCCGCCCATCTGGCCCGAGGACCAGCCCACTCAAATCATGGCGGGGGAGGGAAATCCTCATGCCGAATCCATCATCCACCGGATGGGAAAGTGTGAATTTCCCATCCCTTTCCTGATAAAGGGAAAGGCCTGTCGTGCTTCCTAGGTAGAGGATGCCATCGAAGTAAGCGATACCTCTGGTGGTGCCCGTGGCATTTTCTGCAAAGGCCGGCGCCGCAGTCCATTTTTCCCCAGTGTAGGAGAGGCTGACCACCTGATTCCTTGTGCTGGAAAAAGTGCTGAAGGGACTTTTGCTGCTCCATGTTTCCCAGAGTGTCTTGCGGCCTGCTGCATCCCGGGTGGCCAGATCATCCAACAGCCATGGAGTTTGGCTACCTGCCGCAAGCCATGCGCGCAGACGGGGACTCTGGGCGAGGTGCACCCGCCCTTGATCGTCAAAAGTGAGGGACGTGGGGGCTTGCAGTTTCTCGCTGTCGAAGGTGGATTCCACCTTGATGGCGAGATTTTCCGCCAGCGAGACGCCAGGCAGTTCCTTCACCGGAATCAGCGCTGCGGCGGCCTTTTGGGCGTGGGCATGCAGGGAGCCAGCGAGTGAGCAGGAAATCAGCAGGGAATGGAAACGGCGCATGGGTTTTTTTCAGAAAAATCGGATTGGACTCCAAGGAGCGAGCCAACATAGGCAGGGCCTTGCACTTGCCAACCGGATTTCCCCGCAGGAACAGGTAAATGGCAAGAGATGAGGGACGAGGCGTGACATCAGGTTTCTTTTCTGCTGAGGATACAAGTTATGAAATGGGAAGGCAGACGCCAGAGTGACAATGTAGAGGATATCCGCGGCCAAGGCGGCGGTGGGGGAATGGTGCTGAAGGGAGGCGTGGGCACGCTGGTGCTGGTGGTGATCGTGATGCTGCTGGGCGGCGATCCGCGGGCACTGCTTGACATGGCTACCCAGCAACAGGGAGCCGGGCAGAGCGAAGTCGTCAGCTCAGCGGAAGACGAAAAACTCAAGCAACTGGTAGGAGTGGTGCTGGCAGATACCGAGGAGGTATGGGATGAACAATTCCGGGCGATGGGGAAGGTGTATGAGCGGCCAAAGTTGAAGATCTTTTCAGGAGGCGTTCGCTCTGGCTGCGGCTTTGCTGATGCGCAGGTAGGTCCCTTCTATTGCCCGGCGGACCGGACCATTTATGTGGATCTATCGTTTTTCCGGGAGTTGCAGGAACGCTTCGGTGCGCCGGGAGATTTCGCCCAAGCCTATGTGATCGCCCATGAAGTGGGGCACCACGTCCAAAACCTGTTGGGGATTTCCGCCCGCATGGATGAGGCGAGAGGCCAGCTTTCCGAAACAGAATACAACGAACTGTCCGTGAGATTGGAGCTTCAGGCGGATTTTCTGGCGGGCATGTGGGGCCGCAAGGCTCAGGATAAATTCAATATTCTGGAACAGGGAGATCTGGAAGAGGCCCTCAATGCCGCCAATGCCATCGGCGATGATACCTTGCAAAAGCAAAGCCAGGGCCGGGTCGTTCCGGATGCCTTTACCCACGGCACTTCCGCCCAACGCGTGAAGTGGTTCAAAAAAGGATTTCAGGCCACGAGCCTGGCTGAGGGGGATACCTTCAGAGTGAGGGAACTCTAACATTCGATGCCATGATGTCTTCCAAGAAGCTGGGCTGGGCCATCGTTGGATTGGGCGGACTGAGTAGTGCCCAGATCGCGCCAGCGCTTCTGCGTGCCAAGCATTCCCGGCTGGCAGCTCTGATCACCGGTTCTCCCGAAAAGAGCGGTGAGTGGAAAGCTCACTACGGTTTAGCGGATTCGCAGATCTACACGTATGAGGACTTCGACAGGCTGGCCGAAGATCCCTCCGTGGATGTCGTTTACATTGTCACGCCCAATGCGCTGCACAAGGAGCATGCCATCCGTGCTGCAAGGGCAGGAAAACATGTCTTCTGTGAGAAGCCGATGGGGAATGATGCGGCGGATTGCCTGGAGATGATGGCTGCGTGTGAGATCGCGGGAGTTCAGTTGGGAATGGCCTATCGTTGTCAGTTGGATCCACATCACCAGGAGGCGATTCGCTTTTGCCGGGAGAAGACTTTCGGCGCGGTACGACACATCGAGGCCTCCTTCGGATTCAAGATCAGTCCGGATGTTCATAGCCGGCTCAAGCGTGATCTATCGAAAGGTGGTGCTTTGTTGGATGTAGGCGTGTATTGCGTGCAGGTCTGTCGTTATCTAACGGGGCAAGAGCCCACGGAAGTGATTGCCCTCGAATCAAAAAGCGATCCGGTCATTTTTGCGGAAGTGGATGACACCGTGGTGTGGTCGATGAAGTTCGCTTCAGGCATCACGGCCAACTGCATGACGAGCTTCAGCATTCCGAATGTGGATGAATTCCGCGTCATTGCGGAAAACGGCAGTTTCGGAATGAAACCGGCATTTGCCTGTGAAGTGAAGCCGCAGGGCTGGACTTCAGATCCCGCTCACCCTCTTGACTTCGCACCTATCGATCAATTCGCCGTGCAGATGGATGCTTTTTCACAAGCCATCATGGAAGGCAGGCACTTTGAAATCGATGGCCGAGAAGGCCTGAAGGATCATCTGGTGATGGACGCGATTTATCGTTCCATCGCCAGCGGTAAGAAGGAAGCCGTGGGTATTGGTTAGTGCGCAGGGAGGATTTACACATCCAATGCAGCCCGGATTTTTCCTACGGTGAAATCCATTTCCTCACGACTCAGGCTGAAAGGGGGAGTCAATGCGATGACGTGACCTTCCGGTGCATCCGGTAAAAGGATCAGGCCTTCCTTCAGCAGAGAGATGACAGCTCGGATCGCTACATCGCCAGCCAGACTCCCATCTGGGTGCCGCAGTTCGATGCCCTTCATCAGGCCGGGGCCCCGGATTTCATGAACAATCGGCAGTTCAAGCAGCGGCATCAGCGCGTTCTCAAATTGGAGCGCCGCCTCTGTCACCCGTGCCCATGTTTCAGGGCGGGAATGTTCAGTTAGGGAGTGGATGGACATCGCGCAGCCGAGAGGGTTTCCAAGAAATGTGCTGGTGTGCAGAGCCTCTCCATGGGTTTCCGGCCATGTGTCCATGATCTTGGACGAGCCTACGCAGGCTGAGATGGGAAAGCCTCCACTCAGGGCCTTGCCCAGGCAGATCAGATCCGGAACCACGCCGGACCACTCACAGGCGAAGAGTTTCCCCGTGCGATTAAAACCGGTATACACTTCATCCAGAATGAGCAGTGCTCCATGGGTATCACACCAGGTGCGGAGTTCCGCTAGGAATTCATCATGAGGGACTACTATTCCGCCGCGCCCTTGAAATGGCTCTACGAGAACAGCAGCGATTTCCTGCCCATCCACCAGGGACAGAGCAGTGCGGTATGCTTCCACGGAAAATTCATCTCCACGGCGTGGGTAGGGGAGAAGTTGCGTAACGCCTGCCAGTTGGGGGGCGAATGGTTCGCGAAACCAGGGGATACCCGCTCCCAGCAGGGCACCATAGCCCAGTCCATGATAGCCCCCCTGAAAGGAAATGATGCCCCGGCGTCCCGTGGCGATGGCTGAGGTTTTCAGTGCCGCCTCGATGGCTTCAAATCCGGAATTTCCCAGCAGCGTTTTTCCGTTTTCTCCCGTCCATCGCTCATAGGTGAGCGCGCTCAGCATCTCGCACAATTCCACCTTGAGCCGCGCCGGATGCACATCACCCATCGCGTGCAGAAGATGATGGCTTTGCTCGCGGGCAGCGCCGGACGGGAAGCCATGGCCCAGGCTGGCTACCCCGAAGGCGCTGGTCAGATCGACGAAACGGTTTCCATCCACATCCCAGATATTCACACCTTCCGCCCGTTCCCAGAAAATCGGCCAATCCTGATTGGTGAAGGTGGTGTTCCGGCACTCCACGCGATTCAGCCGCTGCGCAAATTCTTGCGAGCGGGGGCCGGGGATGGAAGTGAGAAGATGCGGAAGCATGGGAAGGTATGTAGGAAACCCTCCCACCAGTGACGAGCTGGAAACGGCGGCTAGTGGCCCCTGAGCTTAATGATGGCCAGTACTGCGCAACCAATGAGGGCTAGCAGTGCGAGACTGCCACAGATGCGATCCGTAATGGTTGCCTTAGGCCGGATGGCGGAGGCGGATTTAGGGAAAACGATGGCGGCGTAAGCCATCCCGGCGATAAGTCCTCCTGCGTGGGCGGCATTATCGATATAGCGGTAGCCCACCAGTCCGATGAAGGCGGTGAGCAGAATGCCTGCGACGAGGCGGCGGCGGGCATGCCGGGGAACCAAGCGGGAGTGCAGGGTTTCAAATACCAGGAGGAATCCCAGCCAGCCCATCAATCCGCCGGAGGCGCCTACGGCGGGCTTGTCTGTCAGAAACTGGAGGGATGTTTCCCCGCCGATATATGCGGCAACAAGGAAAACCATCGGCACGTGGGGCCAGCGGGCGAAAACTTCCATGCGCTTTCCCAGATAGAGCATGGCAGAGCCATTCATGAGGAGGTGGACGATGTTGCCGTGAAGAAACGGTGCGGTGAGCAGCCGCCAGCGTTCGTTTGCCAAATCGTGATAAAGAGCGGCTGCCCGCAGATCATCGCCAGGTAGAAGCTGGATCAGGTAAACGATGGCGATGAGCCCCAGCATCACATAGGTGACGGGTGCCTTCTGCCGCTCCAGCCAGGTTTCGAACCGGATGGAAGGGACGGTGGAGGAAATTTTCTCTTCGGTCCAGAGGCGCAGTTCCTTGCGGCGCTTGTAGGCCGAATACCAGGGAATGAGCGCGAAGATAACAAAGAGCAAAAGCGCCAAGCCGAGTTGCACGGAGCCAAGTGTAAGCACAGCAGGATCCGTCCATGAAAAATCCGTGCCGGCCTGCCTGGCCCGTCTGGCGATCAGAAGCCAGTTTTGGTAAAAGGTGAATAGGGTGAAAATCAGCATGCCGCCGCCATACCAGCGCAGCTTGCGGTTTCCTTCATCCAGCTCCATGCGTGTCCACACTTCACGTGCAGCCATCACTGCATCCACGGAGCCGGGGACTTCCTCCGGCAGGACCATGCGGTCATGCTCTGGAGTCCAAGCCAGCAAGACGCCGCCTTCGTAATCATTGCGAATGGCAGCGTGAAGCTCTGCGAGGGAGCCACACCGATGTGGCTGACCTTTTTCACCCACCCAGCCCCATCCTTCCGGCGCGGCTGGGAATGCATCCGGGCGGGCCCAGACTGGGATTTCCTCTCGCTCTGCGGTCTTGTCAGTCACGCTGTGAAAGCGCCAGGACTACTGAGGTTTATCTGCCGGAGTTTCCGGCTGGGGTGCAGCCTCCGTAGGCACTGCCTCCGGGGCCGTTTCCGCAGGTGCCGGGGTGGCAGGAGCTTCACCGGCAGCATCCGCAGGCGCTGGAGCATCGGCTGGGACTTCCTGTGGGACAGGAGCAGGAGCTTCCGTTGCAGCTGGAGGAGTGGCAGGAAGCTCGTCTTCCAGAGACTTGGGTGGTTCGGGATTTGCGGGGGCCACTGCCGTGACCTTGGCTTTTTCTGGAACCAGCAGCGTGTTCTTCTTGCCCTGACGGCCGATCAGAATGGCCAGCGTAAGACTGAGAATGAAGAAGGCGGAGCCGAGATAGACGGTGCCGCGCTGAAGGACATTGGTGGTACGGGCACCGAACACCTGATCGGTCACGCCGGCACCGAATGCGGCACCGAGGCCTTCCTGTTTCGGCCGTTGCATCAGAATCAGCAAGGTCATCAGGAGGCACACAATCACGAATACCACCAACACAAGGTTGATGCTGATGGAAAGCCAGTCAATCGCAGCGAGAATCATGGGCGCGGGACTATGCTGGTGCCCCTCTGGCGTGTAAAGCGGCGATTTTCCCAATCGGGGCAGCGGGTGACAATCCTGTTTCAATCGCTTTAGGCAGACTCGTCCGGATGGAGCGCTATGCTTTTGGCACATGCTCTGCAAAAGCGTGCTGCTCATTTTTAAAATCCAGGCATCATGAAAAATTCACTCGAACCCTACCTCAATCATCATCTCGCCGGAACGGCGGGCGCGCTCGTTCTTCTGGATGAAATCATTTCTCGCCACGAATCAGCGGAGGAAATCCACTACTTCAGCATGTTGCGGGATGAGGTGCAGGGAGAGCAGAATTTCCTGCGCGGACTGCTGGAAAGCGCCAAGATGGAGGTGAGTAAAATTCTGGAATATGCAGATGCTGTGACCGCCCGGGGAAGCCGCTCCGGCATTACCCTCCAAGGGATTTCCACTGGGGAACTGGGTTTGCTGGAGAGTCTGGAAGTGTTGGCTCTGGGGTTCCAGGGAAAGCGGCTGATGTGGAAGGCTCTTGCTGCCTTGGCCCCCCAGATCCCGGCTTGGAAAAATGTAGATTTCGCTGCGTTGGAGCGCGCCACCCTCAGGCAGCGTGATGGGGTAGAGGAGCGCCGCATGGCCTGCGTCCGAAAGGCGCTGTGGCAGGTGCTCGCAGAGGCCTCATGAGCTGATCCGCGAAAAGCAAAATGCGATGGCGATACGAGTGCTCCATCGCGCTTTGCAATTCCAAGGCACGGTTGTTGGAGTCGCCAGGAAGCTTGTGAAAAAAAATAATTAAATTTTCCTAAAACCCTTTTCATGAAAACCGGACGTTGCCGCATTTGTCTGCCATTAAGGATAGGCGTCGTGGCGATATTGCTGCTGGCCTTCACCTCGCTGGTGCTGGGTTTGTCAATTTACTCGCAGATCGAGAACCTTTCCCGCCAAGCAGCAGCGGAGGAATACCACAACAGGCGGTGGGTGGTTTTGCAGCGGATCGAGGACGCGGTGGAAAGCGGCAACACACGCCGGATTGCGCGGCTGGAAAAGAAATATCAAGGTGTGACCGACCTGCAATTTGTCTCCGCCATGGCGCAGGCTAAGCGCGCGATTCACGAAAAGGAGAGGCAGCAGACCTTTCTCATTGGCAAGATATTGGACATTGCACGGCAGCGGGAAGCTCAGCACAGCGTCGATAATCGCCAGGAAGGGGTGGAGGGAGTTCGCGTAAGTCCATGATGGTTCGATGGTTGTGATGGGATGCTGAAAATATTTTTTGCGTGGCTTGTCACGTGTGGCGGATTCGTCACATATCGGGGCGGAACCAGCCATGATCTCCATTCAACGCCTTTTCGGTAAAGAAGACCGTTTCTTCACACTGCTCATCGCGAGCGCGGAAGAAGCCAGACACAGCATTGTCTCGCTCAACCAGATACTCCTTCACGATAAGACCCCATCCCTAGGGGAATTCGCAGAGGTGCGGAAAAAAGACAAGGCGATCAAGCAGGAGATCAGTGATCTTCTGGTGAAAACCTTCGTCACCGCGCTGGAGCGTGAGGACATCGAGGATCTTTCCACTAAGCTCTACAAGATTCCGAAGACGGTGGAGAAATTCGTGGAGCGCTATCAGATCTCCCAGGACAAGATCATCGACGTGGACTTCAAGAAGCATGCCGTCATGCTGGATGAAGCTACCGGCCTGGTGGTGGAAATGATCAAAACCCTCCGCAAGGGCATGGACATCGTGCGGATGAAGGAATTGAACGACCGCTTGCAAACCATCGAAGGCAATGCGGATGACCTGATGCTGGAATGCTTGAAGGATCTCTACAGTGGGAAGTATGATCCGCTGCTGGTGGTGATCGTTTCCAATCTCTACGATCTTCTAGAAAAGATTTTCGACCGTTGTCGCGACGTCGGCAATGTCGTGAAGCAAATCGCTTACAAGAACTCCTGAAGACCGCGCTGCCATGACGCTCATCATCGTCGTCATCCTGGTGGCCCTGGCATTCGAGTTCATCAACGGTTTCCACGATACCGCGAACTCGATTGCCACGGTTGTTTCCACCAAGGTGCTCACTCCCCGGCAGGCCATTCTGATGGCCGCCGCCACGAATCTCATCGGTGCCCTCATCGGCCACGCCGTGGCGAAGACCGTTTCCTCCGGCCTGGTGGATGCGAAATTCGTCACCACTGCCACGATCATTTGCGCCCTCTTCGGCGGCATCACGTGGAATCTGCTCACCTGGTGGCTGGGTCTGCCATCCAGTTCCACCCACGCCCTGGTGGGAGGACTTTGCGGTGCCACTCTGGCCAATGCGCAGAATAATTGGAAATCCATCATCTGGTCTGCGGAAAAGCTGAAGGATGGAAAGGTGGTGATGGAAGGCGTCCTTCACAAGGTCATCTGGCCCATGATCACCTCGCCCGTTATCGGCTTGGTGGGGGGATTTGTCGTGATGACAATTCTTTATGCCCTGCTGACGAATGCGCGGCCCATGTTTGTAAATCGGTTTTTCGGACGCGCACAGATCTTCAGCGCAGGCTACATGGGCTTTGCCCACGGTCTGGCGGATGCCCAGAAGACAATGGGCATCATCACCTTGGCGCTTGTCACCGCCACCACGGCCGGTTCCTTCGAGCAACTGCCCTCTTGGCTGCACTTCCTGCGGATGGACAAAACGCCTGTGGCGGAACAACAGATCCAGGCGATCCGCAAGGGCTCGAAGGATCCCGCGCATGCCGCCATTCTTTCTACTGAGGCGGACAAACTCAAAACAGGGGAGTTCAAGGAATCTTTCCACGCCCTGGCAGCGCTGGCCTATGCAGCCGATGGCCGGGCGGATCTCGCGGAGCGCGAACGGGATGCTGCCAAGCAGACCCATCAGCAGGCGATTGATCGCGAAGCGGCCCGTTTCATGCCGAAGATCCCCATTCTCGGGCCAATGGTGGCAGCCAAGCCTACCAACTGGCTGAAGGCGCTGGATGGTGAAATGGCCAAGGCGGCGAAAGATGGCAAGGATCCTCTTGCTGTGGCGGCCACCAAGGTTCGCGATGTTTCACCGGATGTTCCGGCATGGATCAAGATCGTCTGCGCACTTACCATGGCTGCCGGAACCTCGGCCGGTGGCTGGCGGATTATCAAGACCATGGGCCACAAGATGGTAAAACTGCAGCCGGTTCATGGCTTTGCGGCGGAAACGACGGCTGCCACCCTGCTTGCGGTGACGGGGAACTTGGGCATGACGGTTTCCACCACCCATGCCATCACCACTGCGATCATGGGTGTGGGTGCCACCAAGCGCTTCAGCGCCATTGATGGCACAATCGTCCGCAGAATCCTCGGAGCCTGGGTGCTCACCCTGCCTGCCTCGGCAGGTGTGGCCTATCTCACCATGTGGCTTTGGCTCAAGGTGGCTGGGTAAACTGCGGCGGGTTTGTTCTAACGGTTTCGATATTTTCGGCAAGTTGCGGGCACTTGGCCTGCAACTTGCTGTTCTCTCACTCGTATTTGGTTATTGCTGTGCCATATGACCTCAAAGAGTGCAGGGACGCCTAAAGGGTTGGTTGCCTCTCGGAACGACTCCTGCATTCTTTGAGGTCCATGCAGCAGCAGCGGATGGATTTTATCTGGTTTGTGAGGAAGTGCCGCCTAGTCTTTTGCCTGTGCCCGTTTCCGATATCCGCAGTTTTTTGAAATGGGTGGCCATTTTGAGCTGCCTCGCGCTGGCTGTCGGATCGGCCTCCGCGTTTTTTCTCTGGAGCATGCGGGCAGTCACGTTTTTCCGCTTTTCCCATCCATGGCTGTTATATCTGCTGCCTTTGGCGGGATTCGGTACTGGGCTGCTCTATCATTTTTATGGTGGCACTGCCAACAAGGGCAGCAATTTGCTTATCGATGAAATCCACGAACCGGGAGCAGGTGTTCCCCGGCGCATGGCTCCATTGATCCTGGCGGGGACTTTGATTACCCATCTCTTCGGAGGTTCTGCCGGGCGTGAGGGCACAGCCATTCAGATGGGCGGGGGGATGGCTGCCATGGCTGTCCGTTGGCTGAAGCTGGATGCCGCTGCCATCCGCATCCTGCTCATGGCCGGCGTGGCGGCAGGCTTTGGTTCGGTCTTCGGCACTCCGTGGGCCGGGGCTGTTTTTGCCTTGGAGGTGTTGGTGGTGGGCAGGCTGCAATACGATGCGCTGCTTCCCTGCCTGTTTTCCGCATTTGTGGCGGATTGGACCACCCATGCCTGGGGGGCACATCATACCTCCTATCATTTGGTCGCGTCGGAACTAACGATGAATGTTTCCTTGGCAGGGAAAATTTTACTGGCTGCCGCTGCCTTTGGGCTGGCCGGTCGGCTGTTTGTGCTGGCCTCCCATCAGGTGGAAAAGCTTTTTAAAAAAGGCATCCCATGGCCTCCACTTCGGCCTGCCATCGGTGGCCTGTTGGTAATCGGGTTGTTTTTTCTCGCAGGCACACCTGATTATCTGGGCATTGGGGATGTCTCCCAACGTGCAGGCGCGGTGACCATTCCCGCCATGTTCACCAGTGGGCAGATTCCAGCCACCGCCTGGCTTTGGAAATTGGTCTTCACCGTCGCCACCCTGGCCAGCGGCATGAAGGGTGGGGAAGTAACCCCTCTGTTTTTCATCGGGGCCGCCTTGGGAAATGCCATGGCGGGCGTGCTCGGCGTGCCCGTGGATTTCCTCGCAGCGCTTGGTTTCGTGGCCATTTTTGCGGCAGCCACCAAGACGCCCATCGCTTCCACCATTCTGGGAATGGAACTGTTTGGCGGCGTCCCTGTCCTTCCCCTCTTCATCGCATGCGTGGTGGCCTGCCGCATCAGTGGCAGCAAGGGCATCTATTCCTCACAACGAGCTTTTGCCTCTCCATTTCCGCCTGTGCCCCGCGACAAGTGACTTGCCTCCCGCCATCCAGACAGCTATCCCATGCCTGCCAGCAACCGCCCCCGTAGTTCAATGGATAGAACGAGGGTTTCCTAAACTCTAGATTCGTGTTCGATTCACGACGGGGGTATTGTCTAGCGGTTTCAAAACCCCAGCCGCTGGTTTCGTTCCTCCAGCAGTTGGAGGAAGTGGGTGACGAGCGGGGAGATATTTTCGCGTTGCCAGACGGCCCACATGCGAAAATCGCAGTCGGCGTGGTCGGCATCGATGGGGATAATGGCGATATCCCGCACGGCGGATTCCAGAACGGTGGGGAGAAGTGAGACACCCTGATCCGCTGCAATGAGGGTGAAGAGGGAATCGATTCCTTCTATCATCCGCATGTTTTTTGGGGTGAAGCCTTCCTCGGAACAAAAGCGGGTGATGTCGTCCTGGTGGGCGGAGCGTCCATTTTGCCCAAGACAAAGAACAGGCAGAGAGGTGATTTCCTCAAGCCGGGCGGAATTGCGCGCGGCCCATGGGTGATGCTTGGAAACCGCGATGCCAAATTTCGAACGGATCACGCATAGGCTGAGTTGGTCCGGGCGGCCGCCGGCATCCTGACCGTAGGCGAAGGCGACATCAATGGCACCCTCCCGCAGGGCATCAAGCTGTTCCAGCGGCAGCATTTCCACAAAATCCACCTCGCTGCCGGGGTAGCGCTCGCGGAAGGTCTTGAGGGTGCCGGGCAGGAAGGCAGTGGCAATAATGCCGACGCTGCCGATGCGCAGGGTGCCGCGGTGGCCATTCTGGGCTTCGGCCGCGCGTTGGACGGCTTGTTCGGAGCGAATTAAAATTTCACGCGCGTCCTTGAGAAATACTTCTCCGGCCTTAGTGAGGGAAACGCTCACCGTGTCCCGCTCCATCAATCTCACGCCGATTTCCCTTTCCAGATCCTTGATTTGCTTGCTGAGGGCCGGGCGGCTGACGCCCAGGCGTTCCGCCGCTTTTCGAAAACTCAGGCCTTCGGCCACTGCCACGTAGTATCTGAGATGTCGCAATTCCATCTGCCGCGAGTGGTAAATCAAAGTTACCACCTTGGAAACTTCAAAATCATTCCGTATTTCATTACCGGGTGATACAGAATGATCTGTCAAAGCGAGCAAGCACTCACATTCATTTTTAGGATATTCTCCCATGCAACCTGTTCTGTTCATCCCGCTCTCCCTTTCCGTTCTGCTTCTTTCCGGCTGTGGAAAAAAAGCCCCCGCTGCTGCGCCAGCCCTACCTCCGGCGGAAGTCAGTGTGCTGCCTGCCTCCAGTGAAACGGTGGAGGTGGTGCGGGAGTTGCCCGGTCGGCTGGATGCCGTGCGGGTTTCCGAAGTGCGTGCCCGGGTGGCGGGGATTCTTTTGGAAAGAACCTTCAAGGAAGGAACGGAAGTGAAAGCGGGAGACGTGCTCTTCAAAATCGACCCGGCTCCCTTCGAGGCTGCCCGCGACAGCGCCACCGCCGCTGCGGCTCGAGTAGAGGCTACCCGGGATCAGGCCAAGGCCCAGGCGGAGCGCGTGCGTCTCCTCTCCAGTTCCGGTGCCGTGAGCAAGCAGGATCTGGATAATGCGGAGGCCACTTTGAAGGTTTCGGAAGCGGAAGTGCTTTCTTCCCAAGCTGCGCTGAAGACTGCGGAGCTGAATCTCGGCTACGCCACGGTGACGGCTCCTATTTCGGGCCGCATTGGCCGTGCGGAGGTGACGGAAGGAGCATTGGTTGGGCAGGGTGCTGCCACGCTGCTGGCCACCATCCAGCAACTCGATCCCATTTATTTTGATTTCACCCAATCCAGTTCCGATCTGCTGGCCCTCAAGCGCGAATTGGCGGCAGGCTCCGCTGCAGCACCTGCCACGGTGGATGTGACTCTGCTGCTGGACGACGGCACGGTGTATGACAAGCCGGGCAAGCTGTTGTTTTCCGAGGTAAGTGTGGATCAGACCACGGGGATGGTTTCCCTGCGTGCGGAGTTTCCCAATCCGGATCGGGTGCTGCTGCCAGGAATGTTTGCCCGGGCAAAGGTGGTGCAGGCCGTGAAAAAGAACGCAGTGACCATCCCGCAACGCGCGCTCACCCGTGCCAAGGGAGGCATGGGCAGCGTGCTGGTGGTGGATGACAGCCACAAGGTGCAGCTCCGCATGGTGGAAACCGGCAACGTGGTAGGCGACAAGTGGGTGGTCACTTCCGGCCTGCAGGCGGGGGAGAAAGTCATCATGGAAGGCCACCTCAAAGCGCGGCCCGGTGCGGTGGTGGTGCCGGTGGCCTACGTGCCAACCTCAGAAAAGCCCGCTGGCGAGAATACCCACTGAGGGGGATTTTCCGAAGTTTTCATTTTCATAACATCTATCATTTTTTCACATGGCCCGTTTCTTCATTGATCGCCCGGTGTTTGCCTGGGTGGTCGCCATCCTCATCAGCTTGCTGGGTGCCATTTCCATCACCCGCCTGCCCGTTGCCCAGTATCCATCGGTAGCGCCGCCCTCCATTTCCATCACGGCGAACTATGCAGGTGCTTCTGCCGAGACCTTGAGCGACACGGTCACCTCGGTGATCGAACAGCAGCTCAATGGCATCGACAACTTGCTCTACATGTCGTCCACCAGTGACGCCACGGGCCTTTCCCAGATCACCCTCTACTTCCAGCCCGGTACGAATCCAGACACCGCACAGGTGCAGGTGCAGAACAAGGTGCAGCTCGCAACTCCGCAGCTCCCACAGGTGGTGCAGCAAGCAGGGGTGGTAGTGGCAAAGGCCACGCGGAATTTCATGATGTTCATCACATTGTCTTCGGAAGGCGGCAGCATGAGTGACATCGAGCTGGGGAACTACCTGGCCTCCAGTGTGCTGGATCCTATCCGCCGGGTGCCCGGTGTGGGTGAGGCGAACCAGTTCGGAACGCAGAATGCCATGCGCATTTGGCTGGATCCCGGCAAGCTGGTAGGTCTGAACCTCACGCCCAATGATGTAACAGCCGCCATCCAGGCACAGAATGCCCAGGTGCCTGTCGGCCAGCTAGGTGCCCTGCCCGCGGTGGGTGAGCAGCAGCTCAATGTGGTGCTGCAAGGGCGCGCCACGATGAAAGAAGTTTCCGAGTTCCAGAACATCGTGCTGCGTGTGAATACGGATGGCTCCCGTGTCTATCTGAAAGACGTGGCCCGTGTAGAGCTGGGTGGCCAGGAATATGGTACCAAGGCGCGCATCGATGGTCGCCCCGCCACTGCGGGTGCCATCAAGCTGGCCCCTGGTGCGAATGCCATGAATACCGCCGCCGCCGTGCGCGAGGAGATGAAGAAGTTGGAAAAATTCTTCCCCCCTGGCGTGCGTGCAGACTTCCCGCTGGATACCTCCACCTTCGTGAAGATTTCCGTTGAGACGGTGGTGCACACGCTCATCGAGGCCATCGTGCTCGTGTTCCTGGTGATGTATCTGTTCCTCCAGAATTTCCGCGCTACGCTCATTCCCACACTGGTTGTCCCGGTGGCCCTGCTGGGCACCTGTTTGCTCATGTCCGCCCTTGGCTTCTCGCTGAATGTGCTGACGATGTTCGGCATGGTGCTGGCCATCGGCATCCTGGTGGACGATGCCATCGTGGTCGTTGAAAACGTGGAACGGATCATGAGTGAGGAAGGCCTTTCCGCGAAGGAGGCCACACGCAAGGCGATGGGCCAGATCACTGGCGCACTCATAGGCATCACCCTGGTGCTTACCGCCGTATTCATTCCCATGGCATTCTTCGGTGGTTCCGTGGGCACCATTTATCGCCAGTTCTCCATGTCGATGGTGTCCTGCATGTTGTTTTCGGTGTTCCTCGCCATGTCGCTCACGCCGGCTCTTTGTGCGACCTTGCTCAAGCAGGTTGAGGCAGGTCACCACATCGAGAAGCGCGGCTTCTTCGGTTGGTTCAACCGCACTTTCGATCGTGTTTCGGAAGTATATAAAAACACAGTGGGCCGCATGCTGAAACTGTTGCCAGTGGGGGTAGTCGCCTTCCTTGCAGTGGTAATGGGTGTGGGATGGTTGTATGTCAGGATGCCGTCAGCCTTCCTTCCCGAAGAGGATCAAGGTTATTTCATGACCATCATCCAGCTACCTGTGGGAGCCACGGATGCGCGCACCACAGATGTGATTCATCAGGTGGAAGACTACTTCTCCAAGCAGCCGGAAATTGAAAACTACTTCACTGTGGCGGGTTTCAGCTTCAACGGCCGTGCACAAAACTCCGCGCTCGCTTTCCTCAAGCTGAAGCCGTGGGAAGAGCGGAAAGGGAAGGATCACAAGGTCCAGGCCATCATTGGCCGTGCGATGGGACAGTTCAGCCACATCAAGGATGCGATGGTCATTCCACTCAATCCGCCCGCCATTCCTGAGCTCGGCACCTCAGCCGGATTCGACTTCTGGCTCCAGGATGTGGGTAATGTAGGCCATGACAAGCTGATCGAAGCCCGGAACCAGCTCATGGGCATGGCCTCGCAAAACAAGGCCATCGGCCTCATTCGTCCACAGGGTCTGGAAGACATGGCCCAGATGAAGATCGAGTTGGATCAGGATAAGGCCAGCGCCTTGGGGATCTCGCTGGCGGAGATCAACTCCACCATGCAGACCGCCTTCGGCTCCGCCTATGTGAACAATTTTGTCAATGGCCCCCGCGTGCAGCGTGTGATCGTCCAGCTCGATGCTCCCTTCCGCATGCAGCCTGAAGACATTGGCAAGGTGCATGTCCGCAACAAGGAAGGGAAAATGGTCCCGCTTTCCGCGATTACCAAGGTCGAGTGGATCTATGGTTCTGCCCTTCTGCAGCGTTATAATGGGGTGCCTGCCGTGAACCTTGTGGGTGGTGCAGCAGTGGGCCGCAGTTCCGGGGAGGTCATGATGGAAATGGAGAAAATGTCGGAAAAACTTCCCGCCGGTATCGGCTACTCATGGTCTGGCCAATCCTTGGAAGAGCGTATCTCCGGGAATCAGGCTCCCATGCTGTATGGTATCTCGCTTATCATCGTGTTCCTCTGCCTTGCAGCGCTTTATGAAAGCTGGTCGGTGCCCGTGGCGGTTATCCTTGTTGTGCCTCTCGGGATTATCGGTGCACTCCTTTCGGCATCCTGGCGTGAGCTGCCGAACGATGTTTACTTCAAGGTGGGGCTGCTGACGACGGTGGGCCTCTCCACCAAAAACGCCATTTTGATCATCGAGTTCGCCCTCGATTTGATGAAGGAAGGGAAAGGTCTGATAGAAGCCACGCTGGAGGCGGTGAAACTCCGGCTTCGCCCGATTTTGATGACTTCCATGGCCTTCGTCCTCGGGGTGATGCCATTGGTCATCAGCACCGGTGCTGGCTCTGCCAGTCAGAACGCCATCGGTACCGGTGTGGCAGGGGGCATGGTTTCCGGCACTGTGCTGGCGGTCTTCCTTGTCCCCGTGTTCTTTGTGGTGGTGATGAAGATCGTGGGACGGTTTTCCAAGACTCCGGTTGTCGAGGTGGTGAAGCACTGAGACGGATTTATAGATCAAACGAAAAGGGAGGACGTAGCGTCCTCCCTTTTTTGTTGGCTGCTCGAAGCAGTGCTATCAGCGCTTCAGGATAATGCGGTGCCGTGCCTTGCCTGCGCGGAGATGTTCCAGTGCTGCATTCACCTCCGTCATGGGGAATGTCTCCGTTACAGGTGCGATGTTGTGTCTCGCACAGAAATCCAGCATCTTCACCACTGTGGTCGGTGATCCCAGTGGTGAGCCAGAGATGGATTTCCGTCCGCCTATCAGGGAAAACGCCTGGACAGGAACTGGCTCCAGAACAGCCCCTACAAAGTGCAGGCGTCCATCAGGAGCGAGTGCTTGGATGAAAAGATCCCAATCGAGCGCCACGTTTGCCGTCACCAGGATGAAATCCAGCGAGCCTGCCAATTTTTTCAAGGCAGCCTGATCGCGCGTGCCCACCACGTGATGTGCGCCCAGAGCCCGCGCCTCGTCCGCCTTCGATGGACTGGAGGAAAATGCAGTCACCTCGCAGCCCCATTTACTCAAAAATTGCAGCGCCATGTGGCCCAGCCCGCCGATGCCGATCACTCCCACGCGATCCGTCGGCTTGATGTTGAAATCGGCAATGGGAGCGAAAACCGTGATGCCCCCACAGAAGAGGGGACCAGCAGTGGCGGGATCGAGTTTCTCCGGCAGGGGAATCGCCCACTCCCAGTTTGCCCGCACCCGATCAGCAAATCCGCCATGCCGCCCTACGATGGTTTGCTCACCGTGGGAACAAAGATGTTGCCTTCCTGATAGACACGGCTGGCAGGAAAGACAGCTCCCGGAAAACCAACCCAGCCCCACGCGGTCTCCAACCGAGAGGCCCTTAGCCTGTTCGCCCACCGCTTCCACGATGCCAATCACTTCATGCCCAGGGACCAGTGGGTAATTCGTCATGCCCCACTCATTGTCCACCATGGAAAGATCCGAGTGGCATACGCCACAGGACTCCACCTTCAATTGTACCTGCTCCGGGCGGAGCACCCCTGCATCGAATTCATGGGGGACCAGTGGTTTCCCTTTTTCAGTCAATGCCCAGCCGTGAAAATGATTTTCAGCCATTCGCTCAAGATGGCGGGAATCGTGAAATGTGCAAACCGGGAATGTTTTTCACACGATACTTGAAAGAAAATTCCGGATTTCCCCTGCGGCGGAGAGAAGATCTACAGAAGGCGATGGCATTCGGCTGACACAGATGGCAGACCGGGCTGTGAAATTTAGGCGTTTTGGTGGAAAACATCTCAATCCCCCGGTTGCCATTCGTGGGAAAAGCTGCTACCCCTCAGGGGATGGCTCGCAGCATGCCGCAGTTGGAATTCAAGTGGGGCACCTGGCTCCGGCTGAGGAAGTCCCCGGCTGCCGCCACCGTCCGGCTGGCGAATGAAGATACGGCCCTCACCGCGTGGTGTGTGGAAACCGCAAAGGCCTTGGTACTCCCTGAACTCGCCAGAAAAGTCCGCGTCTCTTGGAATCCCCGCATGCAAACCACCGCCGGGCGTGCCTGGTGGCCGGATCGCATGATCGAGCTGAACCCGAAGCTGAAGGAATGTCCTCCTGAGGAACTCTGGCGCACTCTCAAGCATGAACTGGCCCACCTCGTGGCCTACGAGCGCTGCGGTAGGCGCAGGATCGAGCCCCATGGGGTGGAATGGCAGTCCGCATGTGCCGAACTGGGTATTCCTAACGAAAAACCCTTTCACAATCTGCCCTTCAAGCGCCGCCGCATGAAGCGGAATCACGCTTACGTGTGCCCCCACTGCTTTTCCACCATCCATCGCGTGAAACCCATCAGTAAGGCCGTGGCCTGCTATACATGCTGCCGGAAGTATAATCGGGGTGTCTATCACGACCGCTTCCGTCTGGTGGAAAACAAGGTCTAAGCCTGCTCCCAAGATGACTGTTCATCTGAAAAATTCCATGGCAGCACTGCTGGCAGCCCTTTCTCTGGGCTCATGTGCAACATCATCCTTCGATCCAAATACCGGCCAGGTCCATGGCGCCGCACCATCCGCCTCCCTCCAAAGCGAAGGCTCCCGCCAATTCGAGGCCTACAAGCGGAAGAAGAAGGTATCCACAAATGCCGCTTACAATGCGCAGGTCCGCCGTGTCGCCGCACGCCTCAAGCCCGTTATCCAATTGCCCGGTGCCCATTGGGAATTCGTCGTTTTCGAGGATTCGGAGCCAAACGCCTTTGCCCTTCCGGGTGGCAAAGTTGGCGTGAACACCGGGCTTTTCCCCATCACGAAAAATGACGCCGGGCTCGCGGCCGTTCTCGGCCATGAAATTTCCCACGTCACCCTCAATCACGCGCAAACCCGCATCAACAACGCAACAACCATCGCGCTGGGCGCTCTCATCCTGGATGGCGTCCTTGCCAGTCAGGGAGTGGATTCCAATACGCGTGTTCTAGCGGCCACCGGCACCGCTGCCGCTGGCACGGTGGGCCTCATGCTGCCCAACTCCCGCAATGCCGAATTGGAAGCTGATCGGGTAGGCACCATCTACATGGCCCGCGCCGGATACGATCCACACGAAGCCATCGCCATGTGGCAACGCTTCGCCGCTTGGCGTCAGAAAAAGGGAGAAGGCCAAGGCACCGAATTTCTCCGCACCCACCCCCTTGATCAAAACCGCATCGCCGCCCTCCAATCCTTCATACCAGTGGCGATGAAGGAATACCGGAGATGAGGAGGGATGATTGATAGGCAAATCGATCTTCAGTCTTCCACTGGCGTAAAGACCTGCTCGGTTTCACCAGATGTCTTCATCGCGGTCAGGGAGGAGGGAAGGTTCTTCCTATGATCACTCCCATGATGGGACAGTAGGTGGCGTATAGGAATTATCCTTTTCGGCGGGGAGTTGAGAACCAGCCAATCAATCCGCCGAGAAGCGCTCCTATTATTCCCAAGAAGATCGCTACTATTAGTCACAAAAACAGTTGTTCAAAAAGTCCCAAAGAAACAGCAGTTACCAAGATTACGGCCGGAATGCCACAACCACCTAAGCTGGCTTCTATGATGCACAGCTTAGACCCATTGCCAAAAGTTAGTGCCGTTATGGAGAGTGGGTTCGGCAGACGGAGCGGATCACTTCGGGCATTCCCAGGAGGTGGCGAAGTGAGTTGTAGATCTTGTC
>Ga0157373_10001110_pt1 | contig 20659 bp, 14 predicted proteins | sample C65metaG_FD_113460 | JGI IMG/M metagenome (GOLD analysis project Ga0157373, IMG submission 113460) | Corn rhizosphere microbial communities from Kellogg Biological Station, Michigan, USA - C6-5 metaG | ecosystem: Host-associated > Plants > Roots > Rhizosphere > Soil | place: USA: Michigan... | reverse complement strand
AGTCGAAAGAAAATAACTTGGGGTGTTTTTAGTGTCCTGCTGTTATTTTTAGTCGCAGGCATTATATATTATTTTTTTGTATACCGATTTTATCAATCTACTGATAATGCTTATGTTCAGGCAGATGTTACTTGGGTCATGCCAAAGATTTCAGGCGAAGTGATTGAGTTATTAATTAACGATAATCAGGTGGTAAAGAAAGGGGAAACTTTGGCGGTATTAGACCACCGCGATTACCAAGCGCGTTATGATCAGGCGAGTTCTGTCGTCAGCTTAAAAGAAGCGGCGCTTGGTGTACAACAGCAAAATGAAAAGTCTGCTCAGTCTTCCATTACTGAAGCAAATAGTGGTGTAGTGGCAGCGAAAGCAGACTTAACTCGTTTGAGAAAAGATTTTGAACGTTATCAAGATTTATTAAAAGATGGCGTGATTACCCGACAAAACTTTGAAGGGGTTCAGTCTCAATATTTAACAGCTCAGGCACAACTCAGTAAGGCACAAGCAGCTGTCAATGCAGCAGAAGCTCAGTTGGGGAGCTTAAAAGCCAGTCGAGCGCAGCTTTTAGCTGATATTCAAAGTGCTCATGCAAACTTAAATTTATATCAGGTTGATCTGGCTTCCTCAAAAGTGGTAAGTCCTGTAGATGGCAAAATCGGTAGTCTTGCAATTCAAAAAGGCTCACGTGTTTCTCCGCAAACGCGCTTAATGGCGATCATTCCTGAAAACAGTTTGTATGTACAAGCGAATTTCAAAGAAACCCAAATTGAAAAAATGCATATTGGTCAGAAAGTTGAACTCAAACTTGATGCCTATCCAAGCCTAACCTATAGCGGAAAAATTGAGAGTTTTTCACCAGCATCAGGCGCAACTTTCTCACTCATGCCACCAGACAATGCCACAGGAAACTTTAACAAAGTTGTTCAACGTATTCCTGTACGTATTGCCATAGATTCAAGCCCGCATATCGATTTGATAAAACCTGGTATGTCGGTAAGTGCCACCGTTGACCTAAGAACTTAATAATAAAATTTTAGGTAATAAGACATGAATAAGCACGTTGACGCCGAGTGGATGTTTCCCGCAAAGACGGCATGGGCAATTTTTGCTGCCATGATTTTTGGCAACTTTATGGCGATTCTTGATATTCAGATTGTGGCGAGTTCTTTAAACGAAGTTCAAGCTGGAATGAGTGCAAGTCGTTACGAAGTCACTTGGGTGCAAACGGTTTATTTAATTGCCGAGATTATTGCAATTCCAATGTCGAGTATTGTCTCGCGAGTGCTTTCAACACGGGTGTATTACACCATCTGTGCAATTGGTTTTACGGTCAGCTCTTTACTTTGTGCATTGGCATGGAACTTAGAAAGTTTATTGGTTTTTCGTGGCATTCAAGGTTTTATGGGCGGAGGAATGATTCCGACTTCCATGACCGCATTGTATCTACTTTTCCCTGATGCAAAACGCTCATTGCCTTTAGTCATGTTTGGAATGATCAGTACTTTGGGGCCCGCCATTGGTCCAACCATTGGCGGCTGGCTCACCAATAATTTCTCGTGGCACTGGATGTTCCTGATCAATATTATTCCGGGCATTATCATTGCTACGGTCATCTACTCGGGTCCAAATATCGACCGTGCGAACTATTCACTTATCAAAAGTATGGACTGGTTCAGCCTCGTTGGTATGGCGATGTTTCTGGGTGGGCTTGAATATTTCCTTGATGAAGGTGCAAGGCATGACTGGCTTGCAGATACAGGCGTTCGGATTGCTTTTATGATCTGCGTTGTAGGCGGCATGATTTTCTTCTCTAGAAGTTTTACCCAGCCAAAGCCTTTGCTCGATTTATCCGTATTTAAAAACAAAAACTTTACCTTAAGTGCCATCACAACTTTTGTGATTGGCATGGCGCTCTATGGCTTAGGTTACATGATTCCCGTGTTTCTTGGGCAAGTCCGTGAAATGAACAGTAGCCAAATTGGTCACGTCATGATGGTGACGGGCATTGTCATGTTCTGCTTTGCGCCGTTTCTTGCGTGGCTTATTCCCAGTTTTGATACCCGAAAAACTGTATTTGTCGGAATGATTTTGGCTGGCTTTGGTGTTTGGCTCAATTCGCACCTCAGCATTCATAGTGATTACGACTTTATGTTTTGGCCGCAAATTTACCGTGGTATTGGTCTCATGATCTGCTTGATTGTGGTTTCGCATTTAGCCATGAGCACTTTGCCACTCAGTAAAGTAGCCGATGCCAGCGGTATTTATAACCTGATGCGTAATATTGGCGGCGCGGTTGGACTGGCACTCATTAACTCATCATTAGATTGGTTAACTGCGCTACATGTCACCCAGATTAATCAGTCGATGACACCGCAAAACTGGATTTTTACAGAAAGACTAGATCAACTCACGGCGCAATATCAAGAAGTTGGCTTAAATGCCCAGCAAATCGCACTCAGTGTGATTTATCGCGACATTCATTTTCAGGCACTAACATCGAGTTTTAATGATTTATTACGCATGCTCGCAATCATCATGTTTGTGACCGCATTTTTAACCATCTTTATGGATCGGGGGAAGAAAATGAACATGTAGCGATTTAGAAATAAAGAGCAGCTTTCAAAGAATGAAAAACAATAGGGCATATCAAAACGTATCCCTTCATAGAAAAAGAACATTGAGATGAGTTTTCTAAAATCGGTTGATGAGATCGGGGAACTCGCAAATTAGAGGTGGAAGGTTAAAGGATTATGATTAATACAACGTATAAACTAATTTCAAAATTGAACCTACAAAAAACGACTTATGGTCAATATTTTGAAAAATAGCAAATCGATACTGAGCGATTAAAAGTGATTTATTCCATTTACGAACAGTATTATGAAAATACGAGATTTTCTATTTTCGTAGATGATTTTCAAAACAAAAGTGGTGCGATCTTAATTTTTGACTCGGAAACAGATGAGATTGTGGGCTTCTCTACCGTTGTGGTGCAGCATTTCTACTTAAATGGTAAGGACTACACCGTATTATTTAGTGGTGATACGGTCATTTTGAAGAAGTTTTGGGGTACGCGTAGTCTACAAAGTACCATGCTTAAACTCATGATCAAGCTTCGAATCAAATATCCATTTAACGAGCTCTATTGGCTCCTGATTTCTAAAGGCTATAAAACCTACCTGCTACTCGCCAATAACTACTATGTGTATTACCCAAATATTAAAGATGAAAACCAGCATCTCTCGGAAGTCGTCGAACACTATTGTGAGAAATTCTTTGGCGAATATTATGACAAAGATGCGGGCCTCTTAAATTTTGGAGATGACTATCAACCATTAAAAGGTGAAGTTGCACCGATTACTGCCGAAATGAGAGAAAAGAACCCAAATATTCATTTCTTTGAGCAGTTGAATCCGACATGGAAAGCAGGCACAGAACTGCCATGTATTGGCCGTCTTGGCTGGAAAGATATTGCTCGTTTCCCAGTGAAGCTCATTACTAAACCTACAAGTAAGGGAAAATTTGAAGCTTGTGTAACGTCTAAAACAAAACGTAGAGAGGCCATCCAATGAAATCTAATGAATGGCTGACGCTTGGATCGCATCTGATTTTAAAAAAATGGTGTGATGCATCTGACCGTAATTTTCAAAAACAGTTTAATGCTTTAGAGGCGACACAACGTCAAATCTTACATTCGATTTTACAGACCTCTACGTTTGCGAAAGATAAAAAAGTTCAAAACTATGAGCAGTTTGTAAAATCATTTCCTGCGACACGTTATGGCGCATGGCGAGAAGACATTCAACGCTACCGTGAACAAAAGCTGTCACTGTCTAGCAGTAAACTGGTTCGTTTCCAGCCGACCAGTGGTTCGAGTGAACAAATCAAGTTTATTCCATACACCAAGTTGTTTTTAGATGAGCTTGACCATGCGATTGCGCCGTGGATGGCGAGTTTATATCGCAAATGTCCACAGTTGAGTTCGGGTACACATTATTGGTCGGTGTCATGGTTGCCTGAAAGCCAGCGTGAAGTCTTAAAAGACAAAAACCTAAATGATGATAGTGCGCTACTGGGTGTAGGTAAGCGCATTTTGTCTAAGTTTACCCAAGCCGTTCCAAGTAATGTTGCCTTTGCCGCCAATGCCGATGACGCACTGTTTGCCACCATTTGTTATTTGGTTGCAAACCGTAACTTAGCTATGATTTCGGTGTGGAGTCCAACTTTTGCGCTGCAATTGCTTGAGCGTTTGGAGTTGCTACAACAAGACGTGATTGAGGTTTTACAAAGTGGTTCATGGGGCAACCGTCAGGCTTCATTAAAAGAAGTGACCGCACCGCATAGTCCTGAAAGCGCTCAAGCCCTAATTGACAGTTCAAACGGCGAACAGATCGACTTTAAAAAGCTCTGGCCAAAGTTAAGTTTAGTGTCGAGTTGGGATACCGCAGGTTCAAAAGCTTGGGCCGAAAAATTACAAGAGAAATTACCCAGTGTTCAGTTTGAAGGAAAAGGTCTATGGGCGACTGAAGGTGTAGTGACCATTCCCTATAACGATCAATACCCGCTGGCGTATCAAAGTCACTTCTACGAATTTGAATATTTAGAAGGTGACAAGCAAGGACAAATCATTCCATCGTGGCAGCTTAAACAAGGCGATGTCGTGAGCCCGCTGATTACCTCAGGTAATGGCTTGCTTCGTTACTGTCTGGATGATTGCTTAGTCGTCACTGGCTTTATAGAGCAAATTCCGTGTTTTGAGTTCCAAGGCCGCCGTTTTGGAGTAGATCTGGTCGGTGAAAAACTCGCGCCTGAAACAGCTCATCAGTTATTGTCGCAGTTAAATGAAACCGAATCGAAAGCGATTTCTTTACTCGCGATTGATACGCAGCAACAGGTTAAACCATTTTATTGCGTGCTTTTTGAAGGTGAAATTCATCACAGCATTAACAATGAATATATCGACAGTATTTTGCGTCAAAACTTCCATTACGAACTTGCTCGAAACTTAGGGCAGCTCGACCAACCTCAAATTCGCCAAGCCAATAATGGTTGGAATGCCTATAAAAAACTGGTCATGTTTGATGGCATTATCGAAGGCAATATCAAACCTGAGCCACTTAAAAAAGTCACCCTCAATAGTTTGGAACAACTATGAAAGGGATGAAGCAATTTAATACTCGGTTTTTAACACTTCGACACGCCTTGTATCTAGGCGTGTTGGTTGTGTCGAATACGCATGCCATGACTTTAGACGAGGCATTGTCAGCCAGTTTAAGACATGAAAGTCAGCTTGAGGTCAGCCGTTTAAGCGTAAATCAATCTACCGCTATGCTTGAACAGGCCAAACAACGTGATGGGCTCAAAGTCAATTTAGTCGGACAACTTGACTATGAAAGAATAGATACGCCTTCACACGTGCTGTTTCCAACCGAAGGAAATCGTAAAGGACGAAGTTTGCAGTTGCAGGCAGATTATCCAATTTATACCTCTGGGCGACACCGTTTAGGAATAGATGTTGCCGAAAGTCAGCTTTCTGCACAAAACCAAGGTTTGTCAGATCAACGGTCGGAAACTATTTTAAATACCGTGATGGTCTATACCGACGTACTAAAAAAGAAAGCCATTTTAGAACTCAGAAAAAAGACCATGGCAAATCTGCAACGGTCTTTATATGAGTCAAAGCGCCGTTTTGACGTGGGAATGATTACCCGTGCGGATTTGGCTCAGGTTTTGGCACAAGTCGCACAAGGCCAAGCCGATATTACACAGGCGCAGTCTAATTTGACCGTAAGTGAAGCGCAGTTTTATCAAGTGACAGGTGTAACGCCTGAAAACCTTGTCGCGATTAAACAACTGCCAGTTATTCCGGCTAACTTAGATGAAATTTTGGCGCAAACCAGAAACCATCCAGCTTTAATGCGCAGTAAATACGAAAAGCAAGCTGCCGAGAAACAATACGCTTTAACCAAGCGTGAACTCTGGCCAACGGTCATGCTCACCAGCCGTGCCGGAAAGCAAGATGAGTCAAGCTATATTGGTTCGGAAAGTAATAACTATATGGTTGGGGTGCAGCTTAATGTACCGCTCTATGACGATGGCTTAAATCGTGCCAATGTCAAAAAAGCACAGGCAGATATCGATTTGGCTAACCAAAAAACGCGAAGTCTTGAACTGGACTTGAACAAGCGCACCCGTACCACCTATGCACAGCTGCAAACTATTCGACAAAATAAAGAAGCACTGGCAAATGCCATAGAGGCAGCATCTATTGCCTTTGTCTACACACGTAAAGAGTTTGATGTTGGCACTAAAACCACATTTGATTTGCTCAATACCGAGCAAAAGTTACTCGATGCAGAAACCCAAAAGACCGTAAATGACCAAGACGAAGTCGTGTTTGTCTATCAGCTACTCGACCAAATGGGGCGTTTAAATAACTTGGTTCCCACACAGACCGCACAACAGGTGAATAATGAATAAAACAAATCCACCACTTGCTAACAATACCTTGATTACCCGTGAAGCAACTTTGGCAGATGATCAGGCTTTACGAGACTTAATCGCCGTACCGATGACCACTAAAGGCATACAAATTAGCTTTCAGCGAGAACCAAGTTATTTTAAAGCGTCCGACATTGTCTATCGGCATAAACTGCATGTCGTGATTGAAGACACCGAAAGCCAAAAGAATGTCGCTTGTTATAGCAATGGTTACCGCCCATGTTATGTCGATCGGAACGTTCAAAACTTAAGGTACGCGGGAGATTTACGGGTAGATCATAACTATCGAGGTAAATCACTGGTGAAGGTTTTGGCAAAGCATGTAAAACAAACCATGCATGAACCGAACTATAGCCAAATGATTATTTTTGATGATAACCACGCCGCACGCGCTGCCATCCAAACGGGCAAAACGGGAATGCCTGATTATTATGACGAAGGACTCATCGAGACATTAAGCCTCACCGACACTGGTGCAAAACGGAAAATCACGGCTTTTTTAAAGCAGACTTCTCCGCAGAGTGACATTCAAGAGATCCGTACTTGTGTTGCTGAAGCTCAACATGCAGAAGCGATGAACCAATTTATTAGCGACATGGCAGAGTTTTATAACTTTATTCCCGCCTATAACTTTGAAGAACTGGCTCAAGGTCATCAGTATTTTTCAGGAATAAAACTCTCAGACTTTTCACTTTACTTTAAGGGTGAAAAGCTGGTGGGCATGTTTGGTTTATGGGATCAGCACAGTATTAAGCAAACCAAAATCTTGCATTACAGTTCAGTCATTGGAATTTTTAGACCTGTTTATAATTTATTAACTCCGCTAACTAAGGGCATGCGTTTGCCTAAACTCGGTTACTCTATTCAGTACCATGTGTTACATACGCTTATATGCCATCCAGAAGATTTAGCTTTACATCATAAAATGCTTGAAGATGCATATCACAAGTCAAAACAGCAGGGCGTTGGTGTGGTGAGCTTTACACTTTCGCATAAAGACCCGCGCTATCAGTTAAACCAGTTTTATAAAGGTGAACGCTTAACAGGAATGCATGGTTTTATTAGTTATGAAGGCGACCCACGCCCACATTTTGATAAAAACTTGATTCCATATTTAGAAGTTGGTCGTATTTAATTTAAAGCTTGAAGTGATACTTTGAATGAAGCCCACGGAAGTGGGTTTTGTCATTTTGAATATTAGTGATGAAGTTGAAGATCAGTTTATAAAAGAAAATATAGCAATAATTTATAATATAATTATTTAATTTTTAATGGAAAAGTATTTTAATTTTTATTGATGCTTAGTCACTAAACGTACATATAGCACAACTACTATACAAATCGAAATTTAAGAACATGGTAGTTAAGTGATGAAAAAAAGTTTATTGGGCGGCCTTATTCTGTCTTTGTGTACAACTCCAGCTTTTGCGTTAAATATTTTATTGGTTAACGATGATGGTCTAACCAGCAATGTCAAAGCACTCTATGATGAATTAAAAGCAAATGGTCATAACGTGCTTGTGTCTGTACCGTGTTCACCACAAAGTGGTCGCGGTGGCGCAATTGTCATGTACAGCTCAACGACGATTACCGCGGATAACGATAAGCAAATTGCGGCTGAAAATGGTTGTCACAATGGTGCAGCACCGATTGGCGCGCCTGCCGCTGGAACCTTTACCAAAGCGGGTTATACCAATGGCGACTGGAACTACACACATGGCACACCAGTCATGGCAACAATTTATGGACTAGATGTGGTTGCACCAAAGCGTTGGGGTAAAGCACCAGACTTAGTTTTATCTGGCCCGAATGAAGGTCAAAATGTTGGAAAAGTCGTTGTGCACTCTGGCACGATTGGTAACGTACAGTTTTCGGCAGGACGTGGCATTCCATCTATTGCCTTAAGTGCCGATACCAACACGGTAGATGACAAAACGTTAAATAACCCTAACTCTGCAATTGTGGCAAAACAAACTGTAGTGTTATTAAAAGAATTACAAGCTAAGGCAGGTAAGGGCCAGTTGTTGCCAAAAGGCATTACGCTTAATGTTAATTTTCCTAAAAATTTAACAACCAGCACACCATTTGCGTTTTCAAAAATTGGGACATATGACTTATATAAATTGAAGTTCCAAGTAACCAAAGACAATAAAGGCAACAATCAATTTGGTCTAGGAATAGACGCGGCACCATCGGCTCCAACAGCCGCGCAAATGTCGGATGAAAGCGCCGTAATGCAAAGTAAAATTGCTGTAACTGCAATGCAAGTTGCTTATGATCAGCGACCAGCAGCTCAAGAATGGCTCAAAATTCGTTTAAAAAGCCTATTTAACAAGTAAGGAGAAAGACCATGAAACGTTGTTTGTTGGTTTTACTTCTTGGGCTGGGATTGGCGGCTTGTAATGACAATGATCATGATGACCAAGTCTCGACTGAAAAACCTGCACTAGCTCCGAGCTTAGACGTCGGTACTTATATTATTAGTACCGAGACTGATGAAGAGCTACCAATGGCGGGTAAATACTATTCTGGCGCAGATGGTTCTAAATTATTGGTTTTAGATGATGACGAAAACCGTGCCAAAATTGTGATGAGCTACGATGCAAAAACCAAAGCTTGGCAGAGCAACCAGTCTAATCAATCAATGACCGTTGAATTAGCACATTATGAAAAAATTGATGATCAGAAAATTTTGCTTAATCAATTGGCCGGAACATACGATTTATCTTTCCCCGATGGAACAACGGTAAATGCCGAGGTTAATGCACAAGGCAAAATTGTCTCGAAAGATCAGAATTGTGTGTTTACAGGTGTTATTACTGAAAGTGCATTAGCGAACACAGCAAACTATCAACTGACCGATAACAAGTGTGATGCGCTAAAAAATAACTCGAAAGGTTATCTTGTGGTGGACGAAGACTTAGAACCTATGAGTTTTAGACTCGTATCTGACACGGTTGCTTCAAAAGATATTTGGGCATTTGCACAATCTTAAAAATAAAAAGGCAACGGATTCATTTCGTTGTCTTTTACCCCAACCTATCTTGCGCTGTTGAAACAATTAATATGGTTTGAAGGTAGTAATCTACTCGTGAGTGATTATTGTCCTTATGTGAGTTATGCGCATTAAAGGCTGCGTCATGAAGTTTCACAACTCGAGCGATCGGATTCGAACTACAACGAATTAAATATTCTTCGCGTGTTTCAGTTTCTCGTTTAGTTAATGCATCAACGGCATCACGGACTTCTTTTCCAAATAAACTTTCGATTTTGTCTAGGGTAAGAGGTGTGTCTTCAACGCTATCGTGGAGAAGGGCTGTAATAATATAGACTTCTGAAAATCGATGCTCAATTAATGAATTGACCACACCTTTAATATGGTAATCAAAGTAATCATGAGGACCATATTTTTGACCTTGATGCGATTCTTTTGACAATTTCTCTGCTAATTCAACTTTATTTTGAGTCATTTTTTGCTCTTATCACTTTAAGTATATAACACGGCCTAATTTGTGAGTTTGGTCGCTTAAATACAAGTTTATACTGAATAGCTACTTTGCTGTAAGCATTCTCGTTTGTTTGGAGACTCTCAATTGCTTTTATTTTTTCTGGAAAATGCGATAAGGTTAATTTTAACCTCTTAGTTGAAGTAATCGACTGTAAAAAAGTCAAGCTTGCTTCACCAAAAATTCAACCTTAAGCGTTAGACCAATTTAATAAGGTTTTTGCCAAATTCTACTAAGGATTATTCATGGATATTTCTAACATTTGGTATTTTATAATTCCTTTTGCTATTGCCGCTGCTATTCCTGGGCCAGCTCAAGGCACTTTAATCGGCCATGTATTATCTCATGGAGGGCGTTCAAGTATCCCTTTCATTTCAGGTATGGTTTTAGGTAATGCTGTTTGGTTAATTGTTACGATATTAGGATTAGCAGCATTAGCTCTACGCTTTGAGACAGCTTTTATTATTGTAAAATGGTTAGGTATCGCTTATCTCTTATTTATTGCGTGGAAAATGTGGAATTTAGATAAATTACAGACAAAAATGTCTACTGAACAATCTGTAGGTAAGGGGGTTTTAACTGGATCTTTACTAACTCTTAGTAATCCTAAAGCTGTCATATTTTTTGGTGCAATACTTCCACATGCATTTGATTTAACAGCGCTCTCTTGGACTCAAGTCGTATTTATTACTATTTTAGGTATAGTTATTGATCTATCTATACAACTTCTTTATCTAGCTGCTGCATCTAGAATTAGAAAAGCTATTAAATCAGAGAAAGCTATGAAACAGGTTAATAGAACTTCAGCTGGACTCATGGTTACATGCGCTGGTTGGTTAGCATCGAGATAAATAATAAAATTAACATATTATAAAAGGTCCTTATTGGGCCTTTTATACATCTTTTCTGATTGCTTCAATATTTTATAGAAGAGAGTGATTCGTGCTATATGCAAGTTTACTTAAATCTTTGGTAAACATTTCTGCGAGCTACTAGATACTCATTCTGTTTCAAGAATTCGTTAGCAAAATTTCCGTTCACAAGGGTACCCTTGTGAACGCTAAAAGTGATATTTTTGGTAAAATTTGAATCAATCCTGACCTTAAGTTTTTGAAATTTTAAACTTTAACTTAATGATATAAGGGTAGATTAAAAATATTACTTAAGAATTTCCTTAATTATGTAATTAAATGAAAAACAATAACTAATTAAATATTTTCTAGCCAATTTTACATTGACACTTCAAATATTGGAGATTACCATTTGCGGGCTGGCCTACATTGCCAGTCGGTTCTCGCAGACCGTTTTTTTGGACTACATCAGAGCTATTTCTTCTGAGGAATAGTTTTGCATGTAAATCTCGTTCCCTCCCGTAGCGGTAGGACGGGAGAGGGACACCCTCGGGTGTGCTGGAGTCCAAACCAGTCTGCGAACCCTCTTTCGTTCTGCCACCATAATTCTAATGTCTTGGCAGAACTCCATATATAAGGAGTTGGCTTTGCACATCCATTATTTCTTGGCAGCCATTGCCAAAAGCTATAACGACACAGCTTAAAATCATTAAAGCAGCTTGATCGCCATAAGGCTTTTTCAGGCTTTAGCTCGTTATTACTTAAAACTTAGACAATTAAACCTTGAGATGTGCTGCGCACAGTCTTTACGGCTTTGCTATGCCTTTTTTTCTCCCAGAGGCAGCGGTTTTTTATATCTCATTTATATACAACAATAATTTTTTATAACGGTAAAAATATGCCAAAAATAGTTCTCCCAACACGTGCATTACAAGTCGTAAATAAATCAATTGAGTTATTTCACTACAACGGATTTCATTTGGTCGGCATCGACAGACTTGTGAAAGAGTGTGAAGTTACCAAAGCGACTTTTTATAACTACTTTCACTCTAAAGAGCGGCTGATTGAAATTTGCCTGATTGTGCAAAAAGAACGGTTAAAAGAAAAAGTGGTTTCAGTGGTTGAATACGACCGTGACACAAACGCATTCGACAAACTCAAAAAGCTTTATCTTTTACATGCAGACCTAGACGGGCTGTATTACCTGTTATTTAAAGCTATTTTTGAAACAAAACTGACCCATCCAAAAGCCTATCAAACCGCCGTGCGATATAGAACATGGCTCACCAATGAAATATATAGCCTGCTTAGAGTACTTAACACGGATATTTCTTTCACTGATGCGAAACTATTTCTATATATGATTGAAGGTGCTGTTATTCAGGGCTTAAGTATGGGTGAAGTTGATGAGAGAGTGATTGAGGTGTTTTTGAGGGGGATGGGGTGAAATGGAAATTCGGTTCTGTAATTTTATAATATTAACTATTGTCAAAATTTAATTCTGATCAATAGTTAATATAAGTTGTAAACACTATTATTAGTATTTATTAAGTTTCTTAAATAATCTAATAAAATATCTAAAATTGAATAATTTAATTAAAAATTTAAACTTAGTGTTAATCTTGGATTGTTCAATTTTGGTATCTTTATCCCTAATATCAAAAATATCTTTTAATGATAAGGCTGTACTTGCTTTACCACCAAAGTATGATGCTCCTAAAACCAGAACAACATATATTACACATGAAATAATTTTATAAAATGCATATGTGTCCTTATTTATACTTTTACTTGAAATTAATTCTTTAAGGAAAAACACTTCAAATATTACTAACCCCAAATAAATAAATGCAGCACAAATAAGTATAGTTATTGAAATTGATCTGATTTTCTTGATCGTTTTTTCTTTAAATATATACTCTAAATGTGCTTGATTATTTTCTACTACTTGTTTTAGAAAAAAATAGCCATGATTTAAATTTGAAAAAGTCTTATTGAAGTTCCATAAATTATTAATTCGCTCATTGAACAAGTTATAGTGATATCTAGTAGTTCCTAAAAAATGATTAGTCGCATATTGGAACTGTATCGGTTGCAATAGCTTTTCGTTGAATTTTTTACATAAATCTAAATAATTATCCAACTCTATCTTATCTTTTTCGAAATTTTTCTTCCTCAGTTCAATGCGAAATCTTGGTAAAAAAAACCATTTAATAACTGTTCCTAAAAAACCAAGCCCTACTAAAGCTTCTAATATTATTTTAAACCATTCCATCTGTAACATCCTCTTTATTAACTGGTCTTTATCTAAACAATAAAGTTAAAAAGTATCTATATAGAAAGGTCAGTATTGCGTCATAAATTGACGCAAGCACTTTGTAAGTAAGAGTTAGGAACCTACTATTCTAATTAAATAAGCAAAATTTCTTAGAACTTTATAAAAATTAAACGTATGATAAAATTATAAAAATATATTAATTAAGAAATTTTAGTATTCTGAAAAATAGGTATAGCTATGGGAAATACAGATTTAGTTAGAGCAAGTAGAGATGGGGACTATTTTCATTACTTATGGGCGGCAAGAAAAGCTCTTCTACTTTTAAATCCTTTATCAGGATTAGATGTTCTAACTATTGAAGGTCCCAGTAAATCTGAATTCCAAAAAGAAATTGAGGATGGTGAAGAAATCGTCGATGTAGGTGAATACTATGGATCTAATAAGTTTTCAGATGCTTCTAAGATTATTTACTCACAACTCAAACATACTACTGTACATGAGGAGGATAGTTTTCAACCAAGTGACTTAAAGAAGACTCTTAAAGGCTTTGCAAAAAGATATCAAAAGTTTTTAACCATTGAGCCTAAGTTAGAAGTTTTAAAAAAATTAGAATTCCATTTCATTTCTAATAGAGCAATAAGTAAAGACTTTTATAAGTCAATTTGTGAACTGCAAGAAACTGGAAAAGTTACTAAAACAACTAATTTGGAAAAATTAGAGCTGTACACTAATTTGAAGGGCACGGATTTAGAAGAGTTTATTAAGTTAGTAAAATTTCCATCACAGGAGCCTAATTATATAGCTCAACGGGAGATTCTTGCTCAAGACGTTGCTTATTACTTACCTGGGGACGATGTTAATGCTCCTAATGAACTAAAAGATCTTATTCATCGAAAAGCACTTAGCGAAAATAAAGAATCACCAGAAATTACACGATACGATGTACTTCGTGCACTCAAAACTAACCCAGATGATTTATTTCCTGTAAAGAACTTAATAAAACAGTTAGAAAAAATTGTAGATAGACCTATTGTAAAAACGTTAGTAGACACTATCACTGAATCACGTGGTCAAAAATTTATTATTCAAGCCGAAGGTGGCGTAGGTAAATCGATATTAAGTACGCAAATTCACAACTATATCCCATCTGGATCTTTATCAATTATCTATGATTGTTTTGGTAACGGAGATTACAGACAATCTTCATCAGCTAGACATTCTCATAAAGTTGCTTTAGTTCAAATTGCTAATGAGTTAGCTGGATTGGGCTTATGTCATCCATTAATACCAACTACAAATGCAGGTCCTACTGAATATATCAAGGCATTTTTGTTTAGATTAAAACAAGTATCTGAAAGGATCACTCTTGATAAAGCTCAGTTATTTATAGTGATTGATGCTGCCGATAATTCACAAATGGCAGCAGATGAATTCAATTATGGTCGATCTTTCATAACTGACCTTCTGCAAGAAATTTTACCAAAAAACATTAAAATAATTGCTTTATCGAGGCCTTACAGAGTTAATCTTTTGATGCCTAAGCAAGATGTTGAAATTCGTGATCTAATAGGCTTTTCAGAAGATGAAACTAAACAACATTTAATTAACTACTACACTGAGGTTTCAACACAAGATGCCATAGAATTTCATCGACTTACTAGTGGAAACCCACGCGTCCAAAGCATTGCTTTAGAACAGAACTTAAGTTTGTATGAGATTCTTTCATTCTTCGGTGGAACCCCAAAAAGTGTAGAAGATACGATCAAAGATTTATTAGATAAGGCAATTTCTACATTCAAAGAACAAAATCATTCTGAATCAAAAGAAATTGATTTACTGCTCACTTCAATTGCTATTTTACGTCCATTAATTCCACTTCAAACTTTATCGGATTTAACTGATATCAGGGCTGATCAAATAAGAAGTATTATTGCTGATATAGGTGGTCATCCAATTCGTCTTAGCGACAATAATATTCAATTTGTTGATGAGCCAACTGAGTCTTGGTTCCGTGAAATTTACAAACCAAAAGATATTGGCTTACTGAATGAGTTTATTCATAAGCTTAAACCGCTCGCTGTAAATTCTGTATATGCTGCTTCTGTACTACCTCAAATCTTGATGGATGCAGGTAATTTTGAGGAATTAGTTGAACTATCTTTGAATTCTGAAATGTTACCAACTAATTCTACTCTAGAAAAAAGAAAGGTCGAATTGCAACGTCTACAATTTGCAATTAAAGCTGGCCTAAAACTTGGTAAATATACAGAAGTTGCTAAGTTGTCATTAAAAGCTGGTGGAGAGGTTGCAGCAGAGACTAGGCAACATCAATTACTGGAAGAAAATATTGATCTAGTTGGTACAACTTTTAATGATAATCAAATTTTAGAATTAATCTCTGAAAAAGTATTTAAAGGTGGTTCATGGCACGGCTCGAAATACATTACTGAGGCTAAACTTCTCTCATATCGAGAAGAGTTCCATGGAGAATCTCGCAGTAAACTTCGTATAGCTAATGAATGGTTAATTAGTTGGTTTAAACTTCCAAAAGATCAAAAACATAATCAAAAAATAGAATATAAAGAGATTAGTGATTATTTTATTACCTTAATTACTTTAGAGGGAGTTGACTATGCTATTAATTGGCTTCGTAGATGGCGTCCAAAAAGTATAAGTTATGAAGTAGCTAAGCTTACAACTATAGAGCTAATTAAACTCAATAAAAATGGAATCATACAGGAAATATTAGATAAATCAGGTAATAACCTATTTTTAACTTTGGGTGCTGTACAGATACTTAAATTAAATCACTATGTTATCCATTCTGAAAATTTTTCACGAATTTTAAAATTACTGAGTTACGCCAAAGTAAAACTTGATATTGGTCTAACTCCCATTCTTTGTTTTTTAGAAGTAGCATTTAAGCAACAACTTTGTTCTTCCACTGAAGCATATCAAATTTTATCAAAATATCTACCTGCTCAAATACCATATGAAATTACAGATCGTTTTGGAAACTCAGATAGAGCTACCTATATGAAAGCTTATGCTTTACATAAAGCATGGGATAATAAGTCACTAGAATTAATTGATTTAGTACCTGACAGAGTAAAAGATGAGTTTTTAAAGGACGCTTCTTATAGCTCATCAGAGGAAATTACTACATTAAAACGAGATGTTGCAGCAGTTTTGCCATGGTACAAATTATATGCTCATTCAATCATTGAGCCAATCTTGCCTGAAAAACTTGATTCATTGATTGAACAAGCTAAATTAGATTCAAATAAGGCTCAAGGATATTCTTATAGAGAATATGGAAATCATCTTGAGAATGAAATTGCAAAAATTTGGTTCGATATTTTAATTTTAAATAATCATCTTAGCCAAGAAACTTACCCGCAGATAGAAAACAATTTCAAAGAAAAAATTTATCCTCAAACCCGTAATCATTTCACGTTTATTTTGGCTTTGCAGAAACAATATGGATTGGAAGATTATTGTTATCAAAATATAGAAAAAAATTTAGAAACACTTGAAACTAGTGATGATCATGCAGAAATATTGGTTAGTGATTATATGTCAATTGCACAATCAATTTTTCCTCTAGATCAAGAAGAAGCTTCTGCAATATTAAGTAAAGCGATTGAGGTGAGTAGTAAACTAGGTGAAGAAAATCTACAACGATGGAATGCACTACTTTGTTATGCTACAAGGGCTGGTCAAGAGCAAGATAGGAAACCACAGTTATGCTATCGCTTTAGTCAATGTGCTGAATTGACATATAAATATGTATATAGAGATAAACATTTTCCATGGGATTACACAGTTGATGCAATTTATGATTTAGATCCTAATTCCGCATTTGCCATTGCTAGTCGTTGGCGTGATCGTAGATTTGGAGATGAAGATAGAATATTGGGTGGTTTGGTAGATAAATTGCTTAATGAACAACTTATTTCACCCTTGATACTATTGGCTTTCAAAGCGATGGGAGCTACATATGACTTAAATAACCTATTAAGCTCTATTAGATCACTAGCTTTAAGTGATGAACTAAAAAGAAAGGTTTTACAATGCTTCTATCTTTACATTGTTGTACCTAATCCATCAGAAAAACATATTAATCGCCTTAAGGATTTGGTCGAGGCATTTCATATAACAGTTCAAACTGTTCAGGATTTTCTCTTATCTCTCAGTAATTCAAAAGTTTATATTCAATTAGAGAAAGTATCTAATTCCTCAACCTACGATCAAGAAGTGTTTGATTGGGATACATTTTTTGAAAAATATACCAATTCAGTCCAAAGTGTCGATTTCGATTCAGCTTTTAATGATTTTGAGAAGTTGGAAAATAAATATTGGATTAGAAAAGATTTCTATTTACAGCTTTTTCAAAGAATAAGTGCTTCACAAGCGTTACCATTGATCAATTGGTGGTTTGATAATCCTAGAAATGGAATGTATGACTTAAGTGATCTCTTAAAGGCTATACCTCTTCGATTTAAACAAAGAATGTCATTTATAAATGTTTTAGATACAAGATTAAGAAAATTTCTCAAAACACATCATGCTGATTTTTATATAGATACTTATGGAAGCAATCTGAAATTACATATTTTAAGTGAGTTAACAGGGAAATCTAAGACTGATTATATTCAATCTCTCTTAGAAGGTATGAGTGAAAGCTCTATTACTTTAGAAAGTGAAAGCTTATTTAGGATAGCTCATTTACTTACACCTATGATTGCACCTAATCAATCCTGTGAGGTTTTGGAATATGGTCTAGGCTTACTGGAAAGTGATTTGGGATCAGATATCGCAGATGGGCAATGGCGTGAGGAATTGGCACCACCAGAGAATATAATAAAATCTATATCAGGTTATATTTGGTCTGGCCTAGCATCTCCTTTCAATACTGTTAAATGGCAAGCGGCGCATACTGTTAAGTTACTTTGTGATTTTGAGCAAAGAGAATTATTGTCTAATTTAATTAATTTTATTAGTGATAAAAATTACCGAAGTTTTTATGATCACAAATTTGAATTTTATCAATACTCTGCTACTCAATGGCTACTTAATGCTTTATTAAAAGTGTCATATAGCCCTAATAAATTTTTGGCTGAATATGTTGAAATATTTAAACAGCTAGTAGATCCAAATCGACCACATTTGATGATTCGACTTCTTGCTTCAAAAATTCTTCTAAATCTATTTAGTTTAAAACTTATAACCCTAAATGAAGAAGAAATTAAAGCCTATCAGGGAGTTGGTAAATCTAATTTTAGTAAAGTAGAAAGAGAAGCTATTGATCTTTCAAAATATTCAGATATGAATCAAGATGAAATTGATTCATTTGGTATTGATTTTGGTCCTTACTGGCTTGATCCATTAGGCTCAATGTTTGGGTTACACCCTACACACATATACTTTGAAACAACTCAAACATTAAAAAATGAAATTGGATTTACGGATAAGCGTAAAGCCAATGATGCACGTCATAAAATGGAAATTTATGACTGGAAGCAAACAAATCATGATCATGGATCTAGTCCTAAAGTCGAAGATTTAGATTTTTATCTGTCTTACCATGCAATGATGATTACAGCTGATAAGTTACTGCAAACAAGACCATTACTTGTAAATGAAGATTGCTGGAGAGATTTTGATGAATGGATTAAAAGACATGATTTATCCTGTCTAGAACCCAATTGGTTAAGTGATTTTAGAGATCCATCTCCTCGAATAACTACAGAATGGCCTAAAGACGATAGAAAAAATTCTTTAAACTGGTCTTACAGTTGTGGTCTGGTTGATTATGAGGATGCGATTTATCACAGCGATTTAGAGTTTTGTTTATGGGGGGGATGGTCAGAAGTACATAACTCTGATCAAACAAAAGATATTCATATCCGTTCAAGTTTGGTGAGTCCAGAAACATCTAATGCTCTTTGGAGAAGTTTACAATGTGCCGAATCAAGCTACTCCTATCATTTACCTAGTGCTAATGATGAACACTGTGAAATTAAAGAAGATAAATTCATATTAAAAGGATGGATTACCGAGTCAGAAATTGATTTATCAAATTTTGATGATGATTTATGGGGAGCCTCTTTGAGATATGATGCAACTAAACCATCAAAAGAGATTATTTCCTTAATGAATTTAGATTCTGATTCATTAGGTAAAAATTGGTTTTGTAACGAGAAAAAAGTTATGAACCTTACTATTTGGGGGGAATATAAAAATGAAAATTATGAGTACTCAAATGGTTATAAGCTAGAAGTAAATAAAGAATTTATTCTAGATCTTCTTCATAAAATTAACATGGATATGATTATTTCTGTAGATATTGATCGTAGATATAAATATGGTAGTTACCAGTCAAAAGAAGATGCAAAAGGACTTAATGAGTATTTACCAAGTAGTAAACGTGTTTATTTACTGAAAAAAAATGGAGATATGTATGTCTACTGAAAATCTTATTGAACTAGGAAAAAGGCTAGTACAAGAATTTAAACTAGAGGATAAAAACGATACATTATCTCAATGGATGCTTCATTATTTAGCAGAATTATTTGAAGTATATAATCTATCCATGTCTCCTGACGAAAAGCGTATAGCAACTCTAGAGATCAAAGATACTATTTTCAAGCTGTGGAAATTTCGCTACGAATACGCTCACTCTCAAAGTAGTTTTAAAAATATAGAATCACTGGTCTCAACTTTAAAAAAATTAAATTTAGATAATGATAATGCTTTCTACTCAGGTTTAAGAGATTTCAGAAATGTAGAAAGTACTATAGATCAGAGTAGTCCAGATTATTGGTATAGTTATGCACTCAAACTTGATAAAGCATCAAGGTTCTTGATAAGGAATTGTATTCTCAAAGGATATGCTATAACTGAAGCTGATAATAAAGAAATTTCTGATCTCATCAAAGAGTTTGACGAGTTAGATTCTTATGAAAATTTATTAGGTAGATTTTATAGCGACCAGTCCGATGAAGATAAAGAAGTTAGAAATATTAAAAATAATATTTCTAAAATAGAGGAGTTGATGGATGCTTTAGCAGAGTTAAAAACTAATTATGAGGAAAAACTAATATCATAAAGCTCAAATGGAAACTATGACGGCACAGCGATTTATTATAAAAAGCTTGTTTGAAAATAGAAATAACTATCCAAATGCATATACAAGTACCCTGAAATATAGAATATGGCCCATAAGCTCGGATGAAGTTGATGAGATGGTTTTGGAGGTATTTTTTAGTGGGATGGGGTGATGTGCAAAGTAAATGTCTCTATTTAGTAAAAATTTAAAAAAGCCCTGAATATTCAGGCTTTTCATTTAAGTTTTACTTTAATGATTCTGGTACATAATTTGGCGAATCAGTACCATAAAATGATTCAACATCTGCATCATACAAAGACTTATATCTATCTTTTGAAGTGACATCTTTAGTTTCATCAATAAATTTCTGTATTTTTGTTTTATAGTCAGTGTGACCAGCTTTATACATTTCAGT
>Ga0157373_10001103_pt1 | contig 20712 bp, 20 predicted proteins | sample C65metaG_FD_113460 | JGI IMG/M metagenome (GOLD analysis project Ga0157373, IMG submission 113460) | Corn rhizosphere microbial communities from Kellogg Biological Station, Michigan, USA - C6-5 metaG | ecosystem: Host-associated > Plants > Roots > Rhizosphere > Soil | place: USA: Michigan... | reverse complement strand
TCAAGATTGCTCAGGTTGTACTGCGATGAGAGTTTAGAGCGGATCTCGCGGTAGCCCTCTTCATTGTGGATCGCGGCTATTTCCAGGTAGTTATTGCGATCGTCATCGAGCACGGTGAACAGCCGGAAGTCACGCATGATTTTCGGGGACAGGAACTGGCTGATAAAACTTTCATCCTTAAAATCACGCATGGCGAAGTGCAGCGTTTCCAGCCAGTCTTTACCGGCAATGTCCGGGAACCAGTAGCGATCTTCTTCGGTCGGCGACTGACAGATGCGCTTGATGTCCTGGAACATGGCAAAGCCCAGCGCGTAAGGGTTAATCCCGTTGTAATAAGGACTATTGTAAGGCGGCTGGTACACCACGTTGGTGTGGCTGTGCAAAAACTCCAGCATAAAGCGTTCGGTCACCCGGCCTTCATCGTAAAGATGGTTGAGGATGGTGTAGTGCCAGAATGTCGCCCAGCCTTCGTTCATCACCTGCGTTTGTTTTTGCGGATAAAAATACTGGCTCACTTTGCGCACGATGCGCAGCACCTCACGCTGCCAGGGTTCCAGCAGCGGCGCATTTTTCTCCATAAAGTAGAGGATGTTCTCCTGCGGCTCGCTTGGATAGCGACGCGCTTGTTCAGGTGCCTCTTCGCGTTCTACCCGCGGCAGGGTCTTCCACAGCGTATTGACCTGACTCTGCAGGTACTCTTCGCGGCTCTTCTGGCGGGCTTTTTCTTCGACCAGGGAGATCTTCTGCGGGCGTTTATAGCGGTCCACGCCGTAGTTCATCAGCGCGTGGCAGGAATCGAGCAGCTTCTCCACTTCTTCAACGCCGTAGCGTTCTTCGCACTGACTGATGTAGTGGCGGGCGAACAACAGATAATCGACGATCGAACTGGCGTCGGTCCAACTGCGGAACAGGTAATTATTTTTGAAAAACGAGTTGTGGCCGTAGCAGGCGTGCGCCATGACCAGCGCTTGCATGGTGATGGTATTTTCTTCCATCAGGTAGGCGATGCAAGGGTTGGAGTTGATGACGATTTCATAGGCCAGCCCCTGCTGCCCATGTTTGTAGCGCTGCTCGGTCTCAATGAATTTTTTACCGAATGACCAATGGGTATAGTTAATCGGCATGCCGACGCTCGAATAGGCGTCCATCATCTGTTCTGAGGTAATCACCTCGATCTGATGCGGGTAGGTATCGAGCTTGTAATGTTTGGCTACGCGATCGATGTGCTCCAGATACACCTGCAGCAGCTCGAACGTCCAGTCCGGTCCATCGCTCAGACGTTTATCTTCCTTGACCTTTTCATGTGTTGAAGTAGTCATCAGCGCACCCTCGTTATTACGGACCTTGCTCGAACGGCAGACCCTAGATCAATCGTAGCTCAATCTGGGCAGAGGTAATAATGATATAAAGCTTAAAAATTCAACGATCTGACGTCGCCTTCCCGCCTCAGGAAGCGACTGGGGCATTTTAGGGCGAGTTTTTTCTGCTGAAGCGGCTGCGGATGCGTATGAAATGTTATCTCGATGAAATGGCTTTTTAGTGGTTTATTATTCTGTTTCAGTGGGCCTGTTTCATTTTTATGTTCTGTTAAAACCTTGTTGCGCGTCGTAGCTTTTCTTAGTGCTCTCAATGCTGTCAATGACATCATAATAGGGGCCGTTTCGCTCTTAAATCTGCCTTTGACAACATCTTATCGCTATTTATAGGTAGCTATTGCAAAAGAACCGGCCATGAACGATAAATTAATTGTGAATGTTGTCACGTTTGATGATGAAGATGTTGGACGGATTTTTCCACTGAGTTAATTTCCTGTGAGCAGAAGATTATGCTTTGTGAAGCCTTGAGCTGGAGTCAGCGATGCGAGTGGTAATTTTAGGTAGTGGGGTGGTGGGCGTTGCCAGTGCCTGGTATTTGGCGAAGGCGGGGCATGAGGTGACGGTAATCGATCGTCAGCCTGGTCCGGCCATGGAAACCAGCGCGGCAAACGCCGGGCAAATCTCACCGGGCTATGCGGCGCCGTGGGCTGCGCCTGGCGTACCGTTGAAGGCAATCAAATGGATGTTCCAGCGCCATGCGCCGCTGGCGGTTCGTTTGGACGGCAGCCGTTTCCAGCTGAGCTGGATGTGGCAGATGCTGAAAAACTGCAACACCGAACACTACATGACCAACAAAGGTCGCATGGTGCGGTTGGCGGAATACAGCCGCGATTGCATCAAAGCGTTGCGCCAGGAAACCGGCATTCAGTACGAAGGCCGTCAGGGCGGCACGCTGCAGCTGTTTCGCACCCAGCAACAGTTTGAAAGCGCCTCCAAGGACATCGCGGTGCTGGAAGACGCCGGCGTGCCTTACAAACTGTTGGAAGCCAGTCAACTGGCCACCGTCGAACCTGCGCTGGCGCAGGTGGCGCATAAGCTGACCGGCGGTCTGCAACTGCCAAACGATGAAACCGGCGATTGCCAACTCTTCACCCAGCAGTTGGCCAAGCTGGCCCAGCAAGCGGGCGTGACTTTCCTGTATAACCGCAGCGTCGATCGCCTGCTGGTGGAAGGGGATAAAATCAGCGGCGTGCAATGTGGCGGGGAGATCTTCAAGGCCGACAGCTACGTGGTAGCCTTTGGTTCGTATTCCACCGCGCTGCTGCGCGATCTGGTCTCGATCCCTGTGTATCCGTTGAAAGGCTACTCACTGACCATTCCCATTACGGATGAGGCCGCGGCACCATTCTCGACCGTTTTGGATGAAACTTACAAAATCGCCATCACCCGTTTCGACCAGCGTATTCGCGTCGGTGGCATGGCGGAAATTGTCGGTTTTAATACCCAGCTCGAACAAAAACGCCGCGAGACGCTAGAGATGGTGGTACGCGATCTTTACCCTAACGGTGGGCGGGTGGAGGAAGCTACTTTCTGGACCGGTTTGCGTCCGATGACGCCGGACGGTACGCCGATTGTCGGCAAGACTTCGCTGAAAAACCTGTTCCTGAATACCGGGCATGGCACGCTGGGGTGGACAATGGCCTGTGGTTCTGGCCAGCTGCTTTCCGATCTGATTTCCGGCATCACGCCGGCTATTCCGTCAGATGACCTGGCGGTAGCGCGCTACAGCGCCGGATTTCGCAGCGCTTACACTGCGCCCTTGAATGATGTGCATCACGCGCGTTAAAAACCTTAATTAGACAATGTTGCGGTCGCGGACGTAGGTTCGTGACCGCATTCGCAGGCCCGTAGGAGTTCCCATGCCTCGCCCGATTACCGCCACGCTGCACCTTGGCGCCTTTGAAAATAACCTGCAAGTGGTCCGTCGTTGTGCTCCAAGTGCCAAAGTCTGGTCAGTGGTCAAGGCCAATGCTTATGGTCATGGCATTAAACATGTTTGGCGTAGCATGGCGCAAACGGATGGTTTTGCCCTGTTGGATCTCGCCGAAGCGATTATGCTGCGCGAGTCAGGTTGGCAAGGACCGATCTTGCTGTTGGAAGGCTTTTTCAAAGCGCAGGATTTAGCCCTGCTGGATCGCTACCGTTTAACGACCTCGGTGCACAGCGATTGGCAACTGGCGGCGATAGCCGAAGCCAAATTATCGGCACCGCTGGATGTTTACCTGAAAGTGAACAGCGGCATGAACCGTCTGGGGTTTGCCCCAGAGCGGTTGCACGCCGTTTGGCTGAAAGCTCAGCAGATAAGCAATATTGCCAGCCTGACGCTAATGAGCCATTTCGCCACCGCAGACGGTCCACAGGGCGTCGAAGCGCAGATGGCGACCATTAAGACAGCGGCGGCGGGCATTAATGCGCCGCGCTGTCTGGCCAACTCTGCCGCCACCTTGTGGCATCCGGAAACCCATTGCAGTTGGGTGCGGCCGGGCATAGTTCTCTATGGCGCTTCGCCGAGCGGCCAATCGCAGGATATTGCTGACAGCGGGCTGCAGCCTACGATGACCTTGAGCAGCGAAATTATTGGTGTTCAAACGCTAAAACAGAACGATCAGGTTGGCTATGGCTGGCGTTATCGCGCCGAAGGTGCACAACGCATCGGGGTGGTAGCCTGCGGCTATGCAGACGGCTACCCGCGCCATGCGCAAACGGGCACGCCGGTCTGGGTGGATGGCGTGCTGACGCGAACGCTGGGTACGGTGTCGATGGACATGCTGGCGGTCGATCTGACGCCTTGCCCGCATGCCAATATTGGTGCTGAAGTGGAGTTGTGGGGGCGGCACCTGCCGGTTGACGATGTTGCTGCCGCGGCAGGCACGCTGGGCTATGAATTGCTGACGGCGTTGGCCGCCAGAGTGCCTATCGTTACCGAGGCCTGAGCCTCAGGCAATTTTCTTCAGTTGCCCCTTGATTTGCTTGCTGCGCTGCCGTGCGTGCAGCGCCAGCAGGCAACCTACCAGCATCACCAGCGCCAGCGACAGCTTGGGCTGCAACGGCAGCGCCATCGCCAACAGACCCAGGCCTGCGCCGCCGGCCATCTGCACAAAACCTACCAGCGCAGAAGCGACACCGGCTTCATTGGAGTAGGGCTCGAGCGCATAACTGGTCGCCGGGCCCATCACGAAGGCTAAGCCCGCGCAGGCGCTGGCGACGGGCAGCATATAGGCCAGCCAGTGAGTTTGCGCCGAGCCGGAAAGCCAGGTAACCCCGAGCAGCAGGCCTACGCACCCGATACCCATCAGAATTCCCCCGGTTGCCAGGCACACCGGGCGTCCCACCTTGTGAATGATGCGGTTGGCGAAGAAACTCACCAGCATGATCCAAAAACCGTTGGCACCAAACACCAGAGAGAATTGCAATGGCGTGAGGCCAGCGGTGCCCATCAGCACGTTGGGCGCCAGCGAGACGTAGGTCAATGCCATACCCATCGCGCCGGAGTTGACCACGGCGAAGGACAGAAAACGGCGATCTTTGAGGATGCGAGCATATTGGCGTACCGGTAAACCTTTAACACGCACCGTGTCTGCCGGGCGGGTTTCCGGCAGGCGCAGAGCGATCAACACCAGCACGGCCAGGGCATAACACACCAGGAACCAGAAAGGTGCGCGCCAGCCAAAGGCTTCCGCCAGTAACCCACCCAGCAGCGGGGCCAGTGCGGGAATAATGTTAAGCGTGCCGTTGAGGAAGCCGAAGGCGCGAGCCGCGTCGTCGCCGTTCATCCGATCGCGAACGCCGCTAAATGCCACAACGGCGGTACAGCAGACCGCTACGCCCTGCAGCAAACGTGAAGCGACGAACACCGTCGGTGTGGTGGCCAGCGCGGCCATGGCGGCACCAATCATATAGATGACGATACCGGCCAGCGCTACGGGTTTGCGGCCGTAGTTGTCCACCAGCGGCCCGGCGATAATCTGCCCAAGACCCAGCACCAAAATGAACAGTGAAATGGTGGACTGGATCAGCGCTTCACTGCTGTTAAGGCCAAGAGCGATGGCCGGGATAGTCGGCAGATAAAGATCGATACCCAGCGGGCCGAGCAGCACCAGGCTAAGGAGCAGAAACAGAAATTTTTGCATAACAAAAACAGCACATCCGAGTGACAAAGAGGGCTAGAGTAGAGACTCTGGCGATAAATGGAAAGGGGCAAAACGTCGGCCGACCTTCGGCATGCCTAACTTGCTGGAATCATAGCGACGCGGCTTTGCGATAGTAAAGTGCGGAGATGGTATCCGCCACGTAGCGGGCCTGATGTTTGGCGTCGTCCAGCGCACGATGCGGTGTGCCTTCGAATGCCCGTTCTTTTTTCGGATTAAAGCCCAGCAATTCGGCCAGAGTGATCACCGTACGCACGTCCTGTGTGTCCCAAAACTTCCACGGGCAGGGCATGTCCAGTTGCTGAAAGGCATGCTCGAGGATAGTGCAGTCGAACTCCTTGCCATTGCCCCAGACTTTAACCTGGTCAGTGCTGTTCATATGGATAAAGCGACTCAGGTTGGTCAGCGTGCGCTTGAGGCTCTCCGTGCCGCCAAACGCCAGCTTGCGTGCTTCATCCGACTGTTTGGCCCACCAGGCGACGGTATCCAGGCTGATGGTTCTGCCTGGCTGATCTTTTTGGCTGCTGACGGCATTTTCAAATTCGGCACCGAGCTGGCCGGTTTGGGGATCGAAAAACACGGCGGCCACTACCAGGATCACTGCGCTCGGTTTTATGTCCAGCGTTTCTATGTCTAACATCAGATGGTGCATGGGGGACTCCCGGCTGGTAGAGATACAAATAATGTTACTACAAACCGGATCAGGATGCGCCGTCAGCGTCGGCGATTACCGGCGGTATTGGCCAGCGTGACAGCCAGCACGGCCAACAGCACCAGAGCTACCGCTGGCGCCAAAACGCCCCACGGTGCCCGTTCGATATAGGGCATGCCCTCGGCCAGTACCAGCCCCCATTCTGCGCTGGGTGGTTGTGGCCCCAGGCCAAGAAAACCCAGCGCCGCCAGCGCCAGCGCAATACCCGGCAGGCGCAGCATGGCGTGGCGCAGCAGGGGAACCCACAGCGCCGGCAAAAGGTAGTGCGTCAGGGTACGCCAGCGGCTGATCCCCAACACTGGCAACATGCGGATATAGGGCTGAGTGCGGGCTTCAGCCAACAGCGAAGCGCAATGAGCGGACAGCGGCGCCCAACTGACCAGCATTACCGCGCAGGCAGCACCGAAGGGGGAAGGCCCGGTGACAGCGGTGACCAACAGCCCTGCGACTATCGGTGGTGTGGCGTTGGCCAACTCAATAACCCCGCACATCAGGCGAGGCATCAACCCGAACACTATCCCCAGGAACAGCGAGGCGAAGCTGACTGCCAGCGCCAACAGGCTGGTATTCAGTGCACCGTAGGCGACACGTGCCAGAATGTCCCGGCCGGTGGCGTCTGCGCCAAAGGGCAGATCCAGGCTGGGTGGCTGCAGACGGATATGCAGTGACGAAAAGGGATCGCGGATGATCCCGCTCAGCACTAACAGACACAGCAACAGCGCTGCGACGGCGGCAAAAATATAACTCGCCCGGCTGCTGTGCTGTGGCGGCGTTGAATTGGGTAATACGGCGGCTATTCCGCCCAGCAACAGGTAATGGGCTCCCTGCATCAGGAAACCGGTGCCGAAGGCCAGCAGCAACAGGATCAGGATCCCGCATTGCAAGGCGGGCAGATCCTGAGCGATGGCAGCCCCCAATGTTGCCCGGCCCAGTCCCGGTATGGCGAACACTTTCTCGACGGCGATCGCGCCGCCGGTCAGTCCAATCAGCACTAAACCGATCTGCGGCAGCAGTGCAGGCAGCGTGCGGCGCAGAACGGCCAACAGGCAATGCCGCCGGGCGATGCCGGCAAGGTTCCAGGTCAGCAACCAGCGTTCGGAGAAGGTTGCGGCCAGGCCGTCATTGAGCAACAGCGCCAGCAGGCCGCCGGCCGGTAAGCCCAAAGCCAATGCCGGCAGAATGGCATGTTGCAGGCTTTGCCAGCCGTAGGGCGGAAACCACTGCAGCCAGACAGCGCCAACGATCAACAGCAGCGCTGCCAGCAAAAATTCGGGCAGTGCGGTCAGGGATACCGCTAACACGCCTGCGGGACGGCGGTTCTCGCCATGCAGGCCGCGCCACAGGGTTGGCAACGCCAGCAGTATCGCCACCACTACTGCGACGGCAAGCGCGTAACCCATCAGGGTCAGAGAAACCCCTGTGGCCTGCAACATGCCTTCCAGCACCGGGCGACCGGAAATCCACGAGTTGCCGGCATCACCCCGCAGCACGCCGTGAAACCAGCGGCCAAGCAGCAGCAAGGGCCCGTCGTCCAGGCCATATTGCTGACGAATGGCATTCAGGGCTTCCGGGGTAGCCTCTTGTTCACCCGAACGCGCCCGCAGCAAGCTGAGCGCAGGATCGCGCCCGGACAGCCAAGGCATCAGGCCAATCAATACGATCATCCCCAGCAGCGAGAACAGGCGTGAGGCGAGTGGCAATAGCCGTAGTGCTTTTTCCATCAAGGTTGCTCTGGGGCGATGAAGCTGCGAGGCGTCACCAGCAGGCGTTCACGCGGATCGCGCTCTGCGCTCCTCATTACGGCAGCTTCCCCCTGGATCACGCGTTCATGCAGCAAGGGTATCGCTGCATGGGTTGCCAGAATGCGACTTTCTGCCGCGATGATGGCCTGGCGTCGTTGTGGCCCGGCAGGAATGGCTGCGGCCTGAGTCAATGCTTCGTCCACCTGCGGATCGCACAGTTGAGCAATATTGAAGGAACCCCGACAGGCGAAGTCACTGTACATGTAGGCCAGAGGATCGCCAGAGTCCAGCACCGTGGCTCGCGACAAGATAAAGGCGTCGAATTTACCCGCCAGCGCATCGGCTTCAATGTGCGCATATTCCCGCACTTCCTGCTTTACCACAAAACCGGCGGCGCTGAGTTGCTGCGCCAGATACACCGCCACTTCGGGTAGCTCGGCACGATCGCTGAAGGTGGCCAGGGTGATGGTTTTGCCTTCAACCGTGGTTGGCGGCAGAGTCGGTTGCGGCTGGCGCAAGGGCGCGGCCCAACGCAGGGCGGGCCCCAGCAGCCCGGAGGCAATATCGGCGCGGCCTTCGTAAACATTGTCCACCAACGGGCGACGCTGGATCGCCGCGGCGGCGGCGGCGCGCATGGCCGGATCGCGAAAAGCACCGATTCGGGTGTTCAGATACAGCGTATTGGTGCGTGGCATGGGCACTTCGTGGATCAATTCTGCCGCAATTAACGGTAACTGCGAGACTGGCAGCGCCTCTACCAAATCGGCGCTGCCGGTGCGCAGGGCAGCAGCACGGGCGGCGCTATCCGGGACAAAGTTGACGTCGATTCCTGGGGCGGCCGCTTTCTCGCCCCAATAGCCGTCGAAGCGGTTTAAACGTGCGCTACTGGTGCCGTTGATCTCTGTTAGCACAAAGGCGCCGGTTCCAGCCTGCAAGGGATTAACCACCCCGTTGGCGCCATAGGCCCGTTCGGCGAGGATCGCCAATTGTGGGCTGGACAACCGCTGCGGGAGGAGCGGATCGGGCACGGCGGTTGTGATCACGACAGCATGATCACCTTCTGGGACGATAGCCAATTCGACGCCGTCAAGAATGCGCGGTTTGGGGGCCGCGTTCATCGCCGCTGAAAGCGAACGCACCACGCTGTCCGGGGTCATCGCGCTACCATCATGGAAATTGACTCCCGATCGTAGTATGAAGCGCCAGCGGTGTTGATCCAGCTGTTGCCATTCGGTTGCCAGCGCCGGTTCAGCGTCGCCGTCGGCGTTCAGCACCACCAGCGTTTCGGCGGTGCTCCAGCGCGAAAGTTTAAACGCGTCATCGCTCAACGGCGTGAGCCCAGAGCGTGGGGGCTGAAGCATCGCCAGTCGGATGCGCCGTTCGTCGCCGGTGCTTTCTTTGGGGTCAACAGGGTCAAAGCAGCCGACGAGCAGCAAACTGCCGGCGAGCAGGCAGCCGGTTGGGCCAATAAAGCGCGGGTTGAACATGCAAAACTCCTCAAAATTTTAGTGCTGGAAAAAGGACGGCAACAGCGGAATGGCGTCGATCAAACGGCGGGTAGCGGAATGCCTCGGGGCGTGAAGCAGTTCATGGGTGGGGCGGTCTTCCACAATGACGCCAGACTCCATCACCAGCGTGCGCTGACATAAGGCGGCAACCAGTGAAATATCGTGGGAGACAAGCAACATGCCCATATTTTGCTGACGAGCAATCTGGTCGAGCAGGGCGATGATCTGCTGACGCAGCGGCAAGTCCAGGCCGCTGACCGGTTCATCGGCCAGTAAAAAACGGGGTTTCAGCGCAATAGCACGCGCCAGGGCTACCCGTTGCGCCTGCCCGCCGGAAAGTTGCCCGGCGCGCACATACAGCAGGCTTTCATCCAATTCGACCTGTCGCAAAGCCCGTTCGGCTGCGATACCCCAATCCTGACGTGGACCAAGTTGGCGCAAGGGCGCGGTAATTCGTTCGACTACTCTGTGGCGAGGGTTGAGCGAAGCATGGGCGTCCTGAGGTACGTACTGCACTAACCGCCGGTACCAGCGCAATCTATGAACCGGGGCGGGGCGAATTTCCTCGCCCTGGCACAGAATATGGCCGGCGTCCGCCGCTTCTAGCGCCAGCAACAGCTTAAGCAGCGTTGATTTCCCGGCTCCGGAGCAGCCCACTAATCCAACGCGTTGTGCGGAGTACAGATTCAGATCGGTGGGTTGTAGCCCACCGGCCCCTGATGAATATTGTCGGCAGACCTGCTGCAGGCTGATAAAGGGCATTTCCCCGCTCATGGGCATATTGTTCATGCCGTTACCCTGCCAGGCTCAGTGATGGGGGCCGGTTAAATGCCGGGCGTTGAGCACTGGCGACCAGCTGTTGGGTGTATGGATGCTGGGGGTGCTGTAACAATCGGGCGAAGGAACCCTGTTCGGCTATTTCCCCGTTCACCAGCACGATGGCACGTTGACAAAGACCGGCGGCAACGGCCAGATCGTGAGTAATAAACAGTAACGCCGGCGCGCTGGGGCGTTCGGTGTAGCTTTTCAGGATATCAATCAGCTGAAGCTGGCTGACCATGTCCAGAGCGGTGGTGGGTTCATCGGCAATAAGCAGGCTTTTCTCACCGAGCAAGGCCAGTGCTGCGCATATTCGCTGACATTGGCCCCCGGACAGTTGACCGGGGTAGCGCGGCATGACGTTGTCTGCCGATATTCCCAACGCTGTCAGTAATTCCGCAGCGCAGTGCTGAGCCTGGCATTTCGTCAGGGCATTTTGGCTGCGTAGCGCCAGGGTCAATTGCTGACCCACGGTGGCCAGAGGATTGAGGCTGGTAAAAGGATCCTGAAAAATGGCTGCCAACTCAGTGTTTTTACGCCGTTGCAAACGCAGACCATTAACTTCTCGCCCTTGCAGTCGAATCGAACCGCTAACCGTTGCTCCGACCGGCAGCGTGCCAAGAATGGCGGCGGCGGTCAGTGATTTGCCGGAACCCGATGCGCCCAGCAGGCATAAACGTTCACCTGCATGCAAAGTGAAGCTCAGATCGTGGATCTTGACCTCTGCGTTCAGTGAGAGCGTCAGGTGTTCTACGGTAAGTAACGGCGGGGTTTGGCTTTCCATTAATGCATCTGTGCTGGCTTGTTATGATATGTAATAACATAACATTTCATCCTCTGAAATGACCAGCGGATTAATGAAATACTTTGAAATAGGCTAAAGTGGGTTAACCAAGGTATAATACTCAGGGTTTTGTTGGCAGGTTGGTCCTATCGGTGAGAACGCTTATTTTCATTTTGTGCATGGCCGGTTATCTGCTGGTGTTGAGTTACCTTGGCGTGTTTGTTACTGATAAAATATGTGAAAAATCAGAAAACTATACCAAGGTCTGCCGTCTTGTCGATATCTCGGAACCCCATATCCCACGCTAAATCTCGGCCGTCAGCCTAAATAATCTGCGGTAATTAACGGTGTCAGCACCCCCGACAGAACGGCTAACGTAGCCCATTGTCGCCACCCTAAGCGCGCAAACCAATCTTGACGCAGAGGTGGCGTTGCAAGTTGACCCAGTACGATGGGGCCGGTGAGCAATACAGTCAGAAGAATAAAAACCAACCCTCGGCTCCAGATATTGAACTCGCTATGCATCACGTTGGCATAATAAATCCGCATCAGAATATAATAGGCCAGCATCATCCAGGCAAAGTTAGCGCGTTTTTTGAGCAAATGGTAAAGCATGAACCCGATAAACAGGCTGTGGCATGCGGAGATCAGTGGAGCTTCAAAAGGGTGTCTGACGCAGACGTTGTATACCGCCAGGTAGATATTAAAGATCAGAAGGGCATACACGGTATATATATACCAGCCATAGATAACCTTCAGTTTTTTGGGGGTTGGCGAGATTGGGCAATATTCCGGTATCATTGGAGCCTCCTGAGCTGACTAGCGTTATAACATTCAAAAACTAAATGGAATTTAAACGCTAAACAGGCTTTATTTTACCCTCTGTCGGGAACTAATCAGGGCCTGTCAGGTCTGTTGAAACCATAAGGTTTAGGGTGTTTTTCAACCGAAAAATAATGGCAACTTATTGATATGAAAGAGTATAAAAACGAACGTTTCACCATGTATCTGCTGATTGCCACGTTGGGGTTTTATTTCTTTCTGCCACCTATGGTGGTCGCTTTATTTTGTCAGTGGTTCAATCTCAATCCCTTTAATGTCATTCGTTTTTGGCATATTAATCCCTTTTCTGCCGAACGAGGAATACCCCTTTATCAAACCTTTATATACATATTCATTTTATGGGGGGCAGCGAATATTTTGCTTGGCGCTATCCTGCTGGTGGTGAGCCGTTTGCATAAATGGTTTATTAAACGACCACGCTGAGCGTTGATGCCGCTGGATGAGCAAAAAGAGGTGGATTGAAACTTCGCAGTAAAGGATAATGATAGTCGTTATCATCTATGGGTGCCAGTCGGAAGGAAAAGGTTTGTCTCCTTATGCGCTCTTCCGAACTGGCACGACATTGCTTACATCTATTCCTGTTTACTTGCCAGCCTAGTGCTGGCTTTTTTTATTGTTATCTTTCAATCGACTAATTCCCTATTCAGCTCATGGTTTATTTGCCGTGCAGATTGCTTTGCTTGCTTATAAAAACGTATATAGGCTTGAAAATTTTTATCGATAAAGATAATAATTATCATTAATATTTCACTTAATTTACATACAACACACCGATATAACCTCTGCACAGCGTTGTTAATCCACGTTGATGACAGGGCCTTTGGGTGTCATTTAATGTTTTTTACTGGGGATTACAGGTATGCCGATGATTTTTCCTGTCAAACGGTCACGGGTTTTGTGTGCGTTTGCGATGTTCCTGCCGCTGGTGTCTTTCGCTGAGGATACTCTGGTTGTCACTGCTAAACCCGCGGATACGGCGGAAGCAGCGACGCACGGCTATCAAGCCACGACCAGCCTGGGGGCGACCAAAACCGATAAACCCTTGATCCTGACTGCACAGTCCGTTTCGGTGGTGACGCGCCAACAAATGACCGACCAGAATACTCAAACGGTTAACGATGCCCTGAAATATACACCTGGTGTTTTCACTAACTTCGCCGGTGGTGCAACGCGCTATGACACCATTGCGTTACGTGGTTTTCACGGTGGCGACGTTAATAACACCTTCCTTGATGGTCTGCGGTTATTGAGTGACGGCGGCACCTATAATGCCTTGCAGGTTGACCCCTGGTTCCTGGAACGCATCGACGTTATCAAAGGGCCTTCATCGGTCATGTACGGGCAAAGCATTCCGGGCGGATTGGTCGCTTTGACCTCCAAGCGACCCCAGTTTGCCACGGAAGGGCACGTTAACCTGATGGCAGGCAATAACAACACCCAGGGTGGCGCTTTCGATGTGACCGGCGCGCTGTCGGAACAGTGGGCTTATCGGTTGACCGGGATGACGCGCAGTAGCGAAACCATGTATGACCATCAACGTGAGGAACGCTATGCCATTTCACCGTCATTACTGTGGCAGCCGGATGAAAATACCTCGCTGCTGCTGAAAGCTTACCTGCAAAAAGATCCCTCAGGCGGTTATCACAGTGCGGTACCGGCAGATGGCAGCCTCTATTCCAGTTCCGGTGACAAGCTGGGGCGTGGCTTCTTTGATGGCGAGAGCAGCCGCAATGTGTTCAAACGTTGGGAACAGATTTACAGCTACGCTTTCTCGCACAGCTTTAACGACGTTTGGTCATTCCGCCAGAATGTCAGTTACACTCACTCCAATGTTGAATTACAGCAGGTGTACCAGATTGGTTGGAATGACGATCACAGCCTATTGAATCGCTATTACAGCGGTTCAGCCACTTCGCTGGATGCCTTCGCCGTTGATAACCAACTGGAAGCTGATTTTGCTACCGGGCCGCTGGATCATAAGGTGATGCTGGGTTTGGATTACCAGCGCCTGCGTAATAATCTGTGGGATGAGTCGGCGGGAGCTTCACAGCTTAATCCTTACACCGGCGTGTCCGGCGGTGACGCATTAACCAACCTGACGCATACCGATTCCCGACGTCGTTATGAGCAGACCGGCGTTTATCTGCAGGATGAAATCAGCTTACAGAATTGGTATCTGAATCTGTCAGGGCGCTTCGACCGTATCGAATCTAAAAATACGGTGCTCAACACCGGCACCAGCGATGCCCGCACCGACGACAATTTCAGTGGCCGTGGCTCACTGTTGTACCGCTTCGATAACGGTTTCTCGCCTTACGTCAGTTACAGCACCGCAGTCACCCCGGAGGCATTGCCCGATCAAAACGGCCATATGCTGAAACCCAGCACCAGCGAGCAGTATGAGGTGGGCCTGAAGTACCAGCCACCAGGCAGTTCCTCGATATACAGCGTGGCGCTGTATGACCTGACGCAGAAAGACGTGGCTAACCGCGTGGTGCAGCAAAGCTATTACCTGCCGGCCGGCAAGGTGCATTCTCAGGGGGTTGAGCTGGAGGCCCGCAGCAAGATCACCGAACGCTTCGATCTGATCGCAGGCTATACCTACAATAAAGTGAAATTCAAAGATGCCATTGATGGCAACGACGGCAACACACCGTATCTCGCACCGAACCAAATGGCTTCACTGTGGGGCAAATATGCCACCTCATACGGTGTGGATCTTGGTGCTGGGGCGCGTTACATCGGCAAGCAGTGGGCCGATAACGAAAATACGTTGAGGATCCCTTCCGTTACGCTGTTGGATGCCTCGGTGCGGATGAATTTGGACAGGGTGAATCCGTCGTTGAAAGGTGCCTATGTGCAACTGAATGTGAATAACCTGACCGACCGGAAATATGTCGCGGCCTGCTATGGGACCGGCTATTGCTACTGGGGCGCAGAACGCTCCGTGGTGGCGACGGTTGGGTACGATTTTTGATGTAAGAGGCGGTGCTATCGCCCCGTCAGCGTTTGACGGGGTGGTTTCTGCAGCGTCAGAACAAGGAGAACATCAACACTACCGGTAGGCTCAGCGGCCAGGTTAAACCAATCGTTAAGGCACTGAGAAAACGAATTTTTATGGTATCCCGGCTGACCAGGTAGGTGAAAATCATAGAAACTACCAAGCCAATCAAATAAAAGTATTGTGTTGCAACCCACAGCGACGACATGAAACCTTACCCAGTTGTATTGTTAAGTTACAAATTTTAAGGGCTTAACCCCACATAATCAATGCTTATTAATTGTTTCTTCAATTTAGGCAGGTATCAACACAATTGCTGTGGCTATACGCATTTTTCATGCCACGTTGAAGACCGATTTGCTGGGTGATATTTGAAAATGTTAAGCAGATATAATATGTTGGTGGCTTATGGAACAAAATGAGGCGCTATTATGAGTTTTTGGAGAATCGTATTTACCATCATCCTGCCACCGCTGGGCGTACTGCTGGATAAAGGTATAGGCGGCGCGTTTATCCTCAATATTATCCTCACCTTGTTTGGCTACTTCCCGGGGCTGATCCACGCATTCTGGATCCAGACGAAACAGTAGTCACCGTGGTTGCAAAACCTGGACGGCTATAGTGTGGCTTTGATAACCCTGGCATCAGCGCATGCCGGGGTTTTTTTATTCTCGCACGGCGTTAATGAATATTGAGGCTATAAACGAATAACCACGAAAAAAGCGTCGCCAGCAGGCTTACGATAAAAAGAATGGAGATCATTTCCTTCACGTAAAAATTCCCTATTGATATTGTTGAAAATACTTCTCTTTGTTTTTTCATGGGATTTTAGATCGTAATAGGTATAAATCCTAGTTTTAATCTTGTCAGAGGCGTGTAAGCCATCAAGGCTTTGGGCGTGCATAGGAGGTTTATTCCTTGGAAATTCCTGTTTTAGTCAGTCGGAGGCTGGTATTGCGCCCACTGACGCCTGGCGATGCCGAAGATATTCAGCTGTTGTTTCCACAGTGGGAAATTGTGCGTCATATGACAGATCAAATTCCTTGGCCATACCCTGAAGGCGCTGCGTTGGAGTTTATCAATAATATCGCGCTACCCGCGATGGAGGCGGGCACAGGTTGGTTTTGGTCTATCCGGCGACGAGAGGATGAGCAGCATTTGATTGGTGTAATTAACCTGAATTTGATTGGCAACAGTAATCGTGGATTTTGGCTATCACTGGCATGGCAACGTCAGGGATTGATGAGTGAAGCCAGCGAAACAGTGACTGATTACTGGTTCAATCAACTGGGGCAGCCGGTGCTACGGGTTTCCAAGGCAAAAGACAACCTGGCGTCTCGACGTATTTCCGAGCATAACGGCATGCGAGTGGTTGCGACCCAAGAAAGCGCTTATGTAGCAGGCCGCATAACTACGGAAATTTGGGAGATAACCCGGGCAGAATGGTTCGCCAGGAAGGATGTTGCAACAGATTAACTATTCGTAGCTATTGCTGGAAACTCTTGATGTGAACTATATACAAGGGGGTATATAAAGGCGTTTAGGCTTGAGCCAGAGGGTGCTGGAAGTGAACAGTGCGGACGCTCAAGTTTGGTGTAGCGTCTCCACGCGAAAGAAGGAATCTTGTAATGAAGGCAAAACCTACCGTAGTCCTGGTCCATGGATTTTGGGGCGGTGCAGCGCACTGGAGCAAAGTCATTACCGAATTATCGCACAAGGGATATCACTCGATTCACGCGGTTGAAATGCCGCTGACATCGCTGGCAGACGATGCTGAACGTACCCGCAAGATGGTGGCGCAGCAGCAGGGGCCGGTGCTGTTGGTCGGCCATTCTTATGGTGGCGCGGTGCTCAGTGAAATGGGCAATCAACCCAACGTGGTGGGATTGGTGTATATCGCCGCCTTCGCACAGGACGCCGGCGAAAGCCCCGGAGGCATTACCCAGCAACATCCGCCAATTGCGGCGCCGAACCTGGCGCCTGACAGCGACGGCTATTTATGGATTAAGACAGACAAATTCCACGAAAGCTTCTGTCAGGATCTGCCTGCTGATGAGGCATTGGTGATGGCGGTAACGCAAAAGGCGCCGTTGGCCAGCACCTTCGGCAATACGATCGCTGAGCCGGCGTGGAAACACAAACCTTCCTGGTACCAAATCTCCAGCAATGACCGGATGATAGCCCCCGAAAACCAGCAGCGAATGTCTGCGCGTTTGAAGGCCAAAAAGGTGATTACTCTGGACGCCAGCCACGCTTCTCTTGCCTCGCATCCGAAAGAAATCGCCGCTTTGATAGATGAAGCTGCCAACGGCTTATAAGGCATTTTTTTAGATGGTGCCCCGTCCAACTTGCGGGGCTTTTTTATGCTGAAAAGTGAGGGCGGGGGGCCGTGTTTGACTCGGCTGCAACCAACGGGACTAAATTGGTTTGCTGTGTTCAGCGGCGTGCATGGCCAGGTAGGCTTTAAGGTTGTTATCGCTAACCCCTAACATATCCAGGATCTCCGCCATAAAACTGACCGGTGCGCTACCGGGGGCGGTTACCACGCGCTGGTCGGCTACGGCGTAGGGCACATCCTGATAATATTCAGCTCCGCCGTAGTTAAGCTGCGATAAATTCTCAGCCGAATTGGAGGTGTGGCGAAGATGATCAAGTATGCCCGCCTGCGCCAAAACGCGGGTTCCATCGCAAATGCCGGCGACGACGATGTTTTTGCTATGGGCCTCCGCTACCATCCCAGCGATATCTGGGGCCTGATCGGTTCGCCATGCCGTGCCTCCGCATAGGATCAACAGATCTGTCTCGCTCAGTTGGATAGCCTCGAGCGCCATATTGGGGGTCACGTGCATGCCACCGGAGGAAATGACAGGGGCACCATTGGGGGAGGCAAAGAGAGTATCGAAACCGTAATAGCCGCGGCAAGTAGAGTTGATCAGGGCAGTTTCCCAATCAGAGAAATTATCGGTAAGAATGGTCACAATGCGCTTCATTGGCGGCGATTTCCTTGTGTGGCAGATAAAGGGCAGGAAGGTTTCGTCCTGCAGGTATGGCGAGTGTAATGGCAGCCACTGTCAGTTTCTGGCAGCAGGGATATCGGTGCCTCATATCGTTGAGCGGTTCTTTACGGCATAAAAAAATCCCGCGCAGCGGCGGGATTAAGGGATGATAGCGACAAACTGGATGTTGTTCTGGTTATGTGATGGTGTGTGTCTCCAGATGGCGACAGTAGCGCACCTGAATTTCAGCGACAAGCAGAAAATCTGTAATGATGCAGGTATCAGAATATCCTCAGAAAAAACGCTGGGTATCGGTTCGATGATAAAGCCAGCCGGAGGGGATAGGGTGAGGCTGTGGCTAATAGGGGATTGTTGAACCACTTCCTTGTGTGAGGGCGTCCTAACGTCGTTTCCGCTTGGCGTTGAAAGTACTTATTCGTCTTTGTCGCAAATACATGACAAAGGAAAATACGACAACTGCGATCAAAACGACGATGATTGCGAAGGGAAGTAATTCCATAGCATTCACCTGAGATGGCAATTTGGCTATTCATTAAATAGGAATATTCCTAATTCGCGCAATGGGTAAAAACGTAATTAGGAATTACCTCAGCGGATGATGCTCACTAACCACAAAAATAACGGGGAGCCGAAATTGATTTTTCGCCTGGCAACAGTAACGGATGCTAACCTATTGATTGACATTGATACCTTGGCATCACAGGACCCACGTCGCTATGCTCAGATCGGCGAGTGGTGCGAGGCTGGTGTCTGCCACGTAGCCGAAATTGAGGGCATGCTCGTGGCTTACGGCGTATTGCACTATCACTTTTACGACAGTGGATTTATAGAAATTCTTATGGTTGGTACCTGATGAGGCGTAAAAAGGTGGGGTTAAAATTTATCGAATATTTTAAATCGATCTGCATGCGTCCAAAACTTTTTACCTCAACCAATAGCTCGAATTTACCGATGATAAAGCTACTGTCGAAGGCCGGATTTATTGAGAGTGGCCGTATTGATAACCTTGATGAGCAGGATCCTGAAGTGGTTTTCTTTTTACCGGTAAAAAAAACAGCCGGAAAACAGAGTTAACCGGCTGATTTAAAATTAATTTATGTGTAATTAAACAGTCTGCTTGTGGAGCACAATGCGAGTGTATAACTCATTGTTTTGTAATATTTCACTCACATTTCCAAAACTCCTCCAAAATCACTCCCCAATACGAATTTTAAAAACTAGGTAACTCACTCCTAGATTGCCTGCGAACCGCTGAAAGTGAGTAAACGACAACATCATAAATGTAGAAATTTTTTCTTTGTAAGGTCCACAGTATTGTTATATCGATAGTGAGTGATCTATATGGATTGAAATAATAACACTTAGGTATTATATTTGTAGTTACTATCAGGTTTCTTATAATGTGTTTTTATTAATTTTAGTGTCAATCGTAAAAAAAGAACAACATCGTTGTTTGTATTGTGAGCATCATTTGCTTTATTTGTCTGTGTCATAAGCACGGATATGATTGTCCAAAAAACAGCATTAAAAGCTTGTTTGGCTTACATTTCGGAAATATAATCCCAGCTATTTTACACAAGGCTTGGTGAGATTTTGGTCGATTTATTTTGCAAAAGATCGAGGCTATGAATGAAATTTTTAAAATCAATTATCTTTTTAACTACCGTTAGCTTAATGAGTATTCTTATTACTAAGATATTTATGCCGCCCACAAATATTGACATTTCAATTGTTGATATTCTTAGAGAAAATCTAAACCCATCAAATGTTTCAGCCGTAACGTTTATTGCATTTATTGTTTTGATTATGGGGTTGTTTATACCCGTCATGCTTTCGTATGTTAATAAGAATACGGGTGTGATTAAAAATGTTGAACCAAAGGATGATAGTTACTATATTTCCTTGGTAAATTCAGAAATAGATAAAATTAGGGCTGAAATAAGTAGTTTTAACGACAGAGTTAACGCTGAAGGCAGTAGTGTTGAATTGAGTGAGGGTGAGCGAAATGAAATTATTCGAGAGGCCAAGAAAAGAATAATTGGGAATACATTACTAATTGCAAGTGATAGTTTAAAAAATGACATTTCCAATTTTAAATTGCAAGTTAATTTACATCGCCATTGTAAAGAAATGATTTATAGATTGGATAGTGAAATTTCAAGGCTGAATGTTAGAGGTGGAGTGAATCTTACATTTGGTACTGCTCTTGCATTAGCAGGAATCGCATTTTTAGGGTATGTGATTTATACGTCTCCTCCTATACAGGATAAAGCCTCATTTTTTATTAACTTAATACCTAAATTTTCATTTGTTTTTCTGATTGAAATCTTTGCGTATTTTTTCCTGAGATTATATAAAAACGGTTTTGAAGATGTTAAATACTTTCAAAATGAAATGACAAATGTCGAGTCAAAAGCTTTGGCGATAAAAGTAATGAGTAATTTGAAAAGCGAGGAATTAGTCAAAGAAGTAGTAGATAAATTGATGTCTACAGAAAGGAATTTCATTCTTTCAAAAGGGCAAACAACTGTTTCCTTAGAAAGGGAAAAAATAAAAACAACTGAGGAAGGAAGAATTTTAAATATAATTGGCGATATATTTAAAATGAAATTTAAATGATTTTAAATAAAAGATAAAACATTTTCTTGTTTTTTGCTGGGTTTTATAAAACCCCTTCCATCAGAGGGAGGGGGGAATGCAACTAAAAAATATTTTTTTACTTCGTCATTGTATTATCAATTTTTACCCATGAATCCCCTCTG
>Ga0157373_10001102_pt1 | contig 20720 bp, 25 predicted proteins | sample C65metaG_FD_113460 | JGI IMG/M metagenome (GOLD analysis project Ga0157373, IMG submission 113460) | Corn rhizosphere microbial communities from Kellogg Biological Station, Michigan, USA - C6-5 metaG | ecosystem: Host-associated > Plants > Roots > Rhizosphere > Soil | place: USA: Michigan... | reverse complement strand
TTCAGAAATAAATTTGCTTAAATATAAAAAAGTATCAAGATCTTTTTTCTGAGAATATATGGCTGCCTTCATATTATATTTCGATAAATTTTTGTAAAAAACCTAAACGGTCTTTGAAAAGATCTGTTTTCTCATCAGAATAATATTTTTCTACAATTCTGTAATCATAACGGTCAAAAGTGGCATCAATTGAAGACAAATTTTCGTTACTTATTTTGATGGTTACATGAATCACTTCATCTGACATGAAACTGATAAACCCGCCATAGAACTTAGAATTGTTGCTTTCGACAATATTTGCAATTTCTGTCATCGAATATTTTCTGGCCGGAGTTTCTATCGTAAGAATAGCACCGGTTTCGGAAAACAGAGGATATTTTGAAAAGGTCTGAAAAACATCATCACAACATATGTATCCCAGATATTTTTCATTTTTGTTGATCACAGGAATTATGTTGGCATTGAAGGTGTAAAACAACCTGATGCTGTCCATAATATTATTGTCCTCCAAAATCGCGAACCGCTCAATCTGATGCTCAAGGTTTTTTAAAGCTCCTTCTTCTTCATAAAGAAAGTCTTTGGCGATGGCACCATAAAAGTGGTGTGATTTTTTAATGAAAATATGTGTATATCCAAATGCTTCTAGGGTTTCTCTAGCCGATTCGATAGAGTCAGTCAGATGAAAACACGGAAAATCTTTTGAGATATAGTCCTTGATAAACATTGTGCTAATTTATAAAATTTTATACGAAACCTTCCTCTAAAAGTTAAGTTATTTTAATAAAAAGTAAAAAAAGCGATTTTAAAATTTGTTCGTAAAGAAATTTAAAGTATCTTTGTCGCCTTTCATTTTTACTTTTTATTAGATTTATTTCAAACTGCACTGTCTTTTGACAGACGCAGTTTTTTTATTTTAGGGCTTTTGCAAACTCCCACATTACGATTCCGCCGCATACACTTACGTTTAAAGAATGCTTTGTACCGAGTTGCGGAATTTCAATAAAAGAATCAATATTCTGTAAAGCTTCATCGCTGATTCCTTCTACTTCATTACCTAAAATAACCGCATACTTTTTAGTATTGTCGATTTTGAAATCAGTAATCATTTGGCTGTTTGTGGTCTGCTCGATGCCTACAACTTCAAAACCCTGGCTTTTTAAATCATTAATTGTCACATTTATATCTGCTTCATGCGACCAGTCTACACTTTCTGTTGCGCCTAAAGCCGCTTTATGAATTTCGCGATGTGGCGGTTGCGGCGTAATTCCGCACAAAATAATTTTCTGAACCAAAAAAGCATCTGCTGTTCTAAAAGTTGCACCCACATTGTGCATGCTTCTTATATTATCTAAAACGACCACCAACGGAATTTTCTTAACCTTTTTAAAAGTTTCTACATCTATTCTGTTGAGTTCTTCCAGTTTTAATTTATTTACCAAAATAATTTTATTTCTTATTACAATTTACGAATTCTTGTCTATCAACGGATTTTATTTGTCCTTTATTTTTGCACCCATAATCTGATGCACATTCCTTTCTATATTTTGTGCGATGGCTTCCATCGGAATATCATTCTCATCATTATTAAAAGGATCTTCAATTTCTTCAGCAATCAATTCCAGACTCATCAAAACGTAATATACAAAAACCGTCAGCGGAATCATGAATAAACCGAGATTAATGACATAAGCAATTGGCAACGCCAAGACATACAAAATAATAAACTTCTTTATAAATGAAGAATATGAATAGGGAATCGGTGTGTTTTTAATTCTTTCACAACCTCCGCAAACATCAAGAAAACCTGAAACCTGCGTGTCTAAATACAGCATTTCTACATCAGAGATTTTTCCTTCTTTTTTTAATTGATGCAATTTGTGCGTCAAAAGAATCACCAAATCTGTAGGACCGTGATATTTTAAAGATTTTTCAATTTCAGAATAGTCTTCATCCAGAGCCAACCTTGTAGATTCCTCAGAAAGATGCTTAGCCAAAAAATGCGGAAAATATTTTAAATAACGAGCGATCTGGTTTGCAGAATCTCTGTCATCTGAAAGAAGAGTGTTGATTTTTACAGCAAAATTTCTGGTGTCATTCACCAGTTTCCCCCAAAGTTTTCTGCCTTCCCACCATCTGTCATAAGCGGTATTGGTTCTGAAAACCAGTAATAAAGACAAAACGAAACCTAGTAATGAATGAATCATGCCTACGTTGCTGACTTTAGATTTTGCGGTCAAATGCAAGTATTCAATTTCCAGATACTGGATTCCGTAAGAATAAACAGCCATCAAAATCATTGTTGGGAAAAGGATTTTCAGGGTGTCGCTTTTGTGTAAGCTGACCAGTATTTTCAGGAAATGTTTGGTATTGTAAACTCTCATGGGTTGCGTGTCTTCTGCAAAGATAAATTTTTATAAATTTCAAAAAAACACTATTTTTATTTCGCATTAAATTTACAAAACCATGATTCTCGAAAACGTAGATGTTGTAAACGATATAACGAAAGAAGATTTTCAGCAAAACTATTTTAAAAAACAGAAACCGCTTCTAATAAAAAATTATGCGAGTCGGTGGGAAGCCTTCGACAAATGGAATTTTGATTTTATTAAAGAAAAAGCTGGTGAACAGGAAGTTCCGTTGTATGATAACAAGCCTGCAGACTCCAAAAAAAGTTCTGATGCTCCTGTAACCAAGATGAAAATGAAAGATTATATTGATACGATAAAGTCTAAACCATCCGATCTCCGTATTTTCTTTTACATTATCACCGACCGTCTTCCTGAACTGCTCAAAAATTTCACTTATCCCGATTTGGGAATTAAATTTTTCAAAAGACTTCCTACATTATTTTTTGGCGGAAGTGATGCGCATGTTTTAATGCATTATGATGTCGATTTGGGAGATTTTATGCATTTTCATTTTGAAGGCAAGAAGAGAATTCTTTTGTTTGACCAAAAGCAATCAAAATTTTTATATAAAGTTCCGCTGTCTGTTCACACCGTTTACGATATCGATTATGAAAATCCGGATTACGAGAAATTTCCTGCTTTGAAATATGCAAAAGGCATTGAAATTTTCATGGAACATGGCGATGCACTTTTTATTCCGGGAGCTTTTTGGCATTTCAACAGATATTTGGAACCCGGTTTTTCAATGTCGTTAAGAGCTTTACCTAATAAGCCAAAAGTTTTTGCCAATATGATGTATCATGTTTTCATTATGAGATATACGGATAAACTAATGCGAAAACTTTTTAAAGCAAATTGGGTGAATTTTAAGCAGAAATGGGCGTATGAGAAAGCAACGGAAGCTTTGGAGAAACATTTGAGTAAGAATAAAATTTGATTCCCCGCAGATCGCACAGATTTTCACAGATTAAATATTTTCAATCATTCGTGAAAATCTGTAGAATCTGGGGGAGATTTAAAATCAATATTTCCCTCCTTCTTTTTTATTTCATACTTTTACCATCCCAATTTTAAGAACGATTTCAATGGCAAAGGCGACGAAGAAAGAGACCCCGTTAATGACTCAGTACAATACCATCAAGGCGAGATATCCTGATGCACTTTTACTTTTCAGAGTGGGAGATTTCTACGAAACTTTTGGGCAGGATGCCGTTAGAACATCTCAGATTTTGGGGATTGTTCTTACCAAAAGAGCCAACGGAGACGGTCATATCGAATTGGCTGGCTTTCCGCATCATTCGGTGGATTCTTATTTGCCAAAATTGGTAAGAGCGGGAATTCGTGTTGCGATTTGCGACCAGCTGGAAGATCCAAAAACGGTCAAAGGAATTGTGAAACGTGGAGTGACAGAATTGGTTACACCCGGAGTTACGTTCAACGACCAGGTTTTAAGTTCCAAAAAGAATAATTTCCTGCTTTCGCTTCACAAGGAAAAAGAAAAATACGGAATCGCTTTGGTTGATGTTTCCACCGGAGAATTTTTGGTAAGTGAGGGAAATTTAGATAAGATTTTACATATCATCAATACGTTTGATCCGAGTGAAATCATTTATCAGAGAAGTGTACAGATTCCCGATCAGCTGAAAAACAGAAATGTTTTTAAATTGGAAGACTGGGCATATCAATATAATTTTGCCTACGAAAAACTTACGAATCAGTTTAAAACTAATTCATTAAAAGGCTTTGGTGTTGAAGGTTTGCCGTTAGCGATTACTGCTGCAGGAGCTATTTTTGCTTACCTTGTTGAAGATACGCATCACAAATTATTGGCACATATCACCAAAATTCAGATCATTCCGCAGGAAGATTATCTGATGATGGATCATTTTACACTGAGAAATCTTGAAATCGTTTATCCAAGCAATCCGAAAGGGAAATCTCTTTTAGATATTATCGATAAAACGGCTACACCAATGGGCGGTAGATTATTGAGAAGAAGAATTATTCTTCCCTTAAAATCTGTCGAAGAAATTGGAAGACGTCTTTCTTTAATTGATTTTTTAAACGAAAATGATCAACTGAAATATGAAATTTCCCAATTGTTGCGTGCTATTTCGGATTTGGACCGATTAATGGGAAAATTGGCGGCAGAAAAAATTTCACCTAAAGAATTAGGTTACCTCCGTCAAAGTGTGATTAATATTCAGAAAATTAAAGGATTGCTTCATCCTCATGCTGATATTTTAGCTTGGCTGGAACCATTAAATTCTTTAGATGAATTGATTAAATTACTCGAAAATCATTTGAATGAAGAACTTCCGGTCAATCTTGCAAAAGGAAATGTAATTAAGCAAAATATTTCTGAAGAGCTTGATCATTTGAGAGGTTTACAAAATAAAGGTCGTGGTTTTCTTGACGAAATGTGTCAACGTGAAGTGGAACGCACCGGAATTACCAGTCTGAAAATTGATTTTAATAATGTTTTTGGATATTTTATTGAAGTAAGAAATGCTCATAAAGATAAAGTTCCGAGTGAATGGATTAGAAAGCAAACGCTTGTGAATGCCGAAAGATATATCACTGAAGAGCTGAAAGAATACGAAAGCCAGATCTTGGGCGCTGAAGAAAAAATCAGCGTTCTTGAAAATCAATTATACCGAAAAGTCTGTTCAGACACGATGATTTACATCGACCAAATTCAGGAAAACTCAAATATTATTGCACAGCTTGATGTCGCTGTAGGTTTCTCTGAACTGGCAGTTTCTGAAAGTTATACAAAACCTGTTTTGAACGACGGTTTTGGTATTGATTTAAAAGAAGCAAGGCATCCGATTATTGAAAATGCGCTTCCTTTAGGCGAAAAATATATTCCAAATGACATCTTTTTAGATAAAGATTCTCAACAGATTATTATGGTTACCGGACCCAACATGGCGGGTAAATCTGCAATTCTCCGTCAAACCGCAATTGTTTGTTTAATGGCGCAGATTGGAAGTTTTGTGCCTGCTAAACATGCGGAAATCGGACTTTTAGATAAAATTTTTACCAGAGTAGGAGCGAGTGATAATATTTCTGCCGGCGAATCGACATTCATGGTGGAAATGAATGAAGCGGCTTATATTTTAAATAATATTTCTGAAAGAAGTTTAATTCTATTAGACGAAATCGGTCGTGGTACATCAACGTACGACGGCGTTTCTATTGCGTGGGCGATTGCAGAATATCTTCATCAACATCCGACGCAGGCAAAAACGTTATTTGCGACGCATTATCACGAACTGAACGAAATGACGGTGAATTTTGAACGTGTAAAAAACTTCCACGTTTCTATTCAGGAGAATAAAGGGAATATCATTTTCTTGAGAAAATTAATTTCTGGCGGAAGCGAGCATAGTTTTGGGATTCACGTGGCGAAATTAGCGGGAATGCCCTCAAAAGTGGTTAACAGAGCCAATGAAATTCTGAAAACTTTGGAAGCAAGCCGTTCTCAAAGTGGGTCGTCGGAAAATATCAAAAGAGTAACTGATGAAAACATGCAGCTTTCTTTCTTTCAGTTAGACGATCCTGTTTTGGAGAATATCAGAGAAGAATTAACCAAGATTGACATCAATACTTTAACACCTATTGAGGCTTTAATGAAGCTGAATTCGATTAAAAAAATGATAGGAAAATAATTATTTTAAATTTATAGTAATAGGAATTTGAAGTTTACTTCTTATAAAATTTCCATTAAGTTTTGCAGGAATCCATTTGCCATTGATCTGTTTCATAGATTTTTTTACAACTGTATTAAAATTCATATCAGAACCGATAACTTCAATCTCTGCGATGCTCCCATCTCGTTCGACAATAAAATTAAGAATCGCTTTAAGAGTGTTTTCTCCATTCTTAGTTTTTACAGAGTCTAATAATACTGCATTTTCTAGCTTTTTAATAAAAGTTTCTGTGCCATTAGGAAAATAGGCTTCGTGATCAGGATAATCAGGACATACTGTAGTTACATGAATATTCTCTATTTTTTTCGGTATTGATGGCATTGCGGGAGGTACTGGAATATTTTGCCCGAAAACAAACCCGGTTAAGATTATAATGATAATTAAAGTAAGATTTTTCATGATTAAATTTTTCAAAAAAAGAAGTTAAAGTACTGAAAACTGATTTAATCTCTATGAAAAGTATATCCTAATTTAATTATATTTTTTACTCGTCAAAGGAAAATAAAATAAGTATCGCACGGCTTCACCATTGATTTTTGCAGGTTTCCAGCGGGCAAAGATTCTTCGTACTCCTTGTTCTGCTTCTTCTGCGTGTTTTTTGTTTTTTGAAACGGCGGTGACATTTCTTACATATCCGTTTTTTTCAACAATAAAATAAAGTCTTATATCAATCTTCTCATTATTTTTAAGATCTAAAGTTTCAATATTTTCGAAATATTTTCTTTTAAAAGCATTCATTCCGCCTGGAAATTCCGGAAGCGTATCTGCTTTTGTAACGACCTGTTTTAGATCTAATTTAGTTTTGATAATATTGAAATCGGGTAGGCCAGAAACATCGGAAACGGCTTGCTGAACAGGATTCTTTGCATCGGTTTTCTGTGCAAAAAGAAAAGAATTAAAAAATATACCAAGCAGAAAAATAGCTTTTTTCATTCAACTTAATTTTGATAATACTTATTCTGAGTGCTACTCTCAGAGGTATAGATTAGTAAATTGAACGCATCAAACTTAATACCAATTATTTAAAGTTTATGGTAAGTGGCACTCTGAAACGGTACCTTACTTTGTGGCCATCAAGTTCTGCAGGAATCCATTTGGTTTTAATTTTAGAAACCGCTCGAATAGCTTCTTTATTGAAGCTTTGATTAGTTCCGGACGCTTTAATGTCTGTAAGAGTGCCATCTCTTTCGATGACAAAAGTAAGTTCACATTTTTCTATTCCATTACTGATGACGTTTTTTTCTTTGAAATTTCTTGCAAACTTTTGCCTGAAAAAAAGTGAGCCCTTGGGAAAGTAAGCTGGTTTTTCCACAGCATTATAAATTTCAGTGTTATTTTTACGAACATCCAATTCTTCTAAATCAGTTGTTCCTGCAACGTCCTGAGCTTGTATGAAATAGCCAAATAGTAATACGGAAATTATAATTAATTTTTTCATCGGTTAATTTTAACAAAAATAACATTCTCAATTTAAATAACATTCGGTTAATTAACAAAGTTTAACAGCTCTATCTTAATGGTTTACAAATTCATTCGTTAATTTTGAGTATGAAGAAAATTTTGAGTTTCATTGTATTGATTTTCAGTATGTCTTTTTATTTTTCACAAGAACAAATCATTATAAATGATGTTCCGATGATTAAATATGAAATGCTGGAAAAGAAAATTCAAGATGAGAAAGATGTCTTGCTGGTTCTGAATTTCTGGTCTACAACCTGTGCTCCTTGTGTGAAAGAACTTCCGGATTTTATGGAGGTAAATAATAAATATAAAAGTAATCCTAAATTTAAAATGCTTTTGGTGTCTTTAGACCGCCCGAAAGATAAAGACCGTGTTATTCAGTTTATTAAAAATAAAAAACTTAACGCAGAAGTGATTCTTCTTGATGATATTAAAAGAATGAATACCTGGATTCCTCGATTTGAAAAAAACTGGGACGGAAACATTCCTGTTACCATTGTCTATAAAAACTCTGAAAAAGTGCACTTCAATGACGGCGAAATGACAAAGGTCGAATTGGAAAACGTAATCACAAAAAATCTATAAACATGAAAAATATTAAAACATTCGTTACTGCCGCAATAATAGGCCTAAGTTCGCTCAGTTTTACGGCAATAAATAAAAATAATGAAGAACCAAAGAAAAAAGTAAGTTCTTCAAAAGGCTATGAAGTTGGTGATGCAGCTGCCGATTTTAAGCTTAAAAATATAGACGGAAAAATGGTTTCGTTGAGCGATTTTAAAAAAGCAAAAGGTTTCATTGTAGTTTTTACCTGTAATCACTGTCCATATGCAAAAAAATATGAAGACAGGATTGTAGCACTTGATAAAAAATACAAAGACGCCGGCTATCCGGTGATCGCCATTAACCCAAATGATCCTAATGTGCAGCCGGAAGACGGTTTTCAACAAATGATTACCAGAGCGAAGGAAAAAGGTTTTACATTTCCGTATTTAGTGGATGAAGGCCAGAAGGTTTATCCGCAATATGGCGCCACAAAAACGCCGCATGTATTTATTCTTCAGAAAGAAGGCTCAAAAAATATTGTGAAATACATTGGAGCCATCGACAATAATTATGATGATCCTAATGATGTTTCAGAGCATTATGTACAAGACGCAATGGATGCTTTGTTGAGCGGAAAACCAGTTGCAAATGCAAAAACAGTAGCCATAGGTTGTACAATAAAAGTGAAAAAATAATTTTATTTTTAAAATTAAATTGAGATATTGGGCAGGCATTTAGCCTGCTCTTTTTTATAAAAACCTAGTCAAAATTAATCATGATGAAATTTAAATTTAACCTTAAATATTTTCTTTTAACCATTCTTATTTTCCTTGTTGAGGTATTAATTGCAACGGTTTTAAAAGATAACTTCTTTATCCGAGCTTATCTGGGAGACGTGATTGTGGTAATGCTGCTTTATACTTTTGTGAAAAGTTTTTTCATCATCAACGAAACAAAATTAATCATCGGGATTTTTGCTTTTTCATGTCTGGTTGAGTTTGCACAATTTTTCCATATTGCAGACAAATTAGGCTTCCAACCGGGAAGCCTGATGTATATCGTTATCGGAAATTCTTTCTCGTGGATTGATATTCTATGTTACGCAGTTGGGTGCTTAATTTTATATGTTTTTACAAAATTCAAATCAAAAAATGAAGACAATTAGTCCAAATTAAACTGAAGAGGTTGTCGCATACGCATTTTTACTTTCTCACCATTTTGTTCACCGGGAACCCACTTTGTTTTTATTTTGTTGAGCGCACTTAGAAACTCTTTTTTTACCATTTCGTGATCGTAAGATTCTATCTTGAGATTAATCATATTTCCGTCGGTATCGATGTCAAAAACAGCAATAGCTCTTGCTTTTGCAATGTTCTGTTTTGATAAGGCTGAGGTTTTAAAATTATTGATAATCTGCCTCATAAATGCAGAATGTCCTCCCGGAAATTCAGGGACTTTATCTACAGATGTTTTTTTTCTATAATCTGATCCTGCTTTTATATCAGGATATTGTATCGAATCTTTTTGAGCATCAATAGAAATTATACCAAATAAGATCAGTAAAAATGCAATATATTTTTTCATACTATTTTATCTTCCAAAAGAATCATATTTATCTTCAGCATATTTGATGAAACGATTCAGCAAAGCCACATTGTCTTTTTCCATAGGGGAAAGTTCGCTGTCAACATTATTTGAAACCGGAATATACCAATCTGTCTGCTCAAAAAAGTTTCTGTACGTCTGTTTTTTGAATGAATAACCATGTCTTGCGAAAACTGCATTTTTAATGATTTCCATATCAAGTTTTCTTAAATTTTTAAGATCTTTTTCTGTCAGTTTTTGTTTTGAAGCATTGATTTTGAAAACGGCATCAGAAGCTATTCTGTTTTTTGAAGCAGTATAAGTTTCTGTTTTTCCGGTTTCCTCGTCGGTATATTTTTCTTTAAAATCTTTCGGATTTTCCCAATCAATCAGATCAGAATTTTCATCCAGCATAAAATTCGGATTGTAAACAAAATCTTTTTTGATGAGTTTCAGGTTTTTTAAAGGAGCTTTTACCGCAGATTTATTAAAGGCAGTCCATTTTCCGGTAATACTGTCGTTTTTAAGCTTAATTTCAAATCTTCCGTCGGTTTTATCATTTCCGGGCTCATCCAGAATAAAAGATTGAGTACCTTCATTGAAAACCCCGCGAAACGGACGCTGAGTTCCATTCACAATGCTTTGCCCGTACACAGAATCCTGAGTTATTCGGTTGATTTTTAAAGAAAGTCTTTTGTAATCTGTGCCTTCGTAATATTCTCTGGTTTCGTTATCGTAAAGCTCTCCTTTGCCTGCAAATTCTCCGGTGTAAATCCCGTAATATTCTTTATGAACTTCAGGAATTACCACAGAATCTTTTTTTGTTATTAAAGAATCTTTTTGAGCTTCAGTAACGGTGGCGTCTTTTTTACAGCTGATCAAACTGATTGTAAACAGAGTGATTAAGGTAAATTTTAAAATTTTCATATTAAATTAAATGTGCTTTTTTGTGATTAAATATTCAATTAATAAAATGTTTGGAACCCAGCCCAGCCATGCAATTATTTGGTAAACATCCATTGGATTTGGGTGGAATAAATATACAATAATTACTTTCCAAATTCTCAAAGTGAGCGCAGAAATTGTAAGCGCAAAACTTCGCCACATCCATTGCTTATGTTCTTTGAATTTTTTCTGTCGGGCCAGTTGATAAGCTTTAAATGTGGAAAACCACCAAAGACTACCTAAAATTACAAACGAAATTTTCGAGAGAAAACCTCCGTTGGCGAAAATTCCCATGTAAATTCCGGAAGGTGCAGCAAAAAGAAGAATTAGAAAAATATAAATTTTCCCGGCATTTATGTGAAAGTTTTTCAGTTGGAAATCTTTTCTTAAAATAGCTAAAAATCCGGCCAATAAAACAAAAATGCTTGTGTAAACATGAGTGTAGAAAAACCAAAGATATTCTGGTCTGTCGTGCACTTCAGTCTGTTTAATCATCAGAAAACTCACATTGGGGTCTAAAGGAACGTATTCTAATGTGATTTTCAACATCAGCCAAAAGAAATATCCAAATCCGATGATGAGAAGGATTTTAAGAATGTTAAAAATATTTCTTTTAACTGAAAGCATTTTTATTTTCTAATTGTGGAATTCCATTGAAATTGGCAATCTAAATCTAAATTTGACAGGTTTTCCATCAATTTCAGCGGGTTTCCACAAAACATTACTAAGTTTTTTGATGGCTTTTTCCATCTCTTTATTCATTTTCTTGTTTTCGCCTGTGGCTACAATATCCTCTATTTGTCCTTGCTCAGAAACCACAAAAGAAACAACAGAACTTACTTTCCCTTTTGAACTAGGATTGAAATTGAAAACTTTAGTAAATGCAGTTCTGAAAGCGCTAATTCCTCCTGGGTATTCTCCAGGAACATTTGCTTGAGTGTAAATACTGTCTTTAGAAATTTGCTTTTCGGAATTGGTATCTTGCGCAAAAATGTAAAGCGAATTTATAATTAGTAATAAGAGATATAGTTTTTTCATGATATGTTTTTAATTTATAAATTATTCAAATCCTGTGCAATCAGCCATGCTTCACTCCAGCAAGCCTGAAAATTAAATCCGCCGGTTACGGCATCGATATTCAAAACTTCTCCGGCAACGTAAAAGTTAGGCAAAATTTTCGAAGACATATTTTTAAAATTAATTTCTTTTAAATCTACACCTCCTGCGGTTACAAATTCATCTTTAAATGTTGATTTTCCGGTAACCTGAAATTTCTTTTTGCATAAGTTTTCCAGAATCGTCTGCATTTCTTTTCCCGAAATATTCGCAATTTGTTTATTCAAGTCAACTTTTGAAACCTCCAGAATTCTCTGCCAGAATCTGTTTGTCACATCAAAAATTTTAGCCTGCCCGATTGTTTTTTTAGGATTTGACTGTTTGAAATTCTGAAATAATTCTTCCGCATTATCGATATCTTTAGAAATAAAATTGACCTGAACTTCAAAATTGTATTTTACCTTCGCCAGATTAATCGCTTCCCAAGCCGAAATTTTAAGGATTGCAGGTCCCGAAAGTCCCCAATGGGTTATCAGTAACGGGCCGCTTTCTTCAGTTTTTAGTTTAGGAATAGAGGTTTCTGCCATTTCAAAGCTTGTTCCCAAAAGATCTTTCAGCAAATCATCTTTAATATTAAAAGTGAAAAGGGAAGGAACTAAATCAATAATTTTATGTCCCAGATTTTCAATCATTTTCAAAGATTTTGGTGAACTTCCCGTTGTATAAATCACAAAATCGGCTTCAAAATCTCCCAAACTTGTTTTTACCAAATAGTTTTCATCCCGTTTTTCAATTTCTTTTACAGAACATTTGGTTTTAACTTCAATATTTTTCTGCTGAATTTCGTTTAAAAAAGTATTGATAATGGTCTGTGAAGAATTGCTTTCCGGAAAGATTCTGTTATCCTTTTCTATCTTCAACGAAACTTTTCGTTTTTCGAACCAATCCATCGTGTCTCCGGGTTGAAATTTGGTAAAAACGCTTAGTAATTCCTTGTTTCCACGCGGATAAAACTGCACCAGTTCTTTAGGATCAAAACAGGCATGGGCTACATTACATCTTCCGCCTCCGGAAATTTTTACTTTTTGCAAAACATCTGAATTCTGCTCAAGAATGGTAACTTTATATTGCTTTTCGTCAAGATTTGCTGCGCAGAAAAAACCTGCGGCACCGCCTCCGATAATGATAATTTGCTTCATAACTATTTAATCTTATGCTGAAGATTATTTTTGCAAAACTACAATTTTTATAAACCATCTTATTTGAGTAATTTTGGGGATTATAATTTTTGAATTTTTTCTAACCACAAAAGTCGCAAAAGCTTTTTAACACATTAGTTATTTTAAGTTTAATTGATATTATAAAAAAGAACACATTAGTTTTTTGAAAAATCTAAGATTTTCATCTGTTGTGAACTTTATGTAATCATATTTTAAGCTTTAAAATTACAATTTATCTTTTGTGACTTTTGTGGTAAAATAAAGTTCAAATTAACTTTTAATAAATGACTTTTTACCATACATTCGAAGTTCGCTGGAGCGACTTAGACGCAAATAAACATTTGGCCAACTCGTCTTACGTGCAATATTGTGCGCAAACCAGAATGGCTTTTATGAAAAAAGAGAAAATGGGAGTTACCCAAATGAGCCGATGGGGAATTGGTCCTGTGATTATGCATGAGCGATTTTCTTTTTTTAAGGAAATCTTTGCCGATCAAAAGGTGATTGTAAGCCTTGAAATCGATGGATGTGCAGAAGATGCTGCGATTTATCGTTTTGTTCACAAGTTTTATCTTCCGGATGGTTCGCATTGCGCAACCTCAGAAGCAACTGGTGTTTGGATCGATACAATGTTAAGAAAAATGACTTCTCCACCGGATGATGTGGTAGAAGCAATGAATAAATATAAAACTGCTGAAACGATATTGATGACGAGAGAAGATTTTAAAAAACTTCCTTTCCGTCCGGAAAATATTGACCCGCAAGTGTTCAATGTTTAAAGTTTTGAGTTCAAGGTTTAATTACTCATTACTCATTACTAATTACCTATTATTTATATTAAAATATGTTTGAAGATAAACAACCAGAATTAACACCCATTTCCAAATTAGGAGAATTTGGGCTGATAAAACATTTAACGGAGCATTTTCCTTTATCCAATGAGTCTTCGGAACTCGGAGTAGGAGATGATGCTGCTGTTATCAATCCCGGAAACAAGAAAGTGGTGCTTACGACTGATGTTTTGGCAGAAGGCGTTCATTTCAATTTGGGCTATGTTCCATTAAAGCATTTAGGTTACAAAGCTGTTGTTGTGAATTTGAGTGATATTGCAGCGATGAATGCAACACCTACACAGATTTTAGTTTCTCTGGCGGTTTCAAACCGTTTTCCCGTGGAAGCTTTGGAAGAATTATATTCCGGAATTCAGGCCGCTTGCGGAAGATATAAAGTAGATTTGATCGGAGGTGACACCACGAGTTCAAATGCCGGTTTGGTGATGAGTATTACCGCTGTTGGAATTGAAAATGAAGAAAATATTGTTAAAAGAAGCGGCGCACAACCCAACGATTTGCTTGTCGTAACCGGAGATTTAGGTGGAGCTTATATGGGGCTTCAGATTTTGGAGAGAGAGCATGCTGTTTTCTTGGCTGATCCAAACATGCAGCCTGAAATGGCAGGTTTCGACTATATTTTAGAAAGACAGCTTAAGCCAGAAGCACGAACTGATGTGAAAGGGATTTTAGAACAATTGGATATCAAGCCAACGTCTATGATTGATGTTTCTGATGGTCTAGCTTCGGAAATTCTGCATCTTTCTGATCAGTCGAAAGTTGGTTTCAGATTATATGAAGAGAAAATTCCGATGGATAATCTAACGATTACAACTGCAGATGATTTTAATCTAAACCCTGTAATGACGGCGTTAAGCGGAGGTGAAGATTACGAATTATTATTCACAATCTCTCCAAATGATTTTGATAAAATGAAAAACCACCCGGATTTTACCATTATCGGTCATGCGGTTGACAAGGAAGAAGGGAACTTTATGGTAGCAAGAGGCTCTAACCAATTGGTTGCTTTAACGGCACAAGGTTGGGATGCTTTTCTAGGAAATCAATACAACGATTAAAATTTAATTTTAAATATTGTGAAGCCACTGCATTTTGTAGTGGTTTTTTTATGGCTGAGTATTGATTATAATTATTCTTATTTTGAAAAATAGTTTATATTTGGTTAATTAACAACAATATAATTCTTTGGTAATAAAGAATTTTCTTAATGCTATTTAAACATTTTATGTATCTACCAAAAAATTTTGCAGAAGCTTTTATATTAAATGCAATATTTTTAATATGTCTTTTTCTGCCAATATTTTTTAGTAATTATATTCCTTTAAAAAATCCAGAATTAAATTATACAATATATAGTTTACTGGGTTTTGCATTAGCTTTCTTAGTATTCTTATTAATTAATAAATTTTTCAAATTATTCGATACTCGCATCCAGTATTTCAAGAAAACGACTACTAAAATATCGTTATGGGTAATTATTGTTGCGACTCTTATAAGCATATCCAGTTATCCGATATATTTTATTATTAACGGTATGGAAGATGCTAAGTCTATAAATTTCGCTTATTTACTAATGTCAGTGATTGTGGCACCAGTGCTTGAAGAATTTTTTTATAGAGGTATCATGCTAAATAATTTAATAAAAAATAAACCTGTAAAACATTCTGTTTTAACAATAGTAGTCATTTTTACAATATCACATTTTAATTTTGCTTCGATTGTCGGTTTAGTATTATTATCAGTAATTACCTCATTTTTATTTATAATGTGGAAAAATATCTTTTATTGTATTCTTTTCCATGGCATGTTCAATTTCAGCTCTTACATTCTTTCATATTCAGATGACCTCAAATTTATATTAATTTTAAGTCTTATTGCATCGATTGTTTTATTTTTAGTCATTAGAAAATACAAGCTATTAAAAACTATAAGTGATATATTGTAGTTCAGCATAGGCAGAGTCTAAATATGACAGGTGTTGAGTTAAAAACGTGTATATGCGTATAGCACTATAAAAACCATTTATCCTAAAAAAAACTATATATTTGAATATAAAGCATTAAGATGAAAAACCAATTGGTAGTAAAACGGTAAGTAATACCGGTGAAAAAGATATGGGGGCTAGAATTGATAATTTAGAATAAAAAAAAACAAAATAAATGTTAGATATTTTTAAATATTCTATAATGTTTTTTTTATGTTTTATATCTTGTAAAGATGTCAAAAAAAACAAATGCGATATAACGGAATCACAGGAACTTACTTCTACTATCTATAAAAAATACCATACAAGTTATTTTGTTGATTCTACTAATAGTAAAGATAGAATAAATTTTGTTGAATTATATACCACACATTGTAATATTAATTATAAATCAGAATATTACAAAATAGAGGGAGCGGTTAATTTATTTGACAAAAAGAAAGCAAATGTTTTTTACGCTGAAATAATTTGTTTTAAAACCCCCAATAATTTGAATGTTATTATAAAACAAATTAAAGCTAAAAATTGTATAGATCCTTATAATATTAAGATAAATAGAATTTATAAATTGAATTCTCAATTAGCAATTTTTGTAAATTTTTCTAATTTCAATATTGGTGATTTTCAAAGAGAAATAATTTCCCAATATAAAGAATGTGAAATTATTGACATTAACACACCCTGATAACGATTAATTACAAATCTATAATAACCGAGAGCCTCGCTGCGCACAGTTTGCAACTTTGAGCTGATAAACACAATCCACCGAAATTGCGGAGGTTTTGTTTTTTATAGTATTGTAAAAGGTACTTGATCCTAAAAAAAACTAAATATTTGAATATAAAAGTATTAAGATGAAAAAAAAATAGATAAAAAAGAAGTTCTGCAGATAGCTATTCAAAAGCAGCAGGAATTAAACAGAAAATTATACCCAGCGTGTTTCCGATATGAAAGCTGATACTTTCAGCAGAAATGCATCAGCAAGCCAAACCGAAGATCGTCACAGTAACAAGCTCGATGTTTTACAGGCTTTGGAAAAAGAACTCGATTTTGCACAAAAGAATTAATCAGTATTACTCCACCGCCAAATTACGCGCAAAACGCTGGCTACAATGGAAACTGCGCAAGCAATTACTCAGGAGAAGAAACTGGAATCTATTGTTTCCATTCAGATCATTTAGGATCTAGATAATTGGGAAATTATTTATTTTGGAACAGATACTCAATTTTCTGCTTCTGATCGTGACATAATTACTGAAAAGTTTGATGGATTTAGGAGAAATAATGCTGCAAAATATTTTAGGCAACAACGTGAAATCAGGGACTTGAAATCACAAAAAATGCCATCTATTTTAGATATTTATAAAAAACCAAAAGATAATTTGCGAGTAAGAAATCTTGAAAGAGGATGTTATTAATCTAAAATTTCTAAATAGTATGAATTTTAAGAGTAAAATATTTATAATTTTATTATCCTCTTTATTACTTACGAATTGTAAGGAGGAAATGAAAAATTGTGTAAGTCAATCTACCGATACTAATGTAAAACTATATAATGATTTAACAGATCAGTTGATACCTTATTTTTTTAGAGAAGATTATTTAGGTGAAAAAAGATATTTTGATAGTTTAAGAGTTCATGATGATGATTTATATATCGAAGAGAAGACAAAAGCGCACAACGAAATTTTTAATCATCCTGAAAAATTTTGCAATTTGTATATAGATTCTACTAAAAATAAAAATACAGATTTTGCTACAGGTAGTAAATATTTTATTACAGGTCATCCCGAAGCTCATATAAATTCCATAAAAATAAGGAAGGAGTTTTTAAAAGAATTTTCCAGTAATACAGATATTATTAAAAAATTAAGCACACGAAGTACTATAAAAGCAAATCAATTTAATTTATGTACCGCAAAAGTTCTGGATCTGGCAGAGTATGATAAACATACAAATGAATGTGAGATAGGTGTTGTCTATTTTTCAGAGATTGTATTCGATACTTCAAAAAAAAGAGCATTAGTTTTTGTTGACCATCTTATAAAAAAAGATTATTACGGTAGAAATGCTGTATTTAAACTAAGATTGCATGATAATTATTGGGAAATAGAAGATGTTATGTTATTGTCAACTTCCTAATTTCCGGCTGTGGATTCACTAGCGGAGAAAATGCCAAGCTGGTCCCACGCTGGTGCGAGCATCCTGCTCGTACTCATTATACAAAAAATCTTTAGCTAAGCTTTTGCGAGGAGTTTTGGTATACTGTAAAAGCTACTTTATCCTAAAAAAAACTATATATTTGAATATAAAAGCATTAAGATGAAAAAAATAGATAAGAAAGAAGTTCTGCAGATAGCTATTCAAAAGCAGCAGGAATTAACAGAAAATTATACCCAGCCCAGCGTGTTTCCGATATGAAAGCTGGTACTTTCAGCAGAAATGCATCGGCAAGCCAAACCGAAGAAGATTTCAAAAAGACTTTTCGTAAATTCAAAAGCCTATACGAAGAAAGGTATTGAAAACTTAATAAAAGAAGAAAATGAAAAGGCAAAATCAAGTAATAAAACAAAGAAATAGTTTCTACTTTTTAATAATTATGTTTCTAGCAACTTTAGCGTGTCACGATTCAAAAAGGCAGAATAGTTTAGCTATTGAAAATGATTTTGAAAAAATATTTTCTAATATAGAGCTTGATGATACGAATAATGAAGTAAACTCTAAAATTTATGAAGATAGCATAATACATTACAGAAATCATATAAGAAATACAGCAAACAAAATAAAACAATTTTCTGCAAGAAATGAAGTGTTAGGTTTCTTAAAAAAAGACAGTATATATTCTGAACTGAATCTAAATAATAATATTAATTTGATTTATTCTTCCTATAATGGATTTTCTGAAGGATCTGGAGGTGAAAAAGCAATTTATTGTGATAATTTTTATATTGACAAATTGAAACAACATTTGATATTTTTAAAAGGTATTAATTATAATTTGTCAAAAAAAACAAATATTGATAAATAGAAATAAAAAAAATATAAATCTGAGAATCTTTATATATGTATTTTTTATAGTGGTTACTTTGTCTCTATTATAACTACAACTACTTGTTTTAAATTAGGATAAAAAAGTATAAAGAACGGATTTATAATTTAAAGCAAAAGAAAAATATGATTGTGAAAAAAATAAATAAAAAAGAAGTGCTGCAGATAGCTATTCAAAAACAGCAGGAATTAACAGAAAATTATACCCAGCGTGTTTCCGATATGAAAGCTGATACTTTCAGCAGAAATGCATCGGCAAGCCAAACTGAAGATCGTCACAGTAACAAACTCGACGTTTTGCAGGCTTTGGAAAAAGAATTCAGTTTTGCACAAAAAGAATGAATTGACCGCTTCTTAACCTGCAGCTAAACAGCATTACTCCACCGCCAAATTACGGGCAAAACGCTGGCTACAACGGAAACTGCGTAAGCAATTACTCAGGAGATAAAGAAACTGAAATCTATTGGTTTCATTCGGATCATTTAGGATCTAGTAGCTATATTACAGGAAGAGATGGTGAAGTAACCCAAAATATAGAATACTTCCCAAGTGGTGAGATATTTGTAGAAAACCATAATATTAAAAGTAATAATAGCCCATATAAATTTAATGGCAAAGAACTTGATGCAGAAACAGGGTATTACTATTATGGAGCGAGATATTATAATCTAAGAGTGTCTCTTTGGTTGAATGTGGATCCACTAGCGGAGAAGATGCCGAGCTGGTCGCCGTACAATTATGCGTTTGATAATCCCATAGGTTTTGGCGATCCGACAGGTATGAAACCTGTAGGTTGGATTAAAGATAAAAAGTCAGGAGAAGTATTTTGGGATAAGAATACAAATACCCAAGGGCAGTTTAATAAAAATTACAAAGGAAAAGAAAGTTCCTTTGCTTATGTAAGTGATAAAAATGATTCAAGAACTTACAATTTTCCCAACGGTTCCGGCTCTCTAACAATGAATGTTTGGGTTGAAAATAGTACAGAAGATGGGGTTATTTCTCCGGAAATATCGATGACATTTATTCCTTCAAGTAAAAATTCAGATTCTGGATGGTTTCAAACATTTTTATCTAATACTCCTGATTATGATGGAACTGAAGCAAGTTCAGTTCCTGGTGTTATTGAAGAACGTCTCGATGGAGAAAATCAACGTGAAAAAAACTTTACTTTAGCACAATATTTTGACGTTCCAAAGTCTAACATGTTAAAAGATGCCCCCCGTCGTGAATACTTTGGTGATAAAACAGATAAAAACTCTCCTTTAGCAGTAAAATGGGATGCTCAGTCTTCAATGATTATTAATGGTAAAGTTTCATTTACAGTGAAATGGGGATTTACGCTATTTGGAACAAGTGGTAATGACCACAAGTATAATTCACCAAGAATAATTAATCCAAGCAAAGTAACACAAAGCCACAAAGATGCAGTACAATATCTATCTAAGTAGAATATTATCAATAGTATTATTATTGATAATCAATTTGTATAGTTCTCAAACGAAAAACTACAGTTTTGGTCTGCCAGATAGTGTGGAATCAGGAGATACTATTTTTTTAAATTTATTCAGACATCAGGATGGACGTTTTATAGATAAAGATCAGATTGATAAATTGGAATTGTTTTTAAACAAAAATAATACTAAAAAATTTGAAATTAAGATTTATATTTTCAAGGGAAATTCTAAGGCAAATTTGATGTACACAACTTATTTGAGTGAAAATCTAAAACGGAAATTAGTAAAAGTAACTAATGTTATCAGTATTGTAGGGTATGGAGTGGATATGCAAATAAAAAGTCCAGTACAAGTTAAGCTGCATTTTTATAGATTCTATTTTGCTTGTTAAATTCTTCTATTGTCTTGTAGTTTAGTGAGCTGTGACGTCTTTTTTTATTGTAC